>Ga0209700_100691_pt1 | contig 66464 bp, 31 predicted proteins | sample SiratroredBW_FD_187528 | JGI IMG/M metagenome (GOLD analysis project Ga0209700, IMG submission 187528) | Root nodule microbial communities of legume samples collected from California, USA - Siratro red BW (SPAdes) (version 2) | ecosystem: Host-associated > Plants > Roots > Nodule | place: USA... | reverse complement strand
ATATTCACGTAACTCGATATCCAAGGACATAGCCAATGTGTGGTTCACTTGGTAGAGGAAGGAATGGAAATTAAACAAAAGGTTGAAAATAAAGAACGGTTTTTAAAGCTGTTACTTTTTTTTTTTTGGGATAGAGGTTATATATCAAAATATCCATTCCAGGAATTTAGATTCAAATAAATGATGAATAGTATCATAATAAATCTACGATGAATAGGGATATATATATATATATATATATATATATATATATATATATATAAACAATATATATATATATATATATATATATATATATATATATATATATATAAACACATTATATATGTTTAAACACGTGTACGGCGGATTTGATTTTTGGAATGATATTATTTAAAATACTGAACCCTAAGGTTTGAATTTTATTTAAGAGCTTACTAAATTCAAATTTTGATATTAAATGATTATTTTATCTGACAATATTAACTGATAAGTATACTAAAAAAAGTAATAAGTTTTATATTTTCATATAAAATGGACTGGAAGGCGAACGACGCTAATAATCAATGATAATTTCAATAATAATATGTTAAAATTATTATAACAGAAAAAGTAAATAAAATTATTTTCTAATAATTAATATTTAAGTACTTTTAATAAATATCTGTTAAAAAAAATAAGTAAAATATTGGAATGTCTCTAGTGTCATAATCAATTGGTTTATACGAAAGAGAGACTGAAAATTTTTATTTATATTAATCTGAATGATAAAAATCTTGGTTATTAGAATATACATATATATATATATATATATTAATTTTTCTTCCTATAATATTTGTGCACAAATTTATCTCAACAACACCCAATGATATTTAATAGTTAATTAAAAAGTAAGTATTTATTTTCAATTTGATAAAAAAATATTAACTGTTTTCATCGTACATTTGAATTTCAAAGTGAATAAAATAAAAGGCAGTGACATTAAACAGTAAAAAATAAATTATTTTCTATCATTCGAATATTTTGAATGTGTTAAATAGTAAAAATATGATTTTTTTTGGTGGATTCAAAGGAATGATTTGAGGATTAGCGGAGACAGGAAGAGCGAAGATTGCAGACATCTGTGAGTCCACCAGCGTCGCATCGGTCGGAATCTTTAGGTATCGGACTTTCTCTTTCACCCCTTCTGTTTCTGATAAATCTACAACGCACAGCACAATTTCTTCTTCCACAAATTGCAGTCTAGTTATTAGAGCCTTTTCCTAATTCCTTTTTAATTAAATAATCAGCTTTTACGAGAGTGTCGAGTTCAATAGAATAGGAGAGTGTTGCATTAACAGGCCTATGTAGGAGCATGTATATGAGCTCCTGTTCTCATGGAAAATCTTATTGGCCAATGGTGTATGTTCAAATAGGGTAGTAAAGAATTTCCTGGAGAAGTTATAAAGTTCTTTGGTTAAAGTTGATTAGAGTATAAGCTCAAATAGTGCATCCTTTAAAACAATAGGTGTAATCTTAATGTGTGGTAGCATAGGATAGGTGGTAAAGACTTTGAAGTCCCAATGGCTGCACCTCTCCGGTTACACTGCTACCATTCTTACTCCTCGAGGGGGTTGCATTGCATCGCAAAACGAAATTTCCAAATCGGAATTGCAAGTAGTTGTAAATTTTCCTCTGAGGCATTGCATCAAACAGTTTCATTGCACGCGTGGTCTCAGAGTGCCTTTCGACTTCAACTTCAACTTGGATGACCCATCACTACCAAAGTTCCTGGAATTGCTCAAAAAGATTGCCCATTCGTCATTGCAAGCAGAGGGTCTTCACTTATCGTAGTATCCAAGCAAACAGGGATTTGATATGTTCCGCTATTTGGGCATTGAAGGAGGAATGGAAACCTGCATTGCTTGCCTTTAAATGGAATTGCCATCATAACGACAAGAAAGTTTGCAACTTGATGATATGGGTCTCAGGCAACTCATGGAAAGTTTTCCATTGCTTGGTGCATCGTTAGAGATATGCATCGTTCCTCTCTCTCCACGCGTCAGGCTATGCTTATTATGATTGATAGGTAAGCTACTTCAAGATTCAAACTACAAATTTATTATGATTCTAAATGGCCTTAGTTTTACAAATTTATCTTCATGCATTTGGCACAACTGAACTGCTGGAGTGGAATGCATAGTTGATAGCAAATAAAGGGTACAGCTTGTTCTCCTTCAGTCCATTGTGGATATGACATTGCACTTGTGGCCATCTCAAGAAACTTTTTCTGTGAACCGTTGTAGGACTTCTTACTTGCTTATGGCTGATGAGAATATGTACTGTGACGAATTCTTAGCCTAAGATTGTTGATGCCAGTTTTGCATTCATTTTTTCTGATTCGTGACATGATCAACCGTGATTGTTTTCTTGTGGGTCATAAATTTTGTCGATTCTTGATAGTGTCATGTCAACTCTGTTGATTACAGATAATTTCCATCCTTTTTACTTATGGTATTTTGTTTCGATCAGATATGCATCTGTAAACAACACAGCCAAGGCTATTCAAACTTTCAACTTTATGGATAACTTCAGATTGACTCCTGATCAGGAAGCATTCCATGCACTTTTGATTGCTCTTTGTAAATATGGAAACGTTGAAGAGGCGGAAGAGTTTATGCTAGTGAATAAGAAGCTCTTCCCACTCGAGACTGAGAGCTTTAATATTATTCTTAATGGATGGTGTAACATAACAAGGGATGTATATGAAGCAAAAAGAGTTTGGAGAGATATGTCAAAATACTGTATAACACCCAATGGTACTTCGTATAGCTACATGATTTCCTGCTTCTCAAAGGAAGGGAACCTCTTTGACTCTCTTAGACTCTATGATAAGATGAAGAAAAGGGAATGGACCCCTGGGATAGAGGTATACAATTCATTGGTATATGTTTTAACTCGTGCCAATTGCTTGAAGGAAGCTCTTAGGACTATAGATAAGTTGAAAGAACAAGGTTTGCAGCCTGATTCTTCCACCTTCAACTCGATGATACTTCTTCCTCTTTGTGAAACTGGAAAAGTAGCGGAGGCAAGGATAGTATTTAACACAATGGTAGAAGAGAATGTTAGTCCAACCACTGAAACCTACCATGCATTTTTTGAGGGAACAGATTATCAAGGATCATTGGAATTTCTGAGTAGAATGAAAGATTCTGGTCTGGGTCCAAATAAGGATTCCTTTCTCATAATTCTGGAAAAATTCTTAAAGCTGAAGCCTCCTGTAAATGCACTGAAAATTTGGACAGAAATGAAGGCATATGATGTGGTCCCTAGTTGTGTGCAGTACAGAGTAATGGTTGAAGGGCTTGTAACTTGTAAGTGGTTCATAAAGGCCAGATATTTTTATGAGGAGATGATTTCAAATGGATGTTCTGCAGATCCAAAGCTTAATAAGCTCATTCAGGAAGAAGTACTAGTTAGTGGTGATAAAGGAAAACGGAATTTTAAAAAGGATATTAGTAGTAAAAGTGTGAAATATTCTATAAAATGATTAGATGAAGCAGAAAAATAATTAAGACCGGTGAAGAAAGAGAACATTCTGTAACTTGTAACAAAGAAGCAAATGCTCCCCATATTCGCCATTCCACTTTCTTCCATTGTGCATACCATATTAGCACTTACTGCTAATGTTGTTAACTATGGCGAGATATCTTGAGAAGTTCACTTGCATGTCATAGTCCTTACAGTTCATGCAGTCTGACTGTGGCCCCTTGACCTTCTACCAAGTTTTGAACTTTGTTACTGGAGCAGATGTACTGACGACTTAGGAAAATATTGAGCGAACCAATTTTATCTGATCATTAAGAAAATGCTTGATGATTTTGGTTGCAGCTGCATGTTCCAAACCTCGTACATCTTTGTTTTGATTGCCATGGTTCATGATACAAAGTCATACAAAACTCATATTTTGGTTGTCTTCTTGGGTGTTCTCCATTGATTGTAAAAACGAGCCGACTAACATTTCATCCAACCTAATTTCTACATAAAAAAACAGCTCCTTAAGACTAGAAGTTAGAGACATATTTTTGCAACCATACGCCATTGATTTTGAAAATACTTCATTACTGATGTTTGTGATCTTCTTTAGTATATGCCAGTGGAACTTTTTCACAACCATTGGCTTACCACAAAATCCAAAATTACTTCTCATATGATTTTAACTTACTGATTTGCTTATTTGTGACAGTCATTCTTCCTAAAGTGATTTCTCAATAGCGGAAATTCATAACAAGCACTTGAGCAACTATGGGTATAATTAGGAGTTGCTTCTCTTTCATATCAGGGACAGTATGTGGGGTTTACTTAGCTCAGAATTATCAAGTTCCTAACCTCAGGAAATTAGCTGACACTGCCTTGTTCATGGCAAAAGTTATGGAGGAAAAACACCGCAAGCCCAAGAAGAGGGATGATGATGATGATGATTAGTTTGTAATTGGTGCCATATTGGAATCAGATTCTAGTTTTTATGGAAGCCTTGTTAGCAGTTATTTGCTCATTATTTTGTCCTTTCTTGGGAAACTTCCGCTGAGACAGAGTTAAAAGGTATCACATACCCAGTTTCTTAAATCCGGGAGACTGGGAATAAGATAGCTTCAGGCCAGAAATCTGTTTCATGGTCATGAGAGTTGCATTTAATATTCAATTTATGGGTCCGATAACAAATATTTTTGGTGTGCATTTGAGTTTCTGGTTTAACAAGTTAACATGATGACTCTACTATTTTGGTGGACTCTGATTTTTCATGGGCTTATGTATAGCATTGCAGAAGACTTAATTGTTATCGGTGTCTACTTGTGCCCCTTATAAAAGTACACAATTTTTACCCATTGCATCCTCTTTTCAGTCTGTATTGGTATGTTTCTCATTTAACAAACATGGAAGGTTAATTTAAATCATGATTATCTCCTCTCAAAAGACTAACTTTTTTGTAATGAGATATTGTCGTCATTATTATTATTTTCCCTTTATAACCCATCTAACGTAGAAAGAGTAATCTTAAAAGAAGCGACCTCAGAAAGAGTCCTTATGGAAATAGTTACGGGATTGACCCGCATTAAGTGTATTTGTTACCAATTAAATCTTTTCTTCTTAAAAGGTCAATCCTCCAGTTTTTGGATGGATTTCAGGCATGGCATGGATTGAATGTATTCAACTTCATTAATAATCACATTTTATGGTTATGGTGTTGAATTCTGTTGAGACATAAAATTTAAAAATATATTTTGTCTACACCACCATCAAGTACAATATTCCTCTCTAATTAAACCATCATTCAATATCATCTCTATTAAAGTATCTTAACTGGAAAGTATAAGCAGAGACCAGAAGTTCTTAATTTTTAATTTATTTCTTACTTTCCGGTTGGAAATTCCGTCCAAAATATTCGCACTTAAAAGTTTCACTTTCAGTTTGAAGCATCTTATCGTATAAAATAACTTATGGTTGCAGGTCACTTTCTACCTGTGGATAAAATAAGTATGAACATGTTGAAAAATGGTAGTACTTGGGAAATTTAAAATCATTTTTAGGTAGAGAACAGATGATAGGGAAACATTAACTAATAATGGAAACATTTTTAGGTACTATTCGGTGTTTGGTCTTCTTCAACAATAATAAATATGCTTGAACTACAGAGGAATATTATATATTCCAAATAAAAGAGTGAGATAATTAAGAGAGAAATTGAAGCAAGCAACAGATATGGTCTTGGTGGAATGGAGTTGAAAGAGGTCCCACGCGTTGTACCAGCACCCATGTTCTTATGCTCACTAACTGCTGAGCACAAAAAAAGCTAACTATGTTTGCGTGCAGTGCATTAGGAAGAGCAACATTCCACCTGTTATTCTCTTGAGACAGCTAATAATGTCTATGTGCACTTTCCTTTTCTGGGTTTGGAAGTGGAACTGTGGGGAACTTAAGTAACAAAGACATATATGACTGTGTCATGTTTATTGCAAGTGCAATTGCAGTCCATGATGTGAACACGACTCTAACATACCTTTAATTTTGTTTGTTACATCGAGTTTTGGATCAATAAGTGAACGTGAGCTTGTGAGATGTTTGTCTTCCTAATGATATTGATATCCAAAAAAAAGTAGAAAGTAGAAAAGTAGAAAGCAGAAAGCAAAGCTCCACGATTAAAGGTCAATTATAGGTCTGCTAGCATGCAAAGAGAAGGAAGAACAAGAGTTTCTTTATTCTAAGATATTCCAACTTCTGAGTTATTTCACCCCTTTTCTGCCACAACTTGGTCTGACATGGACAACGATCAACTCGACCAAAGGTTTCATGATTGTGTTGAAAATGAATTGAGCAAAAGTAAAGCTAGAGAATTTACTTTACCTTTATTTGTTTCACGGTATATTTTTTCTGCACACATCCTAATTTACTTTAACTATAAGTAACACAATTGCTTAAGATAGCAAAATCAAAGAAGCAGTCTCACCCTTTCGAATAACTTTTTACCAAACCATCTGCTTGACTAGAGAGCAGTTTTTCTTTTCCTTAACATGATAAAGCGTGCCTTATTGCATTTACGAGACATTTGGCAGAGTAACTTTTCTTTTGATACAATAATACATGTATATTTCACTCAACAGTGGAAAACTCTACAAAAGATTGTGTTAGATAATATAGTTTTAAATTCTTTTTACAGTAAACTCATGCTTCAAATAATTTATTACAGAAGATCACGTTATCTTTATGTCTACATGTCTAGCATGATTTCTATCAATAAAAAGGATTACTTAATGAAAGTTGTATACTATTTTAGTGCGACATGGGACCGGAGCTTCAATGTAAGGAATGATGGAAGACAAGATATGGTGGTTATCCAAGGATGTGTAGGAAGTGCGAAACTCTTCCGCTAAAAATTTACTGAACAAGAAAGAATTAAAAAGAGTAGTATCTCTAGATTCTAAGCAGTGCACGTGGCCTAGTGATGGCGTGTGAGACAAAATAACTGCGCATAAAATAATGTTCATGTTTTCAAACCAATTAACATCTGTAATGCATAATAATAACAATAATGTACATTCCCACCAACATTATCACACCCCGAGCAGTATTTGCATCCCTTTCTTTATCTCTCGCTCGTCTTCACGTAAGTGATCCCAAGACTTTGCATCAAAACTTTCTCTTTAGTCAAAAGCACCTTGGGTCCCTCCCTCTCTTCCTTTTTTCTAATCCTCGTTTCCCAATCGCTAATCTCATATCATTGGAATAAATGAGTGCATAGAAACGATAGCATAAATCAAGGAAAATGAGATAACAAAAGATAGTTAATAATAGTAGAAGACAGCTCCTCCTCTGATGATTATCTAATCGTAAAGCAATCCACTTTGGATACCCTTTGATAATTCAAAGAGAAGGAAAGGAAAAACCAGAATGCCCATCTCCCTATTACTCTTCACTCACTTTTTCTTCACCACTGGTTTCTGTGATCAGTACTCACTCATCCACACAACAAGCCATGCCTTCAAGACCCTTCCCTCCTACAAGTCCCACCAAAACCAAGGCCCTCTTCCTAGCACTCACCATTTCAGCTTGTGTTGTGATTTTCTGCTCAATCCTCTACTTCCTCTACCATCTGTGGCTTTCTCTAGTTCACAGGGCTAAGACCATCCCCTTTGATGCAAGTGCTCCCTTGAAGCTCCAAAGATTCTCATACAAAGATTTAAAGCAAGCCACCAATGGCTTTGACACTGCCAATGTAATTGGCAAAGGCGGCTCTGGCACTGTTTTCAGTGGCGTACTTAAAGACGGCAAGTTGATTGCCATCAAGCGCCTGGACGCATTGTCTTTGCAGTCAGAGAGAGAGTTTCAAAACGAACTTCAGATTCTTGGAGGGTTAAGGTCACCATTCTTGGTGACCCTTTTGGGTTACTGTGTGGAAAAGAACAAAAGAGTGTTGGTGTATGAGTACATGCCCAACAGAAGCTTGCAGGAGTCTCTCTTTGGAGATGAGGGTTTGAGTTTGAGTTGGGAGAGAAGGTTTTGCATAATATTGGATGTTGCTAGAGCTATGGAGTTCTTGCACCTTGGATGTGATCCTCCAGTGATCCATGGTGATATCAAGCCAAGCAATGTTCTGCTTGATGCAGAGTGGCGTGGAAAGATCTCCGATTTTGGCTTGTCAAGGATTAAGGTGGAGGGTGAGTTTGGTGTTGACTTGTTTAGCCAGGACCTAGGGAGGAGCCAGGATCTATGGAAAAGCCAAGATCTTTCAGGTAATTTGACTAATTTGACTGCAGAAACCCCTGCTATTGGTACTCCAGTTGAGAGTGTCAGTGAAGTAGATTTTGCTCTAGCTTTGCAAGCCTCTTCTTCATCTAAAAATAGTAGGACTTGCTTTAATGTTAAAGCTTTGAATTTGAGCTCTTTGAATTATAATGCCAATATTGCCAGTGAAAGTGAAATCAGGAGTGTGAATGCAAAGGGTAAGGAAATTTCAGCTTTGGATAGAGATGATTGGAATGGTAAGTTTTTTCCTTGTGATGATGAGCTTTCTAGCATTGATTATAGTAAGGAGTTAACAGTGAATGCTTCTTCTTTGGTGGATGATGAGAAGGCAAATGGGAAACAATGGGGAAAGGACTGGTGGTGGAGACAGGATGGAAGTGGAGAGTTATGTAGTAAAGACTATGTTATGGAGTGGATAGGGAGTCAGATTTGTCCGTCAAACCCTGATTGGGATCATGGTAAGAACAATGTTCAACAGAAAGTGGAGTTGGAAACTTCAAGTCCAAAGGATAAAGACCAAGATGCAATTGCACCACAACCACAGGTGTTTGGGAGAGGACACAATACTACAGATAATGGGATTGAAAAAAAACAGTCAGGGGGAAAGAAAAACCACAAAAAGAAACATAGGAAGATGCAAGAGTGGTGGAGAGAAGAGCATCTCGCTGAATTAAGCAAGAAGACAAATAAACTGAAAAATCTTCACACTAAGTGGAAGAAAGGCATGAAAGTGCCCCATTTTGACTTGGGTAGAAGGTTTTATCTTTGCAAGCGCAAGAAGTTTGGAGAGGAGGGTGAGGATGAATGTGATCAAAATGGGGAGTTTAGCTTCAGAAGAGGCTGGAAGAAGAAAAGTACTCGTTCCATTGGTAGTGACATGTGGAGTGGAGATCTTTTCAGCCGCGAGCTGAGCAGCACAACTAGCATGAGAGGGACACTCTGTTATGTGGCACCAGAATATGGAGGGTGTGGATTCTTGATGGAGAAAGCTGATATTTATAGTTTTGGAGTTTTGATTCTTGTGATTGTGTCAGGTAGGAGACCATTACATGTTCTTGCATCACCCATGAAGCTAGAGAAAGCTAACCTAATAAGCTGGTGTAGACACTTGGCTCAAGCTGGTAACATTTTAGAACTAGTGGATGAGAGATTGAAAGGAGATTTCAACAAGGAGCAAGCAAGCCTGTGTATCAATTTGGCACTCACTTGCTTACAGAAAATTCCTGAGTTGAGGCCGGATATTGGAGATATTGTTAAGATTTTGAAGGGGGAGATGGATCTTCCACCACTTCCATTTGAGCTCTCCCCTTCTCCACCTTCCAAATTATACGGCAGATCAAGGAGAAAACAGAAGAGCACTGCAGAATAGGCTTGTGATTCATAAGTCATCTGCTCACCATGTTAGATCAGGTATGCTGAGTGCTCTACGGGATGAATCAGTGGATATGTTATCATTTGGAGCCTGAATACACGCCAGTTGTTAGATTTATGTTGAATGTATATCAGCTAAGTTATTTGTTCTTTCCAATGACTCAATTTCCACTGATTGTTCTCAGTGTGGCTTTGTTAGAGCATGGTTGCAGCTGAACTGTGTATAGATGGTTACTCATTAGCTTAACTCTTCATTGTAATAGATAAGGGCAAAAGGGTATCTGTTAGTTGCATTTGCTTTTGAGAGACTAAGTTCTTTGGTAGCCTTGCCTTGACTTCTTCACAAATGCATTCTAAGTCACTCACTAGCTTTCCTAAGATAGACTGATTTGTTTATTTGTTGTGATTTTTACTCTTGTTAAAGGTATATCCTATTTGATATATATTAGAAGCAATAGTTCACCCGATTCAAGCTTCTGAATGTTGTTGGTGAACCACCGAAGCTTTAACAATTCATCTCGATGAAAAAAATAGCTGCAAAAACAAACTAAGCTGGTTTTTGGTTAACAAAATGGTTTGAAAATGGCTGATGTTAACTGTACAGCATGTCCACACAAGTCACAATCAGAGACTAAAGTGAGTCACTATTAAAACAGCATGATTAACCCCCCAATGTGCTTGTTTTATTCCTCAGTAAAAGTATGAATGTGTCATAATGTCGTTGACATTATTTTCTTTTCCGTGATTTTGCACCACATGCAATCATCTTGCTGTCTTTATTCTTAACGTTTGTTAAAGAGGACAAAGACATATATAACGCCACGCAATCCCAAAAATTCGGGTATAAGGACAAAACCAAGTAACAGAGACTGTTATTAATACTTCAAAGACATAAAAGTAGTCATATCATTCTGCTGTATATGCTACATCACTCAAAAAAGCATATACTAACCCACCAATGTTGCATCATTTGTATCTCTTTACACTTTACTAGAGAATGGACTTGTGCCAAGATGTAGACGTTTATGATAATATAAAATTAAAACATGATTAAATTATTTTAATGAAAACATAAGTTAATGATAAGTCAAATATATATTAGGTTAAATATGCTTTAATCATATCAAATTTTGAATTTCTTTTATAAATAATATTTTAAATCATGATTAAAATCGTTGAAGTTTGTTTTCAAGTTTACTCAATATTTTACTTAAAAGAATGAACTTTTTTTAGAGGAGTTATAAGGTAGGAAAAGATTAAATGTGAATTTATAGTTTTAATATTTTGTTAGTAATTTTGTATATTTTTGTGTAAAATATTATAATATCTAACACAAAATTTTGGATGAAAAGTAAGAAACTCTACATCTTTCTTTTAAGAGTAAAGAGAAAAAAGTAGTTTCCCATAAAGGATTTTAAAATTTTAGCGATTATTTTATGAAAAACAAATTGTTATGAATTATTTCCAATCTTAATTTATGAGACTAGAAAAAAAATTGAATGTTAATTTATAATTTCGAAATATAAATTGAATGTTCTTAAAAATATAAATCAATTTTTAAATTTATTTATTTTTATTGGTTAATCATTATATATCAACACAAAATATATATATAATTTTAGTTATTTTATTTTTGATCTAATTACTAATATTCATATCCACTAAAAATAATAATGATGTGTTGTAGGTGGTTATGCAAAATTGTATTAATATTTTGGTTTAGAAAAATGTCACTATGATAACATATATTTACATATATTTTTTTAACATTCAATATTTGTAAATTTATTTATAATAATTTCCCAAATTAAATTTTTAATATACGATGAAATATAATAATCATAATATTATACATATATTTTGTTTAATATGTTTAGTGATTATAGAAATATTCACCTGATTTGTAGCCTATGGCCATAGGTATTATTAAAGATTACTGTTTAATTTTTAAATTGCTGCACTTTACTTTTTCTGCAAAGAATAAATAGGGAAACGAGATTGAAGGTTTCAAAAAGTTGAACTTGCCTTCTCTCACCACACAGTAGTCTTCTTACAGTACCATAATTAAAAGCATTTCTACTGTTATCAATTTAAGATATTTATTATGCATATCTTATCTTGTTTAAAACAATTTAAGTTATTCATCTAATCGTCTCATATATTAAGTAGATCATGTGTAGATTTACTTTAATCATAAAAAAGTTTAATTTTTGTAACTTTTTTTTGCACTTTATTAATTTGTTTCATACTAAAATATTAATTCTGTATTGTTAATTAAAAAAGATTTATCCTGTCTCAAATTAAAATACTGATTCTTTATTTTAATTAAAAAAATAAAATAAATTTTTATTTACAAGCAACCATAAAGATTTTCTTTTCAAGGAGCTCACGAAGAAAAAAACTAAGATATTATATCTTAAAATAAGATCATGACGAAGACAATTATATTTAAAATGCTCTAAAAGACAATGATATAAGTTTGGACATATCTCACTTACAAAGTAGGGTTTTTCTACACTTGCATTGCATTGAGGAAAGGAAAAGTTAGAATGAAAACTTGCAACTCCTCACGATACTTGGGAAATTGGCATTAATGTTGGGAATTGTACCTATGGATTAATATTTTTTCTAACAAAGTATAAACATACAGAGACATTCTACATGCTCGTATATGGAATTTGATAGATTGCGATGAACAAAGTAGGAAGAGCTGATTTACGACTCTGCATCTTGGTCTAAGAACTTGATGCTACGGTATTCATAATGGAAGAATGTAGAATGGCATGCTAAAGAACTGAACTCCCAACAATACTAATGAAAGCAGCATGTACAAGTTGGGAGTGGTAACTTGCAAGTGATATCAACCTTACAGATTCATATTTTGAAGCATTAACCAACATAGAGATACACAGAACATTCTAAAAACACACAAAAACATAAAAAGGCTAAAAAATATAAGGCACTCAGATACGTTAACTTCACCAAAGAATAACTTAGGATGATTGAAGTAGAAAGCACCAATTCAATGGTCCAGTCTTCTGGTCTTCTGCTTCTTTAATTATAAATTGATTTTCCCTTAAAATCTAGTGTAAGAAAACATACTAGTTATCGTTTTTGGCATAAGGAGCTGTTTTTTATGTAGAAATTAGGTTGGACTGAAATGTTATTCGACTCGTTTTTACAATCAATGGAGCACACCCAGGAAGACAACCAAAATATGAGTTTTGTATGACTTTTTATCATGAACCATGACCATCAAAACAAAGATGTACGAGGATGAGGTTTGGAACATGCAGCAGCAGCCAAAATCAGTCAAGCATTTACTTTATGATCAGATAAAGTGAACTTCTCAAGATATATCGCCATAGTTAACAACATTAGCAGTAAGTGCTAATACGGTATGCACAGTGGTAGAATGTGGAATGGCGAATATGGGGAGCATCTGCTTCTCTGTTACAAGTTACAGAATGTCCTCTTTTTTCACCGGTCTTAATAATTTTTCTACTTCATCTAATCATTTTATAGAATATTTCACACTCTTACTACTAATAGCCTTTTTAACACACTGTTTTCCTTCATCACCACTAACTAGTACTTCTTTCTGAATGAGCTTATTAAGCTTTGGATCTGCAGAACATCCATTTGAAATCATCTCCTCATAAAAATATTTGGCCTTTATGAACCACCTACAAGTTACAAGCCCTTCAACCATTACCCTGTAATGCACGCAACTAGGGACCGCATCATATGCCTTCATTTCTGTCCAAATTTTCAGTGCATTTACAGGTTGCTTCAACTTTAAGAATTTTTCCAGAATTATGAGAAAGGAATCCTTATTTGGACCCAGACCAGAATCTTTCATTCTACTCAGAAATTCCAATGATCCTTGATAATCTGTACCCTCAAAAAATGCATGGTAGGTTTCAGTGGTTGGACTAACATTCTCTTCTACCATTGTGTTAAATACTATCCTTGCCTCCGCTACTTTTCCAGTTTCACAAAGAGGAAGTATCATGGAGTTGAAGGTGGAAGAATCAGGCTGCAAACCTTGTTCTTTCAACTTATCTATAGTCCTAAGAGCTTCCTTCAAGCAATTGGCACGAGTTAAAACATATACCAATGAATTGTATATCTCTATCCCAGGGGTCCATTCCCTTTTCTTCATCTGATCATAGAGTCTAAGAGAATCAAAGAGGTTCCCTTCCTTTGAGAAGCAGGAAATCATGTAGCTATACGAAGTACCATTGGGTGTTATACAGTATTTTGACATATCTCTCCAAACTCTTTTTGCTTCATATACATCCCTTGTTATGTTACACCATCCATTAAGAATAATATTAAAGCTCTCAGTCTCGAGTGGGAAGAGCTTCTTATTCACTAGCATAAACTCTTCCGCCTCCTCAACGTTTCCATATTTACAAAGAGCAGCCAAAAGTGCATGGAATGCTTCCTGATCAGGAGTCAATCTGAAGTTATCCATAAAGTTGAATGTTTGAATAGCCTTGGCGGTGTTGTTTACAGATGCATATCTGATCAAAACAACATACCGTAAGTAAAAAATCAACAGAGTTGACATGACACTATCAAGAATCGACAAAAATTTATGATCCACAAGAAAACAATCAAGGTTGATCATGTCACGAATCAGAAAAAATTAATGCAAAACTGGCATCAACAATCTAAGGCTAAGAATTCGTCACAGTACATGTTCTCATCAGCCATAAGCAAGTAATAAGTCCTACAACGATACACAGACAGAGTTTCTTGAGATGGCCACAAGTGCAATGTCATATCCACAATGGACTGAAGGAGAACAAGCTGTACCGTTTATTTGCTAACAACCATGCATTCCATTCCAGCAGTTCAGTTGTTCCAAATGTATGAAGATAAATTTGTAAAACTAAGGCCATTTATAGTAATAATTATTTGGAGTTTGAATCTTGAAGCAGCTTACCTATCAATCATAATAAGCATAGCCTGACGCGTGGAGAGAGAGGAATGATGCATATCTCTAATGATGCTCCAAGCAGTGGAAAACTTTCCATGAGTGGCTGAGACCCATATCATCAAGTTGCAAACTTCCTCGTCGTTATGATGACAATTCCATTTAAAGGCAAGAAATGCAGGTTTCCATTCCTCCCTCAATGCCCAAATAGCAGAACATATCAAATCCCTGTTTGCTTGGAAACTTGATAAGTGAAGACCCTCTACTTGCGATGACGAATGGGCAATCTTTTTGAGTAATTCCAGGAACTTTGGTAGTGATGGGTCATCCAAGTTGAAGTTGAAGTCGAAAGGCGCATGGTACTGGTTCTGAGACCGATAGTGCAATGAAACTGTTTGATGCAATGCCTCAGAGGAAAATTTACAACTTATTGCATCTCCGATTTGGAAATTTCGTTTTGCGATGCCATGCAACCCCCTCGAGAAGTAAGAGTTGTAGCAGTGTAACCGGAGAGCTGCAGCCATTGGGACTTCAAGTTTCAACCTTTACCATCTATCCTATGCTACCATCACACCTTACTCTTTCTGTGGGGGTGCTTGAATTTTTCAATGCCAAAAAAGTTCATAGTTAAATTTATGGTTAAATAATTTGTAAGTCCTAATATATTATTTTTTAATTCTGTATCTAATAAATTACAAACTTTTAATTCAATTTATGGGCAACTGTGTATTTTTCAATTGTCTTAATTATGATGATTAGGTAATTAAAATAACAAATATTTTTAATCAGGTAAAAAAAAGTATAAACTACAAATAAGGTATTATTTTTATATAAATTTTTAATCCATTAAACTAAGAATTTTATTATTATGTCAAATTGTTAAAAATATAGTTCAAAACAGATGAGCAAAGTTCTAAAATTTGAACCCACTCAAATAACTCCAGAGTACTAATATTAATGAAGATTAAAAACTAAACATTTAATGAGCAACCCAATTATGTTCCCAGATGTAACACATCCCTTTCAAGCAGTCATGCACCTTGTCCTTTATAAGACTTTTTAAATGGTATCACTATCATGGTGGGAATATATTTTCTCTTTCATTAAATAATTAAATTCAAATTTGCTAATTTTAATTATTTCAACACTATAATAAATGCTTTTGCATAATTTTATATTTTAAAATTGTCAGAAGTGTTTCTTTTAAATAATTAAATTCAAAATTATTAATTTAATTATTTAAGAAATGTTATATGTACTTTTTTAAAGCTTTATTTTTTGAAATATTATTAGAGAGCGTTTATTTTACATGATCTTTTCTTAATGCCAGAAAAGGTGAGGATGAAAACAAACAATTCTACATTTTTTTACATGATTATAATTTTTTTTCAGGTACTCTGTAAAATAATTCATTTACGAAAATGGTAGGTATGTAATATATATTCATGGGAATAAAAGTTATTGTTTAAATAAATTTTAGTTTTTTAAATGATTAAATATCAACAAAATCTATTTATAGGAATATAATTTCTAAATATAATATTCCAAAAAAAACAATAACTCCTGGTAATATAAAATGACATCTCAAAACAAACACCCAATAAAAAACCGTTGAGTTAATTTAAAGTTTCAAATATAAAATATAACAATCATAATATTAGATCATGTGTTGAGTTCCATCTTTTTAAGCAACTGTGGAGGAATTTTTTTCATAGATGCAAGTTCGATGTTAAAGTTGTTTTCATTGTTAATGATAAAAATGTATAGAATATTAATTAAAAATTCCAATTTCAAGTCAATTAAGGAATATAAAGGTGTATATGTACTCTTATGAACTCCACTTTTAGTTTTTGAAACTTTTTTAACATATTGAAACAATTTCACATAAAAGATTAAAAGGTATAAGAATGACTTAAAATCTGGTTAAGTTTTTTAAATATAACATTATTAGAGTTTTGAGTTTTAGAATTTAGAAACTTTACTATAATTGGTCTGCAAAATCTGTGCAAAATCTGAATGAATTTATTAGGGAAAGATAATGACTTTAACTTCTAAATGATGTGAAATATTTATAAGTATTTAAATAACTAAGAAGTGAAAAAAACTTTAAATTCATTCAATCTTATCAAGTATTATTAAATAATATTACAAAGATTAATCATGAATTCAAGATATTATTCTTCAAAATAAATAAAGAGAATGATGTATATAAATTATTTTTAATTTAAATTTATTTTTTTAGACTTTTAGAAATAAGAAACATAAAATTAATGTTGTTAAAGTAAAAATAAGTATAATCATTACTGAATTAGTGTTCATAAAGTTAGAAAAATAAGAATAAGAATTAATGATGACAATAATATAAAAGTTATTTTAATTTTTATGGACACTTAATCATAGAGATAACAAATAAATATTTTCTTTTCTTTTTTTTAATTGTCTAAATTCATTTAGATTATAATAAATAATTTTTATATTGATTAATTATAAATATGAATATAAGTAATATTTAATTTTTTAAATTAAATATATATACACGTCGTCTTCAATTTCATACATCTTTCAATACATATTTTTATCTTTGTATATATCCTCATTTTAAATTATTAATATATTTTAATTATTAAATAATTTAAAAAATAATATTATTTTTTATTTTTATAACTTGTTTTTAAAATATATATTTGATATATTTTTTTATAATTATGTGATCTTTATATAACTGATATTTAATAATCTAATTTGATATTTATCTAGTTATAAATTCTTTATGACATTTGAATAGATAAAAGAATATGCATGTGATATTGACATTAAATCATTTTGATATATCATGTTTCTTTTGATGTGACATTTATAAACTAAGGGACGATATACTGATCAATCAATAAAAAGAATAAATACTCTCATTACCTTATGAAAATAAGATGAACTTAGATATTTATATATGGTTGAATTTTTATTTAGTAAATTCCATTATAAATTTATATTGACAACACAACAGATTCAACATAAAACTAACAAATTTGTTAAATTTATTAGATGAATGTCAATAACTAACTTTTATATCCGCAGGTTAAAAATCAAATTCTATTAATATAATCAATCTTATTTGCCAATGTATTATAGTTTGAAAATTTTGTAACAGAATAGTAAAATTAAACTCCTTTATTCCTCTCTTATTTACAGTTTGTCTTCAATAACCGGTTCTCCTAGATATTTTGGGTACCTGAGGCCCTTGAAATTCACCTCTAACATTTTTTCACCTTCTGACAGATTCAGTTAATTACTTCCAGATTAATTAATCAGTAATTTATTAATTATTATCAACAAGATTAATCGTGTTCTCTGTTTCTGTGGCGTTTTGTCATCTTGTTCTGCGCAGTGTGTGATGAACTTCACATACACACCCTACCCCTCACCCCACAAACACTACCGACTTCGCTCTTAACTATTTTCTTTTCTTTATAATTCGGCGCAAATCAATCACAATTTCTCTCTATTTCTATGTATTTTCCCCAATTCTAATTCGAGGGTTTTGATCTTCTTACTTTTGCCCCTTCCTCTGTTTCGAGTTTCTTCGGTAAAAGGCCATTCACTGTCGGTTCTCTAGCATGATTTAAGATAGATTGCCTTGTTGTTGCGAATCTCGGCAATTATCCGATTTCTGTTGAATTAAAGTCGGAAAGTCGGAAAGTCCGAGGTATGAATCTTAGTATAAAGTCTATGAATGGCTTGTAGGGTTAAGAATTTGTCTTGTTCTTTAAAAACGCATGATTTTTTGTTTATTTATTTTGGGTATGTCTTTTATTATCCGATGAAATATATTAGCATAGATGCTTTGTGACATGCATGTGTTATTCCAACAGTATCAGGTATCTGGGCTCGTTATTTTACCGAAACCTGGATATTTCCTTTTGATAGTGTTAGTTAATAATCGTAGTCTAGTGCATAGTATTTGTATTAGTAACTTAATTGATTACTTCATCATGAGATGCATATCGTAGATGGTTAATAAAGACCGTTGTGCGGTTATGATGTGGCCAAAGCCAACTTGTGAGGGTTCAATTAGGGGATGACCATCGTCCTCCCACTATCTTGTAGTTGTCTGAGACTTGTATTGTTGTTCAGACCATGGTGTCATTGAATATATTGTGGGTGATTCCTAATTGATGACCTGTTCATATGTTGGGGCCACAAATATGTTGAGAGATTGACTTGTGTCTAGATAGATCAATACTGTCTATCGTATGAGTGATAATTAGTTTGTGTAATATTGTTGATAATTAGTTTGTGTAATATTGTTGATAATTAGTTTTTGTGTAATATTGTTGGAATCAACGGGTGGTTAAAGCTCTTATCTCATATGTTCTTTCAGTTATTAGTGAAACTTCACAATGGCAGATCTCAAGGAGAGGCTGCTACCACCAAAACCTGCTTCGGCTCTTAATGTAAGAGAGACTGCCAATCGACCGTCTGCCTCTGGAAGGCAAGCTTTCCAAGGGGTGGATGTTCTGGGGCTAAAGAAGCGAGGCCAAGGTCTCCGATCATGGATTCGTGTTGACACATCTGGAAATTCTCAAGCCATTGAAGTAGACAAGTTTACCATGATGCGACGATGTGATCTACCTGCACGTGATCTTCGCCTACTTGATCCTTTGTTTGTCTACCCATCAACAATCCTTGGTAGGGAAAAAGCTATTGTTGTAAATCTGGAGCAGATACGGTGTATCATTACAGCAGATGAAGTTCTTCTCTTGAATTCCCTTGATAGTTATGTATTGCACTATGTAATGGAGCTACAACGACGGTTGACAACAACTGGGGTAGGGGAGGTTTGGCAATCAGATGGTTCTGACATGAACCGACGGAGAGGAAGTAGGAATTTTGATAATGTATTTAGCAACACTTCCCCTGATTATTTACCTTTTGAGTTCAGGGCTCTCGAAGTTGCGCTGGAGGCAGCGTGCACATTTCTTGATTCTCAGGTTTGTAGAAGAAGTATATGTTTATGTCAGAGACTAACAAATGCTGATTTTTATTTTATTTTTAAATTTAACTTGTTCTTCATCTCTTTTTTCACATGATAGCATTGAGTTTCTATCAATATTAATCTATGCCATATTGGGGAAGTATGACCATGTTAAGGTTAAGTGAACTTGTTGGTAATTATTGTTTTGATGTGTACCTACTGATTAAGGCCAAACTGCCTTTTTGTGGTAACAGTTTGTGAAGTCTTTAGAATGTTCTGTGGGAAATATTTTTCAGAGAAGGCCAGTATATACCACCTATACAACCTAAATTGGATGAATATCACAGTTGTTTCCTGTTGGCACTAAAAGATTTGGTTATTGCAATTTCCTCCCACCCTGCATTAATCCATTAAACCTTCAATGTAAAACACTTGTTTCTTCATTCTATTGTTGAGAAAGCTGTAGGAGGATCACTTGGTTGTGCATAATTGAGTGATTTCAATTGATGTATCATGTAGCTTATGTGGTTTGTTGGTGTTAAAGTTGTCTGGGTGTTCCAAACTTACGAGTGAGAACCAAGGAGAGAGAAAGAAAGGAATTAAATATGAAACTGTGCATCTCTTCAGGAGTTTCTACATGTTAATGTTAGGTTCATTGTGGTGAAAAGTCGGAAACAGTAGTTGGCAGTAGATACAATGGAGATTTGCATATTATTGTATGCCAAGGAGGTCAACTATAGATCCCATATAATTGTTGAGAGTTATGATGGAAAGTTATTTAAGGCAACTGTGACCTCCACTTTCTTCACATGGTCTTCATTGATATTGAAAAAATTATTTGATATGGAGGCATTAGAAGTCCTATAATAGCATTAATGTTCAAAACAAAAATTCTTTCATATTGTATTCAAACAGAAGAATTCTTGATCCATGTGCTTGTGTAGAATATTTTCTTTGATATTCTTATTCATTTGGTTTGGATAAATTCATTTGTGACATTTGCAATTCTGTTCTGGCCATTTACAAAAGGCAGCAGAATTAGAAATCGAAGCTTATCCCTTGTTGGATGAACTGACATCAAAGATCAGTACACTAAATTTGGAACGTGTTCGTAGATTGAAAAGCAGACTTGTTGCCCTGACCAGGAGGGTTCAGAAGGTGATGTTGTGTTATATTTTCTTCTTTCCTTTTTATTGGAAGTAACAGTTACAATATTTTCTGTGGCTTACTAGTATTTGCTTTGCAATGCATATATTCAGGTTAGAGATGAAATAGAGCAGCTTATGGACGATGATGGTGACATGGCTGAAATGTATCTTACTGAGAAGAAAAGACGGATGGAGTTGTCATTTTATGATCAGTCTATGGTTGGATATAAATCAGTTGATGGAGCATCGATTTCTGCCCCTGTTTCTCCTGTTTCATCACCTCCTGATTCTCGGAAGCTTGAAAAGAGCTTCAGTATTGCTAGGAGTCGACATGAGAGCATGAGAAGTTCTGACAGTACTACGGAAAGTATAGAGGAACTTGAGATGTTGCTGGAAGCATACTTTGTTGTCATTGACAGCACTCTAAACAAGTTGACATCGGTAAACACAGTGTTATATACACTAATCCTTTTCTTTCTTGTTTCATAACAGTTTATCAACCCTGTTTCTTGCGTTTTTGTTTCAGTTGAAAGAATACATTGATGACACTGAAGATTTCATAAACATCCAACTGGTTTGTCTTCTTTCCCTGGGGTTTATGTCAATTTTATTTAACCTATTTTGGTCGTGTTGCTCTAAGATTGTAGGTTTATGGGCAATGGCTTCTTATTCCCTCAGTGAAAGTTGTGTATCTTACATTTCATGGGAAGAGAAATTAGGTTTTTCAATAACCACCAATCTCCACCTAACTCTTTCACATTTTTTCCAATTTTAGTTTTTCACCTTTTAGTTAAATAAATTTATTCTATTTTCTTAAATTACTAAGTGCCAATGAAACATGTTATGGGAATCATATTTTAGGCATGATATTCTTGGGGAATGTGATCACTAAATATGTACCTTGAAACAAACTCTCTCTTGGTATTTCTGACTATCATGTTGTATGGCTCTAAAAGAACAAAAACTATGACATTTTGTTTTGATGAATTTCTCCATGAACACTCACAGGAAAAGAAAATAAAAAGGAAAAGTAAACTAAATTTCTCCATAAATAAAAATTAGCTTTTGCATGAGCTAATTTATAGCATTTTTCTAACATTGACTTTTTAAAAATATTTGTCTTTACTTATGCATATGTTAATTTAATTTCTGAAAATGTCTATTTCATCTTTTTCTCATTTATTTTAATGTACTATAAGTGTTTAGAAAAGTTTAACTAAACAGACCTTATTTTAATGGTTTAATTGCTTATTTAATCTTTATAGTTGTAAATACTTTATCTTTTGATCCTAATACTTAAAAAGTTATTCGCTTACTTCCTACACAATTTTAATTCCATTTAGTCTCTACATATCATTTTTAATCTGTTTTTTAGTCCGTAACGTCTAAGTCATAGGAGGGTTGTAAAAATTAAATAATATATAATGGTTAATTTTGAAGTGTAAAGATCACAAGGTAAAGTTTGTTGAACAATAGGGATAAAACGAGAAGTTTAACCTATTTTAATTTAGAATAACTCTAATTTTTTTCTGACAGGATAATGTGCGGAATCAGCTTATCCAGTTTGAGCTTTTACTGACAACTGCAACATTTGTGGTTGCCATCTTTGGTGTGGTAGCGGGAATATTTGGGATGAATTTTGAAATTGCATTGTTTAATGTCCCTTCTGCTTTCCAGTGGGTCCTAATAATAACAGGAATTTGTGGAGTATTTATATTTTCTGCATTCGTCTGGTTCTTCAAGTACAGAAGACTCATGCCCCTATAGAAAGCTATACCACCATGAAGATGAAGATTAAATAATTGCGTCCTCTCTACAAATGTTTCATGTTTGGTACGCAATCATAAAATTCAAAAAAGAACAATTCTTTCAATTCAATTTTGTATCAGTTTTTAGGTTATTTACGACGACAATCGGATTCGGCAATGTCTATATTTATTGCAAAATTGATAGTTAGATTAGAATACCTGAATGGACAAAACATCTTCATTTTACCTGCTATGGTAAGTGTTGAAGGTAGTAGAGGTTTTGGTTATCAGTAATGGATTCATGTTTCCATTAATTTGATGATATTAAATATATTTTAAAGTTTAATGTGATATATTAAGTAATGGGTTTAAATTTAAATTAACATAAAATTTCGAATGAAACGGGATAAATCATGGGATACTCAATTTTATTGGATAATAGCTCTCCTTTTTATTCTTGAGTGGATATGCCTTTGTTGCACTATATATCGTACTGTTTAGCATCCTTAATCCTTATTATGTCCTGTAACACAATAGATTATCGGTAACGGTTCATTTCATAGCAGTGGTTGTAACAAGATTTATAATATTTTTTTCCTGTACTTCATAAAATTTGTGAACACTCCTCGTTTTTCTGAAATAGGTTTTTCAGAATATAATTTTTATATTCTAAAAAGTTCATTACAAATGAACGAAAAATATTCAAAAATTTTATGGATGTTAAAAAGAAAAGCCTTCAACTTATTAGGAATGGACCCTAGTTACATTGTACTTTGGATGAATGTCACTTGAACAAAATAAACATTGTTTGGATGAAATAAATTTGAACGTGTAATTGTTAAAAAGGAGATGAATTTATTATAAGATGTCACTGGTGAAGGTATAATACTAATTTACGTTAAGGAGTGTAACTCGAAACCGACCATGCTCTTTGTATGTATATACGCTTTGGAACAAATTTAGTTACCGTTTTATATCATTTAAGAAGTGCCTATTTTCGTGCCTATTTTTGTATCTTACCTTAGCTAAGAAATAAATTAGATTGAGATAGAAATCACGTAAATTTAAGATTTCAAGTTATTCATCCTTATTTTGAATCATAAATAAGTATGATGATTAATTTAACTCTCAAATAAAAATGAAAAAAAATTAATAAGTTATTTACTTTTCACAAGCTTTTAAGATTAATTATAAATGTTCTCGAACGAGTTTTATTCCAAATAAAAGTGTGTACAAAATGGATGTTTTATGACTCTTCTTATATAAGAAGACATGAAACAAAAATTAATCACTCTTCTTTTTATACATTAACCAATAATTAATCATTTTTATAGTATTCCTTTTAGCTAACCATACATTTAAATAAATAGTTTATTATTTGGAAATTATTGTTTTTTTAAGTTTCCTAACTTTGTAGAGCTCTTTATTTACCTAATTTCCTTTATTTACCTATCCATGATCGCATCAATTAAAGAGACATGTATCCTTTTTCATTCATCACCTTTCCACTTACGAAAGAAAGGGTGCATTATTCCTTCCATTTGAAACAAGTGTGGTGCCAACTTCAAATTGACTTATCACTTACTTCTGCAATGTTATATTTGGAAGTGGATTTAGTTAGAGGTTTGAAAAATTGGTAACTTATTCTTTAGCAAGTATCTTATCGATTCAAAATAGAAGTTAGTTGTCTCAAATAAAATATGTTATTTTAAGTATAGTAATCTTCTTGTATTTGGAGTATCTGGTATACTAGAAATAAGAGAAAAGTTTAATATATTATTTATCAAATAACCAGTACCCCATTTCATGAACTCCACATTATTATTCCAATTCCAAGTAGCATATATGTTATTTATAGTTATTAGTGGGAAATGCCTCTTTATGTTTCAAGAAAAATATAATATATCAATAATAATAATAATAAAAGGTAACAAGTGTTTTACATAAAAAAATATAGGTGATTTGTAATATATTGTGATGTTGAAGTGTATATACACTTCTTATATTTGATAGTTTTTTTTTAATTTTAAAATATAATTGACATAAAATAGAAATACAGAATATATACATAAAGAGAGAGAATCTTTCATGTTATGCATATATTATTTATAGTTAAAATATTAAAATCATATTTTAAAAAAAATATTATTTTCAAAATATAAATATCATTTTAATAGCAAAATATTTTATATGATTTATAAATTATATATATAATTTAAATATGCTTTAGTTTTCTATAAATAGTATCCTATCCTATATTTATTTAGTATTGCAAAACAAGAAATGTTTTTGGGAATATGTGATATTTCGGGGCAACTTTTGGTGATGATAATAACATAAGGTTCGAATACTTAAACCCTAATACTTAAACGATAAATTGTTGTGGTTGGGTGGGGGGTGGTTCCAGCCACCTAGAGAGTGATGCCAAACTAGTTTGAAAAAAATTATACAGGTTGACCAAATTGAACATTTTAAGTATTCCAAACTTAAATATCTTTAATGCATGTAAATAGAGATAAGTCATAGTTATTTATGTATATGCGACCAAACCCCCCATTGAATTTAACCAAAAGTCGGTGCATGCCTACTCTTATTTATCAATCGTCACTACAACTTTATAAGTTACCCAAAAGGTTATTTTAAAAGTTTAAACATCAAACGTGTGGGATTATTCAAAAAAATTGTATTATATTTTCTACAATAAGGATACGAAACAACATGTCGTTTTTAGTTGAGTTGGCAAACTGCCTCATTCACTCATCGCATTGATAAATAATGGCAGAGTTAAGATAATAATATTTTTTTAAACTAAAATTATGTTTTTTTTCCATTTATTGTAATTGTTTTTGTTTTTGAAAACTAAGATTTATGTTTTATGTGAGTACCAACAAAATTCAATTTTAAAATTATTTATTGTTATTGAGAGATAAAGCAAAATTATACTCAATAGTTGCAGATATTTTTTCAAAATAAATTCAAGATTTATTGTTCAAATGTCTGCTCATTGTCTGATCTCAAAACATCTATTAAATATGACACACAATCTCGTACATATTGTTCTATAAGATAAAAAGTAACTAAAAGAAAAACACATAAAAATTAAGTGTATGTACTAGTCCTCAGAAAATGTAAACAAGGAAAAAAAATCCAAGGAGGATATGTTTAACATAACTTACAAACAACGAGAAGACCAAAAAATAGTACTATGAGTATTTTAAACCAAAACTAATTATTTTAAATGTAAGTGTGTAAGTTAATTTTCATCTTTATTAATTATTATGTAATTGAAATTACTTTTAAATTAAAATATTATTATGTATTATTAACTTTTTAATCTTTAATTAAAAATGTAACAACTTTTTTCAAAAGAAAATAATCAAATTTTAATATTATTATATATAATTATCAAATACAAATAAAAAATGAATTATTTGAAATTCTTTAAAAAAATTTCTGTTAGAGTAAAATTAAATGTAAATTATTTAACGCTCTGATATAATGAAATTAATATTTATATTCTTAAACTTAAAAAAAGTAATTTATATTAATTGCTCCAAAATTCAACAAATAATAGTATTAAGTAGCAGAGGCGCCAACACCATCTAACATTATTCTAGCATTAGAATGCAATTATTTAGTTATTTTGTAGCAAAATTACATGAATTATTATTTTTAAAGCAATGATATTCTTTATTCTTATATCAGTTTTTCCTAGTTTATGTAATGTTCGTGCAACTACTTTGCGACCTCAACTATCTTAAAGCGGGACCCACCCATTGGTAGTTTAATTATGAGTTCCACGGCCTGTTTCTCAGCCACTCAAGCCTAATTTTCTTGCAAACCCCATAATTATAAAAGCACTCAACAGTTGAAAGGAACAACACCTAACAACTCAATAAATTGTAAGAAGTGTAGGCTATGTTTAAGTCCCTAATCCATTATTAACCTCACTAATCAAATCCACTTATAACAGTTTGCTGTTTTTAGAAGCAAAGTAAAATTATTCACACAAGATTAAATTCATTAATTTATTTTTGTTGGTTATGTGAAATTATATAATAAATTATTATTATTCTAGTTACGTAAAAATTTGTGGAAAGTGCATGGATTTGGTGAGGTGGCAAAGAGTAAAAGTTGACATAGTTGGGTGGATTTGGTAAGTGGGCCCAATCCAACATTGCTTAATCTTTGGATTGCATTAAGAAGCTTAAAAGTGGCACCGATTCCTCTTCTTCCTTCAAACTTTCCAACCACTCTCAGAGATGATCATCAACGTCAAGCAATCCACCATGGTGGCCCCGGCGGAGGAGACGCCGCGGAGGCCGCTATGGAATTCCAACGTCGATTTGGTCGTGCCGAACTTCCACACGCCCAGCGTCTATTTCTATAGGCCAAACGGCGCCTCCAATTTCTTCGACACCGCCGTTATGAAGGCGGCACTCAGCAAGGCCCTCGTCCCTTTCTACCCCATGGCCGCCCGCCTCCGCCGCGACGACGACGGCCGCGTCGAGCTTTTCTGCAACGGTCAGGGAGTGCTCTTCGTCGAGGCTGAAACCACCGCCTCCATTGACGACTTCGGCGACTTCTCGCCCTCCCTTGAGCTCCGGCAGCTCATCCCCGCCGTGGATTATTCCGCCGGCATCGAAACGTATCCACTCTTAGTGCTACAGGTCTGTTTTCTTTTGGCCGTTACTTCATTCACGCTTTACACGCGCCTTTCCGATTCGAGCTTGACGTTGAAACTCTGGTTTAGTTTGTTCATGAGTTTTGCCTTTTCTGGAGCCACACGTTGCATGGTCTTAACACTACACATGGTGCATTTCGAATATTTGTTTAACTTTTTCATTTTTATTTAACCAATATTCTAATTACTTTATCTCTTTATTTATTTTTTATCTATTAGCATTGAAAATACAATTTCATTTCTATTTATTTGTCTGCATAAAATTTAAAATATAAAACAATATTTAGTATTCTTTAATCATAACTTTATATTTACATATTTTATACATTTTAAAATAATTTCAATATAAATAAATATATTAATTAATTTGTATACTGTCTCTTAAATATATAAATATAAAAATAGGTGGGATAATATATGCCGTAGAATATTGCCTAAACTTTAGAGACGAATGCAGAAATTTGCTATTATAAATATTCAATTGCATTAAACCTAATCGCCAAAATATATATTTATAATTCCTAATATGGTTTGTATTTTTAAATATTTGTAAACATGGAAGTATTTGGCTGATATTTAAAGTTGAAAAGAAAACTTTGAAAAATATGTTACTCCGCTAATGAAAAGTACGAAACATGAGAAGCATGAATTTGGTTGGGCCCAGCTAAATTTTTCTTTTTCTATGAAAAGTATTATTAATATACGATTAATTGAGAGCGTTCCAACCACTCACCTATAAGGAGTTTTTTCATTATTATTATTATTATTATTATTATTATTATTATTATTATTATTATTCATTTTAATTTGTTCGCGACGAAATGAACAATCACCCTTTTTGACTATTATATTTTAGGCACATACGACAGTGGTTTATGATTATAATTTCTAATAAACTACTTGGATTCTTCATGTTAATGTTAGCACATTTTAGAGGTTTCCCTCACTAATCACGAGCCACTACATCTCTTATGAAATAAATTAAAATTGTTTAAAAAATATTTAAAACCATTGAATATAAAATATCATCCATAAGCTAATGCGATGTGTTTTAACAGACAAGAATCACTTGCTATTTTCATATAGACAGACTAACAGATAAAATTAATTGTAATAAAAATGTTACATTTACTCCGCCTTCTTTCACTATTTTAATACACTTTTATAATTATTTTAATTTTTAAACTTAAATAAATTGTAATTTCATAAATTAAATCTGTGATTACTAAAATTATATTCTATCTAAGACACAATAATAGAATTTGTATAAAATATTATATAAATATATCGTTTTATTTAGATTACATTACGTTGACATCCCATGATGTTTTGAGATTACATACATAATTTTTATGTTTCTACTTTTTTAACATTTACAAGTTTGTAGTATTTTTGAAGCATCTGAGAAGATGAGTTTAATATATAAATAATATTAAGAAAATATTTTTGAAATAATTAACCTACAAAATTTGAACAGGTAACATATTTCAAATGTGGAGGGGTGTCGTTAGGTGTCGGTATGCAACACCATGTAGCAGATGGAGCATCGGGTCTTCACTTCATCAATTCATGGTCAGATGTTGCTCGTGGCTTCGATATTTCCCTCCCTCCATTCATCGACAGGACACTGCTCCGTGCCCGGGATCCACCTCGTCCACTTTTTGATCACATTGAATACAAGCCTCCACCAGCCATGAAGACCACCCTGCAACCCCAAAAACCAGGCTCTGACGCTGCCGTTGCCGTCTCTACTTTCAAATTGACCCGTGACCAACTGAACACCCTCAAGGCTAAGTCCAGAGAAGATGGCAACTCAATCAGCTATAGCTCTTACGAGATGCTGGCTGGTCATGTATGGAGAAGTGTGAGCAAGGCAAGAGCACTACCTCATGACCAAGAAACCAAATTGTATATTGCAACTGATGGAAGGTCAAGGCTTCAACCTCCTCTCCCCCCTGGTTACTTTGGCAATGTCATCTTCACCACCACTCCTGTAGCAGTGGCTGGCGATCTCATGTCAAAACCAACATGGTATGCTGCAAGCAGAATCCACGATGCATTAATGAGAATGGACAACGAATATCTGAGATCAGCTCTTGACTATCTAGAGCTGCAGCCTGATCTAAAAGCGCTTGTTCGTGGAGCACATACTTTTAGGTGTCCAAACCTTGGCATCACTAGCTGGGTAAGGCTTCCAATCCACGATGCTGACTTTGGTTGGGGAAGACCCATTTTCATGGGACCTGGTGGGATTGCCTACGAGGGGCTATCTTTCATTATTCCTAGCTCAACAAATGATGGCAGCATGTCTGTGGCAATCGCTCTGCCTCCTGAGCAAATGAAAGTGTTTCAGGATTTGTTTTATGACTTTTGAACTCTCGGTTCAATATGCTCACAGCGATTCTACGGTGATGTTTTACTTCTTAGTTCATTTTAAGTATTTTTTTTTTTCATAAACCGTATGAATATCTCCAGTTACAATAATAGGCTGCGTTGGCAAGGCGTCATAATCCGTAAATACAAATGAACATCTAAACAAGTAGACCTACGTTTTTTTTTTTTTTTTTTTTTTACAGCGCGACAAGTACACCTACGTATTATCCATTTGATGTCACATGTATGTATGTGTAAAAGATTTGTGTGTCAGCGCAAGCCGTCTCCCTTCCACCATCCCATATTTTGACTGACTGCTTTTAATAATGCTATGTGTATTTTTCTCGATATTGTCTTTGTAAGTAATGAAGATTGACATATGGAGTTTGAAACCAATGTATAGGTTCCACTTTCATGTATGATTTGGCTGTGTAAGTTGTAATTGTGTGGGTGGAAACAGTTGATTGTTTAAGCATCCATTAAGATAAGATTACAAGTTCATACGGATGTCCTGATAAAGGGATTAACATATTATATCGAAAATTAATCTCAGTGTGAATAATTAAGGTTGTTTAATATAAAATACAGCATGATCGTAGTGATTATTGTGTTTTCTGATACCGGGCTAGGGACTAGAGACTCAAACATTTAGCACATCTTAGTGCAAGTAGAAATTAAGAAAATAGTCGTATGTATGAAATGAGGCCTACAGATAAAGTTGATATGCAGGGTAATAAAGATGCAGCAGAGCTATGGGTTGGGCGGTGATTAACATCTGCTCCCCCTTTAGCTCCTTCTCCTCTCTGTATTTTTGAGCCATGAGATTCATCTATGTCCATCCTTAGTGCTTCCGGTACGATTCCATGTTTCTCTGCAGTTGCAAATTCTAGTACTAATAAATATGGTGGAGAAAGAGGCACAGTTTACTTAAGGAAATAAATACTATGATGATGCTCTTGTGAAAAATTAATCAACTCTCTTACCCACTTGATCCTGTGTTAGCACAATGTTGCTCTTGGAGGGGTTTGCGTTTGCAACTGTCTGTTCTGAACTTAAATTTCTATCAAAATCTGAACTTGAAATGGCTTTAATACATGAAACAAGGAGGAGAAATGTAAGAAATCTTATCCCCATTGGTGAGCTTGTGGAGGGGACGAGAGAATTAATGCTCTCTCTACTCTTTTATACTTCCTTTCATCAATGGAGAAAGATCTAGGAAATATATTTTAACCAGTTTTAAAGAAACAACTTTTTCTGCATAACATCGTACTGTAGTATGCGACATAATTGATTAATAATGTTATTTTTTAAATGTGCTATTATATTTCAGTTATGGTTTTATATGCATAAATGAATATTAATGGTTAGAAAAGGATCAGTCTTTAATATGCACTTACTGCAAGATAATGGGTTTTCAATATAAAACTTAATGTGTGTAAAAAAAAAAAAAACATACACCACTTTTTTTAATTTTTTTAATAAATTAATGTCACAATTATTTTGTTAAATTAAAAGTAAATATTTTGTGTTATGGGATTGCTTGAAGGGAAGGAGAGTGTTTGCTTTGCATCAGATGCTGTGTTCAAAATAACATGCAGAGAGCAGGAGAGGCATTTGAGGTGCACTTTTCTGAGTCATCCATGTCATAAAAGCCAGTCCCTTCTGATAAAATGGATGGAATAATGTGAACATGTCCCAACAATGTTTCATTCTTCTGTATTAAAGCCTAATAATATATTACACTCTCTATTCTCATCATATGGTAATTGCTTCAATTCTGTCTTTGTATCATATAGATGTTTTAAATGTAAAAGTCTGAAGTGATTTAAAATAGTTTTAGACAAAATGGAAATGACGTATATATTATGACAAATAAAGGAGCATCAACAACAGTTGTTAATTTTCATCACATTAGGAACATAGTTATGACTTTATATTTATTTTCTGATGTTAACATGAGATACTATCTTATTTATTATATTATATATTTTATATAATTTTACTTTTTATGTTGAGATTTTAGGTTCTATTTGACTAGTTGTTTTCATAATATTTTTTAAAAATGAAAAAAAAGTTTTTAAATATTATGTATAAATTAAAAAAAAAGTTTATTTGAAGAAAGTAAAATTATTGGATTCGAGCTAATCTGATTTTTTATTTCTTTGAACTTGTTGCATCGGATTTTTAAGTCTAGAACATTATTTCGTGGCTTAGAATTTCAGATAAAATTATCTGTAATATGCATGTAAAAAATAAGTATTTCGAAAACTCATTCTACTTTACGGATTGAAAGTCATAACATATGTAATCATTTTTTATTTATTTCGAAAATTTTTATCTAAAAATTGATTTTCTGTTTTCCGGAATAGGTTATCCATATGGGACGTAACAAATTAGGATTAATTATTTCGAAATGGTTAAATATGGATTCTTTTTATGAAGATTAATTGTCAAATAATTATTAGGGTTTTTCAAAAACAAATGTTTGCAGTGGATTACAAATATGGCAACATTCATATTACTTTTAATGGAGTTGAAAAATAATAGATCAAATATCGAATATTCTAAATACTACAAAGAAGGTAGATTCTCCGAGATTTTAAAATAATTACTAAATAAAAGAGATTAATTTAATTTGTGAGGAGTCTATATTTTATTATGATTTTTTGGTATTTCTTCTGTGTATTCAAAATATATTCATTTTGATATATTATAAAAGTTTTTAACATATTTTAAAATATCAAAATCAATATATTTTGAAGTAACCAAGAAAAAAAAATCTAAATTTGTTGATAACACCAAAACAATTGAATGCCTAACGATGTTTCTAAAAGTCAATAATGATATGGGGTAAGAGTTTATGAGACATGACAATGGAGCCAACAATCACACGTGAAACTATAATTTTGTGAAGCTTAAAGATAAAGAGATATTGATGAACAATAATCATTAAAAAAACTTGTTATGTTACAAAACGACACGTTATAACAGGGATCATCATGAATAATAATTAGTGCTACATAGAAAGTTGGTTGAAGTTGGTTAGAGTGTTGACTGAATTAGATTACGGGAGATAGGTATATTATGGATGTATGTAATGCATTGATTTTGCATGATAATGGTGCCATGTAGTTGTAAGCAGGGTTTGATGATGATTAGTGTGAAGGAGTGGATAATTAGTGTGGAGGAGTACATTTTTTTTTAGATTTTAGTTTAATGGATTTTATCTTAACAAATGAAACAAAAATAAATTAATTTCTTTAAAATTGATAGATTTTCTTTTTGGTTTATTAAAATAGGTTTGCGAATCAATCCATTTATTTACTGGTCAAATACTTAATACCTATGAAAAGACCATTTATTTTTTAAATTGAATTTATTGGGCTTGTTTAAATCAAGAACCAGGCCTTAAAGTGGAGTGGCCATTGCGTTAATCATGATGAAGGGTGAGAATACATTATACAGCAACATGTTAGTGATTGCTTACATGATTATGACTATTCATTTTTCTTTCTCTTTAATCATATGCTCTGCCATAACCAAACCATTATGTGCTCCAACTTAACTTTTTTCAAAAACATCTCTGCTATCATTTCATAATCTTCATTTGTTGCCAACTTTTAATAATGTCGATTGTCTTCTCCATATCTATTATACTGTTTGTCTCATTGCCAAGTGCTTTGTTGAGAAGCAAAATTACTCATAGCTCTTATTAATAACTGCTACCATAATTTAGGCTGCACAACTACAAGTGCTTAATTAATACTGCTTATCTTCTTTTAATATAATCACAGAATTATTGACCTTCAGGAATAAGATCCATTGTTTAGCTATTTTTGTGTTAATCAGCAGTCACCACCTATGGTGGAAGATGAAATTCCCAGAGACGAGGCAAAAGTTGCTGCAGTGTCCCCATTAAGGTATCTCTTGAGACGATTTAAGTCATCTGCTGCATCAAGCATGGTTGGTCTTGTCGAAGGTGACTCCTGTGTGCAGAGAAGTCCCAACTCGATTAACTCTGAGATAGCAACTTCCCACATCTTTCTAACCTCTTGCGATTCATCTCTTGAGGCTGTCACCAAAGCAGGATCTACCACTTTTTCTACCCTTCCGTGGAAATGAATCTTCACCCATTTGTGCAGACTCAACCCACCAACAAACATGTCATCTATTGGTCTTCTTCTAGTCACCATCTCAAGAACTAGAATGCCAAAGCTATACACATCTCCTTTGATAGATGAATTGGATCCAAATCCATATTCTGCATCACAAATTATGGAAGAGTACTGATTATTTGAACTAGTGGAAAACAAGAGTGTCACCTTCCTAGAACATGTATGAGATAATACTGTCACCAAAACATGATGTACTTATTTTCTTAGTGTTAAACTGTGACTGATTTAGACTAATTAAATTGTTTGGCTCCTGATAGTAAATCGATGAAAGAACATTTACCTGGTGCAATGTATCCAATAGATCCAAAGAACAAATTTGCACTAGAGTTGGCCATATTATCAATAGCCCCACCTCCAGCACTCATGATTAGCCTTGCAACCCCAAAATCAGAGACGAGAGCTGTCATGTCATCATTGAGAAGACAATTGCTTGGTTTTAAATCGCAGTGTATGACTCTGACAGGAGAATGATGATGCAAATAGGCCATCCCTTCAGCTATATCACTGCAAATATTCACCCGCTGGACAATGCTCAAGTGTGATGATGATGATGATGATGATGATACAGAAGAAGGATAGAGGCGGCTCTCCAAGCTGCCATTGGCCATATAAGGTAGAACAAGAGCCTTAAAATCGGGTAGGCTACATGCTGTAATAATCCTTATAAGATTTCTGTGTCTGATTCTCTTCAAAACTTGGCATTCTCTGTTGAAGCTCTTGGTAGAGTTTCCAGATTGCAAACGCAGCACTTTGACCGCTATTGGTGTGCCGTCCGCGAGAACACCTCTATAGACATGTCCATAACTACCTGATCCAACAAGTCTCTGATTGTCAAATCCTCCAGTGGCATCTGACAGTTCCTTATACGTGATTCTTGGGAAGTTACTGATCAATTCTGTTCTAGCTGCATTTTTGCTTGCCTCGCTCCTCTGAGAGCTGATGATTACTTTAAGACGCTTGCATCCAATTACACAGCAAATTATTGACAACAAGGTCGATATGAAGATCGCCAAAATCAATATTATCAGTAACAAACGAGCATGAATCCATCTTCTCCTTTGAGAGCACAAGGATATGCCTGGAATTGTCCCACAAAGTTTTGGATTCCCTAGGAATGACAAGTTTGAAACTGAATTAAAGATACCACCAGATGTAATCTTTCCTTCCAGATTGTTAAATGATAAATTGAGAAAAGTGAGCGTTTCAATTTTACCAATTTTTGCTGGTATCAATCCGGATAATTGATTTCGTGAAACATCAAAAGATTCAAGGTTCTTCAGATGACCCAGGGACTGAGGGAGCTCTCCTTGAAGAAAGTTGTTTGAAAAGTTAATCATTGTAACAGCAATGCATCCTGATATCTGAGGGAAGATAATTCCAGTCAGGTAATTGGACGAAAGATCTATCTCCTGAACCTTTTCTAATTTGCTGAGCTCAATTGGCAGGTCACCTTCAAGGTGGTTATGGGAGATATTTATGAAAATTCTGATCTCACGCAAGCCTGCCAATTTCAGTGGGATGCTTCCTGTTAATCTATTGTGCGACAAGTCAAGCCTGTACAGATTAGTGCACCGTCCCAATGTGGGGGGTATTGTTCCTGAGAGAAGGTTATTGTTGAGAAACAAAGAATTTAGTCTCACCAAATTTCCCAAACTGTGTGGAATCCTACCTGAGAATTGGTTGTGTGACAGATCCAATAGACCCAGATTGAGACACTTGCCTATTGCGTCTGGAATTGGAATTTTGAAATGGTTGTGTGATAAGAAAAGTTGTTCCAACCTTGGCAATCTGAATATATCTGAGGATATAGTTCCATTTAGAAGATTGGATGTTAAATTCAGAATGAAAAGCCTTGAAAGGTTTGCTAAGCTGCGAGGAATTGATCCAAAAATTTGGTTTTCCTGCAGTAGCAGGGTTCTTAGGTTGGTGAGTTGGCTGGGGAGAGTATCGGTGAGCCTTCCCCCAAGGCCCATTCCTGCCAATTCAAGCTCCTCTAGATTACTGTTGTTTCTGAGAGCAGTGAAAAATGGATCGAGATTGGTGTTGCTATCGTGGCTTACCATGTTGTTGTATGATAAATGAAGGTAAAGGAGATATGGCCAACTGCTTACAAACTTAGCAGGCAATTCGCCAGATAGATAATTGTACTCCACATCTAAATGTTGAAGCGATAGATTGGTCAGCGAGAGAGGAAGAAGCCCAGTAAATTGATTATTGTATAAACTGATACTCCACAGGACTCTGCAGTTTCCAATCTCTTCCGGGATTTGACCACTTAATGTGTTGCTGGAGAAGTCCACAACATTTAGCAGAGTGCAGTTGGAAAAGAGAGATGGAGGAAGCGAACCTGATATGTTATTTTCCTTAATGACTAGAATGTTAAGCTTGGAAAGCATGGAAAAGGAGTCTGGTATTGAGCCATGCAAATTATTCCCCTCAATAATGATGCAGTGAATGCGTCTGAGGTTGGAAAATTCAGGAGGAATAGTGCCAAATAATTGACTGCGAACAATCTCAAGGTTGTGCAGTCCAGTGAGATTGGAAAGAACGGGGGAAAGAGGCCCCACAAGACCTTTATCATATAGGATTAGTCGTATAACACGGTTATGGAATCTGTCACATTCAACACCCGTGAAGTTGCAGACAGGAACGGCTTCATCCCAGTTTGCAAGTGAGGAAAGAGGGTCTGATACGATTGTTTTTCTGAATTCCAGAAGCGCAGCTCTATCGGTGAGTAAAGAATGAGAAGGGTGGGGGTGGTGGCGCCTTGGAAAGGAGTGACCAAATGTTACAAGTAAAAGGAAGAACAAGGTTTGTAAGAAAACCATGTTATAAAGACTGGTTTTTTTTGGCAATAGTAATGTGACACTATTTGTATGAGATTCTTCCCGCGCAGTGCTTCACTGCCACCCATTTGGGGCGTTGAGGAGTTTGACATAACGCAGTGCGGTGTGAGTGTGATGATTTGAAGAAGAAAAATGGATGATTGGAGATGAGTAGATTCTCAACTCAACCGAATAGTGAATTGGTAATGGATGAAGATGGACATGATCTCAACTGAAGCATGGCATTTTGCTTAAGCAGCTTGCAATGTTTGGTTCTGCTTTCAACAGTGGCGCACTCACACAGACACAGCCCCTCCAGTACAAATTTTAAATTACCAGAAAATGATTTAAAGAAATAGCAGATTTTTTTGTCTTTGTGCAAAGCAATGCGATGGTCACAAACGTCACATAGAAACGTATGCAAAGGACGTTGACAATCTTAAACAATTGGTTGGGTTCAGTGTTTCAGTGGGACTTGTAAAACAACACAAAACCTCTGTAGTGAGCTGGTTGGATAGGACAACGGATAGTGCCGCATTTCCAACTATATTATTTGTAGATAATTTGCAGTTTTTTTTAAATAAGTTATAAGGACTCTTTAAAGTACCTCCTGATAATTTTTTTAATTAAGTATTTAAACTTTTGGTTAACATCCTTATAAAAATATTTATTTATTTTTGTCTTGTGATGTATTTTAAGTTTATAAGAATCAAGATAAGAGCTTCTATCCAAAATCTTAAATATAATAAATTTTATTCATGAAGTTATTAGGATAAATCATTTTATATTGTAATCATCCAAGTTGGTCAATGAATAAGATAAATCATTGACTCTTATGTTATTTGTTGTAATATGAGACTTGACGGAATATCAATAATAATATATTTATTTATAACTCAACATGTGATGAACTAATTGTATTCATCTTCCATTTTTCATCTCAACCTTAAACAAACAAACATCATATTTTTCAAATTATAGGTAATACTTGATCTTTCTAATGAATTTTAAATGAAAAAGTTAAAGTTTTATCAATGAGATATAAATAAATTTGAGTGACATAACATATTATTAAATAAATCACTACTAATGTAATTTAAATATTCTATAAAACAAACTAACTTTACACATTCAATCAACTAATTATTATAAGCAATTACATTAGACATAATTTTGATGTAATTTCTAATATAAAAAAACACTTATGAGTTTATGAAATTAAAAATCTATTTCGATTTTATGCAACTGTTTTTGAATTTTAACAGCATAAAGCCTAAATTATGGACTTCCCAAAAAAAAACATAATATGAGACGATCCAATATCAATGTTTTTTAAAGATTGATTAATAAAAAAATTACAATATAATCAAAATATAATTTAAAATTGAACATAATATAAAAATAAATCTACAATGCATAATTGAATTTAAAAAATTAAACAAAAAGCACAAGAGAGATCAATTTGAACGTAAACAATCCAATAATCCAATAATGGTGGTATAATAATGACAACAACACATATATAAAGAAGAATATTTATATATTAGCAATCTAACAATGGTGGTGATAATAACAAGAACAACACATGTACAATAAAAAAGAATATTGGTGTAGTGAGAGTAGATAGTAGTTAATTGCATAAATGGTTAAAACAAAGAATACTAAAGAAACTCAAAGAATCACCGACAATGATGACAACATAAATAAAAACAGTGACATGGAGAGAAGGAAATAATAAATAAAAACATAAATGCGGTTACACTTCAATTTGGAATATAAAAGATTACTAAAAAGTTTAAATTACTAAAATAGATATATCAAAATAATAAAAAATGATTATATAAAAATTTTAAAAAATCAGTTGATCAAATTATTAAAAACAATTAAAAATAAATAATATGTTTATATATAAATTAAAGAAAACATGTTCTTTGAAAAATAAGAGAGCAGTTGTACATGAAAAACACTACTTCTAAAAATAAAAGTACAAAGTAGAGAATTTTGAGGAAAAAAAAAACGACTTCTAAAAATAAAATAAAAATTTTAAAAAAACAAAACAAAACAGAAATATGCAATATGGAAAGAAGTAACAAGAAAAAAATAATAAAAATTAAAGTTACGTGTCCTAAACACAATTCTTTAAAAAGTTAAAAATTAATTTAAAAACATGACTCCATCTTTATTAGTTTAAAATGGTGTGAGAAATTCCATTTCTACTGGTTTATCTCTATAATTTTTTAGAAATTTGTCCATCTTAATAAATTTTAAAAAAATTGTCAAATTTGGTGAAGAAAAACCCTAATCCCTATCCTCACTAGTATATCTAAGCAAGGTTTATGTTCTTATTTGTTGTGTGCTTTTAGGTTGGTGTTTGCTCATTAAGTATCGCACACCACACAACCACTCTCTTGTTGAATAACAAAGGGTTTGTTTAAGAAACATTTTTTTTACCGTTGGTTCCTGTTCTTTAGTTCCCTTTAAGGGTTTTGGTTGCCTAATAGATGATGAGCTACGCCATGTTTGTTTATCGCATAGATTTAGTATAAGTGGCATAGTTATTTATTACATTGCTACCTGCTTCTATATATTGCTTTACCTTTTTCTTCTTCTTTTTACGTACTTTATACTTATCCTTGAATCCAAACGAAAAACGCCACCAAGGTTATGAGTGGGATGCCATTTTAATAACATTACAAGCCTTTGCTATGCACACAACATGAGTGGGGCATGTTCAAATATTTGTCTAAATTTAATTGAATGTGACATATATTTAATATATAAACCATTATATAATATTTAATATAATTCATAAGCGTTTCAATAATAGGCTATATCTTTAATCTCTAGTACACCAAAACATAATCATTAAGCTTAATTAATATATGTTCTATATATGATAAAGAAGGAGGCATAAAAAGTTAGGTCGAATTGTTTTTTATTTTTCAGTATTATCACTTTAAAATTTTATCTTATAGTTTTTAATTTTGTAAATTCTGATATTTATGTGAGGGGATTGATTTTGAACTCTCTAAATCAATCTTTTGATCGGTTTTTATTGACAAAAATCATATCATGATATGTTGATCATGGACAACTAGCATGCTAACATAATTTGATTACTAATTCTTTTAAAATCGAGATCGACTTATTAGAAAATAGAATAAAAACGACATAAAAATTATATGGAAGGAAAATTTTATCCCAAGTTATAAAGACCCTCTAAGTTAAATGAAATTCAACAGGTTTATAAGAAATGTCTATAAATTTTATAAATAGAACAAATAATTGAAAAAGGAAAGCTTTATTAAGTAATCAGTAAAAATATCCTACATATATTAGTTCAACAAAATTGATAAGTATATATAATATGAAAATAAATTAAAAGTAATATATGTAATTGATAAAGGATATATATATATATATATATATATATATATATATATATATATATATATATATATATATATATATATATATATATTGCTTAAAAAAAGTCAAAATTTGATACCGAAATATTTATATCAATTCATGTATACACTAAACAAATAACTGAAATACACCTCAAGGTTAATCTTAATAGATTAGTGAAAGTTAAAAAGAAAGAAAAAAGAAATGTAAAGATAAGTGAAAAATAAAGAAGAGAAGTGCCCGTATTATCTCACTGACCAGTTTTAGTCAAATTTTATATTACCATGCACGGTTATAATACCCTAGACAAATCATCAAACAACCTTGTATGCAACAAATCTTTACGATTTTTTTATATTTGATCTAATGGTTTGCAACAACGGGAATATATATATATATATAATATTGCAATAAAAAAAGGAGTGAGTGAAAGTTTATAATTTTTTTTATGTGGATTTGTTCTAACCTATATAGTATTATTTTTTGGGGATTACACCTGTCCAGTATCTAATGCAGGAAATATAAATTTAAAATCTAGTGAGTTAAGGTAAGATGAAGACTCTTCAGGTTCTCTTAGTTTCTCTCTTTCTTCTCCAGGTGTTGCTGTTTCCTTCTGCTCCTTCACAAGCTACACCTCTGGGTATTAATTACTTAATTATTCAATACTATTGGTATATAAGATAAAGAAGTAGTAAATTAAACTGAAGATAATGTAATATGGTAAGAGAAATAAGATGGAAGAGAAGTTTCTGTTAAAATATATATTATATATGTATATCCAATTAGTTCATGGTATTTTCAGGCTCTTCAGCAAGGTCAACTCTGAAAGTGACGAAGTTGAGGCCACCAAGACGACACTCACCGCCACCACCAACTCCAGGCTATTCTCCTGAACCTGGTCCAGGAAGAACTCGAAAATCTCCTCCAACACCTTTCATTGTTGTACCAGCAGCTAGGAACTCTCTCTCGCACAAGGAATCTTTCAATCCTTCTTCTGCATCAGCATGATTATTGTTATATAAAAATATTTATATAGGTGTGTATGTGTGTGAATTAATGTTTTACTCTGTGTACACCAGAAATAATTTACTAGTATTAATTTGGTGAGGATAAACCTACTAGAGAGATTATGAAGCTGGTTGTATGCTCTAACAAAGAACAGCTTCTTGTAAATTATCTTCTGTTTGCTTGTGTATATATATCTATTAAGTATTGCTTGGAGTTCTTTTTTGAAGTTCATCAGTTCAAATTGATTAAGTTTATATCTCCCTCATCATCATCCCATATTTAGGAACTTAGATTCCTAGTGCACTAAGCTACATGATTTAACTCTTAACATCAAATTGAAAAAAATTAATTATTTGTGATAACAAAATTAATATATATATATATATATATATATAAATAAATAAAGTAATTAAAATTGAGATTTTAATTATAAAATCGTAAGGTTGTATATATTACATGTGATTCAAATTTTACACAAAATATAATAATAAGATGATAAAGATCATCAAATAAAATCATAAAAACTTGTAATTGTATTTTTTTCATTAGGTGAACAAATTCAGTTCAAACTTATCTTAATTATAAATTATTGTAATTAAAATATTATTTATAATATCAATTTTAATTAATATTTATTTGTATATATATATATATATATATATATGTTAGTTTAGTTAACTTCATTAAATGACTTTAAATACATGTTGAGTTCCTAACCTATATTAAGTAAGTTGACCTGGAAAAGAGTGAATTTGATTTAAATAATTTACATAATCAACTTAGAAATAATTAATTAAATAATTAAAAAATTGAGAAAACTTAAAAAAGAAATTATTTTACTTTTTTTTTATTTTTTTAAATGATATCTTTTGTTTATTTATTTTAGAGATAAATTTATTGTTGTTAATAAATATTATTTTGTATCATTTAAAATTAAATTTATTTATTTTAAAGTTTGTGTGTGCTTTGAATTTTCATTTTAAAAATATCTAAAATTTTGATTTTTTTTAATGTTGTTAAAGTTGTTAAAATTATAATATCATATAAGTCATAATAATAATAATAATAGTATTACAATAGAATTGACCATCATTAAATCAAAATTTTGTTCTAATTAAAATAAATTTATTTATTAAATTTAAGTTGTATAGCTAAATGTCATAATTTCTGGTTACTAAGAATTTTGGAAAAAAAAATTGCTTAATTAAAGGTTAATTGGTAAAACAAACTTACATGAAACAAAATTGAACAGATAAAATTAATAATAGATTAGACGATTGGTCTAAACAAATTCATTCTAGAGTAATTTATTCTTTTAATTGATTAATTCAGTTTGATGTATGGTTTTAAAACTTCAAAATTGATCAAAATAGAGTGAACTTACAAATACACACGTTTTTATTTTCTTTTAAATAGAACCAAATTATATAGATATCTTCGTTTTTTCATCAAATAACATGTAATTTTATTAAATGGAATTTAATTTCTCCCTATTTAATTAAATAATAATATTATTAACTTATAATACTTAGTAATGATAATATATTTTTATAATAGTTTTTTCTTATTTTCTTTTTTAATATTGTAATAACTATTTTTTTTACCGTGGTAATTGTTACTATACTTATTTCAGTTTAGCTATGTTAAGTATGTCCTAGTATTGTAGAAATGAAAGTGCTAATATTAGTAATAGTTTTGGTAGAGTGAGAAGTTTGTGTGTAAGGAATGTGAATGGTGAAGTAGGGAGGAGGAAGTAACACGTGTGCAGATACTGGTAGACCCCACACCGAACCCTTTAAAATGTCTACCTCACTAGGGCGCCAAAACCCCCCAATTTCTCTCTTCTTAGTCTCATCCCACCTCACCACCTTCACCGCAATCCCAGCACCCCACACCCCACCCAACTGGTATGTGTCTATCTTCATCTCCTTTTTCTAACCCTAACCCTAACCCTAACCATAACATGCTTTTCCATTTCACCTTCTTTTTTAATATCTTTTTTTCAAGATTTAGGATTTTACCATTTTCGGACCTCTATGTTCTCGGCTTTGGCTAAATCGTTATTTTCTCACTTAGATTAACCTTTTTCATCATGCTCATTGTCAATCAATTTGTGCTCTTGCATTAGGGGGGAGAGGGTCTATATAAATTAGGTGAAGGGAAACTACAGCTGCTGGATGTCTGCAAATCTGTCTTGCACTGACATTTTCCGGCTCAACTTTACATGTTTCGAGTTCTTTGTAGTGCTTAACATCTCTGCTTGCTTCTTGCTGTTTTTTTATTTCAATATTGGGAAGAACATGAACGAGCAGTTTCCTTGTGTACGCTTTGCTAATTTCAATAGTTTTGTTCATGCTCAGAGGAATGCGAGACTTGTCTTTCCTCATTCTGCCAATAACTTAGCATGCTTTGTAGAATCACTACTATCTATTCTATGGTTATCCTCGACTTGTATGAGTTTAGTTAGCTGGATTTACTTGTTCTCTTTCTTACTTTTAACATGATAGAATTATTCTTTCTAGGCAATTGAAAAGAACAAGAAAATGCCCTTTTCTTCTGCCTCCATGGCAGAACTCAGTGAAGAACTTGAATTCAGTTTAATGAACACTGATTCTGCTAACCATGATGGGAGTCCTAGTGATCGTCACTGTAGTGATACAACCACCCCTCTGCCTGTGGGTTCACCATCTCCTTTTCCCCACTGGAATTTGATTGAAACATCTCAGATTCTTAGCGATGGACGAGCTGGAGGAACTTCAATGATTGGTTCCTCTCAGTTTAGAAGTTATCAGAATTTTCAGAGGGACCATAATTACGCACACAGCGCAGAAGAACACAATTTCTCTCAGTCCAGAAGTTATCAGAGTTTCCAGATGGACCATAATTACTCACACAGCGCAGAAGAACATAGTTTCCTTTCATGCAGATCAGATTCTTGTTATCCATGTCCAGAAGGATACATAGGGTGGCCATATCAATATGATAGGCCCAGCAATCTAACAATCCCTGCTAATGTGAGGAATGCTGCCTTCAATCTAAATAGCTTTGAGAAGCCCGACAGTGGTGGGATGTATGTGACCCCAACTTATCGTTTAAACAGCAGGCCACAGATGTTCAACCCTAGGGGAACAACAATGAGTGGTAATATTTATCAACCTTCACTAGATATGAATCTGGGAATGACACTGTGTAATCTAAATGAAGGTGCTGCAGAACCGTTGCTTGCTATTGGAAAACCTGATGAAAGATTTATGACCATTGGTTCTGGAAGTAATACCAATGAGTTCACCTCAGGTGCTGAGATGCCAAAAACCAACATGACTGGTCATCCTGAGAGGGGATTTCTTCCTCCAATCAGTACTTATCACAATCAACAGGGTAGCAGAGGATCCTTAAATTCTGGTTTAAACACGAATGCTGCTTTGTCTGGTTTTCAGAATGAAAGAAAAATCATTTCTGATTTAGCTCCTGCAGGCAATCACGAAGCTCTTCTTGATTCTAGACCTGGTTTATGTCTGGGACCATCATATGCTCTTCAAAGGCCAGCAGCTGATGATCAAAACCATTATTTAGGACATGTCAGCAGGGATTTAGGTATTGGAGGTGTGAAAGGCATAAGTATGGGATTTACGGACAAAGGTCACAAAAATGGCCTTGAAAGATGCATGGATCTAAATTCATTGCCAATTGTTGCCAGTCAAACTATGCCTTTTGAAAGTGGACAGAACAGTGCGAATGGACAACTAGTTCCCTCTTCAAGCAAAATGATAACTGATAAGTTGCCCACTGAGCTGTTACATAAAAATAGTGATAAGTTCTCATCACAGGTTTTTGCTACTCCTCCGTTAACCATGGCCTCTAGAAGCACCAGAGGGCAGGGTCTTTCAAGTACGTGTTCTACTGCTAAATCCTTATTTTCTGCTCATAAACTTTGATATATGCCAATGAAATCTCCTTAAAGTTCACCTCATTCTTAATGAGCATAAACATATTTGATCATCTTTAGCAGTTTTTGTTAATACTAAATGGAATTTAGTCTTTTTCTCCTTTGCTTTTTATTAGTTAATATAAAATCCATTTCAAATGTAGCAGGTATTTTTTTTATCTCGGTCTTAAAAGTGTTATTTTTTAAGCTACTTTCTCTTGTTTTTATAAAAGTTTTGGGCTCTTGATCTTTCATGTTCTAATAGACCACAGTCTTCCTTTTATTATCTTGGTATGCTATTCAGCAGAGATATTAGATAAATTGTTTGCCACTGATTTTCAGTGACTAAATACTTCAGTCAGACTCATATTTTGGGTTTAAAATTGTTTTCTGTATCTGCTGATATCTGAATTATCTTTTTATACTTTCTTTTACATAAATAAAAGTAAAACAAACAGGATTATTAACTTGTGAAAGGATCATATCTCCAACTTCTCAGGTGGTACCTCTTACTGTTTCTTGCCTACTCATTTCTTTGTTGTGCTTGAAACGATTCAAATGGATAGTTATGAAGTACCTCAAATCAAACAATCCTTTAAACACACTCTGTGACCTACATTTTCCAGTAATTAATTTAGTTCTGTTCATGTTTGTTGAAAGATCTTCATTTAACTGTATTGCCTGCTTGTTTAAGGAATAGCTTATGGATATTTACAAACCTTTTTACTTGGTTTAGTTATGGTGCTTCCTTCCATCAAGTATAGTATATGGATGAAAAATTGTTTATTTTTCATGTAATGTGGCATAACCAAGTATCAACAAGAGCCTTGATAATTTGTAATGTAGGATTATTTCAAATGTTAGCATTTCATTTGATGCATATAGACAGACATTGCATGTCTGTAGATTTTAGAAAATTGCAGGTGAGGTGAATGGTCTACTGCTATTTATTTATTTATTTATTAAGATTCATTTTGTAGGTAGTCATAGTCAATCTCAGGCAGGTGGTTCTATTCAGCAATCAAACTCTCGTCTTCGACCACAATCTACTTCTGGTAATTACCTTCTTAAACAACATATCATTATATCCACTCGCTATTTGATATTTCTTTATTTTTATACAATGGAAGCAATAAACTAGCTTTTTCAGATCTAGGAATACAAACTGGAAGTGGAAATATGACTGCTCAAGTTTCAAGGTCATCCATCATGTCATCTCTAAAGAGAGCTGCTTCCCAACCACTGTCATCCACTGTCCAGAATCAACACAGGAAGACAATGCCAACTCAGTTCATACATCCATCAATTCCACCAAGGACCAGATTGGCTCCATCAGTCCCAATTACATCCCGAGCAATTTCTCCCTTGGTCCACCCAGCCCAATCTATCACGCCCCAAGCCAATCACTCTGTTGTTCATCCATTGTTCCCAACAACTCGGACTAAATCTGATTTACCGGCCCCAAACACAACCCAGGCAATTCCTCCCAAAATGCACGCAGCTCCTTATCCCCCACCTAATTACAAGAGAATCTCATCTTTCCACCACCCCTCATCCTATACATCAACTCGTACAAACCTATCTAATCAGCATCAACTGTTAGCTCAGGCTTTGGCTCACAAGCGTTTGAAGGCTTCAATTATACCAGCTGTTCCTAGAATTGCTTCCAATCACATTAAATTTAAAGGTATCTCTTGGAGCTTATTTGTTTCTTGCGTATTTAACAAATTCCTTGCGTCCTTCGCGAGTTCTTTCAGGAAGTTAATTTATTTGTTTTTCTATTCTTTCACAATATATCGAGTTTGATTTGCGTCTACCTTACTGGTGAATTTAAAGAGGCTTAGAAAATATGTTCATTATTATGATGAGGAGAGCATGGTCATTATATTTTATTTTCCAGTGAGATTGCTCAATTACAAAAAAATGCTTTTCACGAATTGTTCTTATCGTAATTCCTTTCCCTAAAAAAAGAATCCCAGGAGAATCATTTTTCCAGTAGGGTTGTTTTAATTGAGTATATTCATAGAGGTATGGCCTAAATATCTTCCATATATGAATATACATGCATATATACATATACATACATACATATAATTTCGTCAACTGAGAATCCCGGGTCAAAACAAACTGAGAGATCACTGAAATTCATATAAAAATTGAACCTTAATTCATGAGGCCTGATACTCATTCCCTGGCTTCTGATATTCTTTCCTTCAAGTCCATTATACTTTATTTGGCATATAACGTCAATTATAGACAGGCTTTCGTGGGCAAAATCTATGCCTTTCCTTTAAAATCTGGTCTATCAAATATATGAGTGGATATGAAGTGCTTCTAACTCCGGGAAAAGAATAACGAAATTCACGAATAAATTTTTAAAGCTTATCATTTATCTATGAATATTAATTTCACAGTGATAGCTTTAGCAAGTTGTTGCCTTTGTAGATATGAATTTTGTTGAGGATTATTTACGTAGTACATGCTAAGGTGTTTACTTTCTTCTGGTTCAGATCAAACGCCAGAACCAATTGGTTATAAGTGCTTTTTGTGCAAGAGGGATCTCTCTTACGAACCAGAAGGGCCTATTTCCCTGCCACCTGATTCGCCTGCCGTTGCTGTCCTATCATGTGGCCACACCTTTCATGAGTATTGTTTGGAGCGAATAACCCCTTGCGACCAATCCAAAGACCCTCCATGTATTCCTTGTGCTCTTGGCGAGTAGTGAATTTAGTCATACATTATTATCTCAAAAGGTTCTTAGTGGTAAGTAGAAAGAAAACAGATTTTGGAGTAGGAAGGTTTAGTAAGGTTATATTTATTTATATATGAATATTATAGTCATATCCGTGCATCTGTTGAGGTTATTGATTATATTTATATTTTAGATTGATGTCAATTATACATAATTATCACTCGATATTTGCTATTTTGATTTTTTAAGCACAGTTGGTCAAATACACGCCAAGGTAGACAAATTCCCGTTGTGAAGAATTTATCGGTGTGGTTTTAAAATAATTTATGAAGGTTTTAAAAGAATAGATGTTAATAATTTTAGAATGGCATTTTAAAATTGAATTTAGAAAAAAATGTTTTATATGAATGAGAAAATAAAATTATTTTTGACATGTAAGTGAAATATCTTATTTAAAATTTTTATAGCATGATGAAATTGAATTGTAGCAACCAATGGGGAAAGATGTGATAAAACAGAGCACAGTGAAGAGGACAAATACCATGGCCCGGTTAAAAGTTATATTGCATCTTTTGCATAATCCTTTCTTTTCTTGTTTGGTGTTAGAAATATATTCCTATTTTATTAGAACAATTATTTAATTAATGTATGAGTCGTAAATGTATCTATTATGTAAATAATGATTACAATATTTTAGACTTCCTTCTGAACTGAAAAGCTTGATCATGTTCATCATCGATATTCTTTACAGAGTGCATGAGTGAATCTTGATCTGTATTCAAGATATGAAGTTTCTAATTTTATTAGAATATTGACTTCAGTTAAGGTGAGATTAGCAAAGTCAATCCTGCGCTTGGATTGCTTGGATGAGAAGAGAGCGGTGGTTAAGGAATGATGATATTTTGATATTACTATTCATATCGTACATTCATTTAATACTAAATTATATTATTATTTTATTAATTTATAAATATTTTATTAATAAAAACAATGTCAAATGGGAGTAATAGATGAATAATAATGTCAAATTACTATTTTTCTTTAGAGAAAAAGAAAGAAGTATTTGAATCATTAATGCAAAAATTAGAAATATAATCTATGCATTTTACATTACATATTCATATTCAGTGATGTAAAAAGTTAAAAGAAAAAATACCCAAAAGATCAAATAATAACTAGACTTATCTATAAAAAATTATATCATTTTTAATCTACAACATTAAAACAATAGAACATTAAGACAATAAATGTTTTATTTTACTTTTTTATTAATGTTTAACTTAAATACTTATACTAATGCTTGAAAGAGGATTATTTATTTATTAACGATAAAATGATAATTTTTCTTTATCTATAAAGGTGGAGAAGAAAACTATGGAGGTGTAGAAAAAAACAAACCATTGGGCAAGTAACCCAGCCCAAGCGGCCCTTTACGGAGGGATCTACAGTCCCACCAACATCCTTTTCAGACGGATTCTTCCTGTATCTCCATAGTATCTTCCTCTTCCTGTACCTCCATAATTTTAAATATTATAATTTTCATGCCAATGGTTTGCCCATCTAACAACTTATCTCCATTGCTTCTCCCAATGGACCTGAGGTTGTTTCCACACTACATCCAAGACCTACAATTCTATGTTACAAAACAAAATAAACAACTTGTGACACTCATGGACGACTTGTTTGTGTAACCAATAAATGACTTCAGTTTAAATAGGAATATTAAATCAAGCCATTTGATTATATTCTAAAGAGAAATTAAGGTTGCTTATCTGCAACCCAGGAGAAAGTAGATATGTTCAATTTGGTGCTCAACAGATGTTGTAACAGTTATTGATTACAATCTATGAATGGTCACTGTCAGGAAGTGGGAAGTGTCTCAAGTCAAGAATGGTTACAGAAAATCACCATTAGCACATCTCTTCTAAAGGTACTAGATTTTTTTTTTCTTGTGATTAAGAGGTGTAGTCTCCCCTTAGTTTTATTTTTATTTTTATTTTTTTTATATATTTTTTATTGCAATTTGATATTCAAATTCGAGTTTAAATTTTAAACTTTGGTTAAAGAACTTAACTATCAGACCCCTTGTACTAATAACTTTTTATATTCATTTTAAGATTTTAAGCAGGTTTAAAGTGAACCAATTTATTACAATAGTATAACTTTAAGAAATCCACAATTTTATATATATATTTTTTTTGTCTTTGTATTTACTTTTATAATTAAAGTGTTATTTTTTTAAATAATAGGTAGATTTTTCATTCATGGGCAATCATTCTTCACGGGAGGAATGCTACTTAGATTTAAGCAATCCACCCAACATGGTAGAGAGAAGTGAATGTGTCATTATGTTCATCCCTTGTGTAATTAGTATAATTATAATAACCATCTACATGAAATACACCTTATTTCAATTAACTACTAATGTCTAAAACTTCAGTAGCCATACTTTATTTTAAACAAACACTTTCTAAAACTAATGTAACTCACCAGCTGAATGAAACATGCATAACAGACCAAGTTTTATATGAAAACCAAATCAGACAACCTAACGTGGTTGTCCTTGGAGTGGAATTGCTTTCAGTATCATTTTTTTCTAACTGATTGCTATGCTGGTTTCGAGTTTTCTATAAACAGATCAAACTCATCTCCTACAAATGTAAGAACCCTCAGTTTTGTTTGTTGTATGCAAATTAAAAAATAAAAAGCAGTGAGACTTGTTAATAAGATGATCCAAAAGAAAGTTGAAATAGTCCCTCTATACTCAAATTCCTTTTGACTAGCCTCCATCTAACTTAGCTACTTTAAATTAATTGTATACAACTTGACATGCTAATTGTTTTACCAAATCACATAGAAAAAACCCGTGTGTTGTGTCTGTTGATACATATCAAGCTTATTGATTTGAGTGTCTGCCATACACAGCATAGCCTATTAAAAAATGCTTTTATTCACGTCCGTGAATACACCACCAGCGATCCAATCAAATTCCCTGGACCCACTGCACCTATAAACAAGCACTGAGCACTGCTTGTTTTCTCTTCTCAATACTTGCACGTGAAACCTCAATAATTTCTCATGCACAACACAAGTGGGTCTCAAAGCCTCAAAGCCAGCGCTTGCTTTTTTGTTCTCTTCTTAATGCAAAATCCCTCCCTCTCACTCACAATCTCTCTCTACTACACCTTTACATCACTATCACTGTTCCTCTCCATCTTCGCTTTCCTTGCACTGCATTACAATGGTGGAGTCAACATCCATATCCCCATATTTCCTCTTTCTTCTTTCTCTCTATCTCATCATGCCAAATGGCGCTCACTCTCACGAGAAGAAGAGCTTTAACCTGCAGAAGTGGCAGAAAAAACTGCAAAATGATACCCCTAGATGCCTCCTTCCCGAATCAAGTGAGTTTTGTAGTAAAAAGAAGCTACACCAAGCTATCTTTCCAGCCTACTTTTTCAACTTTTTTTCTATTACACTTTGATATCTCTTTATTTCTTTCTCAGAACTTTCTTCCTTTTTACTTTTTAGAATCTAAAATGCCTTGAAAGAAATTATTCATCTGTGTTTATCTGTCAAAGTCACGAAATTTACATTAACAAGAGTATGTCCATGCTGTATGTTATGTTTTATAGACTGCATTACAATGTCTACGATAAGTTGTGTCATTTGAAGTTACAACCTTTTTTATTATCAACTCACTAATAAAACTTCTTACATAATATGAATGCTCAGGAAGGGAAAAAGGTGCTATTATACTTGAAATGAAGGAAAGGGGTCAGTGGTCAGGGAAAAAAGATAATTGGCTTGAGAAACAGTTGGTACTGGATGCTCTACATGTTCTTTCCATTCAAAATCATATTAGAAAAAAGACCTCTAGCCATATTGAATATTCTTCGGAAACCCAAGTTCCGTTAACTTCTGGTGTAAAATTCCAAACTCTAAATTACATTGTGAGTATGGAATTAGGAAGCCAGAACATGACCATGATAGTTGACACCGGAAGCGACTTAACATGGGTCCAATGCGAGCCTTGCCGGTCATGTTACAATCAGAAAGGACCTTTATTCAACTCTTCTAACTCCCCTTCCTTTCAGTCAATTCTGTGCAATTCAACTACCTGCCAGTCTCTTCAATTGAGTAGAGGAAATTCAGGAGCATGTGACAGTAATCCATCAACTTGTGACTATGTGGTTAACTATGGTGATGGATCATACACTAGAGGTGAACTGGGCATTGAAAAACTGAGTTTTGGAGGTATTTCAGTGAGTAATTTTGTGTTTGGTTGTGGAAGAAACAACAAAGGACTATTTGGAGGAGCCTCAGGAATCATTGGGTTAGGAAAAAGTGACCTCTCAATGATCTCTCAAACCAATGCTACATTTGGAGGAGTTTTTTCTTACTGCTTACCTTCAACTCAAGCTGGAGCTTCTGGCTCATTGGTTATGGGCAATCAGAGTGGACTCTTTAAAAACGTTACACCAATTTCCTACACTAGGATGGTTCCTAATCTACAGTTATCCACCTTTTACATACTGAACCTCACTGGCATAGATGTTGGAGGGGTGGCTCTGCAAGCTTCAAGTTTTGGCAATGGTGGGGTGATACTTGATTCGGGGACAGTGATCTCAAGGCTGGCTCCATCTGTGTACAAGGCTTTGAAGGCAAAGTTCTTGGAAGAGTTTTCTGGTTTCCCTTCAGTACCGGGATTTTCAATTTTGGATACCTGCTTCAATCTCACAGGGTATGAGGAAGTAAATATACCTACTATCAGCATGCATTTTGAGGGCAATGCTGAGCTGAATGTGGATGCAAGTGGCATATTCTATGTGGTTAAAGAGGATGGTTCGCGGGTTTGTTTGGCACTTGCTAGTCTTTCAGATGAGTATGAAATGGGAATCATTGGAAACTATCAGCAGAGGAATCAAAGGGTCATTTATGATGCCAAACTCTCTCAGGTGGGATTTGCGGGAGAACCTTGCAGCTTCACTTGAATATACTATAATTCTTCATACAGCATGTTTCACCAACTTCTTCCACTTACATATTCCTTTTTCAAGAATATAAGAGTCTCGCTTATTTAGTATCTCTGCATTGGATTGTAAACCAAAAAATATAAGGAACTCATACTACAGCATCAGTTCATGAACATTGTTGTAGATAATCTAATCCATTCTCCAACTTTTGTCACTCTAATGCATCTATAAGGATTCAACTTCCGTTACTTTAGAACAACTTACTTCTTAAATAATACTCTTTTTTCCTTTTAAATCTCAAATTAGATGTGGTGTTGGCTTTTTCTGTAAGCACCATCCATAACACTTTGTGTTTTAATCTTTTTAACTAAATCACGGTAATTAATATAAGTATATAAGTGAGTGAGCATTGATAAAAAAATTATAAGAAGAAAAGTATTAATGTAAGACTAATTTTGAGAAAATAAATAAATAAAAATTTATTTACATTAACTACTTTGTCATTACTTTTCTATATGAAGACTGAAATTTAGGAGGATACTATTATCTTCAATACTATTATCTTTCCCCATACATTAAATATAGGACGAAAATTTAGGAAAAATATCATAAATACTGATAGATTTAATAATACCAATAAAATTAACTATTTTTTATTAAGTTGAATTAATTATCAACTTCCTAGATGTGGAGGGAATAGAATGATATAAATAGGATTTTTTTTAAATAAGATATCATATTCAAGTTTTACAAGTAAAAATCATTATTTGAAAAAAAATTATTGATCGATATTTGGTGTTTATAATATAATGGAAAAATTATGAAATAGGAAGACCTAATATTATTGTTATGCGTGCAAATAGTTAATTGCAAGTTTAGTTGAAAGCTATATATATTCCCTTGTTAACTAACAGGATATTGGAATGATAAAAGGAGCAGATTCGATATCTTTTACTTAATTAGATAATCAAATAGTTAATTATAAAATAATATTATATTTTTTGGACTTAATTAGCTAATCAAATAATTCATTATAAAAAAGTATTATAGTATTGGGCAGCAAAGTAACTGTCCCCCCAAATACTTTTCATTAATATTTCCTAATAGAAAAATTCCAAAATCTTTATAATTATAATAGTATTAATGATCTACCTTCTCTCTCTCATTAAAAACCCTGTTGATGTTCACTTTAGGCTTATTTAATTTTTCATCTTGGCTTGTGTTAAAATTGTTTTCCAAAGCATGTTATCAAGTACAAAGCATAGAAACATTAAATAAAACAACCATATGATTATCAACTATAAAAAAGTTAGTAACTTCATTAAATCCTCACTACTTTTCCTAAAAAAGAAAAGTCAAACCTCAACTTTTAAAAGGGCATTTTAATTAAATAAGTAGATTTTTGGACTTCTACAATAGTGTACAAAAATAAACATATTTATAAAAAAACATTTTAATAAAAGTATTTGTATGTAATATATAATATTTTTATTTTAATAAAATTTATTATAATATATAACAAGATATTAATATATAATTTTAATAATATTATAATGTTATGTGCCTTTTAGTCTCTTACTCTATTGTTTAATAAAGGTTGGTTCATATGAAAAACGTGATTATGTATAGATTATATAAATAATTAATTCGTAAGAGAATTAAGATTTTTATTTTATCAATTATATTTTTTTTCGATTAAACAAGAGAAAATAAGTGATTTTAGGTTTTGTGTTTAAATTAAAATTAAAAAAATTATAAGTATTTGTTACTTAAAAAAAATCACTTAAAAATAATTACTATTATAAATATTTCTAGAAATAGTATTATCTAACTTAAATGAAAAAAATAGATACTTAATTACATGCAAAATTTAACTAACTTCACTTTATTAAAAACATTGATTTTAGAAATACCTTTTATGCATTGACGATCATATTTTCAATTATTTATTTTATAATATCAATTTTTAATAAAAAAAGGAATCTAAAAGAAGTACAAGTTAAATTGAAACTAAATTATGTCAATTTATTTTCATTAATGAATATAAATTAGTTATTTTTATTTATATTTGAGTTCAGAAAAAGTTACATAATAAATTATCTGGGTAGTGTCAACAAGTAATTATTTCAGGGATATACATTTTCCATGAAAACATAGTTTTCAAGAATAGGATTATTTGACATGAATTATCAACATTATCTATGAGATAGACATTGTGTATAATTTTGTCCTGTAGTAATTGATGTGAAGGTGCTGTGACTGGGTGGGAATCTGTGAGGGAAAGGTGCTTCAGACTATAGCTTCCAAATTCCAAGATTTTGACGCATCTTCCTCTTCCTATAAAGATCAATCCATTCTTGTGATAAGGATACCATCACACCAAACAAAGCAAAGCAGAGAAGAGTGCGGTGCTTTTGGTTCTACCTTTTGCTTCTACCATGGAACTTCTTCAGACACAGTCCTCTGCAACTTTGCTTGCTGTGGCTGCTTCATCTCTTCTCTTTCTCTTCCTTCTACTCCGCCTCATACCAGGATTCACTCGCAGACATGCAAGACTTCCCACAGTACCAGGTATCATCTTTACATCGCCCTCCATGCATGCATTTCATTTTATTTATTCTGTGTTTCATATAAATCAAAAGAAGAAGGCATATGAACTGGGTGAGTGGTTGCAGCTGTTCCTGGACTGCCCATCATAGGGAATCTTCTGCAGTTGAAGGAGAAGAAACCTTACAAGACCTTAGCACAGATGGCTCAGAAACATGGACCCATCTACTCCATCCGAACCGGTGCTTCCACTCTCATTGTTCTCAACACCACCAATCTTGCCAAGGAGGTCCGTCACTGTTACTCTTTTACATTTAAACTCTTTTCACTTCATGCATGCATTCTTCATCAGTTAAATCTATATCCTGTTAATTAATTTTAGATGAATTTATACTGATCTGTTAATTGAGGGCTGGAAGAATACAACTGGTTTTGTGATCGGTCCACTGAAGTAACTTTGGTTGGCTTGTTTCGGGCTAATTGGATTATGAAATGTTATGGTTATTTCAGGCCATGGTGACCAGATATTCGTCCATTTCAACAAGGAAGCTATCAAAGGCACTGACGATCCTGACTGCTGATAAATGTATGGTTGCCACAAGCGACTACAATGAATTTCACAAAACCGTCAAAAAACATATTCTTACAAATGTTTTGGGAGCCGCTGCACAGGTTGGTTGGTTAGGACAACTTCACGGTTACCTTATCAAGTAGAACTCCTTTTTTTTTTTCTTAGCGCGGTTTGGTTGCTGAGTTTCTATTTTTCAATGTTCAGAAGGTTACCTTATCAAGTAGAACTCCTTTTTTTTTTTCTTAGCGCGGTTTGGTTGCTGAGTTTCTATTTTTCAATGTTCAGAAGCGGCACCGTATGCACAGAGAAACAATGATAGAAAATATCTTGAGCCGGTTCAGAGAACACGTGAAGAGCTTCTCTGATTTGGCAGTTAATTATAGAAATATATTCGCATCTGAACTTTTTGGATTAGCACTGAAGCAGGTAAGTCTCTCCTTCTTAAATAAAGATTAAATAGACATTTTTTGTGAGAGTAGAATATTAAGACTGCATGGGAAATTGACAGGCTCTGGGAAGAGATATAGAGTCCCTTTATGTAAAGGAGCTTGGTGGTGAATTATCAAGAGATGACATATATAAGGTTCTAGTGCTTGATATGATGGAGGGAGCCATTGAGGTGGATTGGCGAGATTTCTTTCCATACTTGAAGTGGATTCCTAATAGGAGCATGGAGATGAAAATCCAGAATTTGCATTCCCGGAGAGAAGCTGTTATGAAGGCCTTGATGATTGAGCAGAAGAAGAAAATGGAGTCAGGAAAGGTAGGTTCATGGTGAAATCTGTTGGAGGCTTATGATAGAGTTATCCTAATGATTTGATTGTTTGGGATGTGACAGGTACAAAATTGTTATTTTGACTACCTGCTAACGGAAGCTAATGATCTGAGTGAAGATCAAATTTGCATGCTAATCTGGGAGACAATTATTGAGACATCTGATACTACATTAGTGACAACAGAATGGGCTATGTATGAACTTGCCAGAGACAAAACTCGTCAGGTAGTTGTTTTCCCGTCTGCCTCTGGCTAACCATGCATTCATGAACAGAACTATAATGGTAGCGTATGTTTATGTTATGGCAGGACCGTTTATACAAGGAGCTCCAAAATGTTTGTGGACAAGAAAAGGTTACAGAAGAGCAATTAGCTAAGCTACCTTACTTGGGAGCTGTATTCCATGAAACTTTAAGGAAGCATAATCCAGTTCCGATCGTGCCACTAAGATATGCTCATGAAGATACAGAAATAGGAGGATATCACATTCCTGCTGGAAGCGAGGTCTATTTATTAATTTTCTGAATTTAAGATCCTTGTTGTTGTTGTTTGTGAGTGTATATTGTTGACAGGGTGGTTTTAACAGATTGCAATAAATTTATATGGATGCAACATGGACAGCAATAAGTGGGAAAATCCTAATGAGTGGACGCCTGAGAGATTTGTTGGTGAGAAATATGACCCGATGGAGTTATACAAGACCATGGGCTTTGGAGCTGGGAAGAGGGTTTGTGCAGGGTCTCTTCAGGCCATGCTCATAGCATCCACAGCAATTGGGAGATTCGTGCAGCAGTTTGAGTGGGAGCTGGGACAGGGGGAGGAGGAGAATGTCGATACATTGGGCCTTACCACCCACAGACTCCAACCCCTGCTGGTAAAACTCAGGCCAAGAAATTAGCTACTTTTGCTGCTGCTGATGCCTTCTGAAGGAACCTGCAGAGTAAACCACTGAATAAGACTTTTTATTGTGTTTTCTGTACTGTCTTTTGTTTGGTGTGGTCACAAAAGCCAGCAGAGTATGCTTGTACTATGGATTATCACTCTTGCTTTTGTCACCGATGAATTGATATTTCATAAAATAACAATCATCATCACCATCTTCAATGAATTATGAGTTGTTTCTCAGCTACTATCACACTACTATGTCACTCCCTCAACTCTGTTTCCACCTTCTTTTCTCCAATTAATATCTTTTTATACAATTAGCTTTCAGTAAGTTTAATACTTTTGAAAATTACTTTGAATTAATACTTTTGAAAGAAGAAAAAGGGGAAAGAATGTAATAACTCCTTCATGAATTATTAACTCATACATGCATAAATTAAACTTAGATTTTGATAAATTAATATCAGATAGTTTTTATAGTTATGAAGAAATTTATTTTGTTTTTTCTTTAAAATGTTTATGGAAAACTTTGTTTAAAGATAATAAATAGACATTGGAAAACTGATTTTACAGATAATATTTAAAACTTCTCTCGCGTGTCAGCTCCCACTCTCGTTAAGCAACTTGAGTCACTTTTCCACATAACCCAAAAATATTGACTGAGAAACGCATCGAAACATGTACTTTTAAACGGAAATAACTTATTTAGTTAAAAAGCTGCAGATGGGGCGTCTCTTTTTGGTGTTGGTGCAAATTCATCTTGCGCAGGAAAGTTCAGAATGTTCTGTTGAGGAAATTATTTTTTAAATAATCACAATGTGTATATTAACGAGCCCAATTTAAACGCAGGCCAAATCTCATTACTAAGTGATTATGTTAAGTGTGTTTCTTCTATGCTGTAGAAACCAATATTAAGTGATTATTTAATTGCAAAGAAACCTATATTAAGTCATATATTTAACCTGTATTTTAATGAAACAAATTATATAATATAAACTAAAGTGTGTTTTTCGTTTGAGCTCCTCCCATAAGACTTTTTTTTTTTTTTCTCATGCCCACTTGGTGAATAAACGTTACCCATCACTATTTGTCTCCCTCTTTCTTTTCCGACACCTTGTAGCCCTATATACCTTTATCCAGAAAACAAACATTTTATCTGAAAAACATCCTTATCCCATAACAATAAAATACCTCTTGCCGGATTAACGATTGCATGTGGTCTTTATCGTAGCTCTTCATCATCCCATAATTAAATGATGCTATATTTTTATATCAATACGATCCAACCAACTCTGTTTCTTGTATGGGCATCATCTCAATCTTTCCCTTCATTATTAACTATTTAAGCCACACTCTCTTAACTTTACCTCCCAATCTCCTCATATTATATCATTCTCATCAAAACTTATCTTCATCTTCCCTCTTTTTCTATCATTTGTTTAAGAGACACAAATTACTACATATAATGCTATTGCAACTGTTACACTACTTTATATTCTCTTAAAACATATTTTTTTTACTTTGTTAATTGTACGCTTCAGCCTCGATCGTGAAATAATTTCAAAGTTTAATCTTTACATTAGTGAATGCATTTTTTATTTTATGAAGTATAAGAAATAATTTTAGATGTCATTTAATAATAATTTGATTTTATACAAACTAAGTTGTGATAAATAACGGTGAAAAAAAGTCTTTACAGCAGAAGCAGCCTAAAGACGGCGACGTAATAAAAACAATGTTTTGATTTGGGGGCGGCCGGTTATTATATTTTTGAAATTATTATTATTATTGTTATTATTATTGATATGATTAAATAGATTAAATAATAATGATAAATGTCGTAACGAGAAACACTGGAACATTTCACTCCAATGGCTAGTAAGAGCTCACACAAAACCCTGAGCGTGGACAGTGCGATGGTGAAGAAGAAGAAGAAGAAGGTCCCACGCAAGAGCCCCTTGCAACGGACCTCACCGTACAGGGGTGTTACCAGGTCAATTCACTGATTCCCTTCACTCTTCAACGCTATTCATCTTCCACAACTCACCATTATATATATGTTTATACATAGGCATCGATGGACAGGTCGATACGAGGCTCATCTCTGGGATAAGACTTCCTGGAATCAATCGCAGAACAAGAAAGGAAGACAAGGTTCTTAACTCACTCTCTCTCTCTTTCTCTATATATAGTACCAATTTTTATCTCATTCTTCATTTTCATCGTTTGGCTTCTCGATGGATCCATGGCGGTGGAAATTAAACCTACCACTGCAGTATATCTTGGTACGTATAATAACATCATGCATAGAACTTAGATTCCTAACAAGTAGTAGGGAGTGGAATGAGTGTGTTTTGTTTATGTTACAGGCGCATACGACGATGAAGATGCTGCAGCACGTGCCTATGATTTGGCAGCATTGAAGTATTGGGGTCCTCAAACCCTTCTCAATTTCCCCGTAAATCTTCTCATCTTCCATTCAATCCTTCAAACCAACTTTCGTTGCCTATATTATCATCATATATGTAATACACTGTTCATCCTACATCAGCTTTCAAATTATGAAGACCAGCTTAAGGAGATGGAAGATCAATCTAAGGAAGAGTATATTGGATCCTTAAGAAGGTTTTTTTTTTTTTTCTATTAATTTGTACGTACTCTCATGCCTTGTTCTTCCACCATGAAAATCAATCTTTAATTTACAGAAAAAGTAGCGGCTTCTCTCGTGGAGTCTCCAAATTTAGAGGCGTAGCAAGGTATACGTACTGGAACATCCATTGCAAATTAATTATGAATTTGCATCTCTTCTCTTTGTGCCAGTTAATTAACAAGAGATATTTTATTTACTTTCTTTTAAAAAAGTAAACGGATTTGGAGACACATTAATTTTTTGTGGGTCATATTGTGTTGATAAAAGAAGTTCTGGGTGCAATGAAGGACCCAATCTTCTGCAAAGCATTATCTGTAGGATAGGTCGTTGGTGTGGATGTGTAGCTTCTTTCATCCCTCTCTGTCTTTCGTTCCATCCACAAGTTCGGTTCTTAATAATGAACATTAATGGAGTAAGTTACTCGTTGAGGCAATGGATGACACGGGGGCCATTTTTCGGAATAATCTTTTTATTCACTTACAAGCGAAATAGTTTATCAAAAGGTAAACGTGTTTGATTCAACACTATGTTTAAAGGTCTGTTTAATTTATCTCAAATAAAATTTTGATTAAACAATCCTGTTTAAAATTATTTGCGTAGCTTTCTAATGTTCTTTATGATAATTAGTTGTAGATATTAATGACATCAATCTTTAAATAACATTCTTTAATTTAATTTTTTTCTAGGATAGGTTTGGTAAGTCTATGTTTAAAACATTGTATTCAACATTTACCATACATAAGAAATAAAAAAAAAAAAAAAAAAAAAAGCAAGTTGAAAAGATGTTATTGAAATTTTAAATTCCCTTGAACATTGTGATTTGTTGTCTCCAACGTAAAGACATCATCAGAATGGAAGATGGGAAGCGCGGATTGGCAGAGTCTTCGGCAATAAATATCTATACCTTGGAACTTACGGTAATTTTCATTGCATTCATCCACTGCCATAATTAAGGTTCATGTGTTCATGTATAGCTGCTTCTTAGGGATTGCATTCCATAATGATATTTGTTTATTGAAAATGAATGAAATATCTATTAATTATAGGACGACGTATGTACAAATAGTAAAAGTTCAAGAATATTTAAAAATAAAAAAATCATTTATAAAATATATGCCTTAATATTTATAATATTTTAATATTCATAGTTTGTTTTATTTACTTTTATATAAATGGAAGCAGTCCTCTCGGTTCACATTTTATTTCATTACTAAATATTTTTTTTAACATTTTAATGGTAGTGTGTTTTTTCCTTCCTACCCATGCATGGGAAACGAAGAAGACAAATCTCAAATATGGAGACAAGTGTATACATTACCAAAATTGAGCACTGATACTTTGACATCAAATACAATATTTTACATTCTTTTATTATAATATAATATTTTATTAAAAATAGTTGTAAGTTGAATTTCTTTTAAACATTAGTGTAAAAGGTTAATTTCCTTAATAAATTATTTAAATCCATTTGACAAGGCTTCCTCCAATTTAGGAACCAGCAGGTCAAATCAAAAAGATAACGGTGAAAATGTGCAATCAAATATATAGTTAGTTGGGAAGTAGATCACCAAACTCAACTGCTTATTTAAATATTATCTTTTTCTTTTTAAACCCCTCTCTTACAAGAGAATAAACAATTTTTAAGAGGCTGCTAACTAGTACTTCTAAAACAAACAAATGAAAAAGTATTAATGGCAATAAATAAATAAATAATAGAAAAATATTCTATATTTTTACTCTATATACCTTTAATAATTTTATGGAGCTTAAAAATTAGTTGATCTGTGTTTGGTATGTTTTATGCAATGCAGGTACAGAAGAAGAAGCAGCGATGGCGTACGATTTGGCGGCCATAGAGTACCGTGGACTTAATGCTATTACCAACTTTGACCTCAGTCGTTATATGAAAGGCCTACGTCCCAAAGACCAACCTCAAGCCCACCATCACAGCCCAAGCCCAACCACACCATCTGGATCTGAATCTCGCAATACCACCGCAACGTTGGGCCCTCCACCGCCGCCGCCACCGCCTCCACTTTCTTCACCCTCCACCCCAAATCCTCCTCCTCGCACATTCCCTGAAGATATTCAAACTGTTTTTGAAACTCAAGATTCAGGTGGAATCTACACAGACACCGATGACATTATATTTGGCGACTTGACCTCCATTGCTTCACCAATTTTTCATTGTGACCTTAATGCTTAATTATTAATTTCAACAAGGTTTCCATTGGTTCTTTTGCTTTGATAATTGCTATATGGAACATACATGCATAAATACATTAATTCATTCTTTAACTTAAACATTAACCTTTCTCCTCCCATCATTTTCTATTACTAACTTCCTCTTTCTTTCTTTTTTTATCTCTTTGTTCTTCTATTCATTCTTATTAATTATGGTAAAACCAAATGGCAAGTAAGGCTCCCTTTCACCTTCAATTTAAGATTTTCAAATTTTATTACGTCTAAGGTACCTTATTTTTTTTTTCTTTTAATACAAACCAAACCACATTCTATATTGTTTATGTGAAACGGATATCACTCACAAAACATATATAGATATCAATAATTACAAAGATATCAGAAAAAAAAATGTAATTTTTTTTGTCACAACACATGTAATATTCATTACTATTAAAAGGTGTTTATTATTAATTAAGCTTATGAGCATATGTTAATATATATGAAATTAGTTTAGGAAAGACAATATCACTAGACTGCTTAGACTTGTCCTGTATAATCCTCCACGGGTCATGATGGTGATGGAGTGGGACAGATTATCTGACATAACTCCCAAAAAAAATCATTATATTTTAATATTATTGAAAGGAAACAATAATCATAATACTTTTAAAGTCAAGATAATAATAATAATAATTTAATAGTTTAGTAATTTCAATAAAAAATTAACTTTAACTTATTTATTTGATTTAGATGCTAATTATGTTTATTTAATTTATTTAAATTTTATTATTTATAATAAACTCATAGAGTGCGAGATATGAGATATTAAAATAAAATTGTTATTGCAAAATTTGTATCTAGTTTTTTTTTTTTCATATTTTTGCTCATGTAGACAGCCATAGACCCAATAAAATTAAGCTAATAAAATCGAATCATTATGAGATAAGCCAATAAAATTAAGTCATACTTCTTATGCGGTCAACTCCAATCTGCTTTTTAGGGATAAAATCTGCCGCGGCTGGATTGGCATCCCTAAATTAGTTAAACTTAACCATTGATTTTTGAACTCAAGCAAGCAACTGCTTGATTTGGATTGTACAAAGTTAGCCAAGTTCAGAATAACACTTGAAAGCACCAAAACAAAACATCAGAGACTATGATTTCAGCATTAGATTGGATAAAGCATAAATGCTTCAGAAACAAAGTTAGCCATCGTTCACAACACTTCAAAGTGGAGAGGTAAAAGTGGGACATCGATTTGGAATCTTTTATTGCGAGATTTTATGCCTTGGTATCTTTGTCTTCCGACCTGAATCTTCTAGACACCAAATACAACAAATCCGGCAAAATATTCAATTTCCTTTGGAAAACGACACGATTTGACACCATCTATTAACTACTTGTGTTTGTTTGCCTATCAGTTCAGAGATTGAACCAAGTTTGGTAACGGAAATTCCCCATTACACTGTGCAACAAAGCTTTGCATCCATGGAAGTCAAGCACATGCAAAACGCCTGGTAACCTGTCAAAGGGTACCTGTGGAATTGCAGAGGCCCAGAGGAAAATGTAATTGCTGTCAAACCAAATTCTATATTTAGGTTATTATAACAAAAGTTTTTGAGCTGTATTTGCTTTAGTGATACCTGTAGTCCATAACGAATTTTGATTTTGCTGCCCTCCCTAGCTGCAGTATCGTCTGACTCCCATTCTCCTGATTCCAGTAAAGACAAGTCAGCTAGCTAACCACACAACCTAACTATCGTCTATTAGTATAGTCCCATTTTCTTAAGTATTATATAACGATGCTGGACAAAAAATGTGCAACATGCATATGCAGTACAAAAAATGATTTAGTTTTAATTATATGATTCACCACCAACAGAAAGTCACGTACCTCTAAAGTTAGCTGGAAATTTTTAACCGATCTTTGGATTTTGAGGCCTGCCTTTTCTTTAACTCTAAAGTCAAGCTCATATTGCTTTGAAATCTGAAAAACCAATAAAACAATTAATCAAGTCCAGATGCATATGCCTGATTGTTGATACAAAGAAACTGCCCTTTCAGGCTCCTTCCTACCTTGTTGTAAAGTGGATCCTTTGAGAACAGTTGATGGACTTTGTCCAGCTTTCCCTCCCAATTCATTGGCAATCCTTTTATATGTTGTACCTGTGCCAAAGGAACCCCATTTTTACAATTTGGAATTTGAATATTCAAATCAAATTTAACTGTAAATAATACGATTTGCAGACATACTAGCTATAAATCCAAGATATCAGCATTATAGATAATGGAAAAGACCTAACACATTATAGAATATTTATAGTTAACCTGGGTTGTGTTCTTCAGTGGCATGTGTTGATGCTTGGGTACATATGCCCTCATGCTTCTGTGACTTCCTGTACATGTTGTTATGGTAGGTATATAGCTGCAAGAACAACCAAGTCTTGAACTTAGGCAGAGGATAATGAGAGTTGGTGGGGGGATGGAGCAAGATGAAAAGGATATTGGCTTACAGCACAACAGCAAGAGGTGGCTTTGGTTGTTTACCACGGGAATTATGACGATACGCCTAATAATCAAACAGAAAATGATGGTTGAAATTAACACTAATACTGCAAACATCTTCTACTATACTGACAAACATTAGTGCTTAGTTTAGTAAATAATGGGTAATTCAAAAGGGAACCTGATCCCAAATGTGGTATTTTGAGCCGATGAGATTAGCTGTTACGGTGCCAAGAAAAGTATCATCAAAATGTGAGAGGAGTCCTTTTACATTCTGAGCAATGGTGAAGTAAGACCTCCCATTCCGGCGTTTGTGGAGGGCCACAGCTAGTTTCCTATTCTGCCGTCCTTGCCCTTCCTATAATACAAGGTTCATGATGGTATTGCCCAAGTGAGAAGCAGCAACTAAAAAACGCAATGACCATACATAACAACGTACTAGTTCATTACCACCACATCCGCAATCATACAGTGTGAGTCTAAAGAAATGATTATGAGCAGAGCAGTTGAGTGGAATTACATTGGTATAAAGAGAGAAGAAAGTGCCCCCTGATAGTCCTTGGGGCGTTGGCTCCTTCAGAATAAGACATGTGCACCTTCCAACATCCAAAGGCAAGGGTCTACAGATCAAGGACCTGGACATTGGTGTTTGAGCATGCATGCATCCATGCATAGGGGTTAAGTAAGGTGAAAGTGAGAGTGGGAAATGAAAAGAAAAGAGAGCAAGAGAGAGATTAACTTGTTGGGCAATGTGGACCAGGAGGAAGCAGGAGCTGACTCAGAATCAGAGTAATCCCAAATGTTGAGGGAGGTTTGAGGGTGGTTCATCTGCATGCAGAATTGAAGCGATGTGGGCTTGAAGATCCTGTCAGTGGAGAGAGACCTGAAGGATTTGGGCCTGGTGACATTGGCATCTTGGTTCTCCTTGTCGGGGTGATGATCCTCACATTCAAACTGAGGTTTTCGGACACAGTCGGTGCTGTAGCTTCGGCAGTGGGTGGGGTGGTTCAGAGGGTTGAAATAGAGAGAACTGTAAGTGCGTGTGGTTGAAACTGACAAATCATTCGTCTTCTTCATCGTTACCTCTCCACAATTTTTGTTCCAGAGATTAGATTGGGAAACAAACAACCATGGCAATCTTCACACACGACACTGGGACGATGTAACAGCTACCCATGATGATGAATCGGGTAAATACTAGATTGTTGTTTCAATTTAGTCTCTGGGCGTGGGTCCCTTCACCATTTTGAATTTCAAAATCAAGCTTTGGGAAACGCACTACTCTTTCCCCCATTTTTATTTTACTATTTTATTTTCGTACCCGCTCACCCTAACGGTAACTATTCCACTATTCAAACATTCTCAATTTTCTGTATGTGCAAAAAAAATAAAATTCAAACTTCCACCCACTCTTATGTAAGCGTGGCCCCGGAAAAAAAAAATGTTCAGACACTTTAAAACGAGTATTTTGTTTTAGGTTAAATCATCATGTGTTTGCTTTTAATTTTTAATTTATGATTCTTGATTTTATAGCATTCTTCATTTTTATCTTTTCTTTTGATTGTGTGTTCAATAGACTTAAAGTATTCATTCCAGGTATCATTGAAATTTATTTGATTAATTAAACTATAGAAATAAAATAAATGCCTATATTAAAAATTTGATCAAAATCATGATTTTTTAAGAACAAAAATTACAACAAAAATAACAGGACTAGAATGATAAACAAAAAATTAAAAGGGAACTAAAATCAAAATTTAGTCTTCTTTTTTCATTATGATATCATAAGCTTGCTTATTTTCATCTCACTTTTACTTTTTTTTTTTTTGTTTTTATTAC
>Ga0209700_100690_pt1 | contig 66479 bp, 25 predicted proteins | sample SiratroredBW_FD_187528 | JGI IMG/M metagenome (GOLD analysis project Ga0209700, IMG submission 187528) | Root nodule microbial communities of legume samples collected from California, USA - Siratro red BW (SPAdes) (version 2) | ecosystem: Host-associated > Plants > Roots > Nodule | place: USA... | reverse complement strand
AATTACAAAAGCACCCCAAAGAAATGATTTAGTTGATGTATATGTTTTAGAAGAATTAAATAGAATAAAAATATGTGATATTTTATTATAAAATATATACAAAAATTATAATATATATATATATATATATATATTAAATTATCAAATAATTTATTTTCCACTATTTTTCTCAAAAAAAAATACAATTGAATGAACGTGCGGCGTACCAAACATTCAATTTATGTCCCCTAGTTGGGTTTTTTAGTGGGCCATCCAATTTTTTCGTACATTTTTCTATTCTCTCCTTTCAACATTTTCGTGACACATTTCTTATTGATGTTATTTTTATATTTTTAACTAATAAAAATATATATAATTATAAAAATCAACAAATTATTATATATGCCAGCATTCAATAATATTTACGAATTAATTTTTAAATATATAAAATATCATTTCTCTAGATGTGATTACATGACATTATCAATAAATTCTAATTCAATTATAATAGTTTATTAAAATGAAACACTTGAATTATTAAAAGCTTAACTATTTATTGATAAGCAATTACGACAACGAATATACTTTAAAATATATTTACCCATTTAAAAAATCCAAATCCTATTTCTTAATTTCTTCCCAACAACATAAATAGAAATCCAGAACAATCCAAAGAGATTAAGAACTCTAAGTAAAGAATAAAAGAACCAATCTCATGTTAAGACATGAAAGAGGCAATAAAACAGATGGAATGTGTTGAACGAAAATGACATAAAAGGTTAGCTTCTTTAATAATCCAATTAAAGTGGTTTTGAGCAGTGATAAATACCACATTTATACGTAATAGATTCTATACATAAATTTTTGGTACAATTTATTCTTCTCATGATTAGCTATGGTCTTTCTGCATAATGTTTACTGTATTATTGAATCCATTTTTATTATTAAATAAAAGCATAAAACCATGAAAATATTGGTTAAATTGAAAACAAACCTTGTTATAACGATTAATCCGTTTGAGTGAGTAATAAAAAAAGATTAAAGAGAAAGAAGAGTGGAGAAGGTGAATTTTGTTTTGTAGAAGAGGACAGTGGAAAGAATTTGAATCTAGTGCGCTCCAACGTTCAAATGGACGAAGGAACCTCGTGATTCATCAAACGGTCACAGATTTCCATGTGAAGTTCTTTAAATTGATCCTAGGCTCGCTCGTAAAATCCCCTTCTATTTCACTCTCAAGCTTTTTTTTTTTCTTCTCTAACTATGTATCTATAAATATCAGAGCCTGCTGAATCACTCTGCATGCAGATCTCCAACAAACAAAATTACAATGCTCATTTTTTTCACCATCATTATACCTTCCTCTCTACGTGAAATAATACAATAAGAACCCCAATGTCGGGCTCTTACTTTTTCTACCCTTTTTCTTTTTCTCTCTAAATTATACTCGATCGTTCTTCTTTTTCAAATTTCTTTTCCTCTCTTCTCAGATCCCAACTTCACACCAATCCCTCATCTGACCACGACCCATCTTCCAAAAATGCAACTTGCGAAATGGGTGCCGAGCCTTGTTCTGATATTTGCACTTCTCAGTGAGTTCTCTGAAAGTGTGGCAGAGTCACCTTCAACACCAATCTGCTCGGAAGAAGACAGGGCTTCTCTTCTGAGCTTCAAAGCAGGCATTTCGCAGGACACGTCGGAGACACTGTCCACGTGGACAGGCAGAGATTGCTGCGATGGCGGGTGGGAGGGAGTTCAGTGCAATCCATCGACGGGGCGAGTAAACGTGTTGCAGATTCAGAGGCCGGAGAGAGATGATGAAACTTTCATGAAGGGTACTCTTTCTCCCTCTCTGGGCAACTTGCATTTCTTGGAGGTAATGATCATAAGTGGTATGAAGCATATTACAGGGCCAATTCCTAATACTTTCTCAAATTTAACCCACCTCACCCAGCTGATTTTGGATGACAATTCCATTGGAGGCTGCATTCCTCCGAGTTTAGGTCGTTTGTCCTTGCTGCAGTCTTTTTCACTCGCTGGGAACCATCTCAAAGGACAGATCCCTCCGACACTCGGGGGTCTCAGAAACCTTGTCCAACTTAATTTAGCAAGAAATTCTCTGACAGGTCCTATTCCCGTTAGTCTTAAAACCGTTATAAATTTGCAGTACCTTGATCTCAGCTACAATTTGTTATCAGCTCCCATCCCGGATATTTTTGGGGGGTTGAACAATTTGACTTACATAGACCTTTCCTCTAACCTTCTAACCGGAAAAATTCCAGTTTCCTTGTTCGGCCTTGTCAATCTTTTGGACTTGTCCTTGAGCAATAACAAGCTCACAGGGAACATTCCAGATCAGGTTGGAAATCTGAAATCCCTGACTAGTCTTCAACTCAGTGCCAATCTGCTTACAGGGCATATTCCACTGTCCATATCAAGATTGCAGAACCTTTGGTATCTCAATGTATCGAGGAATTGTCTTTCAGATCCTTTACCAGTAATCCCCACCAAGGGCATCCCTGCCCTTTTGTCCATTGACCTGTCTTACAATAACCTCAGCCTTGAAACTGTTCCTGATTGGATCAGAAGCAAGCAACTCAAAGATGTACATCTTGCTGGGAGCAAATTGAAGGGAGATCTTCCACACTTCACAAGACCTGACTCTTTGAGCTCCATAGACCTATCAGATAACTACTTGGTTGATGGTATTTCAAATTTCTTCACTAATATGTCCAGCCTGCAAAAGCTCAAGCTCTCCAACAACCAGTTGAGGTTTGACATATCTGCAATCAAGTTGCCAACGGAGCTCTCTTCCTTGGACTTGCATGCAAATTTGCTGGTGGGTTCATTGTCAACAATAGTAAATAACAGGACAAGCAACTCATTGGAGGTTATAGACGTGTCAAACAATTTCATTTCGGGACACATTCCAGGATTTGTGGAAGGCTCAAGCTTGAAGGTGCTAAACGTGGGAAGCAACAACATAACAGGTCCAATCCCAGTCTCTATCTCAAACTTGATATATCTTGAAAGACTGGACATCTCAAGAAATCACGTATTGGGTACCATCCCCTCAGGTCTAGGTCAGTTGCTGAAACTACAATGGCTTGATGTATCCATAAACGGATTAACAGGCCAAATTCCGAGTAGTTTGTCACAGTTAACTGGCCTAAGGCATGCAAATTTCAGGGCAAACAGGCTGTGTGGTGAAATACCACAAACCCGACCATTCAACATCTTTCGACCGGTTGCTTACGCCCACAACTTGTGTTTATGTGGCAAACCTTTACAGGCATGCAAGAAACACGGAAGCATGGGTCAGTGAGATGCTGACTCTATCATACTATATATAAGTTTATGTCCTGCGACCATTGTTAAGTAGAGCAAAATAGAATAGGTACCCCCACATCTGAATATTTCTTTTCGACCACAATGCAAGTTCAATTTTATAATTCAACATTGTTTCTAATAAAATAGCACTCATTTTATTAAGTGCTTGGATTCTGGATTATAATAGTCTCAACGGCTTTTTTTGTATGGGCACACTAAAAAATATCACAATAAACCCTGGCACATGTGGACCTTGCTTTTAAAGGTTGACCACAATGGCGAACATTACCCTGCCCTCAAAGAATCTTATCCAGAAAAGCATGGCGTGAATCAAGCCAACAAAGCAAAGCAACTCCTACTACTGAATGCTACGCACATGTCAATGTCATTAATAGCCGTAGCCACACACCATACTATATCATCATTTACCCCAAACATATAATAAGCAAGAAATAAAACTAAAAGCCCTCATGCCTCTTTGTAGAAAACAATGTGACTGCCATTCATGAATATTTCATGGGAGCATTACAAATTCATGATGTTGATCTAGGATTTCAACAGCATTCTAAAAAGTAAAACCTAAATGATAAACTCAAACTAAAGCATGTTTCAAAATTTACAAAATCATAGTCTGACTACGAAATTCAGTGGCCTTTCAATAACAGTTATAAGCCCTAAGGAGTGGCAAAGCGCCACCACTACTCTTCATCCGTTAACTCCTCTTCCACTTCTTTTGCAGCAGTTTCCTTATCAGATCCAGCTTGATCCTGCGCCAAAATCACATAGTTAGAACAAAAGAACAATAAACAAATAACATGAAATATATGTCCACAGCATAAAAAGAGTTAAAACATACTTCTTCAACTCCACCGGCTCTATAGCTTTCCATGGCCTTCTCATATTCTGCCTTGAGTTCAGCAGTTTTATCCAAATAAGGCTTCTTCTCCTGAAATACCAAGGCATGTCAAGAACATTACTCGGAATCAAACAATTAAAGGAACACTGAACCACTACACAACATTTTTACTTACTTCGTCAGTCATAGACTTCCACTTTTCACCAGCCTCCTTGCCAACCTATAATTTCCCAACAAACAAAACAACCAATGAATCCCAACTCCAACTCAATTGGTTAAAGCAAAGACGGGCTTAAGCAAACTTAGTATACCCGTTTAACATCCTTTGAATCAGGATTAGCTTCCTTGAACGTTTTTCTAAAATCATCCCTGCAACAGACAGTTGCCTCAATCAGACACTCAAACAAAAAAACAAACCACGGAATCAATACCAGCACAGCTACATACAAACAAAAGAATCCTTACAAAAAGACAAAGAATGCCGTGGGAGGACGCTTAGGCATGTTAGGATCCTTGACCTTCTTCGCCTTTTCTACCTTAGCCTTTTTCGCCTTCGGCTCTTTAGATTTCGGTTTCTTCCTACACAATTTCAAGAATCAAACATCAATAAGAGCAATTCCAAACCTTTATACACACAAAACATGAACAAAAAAAAAAAAAGAGGAATCAGAGAAATCACCTTTCTGGCTTCTTAGCTTCAGCAGCCTGATCCACAACCTGCGCATCTGAACAACCAAACAAAAACAAATTTACAATCGTCACTGGAAAACAAAACAGTTAAAAAATAAAAAAAGTTATACCTAGGTTCATTTTAATTTTCGCCTCAAGGCTGCAATTGTGCATGTCGATGAGTGCCACTGGCACATTCTTCTTGCAATCGTCACTGCAAAGAAACGAAAAGAAAACACAAATCAGAAAAACAGAAACAACAAAACCAGAAGTATAATACTCTACAGTTTCACCACATCGTGAACAAAAGGCGTAAACAATATCACAAAATAGATTGTCCAAAACCTAATAGAATGATTTGAATCAAAGAAATGAATTTAGACGAACGGATTAAAAGAAGTGAAAAGGAGAAACGAACCATCGCGCAAAAGCACTGCCATCTTTAGCGCGAACAAGAACGGAAGCAGAGCGAGAATCGACGGCGTCCACTCTCTTCCTCGTCTGAGATGCCATTTCTTATCGCAGTTCTATTCTGCAACTTCACAATACTCTGAATTCGAAATAAGAACGCTAAGGATTCCAATTTGCAATATATAATATGAAATCAAAGGAGGGAAAATCGAACAGCCATGCTTTTCGTTTTAGCGCCAATAACCGCGCCTTTTCCTTTTAATTCATTTTTCCTTCCTTTAACTCTCGCGCCGACCCATTTTATCACATCAATGCCCAAACTTCGTATTGGGCCCATTCAGGCTTTCATTATTGGGCCATTTTCCCGGCCCTTGCGATTTTGTCATTTTTTTCATTTAAATATATTTTCTCCCTGCACCTCCATTAAAATAATCATTATACCTTAATGAAAAAAAAATAATAAATTTTACACCCCTCAGCTCAGTTCATATCGAGGAAGAAGTAATAACAAACATTATTGAGAATTACACGGGTTGAGGGTGGTGAGTGATATACGTCAATACTTTTGCTTGTTATTATATAGTAATCATATTTTCTCCGTTTTTTCAATAGACATTTTATTTGAAAAATAATCCTTTATAAATAAGTTGAATTTGAAAACACCTATGATTTAATCGAAAACATTATTAATTACGAGCGTCTAAACAAAACATGAATAATTGTTTACATATTGTAAGTTATAAACATTATTTTACAAATAAAGTAAATTTACAAAAATGGTTTTCACGTTAATAATAACAATATAAGAGAGGAGTGAAAAGAAGATTTTTTTTTGCAATAAAATAAAACATGTATCTCCATTATTTATCAAAATCGACCTATTACTTATCCAGAATTTGATTCTTCATGAGGGAAACTTACCAAGCGGAGAAAGACGAATTGAATATGAAAAATGAGGTATAACATTACAAAAAACGATTAATTCTTTAACCCCAAATTAGTCTCTTTATAATTATTTTATTAAATTTTACAATCATAATCTATTAAAAGAAGTAATTTAATCGATCAAAATTAAATAAAATATAATAAAATACTTATTATCCAAGTTTTAGGAAGGCTTTCCCTTTCTTTCAAAAATTAAAGAAAAATGAGTTTAAAAAGTTTTTAAAAAATGACAAATTCCGAACAGTTTTCTGAAAAAAAAAACAAATATAAATGAGATTATTATGGAAAGAAGTGATAGATTGAAAGAATTTTGTGTTGATTTTATTGTTTGAGTTACGAGGGACAAATATGTTGGGAATGAAAGTGATTGGTAAAGAGGTCTTTTTTCCTTGCCCAGAAGTTCCTCTGGTGTACTCTACACTGCACATTGTGCATTACAATAAAAGCTTGTCCTAACTTAAAAATTTTAATTTTTTTTTTCCTCCCATCACGCCTAATGGCAATTCCAGTATAGTTCATGGTGATGGTTTTATAATTATTTTAATCATTTATGTATATTCTTATATAGTTACACAAAACATACCACTGAGATGTCAAGAGAATCCACAACGTTACACTAAAAAGACAAAATCAAAACCAGAATATTTGTTTCTCTTTTTCACAACAAAACATTATTGTTAATAAGGTAACAACATTATTCTGAGCATAGAAAATAACGAAAAGATAAAGCAACTAACATTCAAGTTCTCCCATCTGATACATACACCATGAAGCATAAATCACAAGGACAACCCAAAAAGAAAACAAGTGAAAAAACCTCTGACCCAGCAAATCTTCATCAGTTATGGTGCGAGATAACTAGTTGGGTGGAGCAAAAGAAGAGAAATTTGCCATCATCAAAGTTGAGAGAGTAACTGAGAGGATCATAGTTAAAGTTGGTCTTACTAGAGCAAGCCCTCTTCTTCATTTGCCTCTTCATATAAGCTCTCACCCTCCAAAACAAACTCCTCAACCTTCTCTTGCCATGCACAGCCATAGACTCAAATTCAAAACAACAACACAGCAAATAGATTGAAAAAAACACGAGTACAAGTTAACACTCCTTGGACTTATATATATGCAGAAAAATATTTTTTTTCCTTTTTTGTGTTTATGTTTATGTTGTGTGAATAGATGGCTTGGAGGGGAAGTTTGAAGGGTGGCTTTTTCCTAGGAATTGATGTGTTATTGTTGTGTTTTGTGACAGAGAAAAGGTGGGTCATTGCTCTTAACCGGGTAAACCACGGTGTGCTAATAGATAACAGGCACATGGACATGTTACAGTACTTTCACAGATACTTTCTCCTACTCCAATAATAATAATTATTATAATATGCATTATAACTTTATTCCATTGGCACTTTTCAAGTGTTTACTTCACTGTTTCAATGCTTCATGTTTCAGCTTTGTGTCGTATGTTGTACTGTTTATTATGTGTTTGATTCAGAGGTAGTGGAACAAAATATTGGTTTAGAATGCATGTGATGGAAGAGGGAACGGTGGAAAGACCTGAAATTACGCTGAGAAAGTGAGAATGTTGAAATCGTTTTCCAAAATATTTGATTGGATGGATGTGTATTTGACTTTTGATGGATGATTGGATATAAATGATTACCACAACTGCATCGTGAGAAAGAAATGGAGAAAATAAGAAACATCATTTTCTTACTTACGATCATAGAAAGCTTAATACTCTGTTTAAAATGAAAAAATAGAAGTGAATTGGGATAAAAAATAAATAAATTAAATGTTGATGGTTTCGTGGAGTAAGAAATAAAATTAAAATCGTGGATTTTATTTTATTTAATAGGAAATGAATTATCTATGTAATATAATTCTTATTTTATCCTCGTATTATATAACATAATCTAAAATTAATGCACTAAAATATTTTTTTCCAATCCTTCTTTATCCTGTATTTGTTTTAATCCATTTGTATCAGATATTGTTCAAAATAATAAATTATTGTGAATGAAATATGTTTAATTGCATTAATTTGAAAGAATTTGCAAGATGAAATTCTCATTTTGAATATGAAATTAAGAAACTTTATTTTTCATGATAGTTAATCAGTAATTTCACAAATATATCAATTAAAAAAATAAAAAAATTTACAACATCTACCAAATTATTCTTAAATTTTCATAAACATTTCTTTCAAATCCTTTCAAATTTTATTATTTATCTATTAATCCAAACAACTTTATTATCATTCATACGTACACAATTCACTCAAATTCCTTTGAATCCATTATTCTCTCAAATTTACTTTTCCAACCAAACAAAATCTTATAATTAACCATTTATCTCCACTATCAAACACAATATAATATTTTATTTTTAGTTTTATGTGTGATGAGGTGCTATTATAGCAGTTTATGATAATAAATTGAAAATCATTCTCTTTTATTTCTATTTTGTAACATTTTCGTCCCAATCAAGAAGTGTGTTTTCTGCCATGACATGGTCCGATGCTGTTTTAGACTCCAAATTTTTCAATTGCTAGTATATTGTTCTGAATTTTTGTAATTTGTGATTGTATATACTTGTATTTTTACTGATATAGAATAACAGGGAGTTTAAGATAAGTAAATAATAAATGTTTTATTATTTTAAATTATAAGATTATATATATATATATATATATATATATATATATATAAATAAAGAGAAAGTATATAATATTTGATTTTCTATTCGTTATAAACTATTATCCCTTTAAAAAAATTGATTTTTTTTGTCTTTCTATGTTTGGATTTGAGTGTAGATGGAAATGGAAATAAATTAGTAGAAAGTTAAATTATTTTTGAATTAAAAATTAATAAAAAAAACTATAAAATTTGTGATAAATTTGATTGATGCGAAAAAATAAAAATTTTAATTAAATACATAATATAATGAATTATCAAAATATCCTTAATGTAATCAAAATAATATGAATTAAAATTAAAGGATAATTAATTATAAAGTGTTTAACTTATAAAATTATAAATAATATTTAAAAAAATATTTCAAAATATTTCAAAATTAAATTTGATTTTATCTAAATGATAAATAATCATATACATTTTTTCCTCGCATACAATTTTAAAAATTAAATATGGTAAAATTATTTTACAAGATAATTGATTGAATTTAAACATTTTCATAAAATTAATTGCTAAATATCAACGTAACTTACTTATCAAAATATAAAAATTGAATGACTTTACTTTATTCATTATTGTGATATTTTTATTTTAATTATTTATTATATTATAATGAAAAATTGTATATTACTACATTTGCGTAAACATAATAAATTTTAAGTGAGAGACAACATGTGATTTCAATATATAATTATTGATTTAATAATTATATTAAAAAAAAAATTTAATGTTTTATTATTATATTTTGTGAAACTCTTTATTGAAATAGTATGAGATGAAATCAATTAATAAAATGATTGAAAATGACAAGTATTTAATGCATTATCACCTTTGAACTTTACTTATGTTATTTCTCTTGCAAATTGACTACAAAATTCCATATAACATAACATACTATTCTCTTGTTTCTTTCTTCACATTTCTCTACATATCACCAAATACAAGCATAAATGATACATAAAAACAAAGAAAGCATAACAAAAACTTCGAGCTATAAGAAGTAAAGATTAGTTCGAATTTACTCAAATCATAACTTTTATCTGAGTAATTTATTTTTCTCTCAATTTTTGTTTTTATTATATGGAAAGGATTATGTTATTGCTTATAAGATCTAACTAAAAAGATGAATTTTTATTAGTAAAACTATTAAATAAGTATGTTATAAACCACTTAAGGTATTTTTAACTTTCTTTTTTAGAATAATTTTAATATAAAAAAATTACACTGACATATTAATGATTTAACCAATTTATATTTCAGGTTTGAATTATATAAAAATAATAATGTAATTAAAAATTAAATAATATAATTAAAGTTATACAAAAGATATCAATCACAAAAAATATATATAAATACCCTATATCAATATCAGACCCATTTTAAAATTATTAATATTATAAAAAATTATGTTTAATTACAAATAAACCAATAATAAATTACAGCAATCTACAATTTGTTATATCAAATAAATAATAATTTAAATTATATAAATTAAGACGTCTTAACCAGGATTTGAGACAATGTTATCAAATTGTTTGAATATGATATTCATATATGAATTTTTTTTTATATAACGAATTTATAATATATTAAGTTAAGGTTTGATACATAAATTATTTAAAAGAACTAAGTATTAGTATTTAATAGTTCATGCTTAATACGATTTTTTTGAAATAAATTATATCTATTATTTTCTAATTTAAATTTATTTATATTTAGATTTACTGTAAATCTACTATGTGTAAAAATAATTCAAATAAAATTCATTGGTTATAAATGTGATTATTTTTGTATATTGACTTTAATATTAGATGTTTAACTGTCCTTAAATACTTTTTATAATAATTGTATTTGATAGTTGTAACTATACTTAATATATCACTATATACTATTGCAGGTTCTGAAATTAACTTTAAACAGTTATAAGTTATAGCACTCAAATTAATATGTTAAATTTTCAGAGTAATTATATTTTAATTTGGTGTACAAATATTAATAACTTTAATTATTATGTGTGAAATATATTAAATGGACTGTTACATTATTTATTTGAAAGCTGAATTTGAGTGTTTATTATATTTTAAAACAATATATTATGGACCATACACAATTTAAAGGACTGTTTTATCCTTTTATTAATTTTAAGAGTCAATTTAACTGTCTTATAACTTTAAAGATTTTTTTTTTTCAATTCATTGCTATAAATGATAATATTCATGACTGTATACGTAGTTTTTTTTTTTTTTTTTGAAACTAAAGCTATTGATATTTTTTTTTTTTTTTCTTTGAAACTAAAGCTATTGATATTTTTTTTTTAATTTATGCCGAATATGTATTTTAGTGTTTTATTTTTTAGTATTTAATTTATTATTTATTTAATAAACTTTCACGTAAAATAAGAGGACAAATAGGTTATGTTTACACTTTTTATGCATAACTGCTTATACTCTCGTATTTGTAATAAAAAGAAGATTAATTAAATATAAAAAAATATTATAGAGGTTGTAAAACCTTAGACAGGCTCATACCTTCGAGTTCCTTTCTTAATTTTTTTTAAATTACTATTTTTCTGCATATGTTAACCTTCATTTCAACAATTTTCAAAACTATATCTTATCAATAGCACATAAATGTAGGCTTATTTTTATTTCGACAAATTTTAATTTAGAACGCTAATTTTTTCTTTTAAAAAAATTCAATCATCTCTTTAAATTGGTATTTTAGTTTAATATTAATTTTAGATAGTTTTAAACAGTGATATTTTCAATAAGTTATTGATTGAATTCTGGTATAGTTTAGTTGTCTTTCCTAAGTTTTTATTGTTTTGATAAAATTTCAACTATTTTAAGTAACTTGTATATTATAAAATTATGTTTTGAACTTGTTATAATAATTATTTTAGTTGATTTTTTTATTAGTTTTGAACTCTTATGTATAAGTTATTGGTTTTTTCAATCAATCAAATTATAATTATTTTAACAAGTTTATATTATTTTATTTTATTTTTCCAAAAAAACTATAATTAAATATTGTTCAAAATATATTGTCTTTTGAGTAAAAGAAAACATGAAAAAAAAATTGTATGCCATTTGAGTTTATTATTTAAGTTTTATACCTTGGTTCAAGGCATACAAGTCTTTTTAAGCAGAACTACATAAATTAAACAATGAAATTTTAGTAACACACCTTTATAGTTTTTTTAGTAAAACACCTTTATAGTTTTTTTCTTTGTTTTTATAAATTGTAAAAGTGATATTTTTTCATGGTCTGAGTTATTTTTTTGTTTGCACCAATTAGATGTAATAATTGTGTAATATCGTATTGTGTTATTTTAATGATTGTGTATTTTATATGTCTATAGTATGTTAATTACTTTGTAATCATATATTAATTATGAATTTCTACGATTAATAGTCTAATAATTTAATAATTTTATAATGTGTATAAAAATATTAAGTGATGAAAAACTAAGTAATATTATAATATTTTTAGACATACAAATTTATATTATAACGAACTTAATTTAATTGTTGATTAAAGTTTTGAACGGGGTCAGAATATTTGTATAAGTATGTTTGATATGGATATTTGAAGAGACAAGATATGCTTGTTATTTTTTATTTTATATTCACTTGTAGTAGTGTTTGAGTCTCTTATAAACATAAAAATTATTTGAAAAGTATATCAAACAAAATTGTTTGAAAATTAGTTTTTTCATTTTTTGTTATTTGTTATGTTTTAACTTTTCACTTACTCGTGTCATATATTTAAAGTTATATTAATCTTGATATATTTTAAAATATGTTTAATATACTTAAAAAACAAACACACATAAAAAAAAATAAAAAGTTAAGATTGTATAGTACATGTTGAAACATGACGAGTCATTTACATGAAATAGTATTGTTTATGATTTTCAATACTTTTTATCTTTCATATTCTATGACAAATAATTTGACTAGACTGACAATTATTTCTATAAATAACTATTTTTTATATTTCTGCTGACACAACTAATTTAACTAACTTTTCACTATATACATTTTATTATATAATTTATATATGTTTATACATTTTATTTATTTTGATATTTTGTTATGTAATAATTAGTTTTGATGTAAAAGTTTCTCTATTGGACAATATTACATATGTGATTTTTATAGTGTAATGGATGTTACAAAAAAACAAATTTCAATAAAAATTCATTTAATATTTTTTGCTAATGTAATTACATAAGTTAATGTTTTTTTGCAAATAAATTAGGATAGGTTAATTAGGAATGAAGTAAATGACCACAACACTACAACTTTTATATAGTATTTAGGAATCAGATTATTGTAGTTTAAAGTAAAGGTCAGAGATAGTATGAAAGAGGGAGAAAACTGAAAGGTAAACTTAGGACTGGGGCACAAGTCTCACTGGTGAATCATCGTTGTCCTCGAAGTGTATTCTCTCATTCCGCGTTTCCCTCAGATTTTGCGTAAGTGAACTTCTAATATCTTCAACCCATGTCGTTTTTATCCTCTCTTACTATTGGTTCCTGCGTTTTGATGCAAAGCTAGGGAGAACCCTAGTCTATGTGAATGTTCTACTGCTGCTTCTTTCCATTTCTTCTCCAAAGATCGTTTCTTTCTCACACATTTCTCAATTCAAAAGGCAACCCTCAATTGCTCTCTCACAATTTTTTTTTCTTACCTGTTATTTTTTCCCGAATGGTTGAAGTTTTGGTGGGTTTGCGCGCTTTGAATTTTGGTTCCACTCTTCCCTGTGCAATGTGGTTGATCTGCTTAGGATGTTTATTTTCGGTGATCCTTTTTTACAATTGTTGTTGTTATTTTGAGTATGGATTTCTTGAATGGTGGAAATACACGAACTTCGTATTTTTTTTTTTTGATGGGTGAAAGCAATTCTGTTTGATTGTTTATATATAATGGATGTGTATATGGAACTGGTAATTGTCTTTTAGTTTAGATTTATTGTGGATTTCATTGGTGATGTATTTTTATTAGGATTGATCATTGATAGGGTGACAAACTAATAGATAAAAGGAGGGAAAATTTTGTAGGGATTTCGAGCTCTACTTGTGAATTTAATTGGTAGTTGGTTGGAAAGGTCTTTTAAGGAGGCAGGAAGGATGAGGTGAGATGCAGGTAACATACAAATTGGGCCAAAGAGTTGCCTGGGTCTATGAATTTGTAAAAGTTTTTTAGTAATCTCTTGACTCAAAGGATGTAACCATGTGCTTATCCTCATTGATACTTCATAGTTCATACTTCCTTTGCAGTGGAACTCTTAATGCTGTCTTGGGGGCATTTTTTTTTTATTCATGTTCAATGAAAATAGAGGGATGTTGTTTTGTATATTTTGTCATTCAATCTAATTAATAATATTGTTAACTATTTTGCAATATCTGTTATGTTCTGTGAATAAAATCGTCATTGTTTTTATCTGTAAGAGAATTTTGTTGGTGGAACCCATTTGCTCCTACACTTATTCCACAGGTTGCCCTTATAATATAGTGATATCTATGTCGTGTTGTACTTCCTTATTCTTATCCACTCCCCTTTATTGGTTGAATTTACATGTCAAAGAATAATGTGATTGTTGCCGCATTTTAATAATATCTTAATTGCATCTGTTTGTTGTAAAAAAATAGAAATTATATCCAATTCAAGGTGTACCCTTGTGTGGATTGCTACAAGATAGATGCTTATGGGCAGTTGAGTATCTGATTTAATATCAAAGGTGTATTTAAGAGCCGAGTGAAAGTGTTTTCATATCGAGAAGCTTTATCCTTAGTGGTCAATTGATGGAGTGGTTTCTAACAGTAGCTATAATGGCTGCATTAGTGGCCAAAAAGTGCCCTTTCGCACTGTAATGTGGCTCTATCACGATATATTTTGACTCCAGAAATCCATCTATACCGCCTGAACTTCTTTGTTTAGGTTTATTAAGGGGAAATATTCTACATAACTTACCTCTGTTCTGACTTCTATTCCTTCACACCTTTTAGGACTACTTTTATACTTAGTTATTTTTTCCTTCCTTTAGATTTACAGTTCACGTTTTTTCTATTTTTTTCAATCTAATTTGTCATGTTCTTTTTTTCTATTAATTTCACCATCATTTTCCTTATTTTCTTTTTTACTTCATTAATATGTTCTTATTGCTCCTACATTGATTGTGATTGTGTGTAAACTGTGACTTATTTAGCTTGAATTTCTTTAGTTTTGTTTTGTTTTTTAGAGTATTTATATGTTCATGGAGTAGTACACATTTTTTAGTTTGTAGTATATTCAAAATAGCAGTCATAATGCTCCCTGTTATGGTGATTTTAGAGTGTTATTTATCTACACATTGCTATCTGGTATTGATAACTATTAAATATGGCTTTATCACGTGGAATAGGATGTTCATGGTACTTGTTGACTGCAGGTTGGCGCAACTTTTTATGGTTCTGTTTGTACAAGGTGGCTGAGGGAAGATACATTGTTATTTGAATTTCATGGATAGCTGTATATATATTAGTTCGTCAGATGATGACTTGGAGGAGATAGATGCTCAAAAGAGAACTCTTCCGCAATGGGCTACAACTACTGAAAGGAGTTCAGGTGCGTATATATGTGTATATATAGATAAAGATGTATACATATAAAATTGTAAATTACTAATCATCTTACATGCAATATTATGTGCAGATTATGGTAGGCGGGATAGTTCTTCAAGAGGGGCAAATAGTTCAAACCTAAGTTCTTCTAATCTTTATAATCGTTCACAAATCAAACCTCATACACTACCTGTGTCCAGCACCAATGCACTGAACCACGGAAACGCACGAAGAGATGAACCTTCCTACCATGCTCAGAATGGAAACTCAAGTCAGCAACAAACAGTTAATTCACGAATTTCAAATTCTCATGGTGCAGATCAGCAAGCTTTCAAGAGGACTCTTCCTTCATCTATTCCGCCTTCTGCATCCAGGGCCATTCCTTCTTCTGTATTTGCGTCAGATATCAGATTAAGCAACTTAAAAGATAACACAGGCAATAGTCTTCTTCATGATGCATATAAGAATCGTCACCAGGGAGTAGGGCCTAGCACATCCGGTGACAAGGCCTACATTCGTGACAGTTTTACCAGGGGCTATGACAGAGATCATTTATTTTATCAAAATGGTGGGAACAGGATTCTTCCACCATCTTTGGTGCCTGGAAAGGCCATAAATCCACACTTTGCTATTTCTAGTGAATCTGCATATCGTTCTGGAATAGGTGATGAAAGATCTGCCGAAAATGACGAGAGACTTATTTATGAGGCAGCATTACTGGTATTACATTCTGTTTATCATTGTGTTTGAAGATTTTAAATTCTTTAAGTTATATGAAGAAGATATTCCCTCTGTGAAGTTTGAGCGGAAATCATCTAGTTGTCATATTTTATCTCGTAAGTTTAATGAAAAATATTTACTGGAGTTTATATGTTATCAGTTGTCAAAGTTGACTAGTTAGAAAATTGGTGTGATCCACTGTACTATTTCTCACCTATTTCTACCCATCTCAATATCGTCCTCCTAATCGCTTTATATTTTCCTTCAAACAAACACCTCCAATACTCACTTTATTTCTCATCTATTTCCACTCTACCTACTTATTTCTATCTTACCTATTTCTCTCCCCTCTACCAACCACACTCTAAATGAAATAACACCCCACAACAATAGTTAGTGAATGCAAACATACAATTAGTTCTAAAGTAAAGCAGTTAAGACTAATCTTGAGTTTCGCTTGGTTTAGTGTTTAATTTTATGCTTTATTAATGTTTGTGCTGCATCAATGTAATTTGTGGAAGCTGCTTCAATTTTTTTTTTCAGTCTTTGCTTCAGTGTGCTTGTGTGTGGTATACTCAATGAGAATCATTATTGTCAATTGTGACTTTGGTTATCGCAGGATATCAGTCAACCTAAAACAGAGTATGACTTACCTGCTGGTGTATTGTCTGTCTCTCTTCTGAGACATCAGGTATTATGGCTTGTCTATGAAATTTCTTTTATTATTTCTGCCGTGGGCCATTTATTTCTGAGCACTTTATATTTCAGAAAATTGCATTGGCTTGGATGCTTCAGAAGGAAACCAAGAGTTTGCATTGTTTGGGGGGGATTTTGGCAGATGATCAGGTCAATGTCTGGTGATAATTTTTTTAACCTACAGTTCTTTACGTTTAATTCTGATTATTGTTACCTTAATATCAAAACCTTGTTCAAGCAGGGTCTTGGAAAGACAATATCAATGATTTCCCTCATTCTGGCATTGAGGTCATTACAGTCAAAATCAAAAACAGATGATATGTGCAATCGTAAAACTGAAGCTTTGAATTTGGATGACGATGATGACAATGGTGGTATAGATGTGGAAAAGCGTAAAAATAGTGTGGAATCTGATGATTTATTACTTAATAGAGAACCTAGCAGTTCAACACAGGCACCCAGTAGAAAAAGGCCAGCTGCTGGTACCCTAGTCGTCTGCCCTGCGAGTGTTCTTCGACAGTGGGCCAGGGAACTTGATGAAAAAGTTGGAGAAGAAAAGCTTTCTGTTTTAGTTTATCATGGGGGCAGTAGGACAAAGAGTCATATAGAACTTGCAAAATATGATGTGGTTCTAACAACATACTCTATTGTGACTAACGAAGTTCCTAAGCAACCATTAGTTGAGGAGGATGATATCGAGGACAAAAATGGGGAAAGATTTGGGTTATCCTCTGAGTTTTCTGTTAGTAAAAAGAGGAAAAAACCATTTAATGGAACTAAGAAGAGTAAAAAAGGTAGAAAAGGAATTGACAGTTCTATTGACTGTAGCTCTGGTCCTCTTGCAAAAGTAGGTTGGTTTAGGGTTATTCTGGATGAGGCTCAAACAATAAAGAATCATAGAACTCAGGTGGCTAGAGCTTGCTGCAGCCTTAGAGCAAAAAGGAGGTGGTGCTTATCTGGAACGCCTATTCAAAATACCATCGATGATTTGTATAGCTACTTTAGATTCCTAAAGTATGATCCTTATGCTGTATATAAATCATTCTACAACACCATAAAGGTTCCTATATCCCGAGATTCTACTCAAGGTTACAAGAAACTTCAAGCAGTTTTAAGGGCCATAATGCTACGTCGTACAAAAGGTGAATTTCTTATATTCTGATTTATCATGTACCAACTGATGATAGATTTTGTACATGTTTACGTTTTTGCTGGTGGTATGGGTTTTCAGTGTCCTTGCAATATTCTCATTGATCTCCTCTTAAGTATAGTCATCATTTTGATAAGCTTTCTTACTATGTTTTTTTTTTCTCACTTCATGTTCGAACTTTGTTACTACCATTACAGTATCAGCAGGAATTTATTGTTCAATGGATTTTTCTCATTTCTTGTTCAACCTTTCATACTAGTCTGCTACATTCTAGTATCTGCAGAAATTCATTCTTGTATATGGTGTAAATTTACCTTTTCTCAAGAGTAAGATAAAACTGTCATTAATGCACAGAGTTCTTAGAGGGTTACAAAGTCCCTTTCCATAATTTTGATAAATTTGGCCGTGGCTTTTGGGGTAATATTGACATCAACTATTGTATTTGGTGTCAGTTTTCTTCCTTCCTGACAATTTTCTATCAGAATGCCAGACATAGGTTTTTATTTTTATATATCAGTAAAAAATATAAAAATACTTTAGTAATTGCATATCTTCAGGGCCCCTGAAGTCATAAGCAGGTAGCATGTCAGATTTGGTGTCTCACGCTCATCTGATACGGGGACAACCTATTCCTGCATCAAGTATGTCAGGTTTGGAAAATGTCCATAAACACCACTGTCGGAGATGGGCAAACTGGTTATAATACCATTTCATTAGATGTCAAGAAAGGTAGCCACTTTGGTTGTGTTGCAAGCCCTTCTATAGCATATTAAAACACTGTTATTGTAAATTTTTTCTTCTCTTTCCTTTGTCCACTGTAAGGTAGCCACTTGGTCTTATAGTGGGTAGTTTTCGGATGACCTGCCAATGCAGGACCACTTGCAGGGATTGAATCAAAGACCACAGTGTAGTAACAAATCTGCTAGAACATTTTTCCTTCATCACTGCTGGATTAGTGAATTTAATTTATTTGCAATGAGATTATAGTCTTTACATAGTATTGTATTGTCATCCTGTTTACCTTTTTTGGAAATTTTTTTAGATGTTTTTATATGTTGGGATTATTCCTTTTATTTAGCGAACTCATCCCTAATCTTCTTTTTTACCATTCCCATTATGTTGAATGTAATGACTTGCTACTTTTTCGTTATGTTTGATTATAAGGGTAATATTATTTGTTTAAGGTAGTGGACTGAACATTTGAGCCATCTAGGTTTTGATTTGTGTATTTTAGGTGAATTTCCCTTTGATTTGTAGTCAAATATGGTATGAGTATCCGTCTTTGCTGTTATATAACATCAATTTCTTGCATTTGTCTAGGAACTTTGCTTGATGGGAAGCCAATAATCAATTTGCCTCCTAAAACAATTGAGCTCAGCAAAGTGGATTTCTCCATTGAGGAGCGAGCCTTCTATATGAAGTTGGAATCAGACTCGCGCAATCAATTTAAGGTTAGTTCCTTCAAATTGGTTTATATTAATACTAGCTTAGACAATTTGTAATTATACTTTTTTGTTTCTTTTAAGTGGAACGTCCAGAAATGTCCTTTTGCTAATGAGATTTCAAACTTGGTGATTATAAACTCATTTTTATAGTGGTAGAAGCAATTGTCTATTTGCAGGTAGAAAGATAGAAACTTCACTAATATTGGCAGCCTTAAGATAAGATTCAACGTGACCTGTAGAACTGAATTTCTTGTATTAATTGTTGAGATGATAGGGTTTTTGGTAGGGAATCAAGACAAAGTATTAAGACTGCTCTCTTATCTATAAACTAAATAAAATCTGTTCAAGCAAAAACAGATTTTTCCCACTCAAGATCTAGAGTAAATCTATGTTAGGATTTAAGCACAAGAGGAGAGCCCAACCCAAAAGACTAGTGCATTAGGAGGGACAACCTCTAGGTTCAAGTAACACATCAAGTAACTTATCCTACTCAATGTGGGACTCCAAACATTGTCATCCACTTTAAGAGTCGATGCCCATGAAAACTTCGCTCTATCAAATGGTGGTAGTCATTCCCTCTTTGAGACGGCTTCACTCATCTACTGCTATTCATTTTTCGCCTTAATCCAGCCTGTAAGTAGCCCTTCCAACTCTTAATGAAAGCACAAAATGTTAGGACTCAAGCACAAGAGGAGAGCCCAACCCAAAAGATTAGTTATTTGGGTGGGTGCCTCAAAGCTTAAGTACCACATCAAGTAGCTTATCCTTCTAAATGTGGACTTCTAACTTTCCGCTCACTTTTACACTGTATTGGAATTGTTTTCATTTAATGACAAAACAGGTTATTGAGGATGGTACCACATTGTTATCATCTTTAGAAAAGAGAAACTCAGAAAAAAGTATAATGAATTTTGTGTGTTGTGAATAGACATTATATTTACAGTGAAGAAAGGATACAACAATAAATATCTTATAACAGAAATATTTGGTTAGATATTTTCGTATCAAATCTCCCTAATTAATGTAATCAATTATCAAATCATATCTCTAGCACTTTCCCTCAAGTTCCCAACATATGTATCATCTGAGACAAGCTTATTACAATGTCATTAATGCGAGATTCCTTGAGAGAATAATGTCATCCACTTGGTTGGTTGCTGGAGCTAATAGGGTAAATAATGACAAATGCTATCTCTAAGAAACTTGCACATAACACAAGTACCTCTGGTACAACGCATCACATAACTTTTCTGTCATATGGTTTAGAGCACTGAGGTATAGGACAAATATTTCTGATGGTAAAATCTTAAATTAATATAGCCGATGAGTCTTTTAATAATTAGTTCTGAAGTGCCTATGCTATTATGCTATCAATATAATTTCATTGGTGATTGTTCTAAATCTTGCATGGTTACTAAATTGTTCCTTACTTCCACGAACATACAGAAGCTTCAGTCTTGTACTTATTTAAAGCCTGATAAGTGCATTTCTGTCAGATTCCCACCTAGTTGCATACGTGAATCAGTTATGGTTTGTCATATACTTAATATATAAGAAGTGCTGGGTGGAGATTTTAAATTTGCCATCTCATTCTTTGTATCTAATTTATTAATATCTAGCGTACACTTTTGTAAATTATAGAATATTTTTGTTCATTTGATCTTTATATTTCTGAAGTATTGTGAAACTGACCCAAAACTTGTGCTTTGCAGGCATATGCTGCTGCTGGGACACTGACCCAAAACTATGCTAATATTCTTTTAATGCTCTTACGTCTCCGACAGGCTTGTGATCACCCGCGTCTTGTTAAAGATATTGATTCTGATCCTGTTGGGAAGGATTCTGTTGAAATGGCAAAAAATCTTCCGAAGGAAATGCAGATTAGTCTGTTTAATTGTTTGGAGTCAACCTTTTCTATCTGTCAAAAGTGCAATGTGAGTTAAATTTAGATACGATGTCTTTTGTTATTTGTATCCTTTGTTATGAATGTGATGCTACCCTAGATCCTTTTGGTAGCTATATTTTATAAGTTATGGTGTTTTGTTCCTATATTGTGCTCTTTTTAACATTTGGAAGTAAACTTCATGGTTTGAAAAGTGATGAACCAACTTTTAACTGCAATTTGTATGTATATTCTTTTAGGAGTGTTGTGTATTTACACTCCCATGGACTATGTGTGTTAACTAAATTGGGTTAAGTTAAACACCTATGTTCTATTTAAGTCATGTGATTATAGTGATGAATTTAAACCATAAGTTAGTTTTTCAAAAATAGACATGTTTATTATCCCAAAATAATAAGAAATAGTTTTAGGGGAATGCTTTTCTATTTAAAGAGGTTTTAGTAGCGTAGGAAAATATCCAAAACTGTCAATTGCATCTCAATGCATTTCATACCTAATTTTTTTTTTAATTTAATCTTAAGTTTATTGTTTTTATTCGTGTCTTGATATTATTTTTTCAACTAAATGGTTTTATTTCTGTTGACAAAAGAAAAATTTATTGAGATGAAGAGATGATCTTCTTTAATGATACTGTATTTTATTGATTGATTGTTGAATCTGTGCGACTTTTATTATCATTGCTTAGTTGAATTTTTTTGTTAATACAAATTATTAGGATAAAGATACCTTGAATATCCCCATATTGATTAGGATAAAAAGTCTTTAGAATCTTATTCATTTTAGCTTATTTATTTCCTTATTTAAATAAGTTTCATTTTTACAGAAAAAGGTGATGAAAATGTAATTTGTGTGATTGTTATCAATAAAAGAATTTCGTATTGCGCTACATACACTTCAAGTTGGTATTAGGGCTCCCTATATTGTGAGTTTTGTTTCCTATGTCACAACACTGGCTCCGCCACTATTTGCCCTGCTTTTGCTACTGTTGAGGTTAGTTGTAAGCTAGAAAGGTCCAACCCATCGGCAATCACAACGTAGACAATTGTGTCGTCGATGGAGTTGCCAAATGTTGTCACTTGCCCTACTATCACCGACATGTGTAAACCAAGCTCTTAGTTGTGGTGAAGGCTACTGACTGCCGCCACTATGATAAGGGTTGTCAAGATGTTCTAAGCCTGTTGCAATGGGCAGCGACGTCCCCTTTGACTTTGATGGGAGCAGACGAGTCTTTTTTGGTTGTTGTGTCAAACAAGTCCTCTCTGTTATGTCTTTGTTTTGTGATTTTTTCAATGTCTGAAGTAAACTTCATCCCATTCCAGTATGTTTATAGGATTCTCAAGGGATGGTCAGGATTAGGCGATGGTGGAGGATTGATGTCAAATGTGTCTAATTTTGTGATTTGGGATGATGAAGATTAACTGATCATGACCTGAATGTGGCATTGCATGGTTCTTGAGATATGTTGAAACTATATGTTCTATTTCACTCCTAAAGGGATATGTGATGACTTGGATAATACTTTTTCTTTGAAGGATTTTATTGCCTGCTATGAGATTTAGGGTTTAAGGTGTTTAGTTTAATACTAAACGTGGTTGTCTCTCTGTAATGGAATATCATAGAATTTTTAATGGTTTGGATTGAACTAAATCATCAACACCAAATTTTGAAGATAGGCAAAGTAGATGCCACCACACATGTTGAAGCTGTGAAGTAAAATCTTGAAATTCTTTCATTACTTGAACTATGAATATGACCCAATTAGTGTACAGATCTTAGGTAAAGGAAAAATGACCTCATTTGTCATAAGTGTTTTTATTGTAAGGGGAGAAGAAACTTGAAGGGTTGTCATGTTTAAAGGAGGAATCTCCATGACAGGATCTGCCATGGCAACAGGATAGGGGGTCCTCAAGAGATCAAACATTGTAGGGAAGTCCTTTGTAAAAGGAAACCATGGAGAATATTGCTTATATTGTAAAAGATTTGGGCATACTAAGGAGACGTGCTTCAAACTCCATGGAAGAGATAATATCTTGAAGCGCATAAGAGGCAACAAAGGAACCTCATAGAAATGGGTAGACCATAGTACCTTAGATCATGAAGAAACAAATTAACCCATTGATTCACCTCAACCAAATCTTGATATAAAAGCTTATAGAGGAACATTATCGTCTAAGAACAATGATTGAATCAATAAGCATGTCCTTTAGATTGTGTACTTTGTCCATGAAAGGTAAGAGTTCATTCGATACCATTGGCCCTATGTCTTAGGGTGTTTGTATTCTTGATTCGGTAGCAAGCAGACACATGACTCTATTTCCTTTGCTCTTCAATTCTTATGTCAAGATGATAAGAGAACAACTCATTCCAGTTGAAAATGACAATGGTGTAGCCATTTGTGATTTCGAGAATATAATTTTAGAATCATCTATTGTATTAAATGAATTAGTTCTATTGAGTCTCTATTTTCCATTTTTTTCCTCTTCTCCCTTAGTGTCAAGTCTACCTTGTTGGGTCTTTGGATATGCATTTTTTGTTCACTTGTATTCCTAATAACTGTAAGTTACATCATAGAACTCTCAAATGTGTCTTTGTTGGTTATCCTTCTAAAGAAGGGTACAAATGTTATCATCCTCAAGGTCGTCATGTTTTTATCACCATGGATGTCATCTTTCATGAAACAAAATCCTTTTTTTGCCAGCCCTATGCTTCAAAAGGAGAAAGCACTTGAAGTTGAGGAGCTCTGCTTCCTGTTGTTACCATATCTATATCTTTGAAGGATGTCAATGATCTAAGTTATGAACTCACCATAGATGAGACAGAAGCAACCTACTATGAGGAAGATGACAAATCTTTTGGCAAAAAATAGTAAAAAAGAAAACACCCCACTTTGGCTATAGATCAAGAAAAGTTGTTTCACTCGGAGATGAAGATAACACATGATCCAAAAGAAAGACACATGTAATTAGTTGATAAAATTCTTCAATACTTGAAGTCAAGTATAGGAAAGGGACTACTTTTCAAGGAAGAAAACACTTGAAAATAAATACTGATGCAGACTATGCAGGCTCTATTATTGATAAAGTGTCTTGTTTAGTGCAAAAGTTGAATTTTGAGCCCTTGGTCAAGATGTGTGAAGTACTCTCGATGAAAATGATTCCAAATGACCCTAAATAATGGTACACATCTCTATGCAATTATATTGCGATAACAAGTGATCATGAGTATCATTGACAATCCAATACGTGATATGGGATAACAAATAGCAGACATTTTCATTAAGGGGCTAGCTCAGGATAGATTCCAGGATCTTGTAAGTTGGAAATGGTTCATATTTATTTACTAACTTGAGAGAGATTGATGTAAACAACATATTATTAGGATGAAAATATCCACAATATCTCTATATTGATTAGTAAAAAATATCTTTCAAATCTTTTTATTCATTTCAGCATTTTTTTTTTGGAGAGTTTAATAATTACAAATAGACGTAAGGAGAATGTAATTCGTGTGATTGTTATCAATAACATAATTGTTTGTTTCCCTACATATTTCAAGTAATTTTTAGATTTTGATTTCAAATTTTACCTGTCATGTTATAGATAGGTGGTAAGTAGAGATTTGATGTTAATAATGGCCCTGGCTGACATGCACTGTGTTTTCAACAGGATCCCCCTGAAGACCCTGTTATTACAATGTGTAGCCATGTCTTCTGTTTTCAATGTGTACAGGAGTGTTTGACTGGTGATGATAATGCGTGCCCTGCAGTTAATTGTAAAGAAACACTCGGTTATGATATTGTTTTCTCCAAAGTTACTTTGAAGAGTTGTGTCTCTGATGATGGTGGCACTTCTAGTTCTTCAAGTCCACCCCTTTGTGATTATTCGCTAGTGCAGCAGGATGATTACGTTTCATCTAAAATCAAAGCTGTTCTTGAGGTTTTGCAGTCAAAGTGTAATGTCAAGATATCTAATCCTGACTTACCGAACTCTGTATGCTGTAGAGATTCACCGTCTTATGGTAATTCAGATGTTGATGACTTTGATTCAGATGATAGGGTTACAAAACACACAAGAAAGTATTCCGAGTCCACAACTGAAGGACCGATAAAGGCTATAGTTTTTTCCCAGTGGACTAGCATGTTGGATTTAGTTGAGACATCATTGTGTCAATTTGGTATACTGTACAGGAGACTTGATGGTAGGATGACTCTGGGTGCAAGGGACAAAGCTGTTAAGGATTTCAATACTGAACCTGAGGTTTGGCCCTTCCCAACATTGTTATAGCTGTAACTTTTATATGCGAATCAATAAATGGCACAAAGCAATATGAGAAACTACTGTTAGTAGAGGAAGTGGTATGAAATTTAATCCTCTTGATGGCGATATCAATAACGTTGTTGCAATTTTAATCAGTATATTTTGATACTACTTAGACTTTAATTACCTACTGTGTTTTAAGTGTCTTAATTCTGACTAATTGAAATATGTTTCAGGTAACTGTCATGCTGATGTCACTAAAGGCAGGAAACCTTGGTTTGAATATGGTTGCTGCTTGTCATGTTATTCTTTTGGATCTTTGGTGGAATCCAACAACTGAAGATCAAGCTATTGATCGTGCCCATAGAATTGGACAAACTCGTCCTGTTACTGTGACAAGGATTACTGTAAAAGATACCGTTGAAGACCGGATACTGGCTCTTCAGGTACCATATCTGTCAGTTTAATTTTCTTGTATGTGCCAAAAAGACTTCATAGATGGGGACATTTCGGATTTGGGTGAGCAGGAGTGAGGCTTAGCAGCCAAGTGGACTTTACAATCATTAACCTCTCCATTTTAGTATTACTTCTCAAAATCATTAAACAAAATTTGAGTTGTGAGATTAACAGAAGTTCTATTATGGTTCAAGGAGAAAAGTCAATCTCGTAAAGATAAAAGGGGAAGTTAGCACATGAAGTGATATTGTTTTTAAAAAGGTTATTTATTTAGTAGGCTTTGATATATATATATATGTGAGGGGGAAGTTTGTGTGATTGAGATGTAGATAGAATGTATCTGTGAAATAGATTCTCATTATGTTCTTGTGTTGTACCATTGGGCAGGATGAAAAGAGAAAAATGGTTGCTTCTGCTTTTGGGGAAGACAATGCTGGTGGGTCTGGAACTCGCCTTACAGTGGATGATCTGAAATATCTCTTCATGGTCTAGACTCAAACTTCTCCTTGCTTCTTCTTGGCAAGATGGATAATTTGAAGTTTTGTTTTGTTTTGGGCGGTTTGTCATGGAGTTGAGATGGTTGTTCTGAAGGAGGGTATGACTTTTTTTAGTGCCTGCTTACATCCGTTGCAAATTTGGTAGGAGAGAGGCTTGGTTGATCCAAGTGGTAACTTGATCTGTTTTGAAGCCCACAAGGGCAATTTTGTCCTCCAAGCTGTTATATAGCTGAAGGCTCTCTGTAAATATTCTTATTAAATTATAATATGGTTTATGAGAATATGACCCTGTGCAACAGCCCTTCCTTTTGTTGCAGTGTACAGTTTTCTAGCTAGATATACACACCCAACAGCTATACTCTGGGTCTAGCTGTGCCCCCCACCCCCGGTATAGTTTGACCAACTCAATGTGGATTCTTATTTTAGAACAAATTCAAAAGTTTAAATGAATGTCATTACTATTTGCAATTTACAATTTTGATTAAACACCGTTATTTTATCTATAATTGAAAATAACTTCACTATTCCATAATTGTGCAGAATATTGATTTTATAAAAGTTAATTTCTTTGATTATTTCTGTGTAGAATTTGATTTTGCTTCAAAATTGGTTTGACTGAAAGAAATAAAAAGTAGTTTCTGTGTTGAGTGGATACATTGGCTTCAAGTTTTACCGCAGGCTTGTGTTTAGGCTAAAAGATTCGAATACGATTCATTTTAATATTCACTTTAGCTAGTGTTTACTAATCTGAAGACTCAACGATGTTTTGTACATGGGTTGTTGAATGACTATCGAAATTCAAACGAGTCATTATTTTCTTTCGAAATTTGTATTAGTATTCCTCTCACTTGATCCAATGAAAGTAGAAAGTTTGTGACAATGTACTGGTTATTTGTTTATTTTTCGGTTCAACATAAAAAAAATTAACTTCAGTTAGTATCTTTGATTTGTAAAGAAGTGTTAAAAAAACCCTCTTCGCTACATGCGAAAGGATTCATTAAGAATGCAACGAATTTGTTGGGTTGACTGGATTTCTGATGGTATTAATTAATGGCATATCGGATCTTAAAAATAAGTAGTAAAAACAAAATTGTAGTTATTATTATTATTATTAACATAAAATAGAGCAAATTTTAGTTTTATTGTTATTAATAGAGCTAATGCTTTGAGACAGAATAATGTTGACGTAACAATGAGGGTATAAAAACTAATGATCTTTCAAAGTGTTTTTTTTTTATGTGGTGTGTCTGTGGGCGAAGTATATCCTATATGATCTTAATCTCTGATCAAAGGGTACCTTAATCGATTCCTTTGCTTTCACCATTTTTCACCAACAGGTTCCTACTTTATAGTGGGCCTATAAAGTGCTTACAAAGCCGAAGCAGTGGACAAGAAAAGTATCGTTCTCACTGCTAAAATTACCAAAGATATTCTACTTACGTACTTGGCATTGGCCTGAATGGAACGTGTAAGTCTGAATTTGGCGCTAATAATCAAACACATTAGGGAATAAAAAGAAATGGACGATCGATTTATCTTAATCTTAGATCCCTGAAAAGAGAAAAAGCAAAGCAGAAATGAATTGGCTTTGTAAAAGTGATTGCTGAAATGCACTCTAAGCTGAGGTCCCAACAAAAGGCAGAGCAGAGTCCCTATTGATGGTTTCACATGTCATAATGGTGGTGGCTCCCCTTCTCTCATCATTCAATTCCTCTACCACCTTTCACACTGAGGAATCTCTCTATATGTGAAAGAAAGAAAGAAAAAAGAAAAAGATGTCAGAGCCATGTCCACCCATCAGTAGTGAAACTAAATCATTTCCCACCTTCAAATTCAGTAAAAGTGTTCTCTTGGATCCTCCTCACCATCACTCCACACCATAAACCTTACCCAAACACCCAATACAGCAAAGCAACTTTTCTACCATTCTTTTGACTCACCAATGTTTGACCACCCCTTTTCTGTATAAATTTTCCTCCTTTAGCATAACTAGAATGAACAACCACTTCTGCATGAAAGAAAAATACAAAATTCAAGTTCCACTTGCTTTTACACTTACTTTTAGCATCTCAATCAGCTTAATAATACTAATAATATTATTATTAATTATAAATACAATAGTCAATTAATTAATGACCACATGCATGATCACAAAATTCATATGGTTGTTGATATACATGGGTACTATTTTGCTTAACAAACATTGGGTCCGAATCCGACAAACCCATTAGCTCCATCAACAGAAATCTGAATCCCTTCTTGCTGAATGTTGCCTATGATGGAAAGCCCAGAAGGAGCAGGAGCAAAGGCAAAACAAAAGGTTCCCACATCGTCCACTGGGATCAAAAAGTTCCTAGCTGGCAGGGTCAAAATAGGCCCACCCGAAAAGTAAAACGAAACTGTCGGAACCCGAACCGACACAAACCCGAACAGGTCATAACACGTGTCAAAAATCGATGCTCCAGAAGCCCGTGGCAGGTTCGTCGTTTGGGCTATAAACGCATCCCGGAAACCCTCATAAGCCGCCGTGGGCAGTCGCGTCACCGCGGTGCCGGTGTCCATAACCACCCCGCCATCGCCCATTTCGGATAATTTGAAAACATCTTCGGATATGGGTACCCGGAGGCCCCCAACTCCCAGGCCCAATAGCCCAACATAGTAAAAACTTTGGGCTCGCGGGTTGTGGATTAGGGGAACCCACGCAGCACCCACGGGCACTGCTTCGCGCCCGAATTCGAGTAAACCGGAAGATTGGGTTCCCCTGCTCACTAAACAATAGCTAAAGGCCCCGCCCGTTTGGCCTCCGAGCTGGCCCACAAAGGACATGGGCCCGCCTCCGAGGCCCAAAAGCCCAGCGGCGCCAACGAACATTCCCTGGTTGCGGTGCCCGCACCCGATTGCCACGTTTCGGATGAGGGTTCGTCCGAAGGTGAGCGTTTCAAGAGCGAGTGTTCCTTTTGTGTAGGACCCGTCTCCGTAGGAGACTTCGTAGCGGCACCGTCCCTCGTGGCAGCCGGCGTTGTCCACGTGGCTGCACACGGTGGAAGTGCAGGAGACGCCGGCGTAGGAAGAGGAATCGGCCGGGTTGAAAACCGGGTCGGATTGGTGGTAGCATTGGGTGCAGGGTTCGCATTGGACCCATATAATGTCGCTGCCTGAGTCTATGACCACGTATTGGTTCCGAGGTGGGCTTCCAACTCCGATTCTGACAAAGTACTCTCCGCTTCCTTGTTCCATACCCGAGACCACATCCGACCCGAATGCCTCCGAGTCCAAGGTGGGTTTTCCGGCGGCCAGGCGGCGGAGGATGGCGGCGACCCTTCTGGCGTCTCGCTTTATTCGGGCGTTGAATCGGGTTGGGTGGTCGAGGGAGGTGTTAAAGGTGGGAACTTTGTCTCTGTGGAGTAGTTTCAGTTTCCATTTTGTTGATGATGAGTCAGTGACAGAGTTGGGTGTTTGATGTTGGTTGGACGATTGTTTTGGCGTTGGGTTTGGGTTTGGAATGAGTTTGGTTTGTGTGAGGGTTTGTTTTACGTTGAGTTGTTGGAAATGAGGGTATGATAGGTTGTGAGAAGTGGAGGTTGTCAGGAGGAGTAAGAGGAGAAGCAGAACTGTGAACATGGTGTGTTGTTTATGTTTTTGTTGTTGGTTTGATGCGGATGGGGCTGAGTGTGAGCGTGTGTTGTGTTGTGTTGTGTGCGGAGTGAGGAGGAATTTATTTGGTTGGTTTTTGGGGTGTGTAGAGGGAAAAGGGGTTACTGTGGAAATAATTGTATGGAGGAGAAGTTTCTGTTTTTGTAGTTTAGTGTTTGGAATGATTTATACGAGTTTTAGAGTTGAGTGGAAAGGTGTATGTATGTGGTGCATTGAGGGACGAGTGGTGAGTTACAGCAAGATGGAAAGGTAGTTGGTGGTGATGGCACATAGTATTTTTCTTAAGGGATTTGATAGTGTAAATCATGGTTATTAACTATTGATTTTGTACCTTGATTGTGCATTTTTGTCTTTACATGCTACTGCTACTGCATTGTGTGTACTAGAAGTGCTGAATGGCCAAATGACTGACCGATAGTGTGCTTGTTTAGCATTTGTTTACCTTTATAGGTATGTTGTTGTCCTTCATTTACTCTTGATGTTATTGTTGTCACTTTAATACTACTAAAATTAACTTGTGGGAGGGAGTGACATGGTTTTCAAGAAAATGATGGCCCCTTGGAGGGAAAGAAAGGGGCGACCAGACGTGTTTGTCTGTGACCCTTTTCTTGGGTCACGCCAACATGAATGGGAAGAGAAAGAAGGATTAGTATTACTGTTGTGTGGGGAAGAAATTGATGAAGGAAGGACATTGACATTTGGCACTGATTCAATTTGATTAGATACGGTAAAGTTGCAAGAAATATCGTAGTTAGACCACAAAAATGAGCAATGAAGAGTAGGTACACATTAACAATTTTGGCTAGTTATATTGCACAGAAATATTATCTCCAGTTAATATCTCTGATAATCAAGTATCCCAAAAGATACTGTGTTATTCAATCTATTGGCAAAAGGAAAAACAGAGTTGCCAATACTATCCAAGTATTATGTAATAAGCTGCATGACAAGAAGCAACATGAGTGAAACTCAGTACAAAGTGTAACACCTGCTTCCCCATTTCTAGTACAGTAGCATTCAATTTTTGTTGGGTGTACAGTGTACTTTGTTTTTTAATTGCACTATATTTGGTACCTATGAAGTGTTGATGGACATTAGAAGAAAGAAATAGGAATTATTGGTTGTGGAATACATGCTTAACTTTTCCATCAATGATTTGTAAAAGAAAAAAAATTGTGGATTCCTTGCATTAATTCAGTTGTTGGGCTATGTATTATGCATGTATATCACTTTTAAATGCATTCATGCAACATCACTGTTGTTTTTCCCTGGTTTGGGTTTGCAAAGAGGGAATTAGAGGGAACTTAATCACTTTATTGACTAGGATATGCGCCAGCTTTGCAGCTTTGCCTTCATCTTAAATAAAGATGAAGTTCTCTCTTCCTTTCTCTCTCTCTCTTTCAATCTCTAATCCAAATATCCAATAGGTTTCTTGAATAGCGTGAACCTTCAAAAGTGAAAGACTTCTAATTTTTTAAATTATGGAACATCCATTTTATAATGTTAGCCTTTTTAATGGAAAACTTTCAATGGGCTCTTTGGGCACAATGATAAAGAACAAGAACACGAACAACTTACCCACCAATCTGTGATGCTACTAAAAAACACATTTTTTGTTATTTCTTCTTGCATCAATTCTTAAACTTGTTTTCATTTATTTAATTTTCTTTCTCATCACACAACAATTATCCCATTAATTACTTTACATTTTCTCTTTTTTCTCTCTTAGACTTCCAAACAAAAGTGATATTCTTGTGTTTTCATGAAAGAAAATTGATAAGCAACTCAACCTTATGGTTTTCAAAGTCTCCCACTTTTTTTGTGGGGAAATTGTGAAATGGTAGTGCATACACAGAGTCTGCAATACCTAATGATTCTGAGGAAATATTGGTGTTGTTAAAGGACACGCGTGATGTGAAGGGCAGTTGGGGAAAGGACACAGAGAAGAGTGAAACTGCATAACCATAATGCACATGTTTCTTCTACAATCATATGTATGTAACTATACAATAATTCAATAACATGGATGTCTGTGACTCTTTATTCTACATCTTAGTAGCCTACAAAAATAATTTTTATTGTCTATGCAAAGAGTTTGTGAACAGACAACTTACATATTTTTTATATTTTTTTAATATTTACTTAATACAAAGACTTGTTGTGTGAATGATTTGTAGATATTTCCTTGAGTGTTGAATATTTTTCTCATAAATTTGTGAATTTTACATATAATCTTTAATAAAAAAAAAAGTCTATTTTGGTCCTCAAAAAAGTTTTATTACTGTTTTTTGGTCTCAATTTTTTATTTTATCTGTTAAATGGTGACTTATTAGTTGTATGTCACGTCAATGATTGAATAAGATCGACACATGTTTTTTTCCTGTGCATTTATATTATACTTTTGTCCTCATTTTTTCCATTTTGGTCTCAAATGAAGTTTTTGTTTGTTTTGGTCTATGTACGTGGTTTAACAATCATGTAGAACTAACATATATATATATATATATATATATATATATATATATATATATATATATATATATATATATATATATATTAATAATTATTTTTAAAAAGTAATCAATGTGATTTATTTAATTCTTCTTTATTATACGGAAAAACCCAAAAACGATGAAAATCAATTAGTATAAGTTTTTTTCTTTTAGGATTCTTCATCTTCTACAGGTTACACCATCAGTTAGGAAGTGTGCTAAGATGAAAAAAAAAATTCAAAACTTAACTCAAGGGACACAAAATCATTTGCATCATATTTTTTAATATTTCCTTTACAAAAGAAATAACTTTATTAAGAAAATTGCATATGAATATACTAGTTCTACTCACATCCTTTTTGGGTTTTACCATTGAATAGGATGTGTTGAAAGAAACTGGAAAATAGGAAAATCAAACTTTAACTGGAGGTAAACTACATTGTTTGCATCATATCAATTAATATTTTTCTTCAAACAAAATAATTTTAGATAAATATGTGTCTGATCTACTTAATTACTGAAGAGACAACTCATCACTATTGTATTTAGTTTGGAAATACTAACTAATGAATAGTTATGTTGTAAGTCATAAGTGAATATTTTCTTAATGGTAATAGAACTTGACAGATTTATCAAAAAAAATAGAAGTAGTTTCATATTAAGAGGAAAAAACATAAGTTTCTTTGTGTTGCTCTTCTTACCTATGCTTGTTTATTTTAAACTTTTAAGTATGTAGTGTTTATGATAGATTAAACAAATTTTAGAACTTTCATACTATTAATATATTTTATTCATTTGATTACATCTTAAACTTTAATCTTAGTATTATTAACATCTTAAAAAAAAAAACATATGATTTTAACAAATATTTAAAAACACAACTAAACTCTTTTTCATGTTTTCTCTTACTCGACAAATACAAACAATAATTTTTAAATATTGAAACCAAAATTTTATAATTTATTAGGTACTAATTTAAATAAAAAATTTATTAGACATTTAAAGCAAAATTAAATTATATATTAATGATTCAATTTTGAAAAAAAATTATTCAGAGGTTTGGATTGAAGGATGAAATTGAGAAAATAAAGGTGAAGAGAAAAGAAAAAAATGGACATTAATAATTAATTGTACATTATTTTCTTCGTAAATATATATCTTCCAAAGTAACAGATAACCAATTATAATGTAAGCATAATCGATTAAATATAATATTTATTTGCACATCATTTTCTTCGTAAATATTTTTATTATTGTGAGGAAAATTTAACGCAATAAAAGGGTTTCATTTTTCATAGTTTCTAATATTTTATTTTCTTATTTTTCAAAATTTCATTATTCTTTTTTGTCTGCACCTTATCGCGTTTGGATCCAAGCACAGGAAAAATGACAACATAGGTTAATATTATTTACTGCAAAACTATATCTTCAATTTCATTAATGTTCTAAAAAAAGTTGAATAACAAAATTAACGCTCTAAACTCTTTATGTCCTCTAACTAAACTAATAAAAAACGCTATTGAATCACGATTGTTCTTCATTATAAGCTGAGTCTTAATTGATCATAAACATAAAACAACAATAATAATAATAATAATAATAATAATAATAATATAATAATAATAATAATAATAATAATGCTATAAGTAGTAGAAAATTCACTCTGACAGCTACCCATATCTTCATAGATTTCACAAACAATACCTAGTGTTGGACTTTTTTTATTTTATTTTATTCTTTGTTATTGCTTGCAAGATATGACTAGTTAAATTATATAATGCATATATCATGCTGGTTGAAAAAGTGATTCTTCTTTTGCAACCCAAACCCTTCTTCTTCTATTGTGAATAATGATAAAATAGAGATTAAATTTGTATTAAAGTTGATATCACCTTTTTTTTCTTTTGATTAGTGGGTTTCTAGTTTAAAAGTAAAGTGTTTCCTTTACCACATTCCATATTATTAAAGAAACCGTAAAATGGCGGCTGAGCTCATCCTTTGTATCACAATATTTGGCACTTAATATTGATTGGAATTATAGGCAAAAATTAGGTTAGGAAACATAAATTAAATAATATTTGAAATGTTCTTCCACGTGTATTATGATTTTTGAAAATTTATTTTTGGAGTGTTTTTAACTTATCTTAGAGAATAATAAGTACGTATATTCTAATTATTTATAACAATAATTTGCTTAAATGATGGAAAATTACTTAAATTACTCGTGTTAAGTTTGTATTTTTAAAACTAAAAATGTGTTACATATCAACCTTATTTATTTATTACGTTAAAAATGCAAGTGACACGCTAAAAGAATAAACGACGGAAACCATTAGCATTTAATGGCAAGTCCTATTGGATTAAGACATAAAGTCCTAAAAAAACAAACATACATGTTTGCACTTCTCATAATTAATTAAAATTTCTAAGATTTGGTGTCATGATATGGTGAAGTAAACATAGGAATGAAGAAGAAACAGTATGAGAAAAATATATTCAAATGTATTAATGGTTATTAATACGACAAGACCAACCATGAAAGATATTATTGATAAATGTGTGATTAATAGTGGGATTGTCACAAACACAATACAAAATTAATAGTTTTGTTCTACAAATGTACAAGGACATGCACGAGTTCTCAATAATTGAGACATTATTACTACCTAAAAGTTGCTCTTATATTTTAAATAAACAATAATATTTTTTTCATTCTCCTTTTTCCACCCACCATGCTCTTTCTCATATCTAAATCGCAATAGTTGGAGAACTTCACTTGGTGTATGCTTACGTAGAACCAAGTTAATTTTTTCATGGAAGATAACAAAAATAATTTATTTTATTTTTTCTTTTGAAATTCGTAAAAATTTAGACGAAAATAAAAAGAATAATCGATTTGATCGAGTTTGATGTATGGGATAAATAACCTGTTCGTGAAAATATTACATGATACTAATAAAAACGCGAAAAAAACGCATAAAAACACTCTCCTCCTTATTTGTTTTCACCAAAATGAATAAAAAAAAATACAAGAACGAAAAATAAACCATAATTTTCTACACAGAATAAAAAATTACATTAAAATTATATTTTAAATGTTTTATTAATATTTTGAAAAATCGACTATACTTATATATATAGATTGTATTACATTGTTTATTTACATTTATGTTATGGATCGTATTACGTATAGTTATATTATGCTATATAATTATTAGATTTGTTTATAATTATACCATAATTATTAATAAAATATTACGTTTTAATTACCATAATAATAAATAAATAAAAACAAAAATATTAATAATAAATAACATTTATTTTACCTTTTTACTTGTTTTCATCTAATTCAATCGATCCCGTTTCTTATTTATTTTTCTTTTCACTCTCTATCTCCAAGCCAAAATAAAAATTAAATGACTCCTATTTCCCACTTTGATATAGTTGGTGACTCTAACTAATTGTAATTACTGATAAAAAATTATCAAAAAAAATTAAAAATGTGTTATTATTTTTATTTTTTATTTTTTTTGCGTTTGGTACAGCATGTCAGCGACATTTTTAACAATGTAAGGTTGGTTTTAACGAAATTTGTTCTGAAATATATTTTAAAAAAATATATATTTAACTAAACCTCATCCCACTTTATTTAACAAACTAAATCTGTTTACATTTACGAGGAATTTCGATATATATATATATAGATAGATAGATAGAGAGAGAATATAAAATTCTGCTCTCTAACGTAATTTTATACTAATTTTACGTGAAAACTTATATTATTTATTTTTAATTAAATAATATATTTTAAAAAGTTTCTACAAACCTGATACGAAATTAGATACATATATTTATGGTAGATGTTAGAATTCAACACTATTCACATGTCAAAATTCGTTTAAAATAATAAAAAAAAACAGTTTGATGAATAAGGTGGGGAGATTTTTATTTTTTGTAATTTTTTTAAAAGCTATATTAAAAAGAAAAAACTCGTTTTAACTGGTATCATAGTAGGCCAAAATACTTAACTAATGATTTGTGTCTTTTGCAAAATAAAGAGTTATCATTTTATCTATGTGCTTGGATCAATGAGATAAGTTCCTTGTGATCATATTTTAGATGCTGGAGAAGTAATTTATATGATATTTTATAATTTTAAGTAATTCTGTGAATTTTATTTGATATCAATCGTGTCAGAACTGCAATCTCTTTCGGCACTAATATTACTTTATTTATTTTTTTAACAGGAAAAGAACAAAGAGGTACATGCTTTTTTGTTGTGATTAGAATAAATAAGTGAACATCCATTAAGAATAAACAACATAAATAATGTTCGTGAGAAAATAGAAAATCATAAAAAAATTGTTTCCACAAATGTCGTCTAAGTTATCTAACCCACACAATTAAACATCCATAGGATGCTTAAAATCTTTTTTGTTTTTCTTATTTGGGGCATGAAAAATATTTCATTATTATTGTTACTTATTAATTAGATTGGACGAAAGAGGTTTCAATTGTGCATGTTTATTTGTGTATTAGATTAAATTATAACACTTTTTCATTCAAGTCTATATGGTTTTTTCCCTTCTTGTATAAAAAAGGTTTGCATGCAAAGTATTGACTACATTTTATTAAGGTTATACAAATGGTATGAATAATTTGATCTCATTCTATTAATACCTAATATAAAATTGTGTATAGTGATGTTTTTGTAAACAAATGAAGAAAATACCTGTTGCACTTTAATCCATTTTCTTTCCATAATATTCTATGTATCATAGAGTAAATAGATTTTTATTGTTTAGATTTATATCAAATGCCTTTTAACGATCATTTTTTGTTTTTTAATTTTAAACTTTAATTAAGTGAAACCAATTTTAAACTTTAACTGGAAAATATATTTACACGCGCAGTGATGTTTAGCAAAATTTAATCTCGAGTTCCATATTGTTTCCAAAAAGCCTTAAGTTTCTCGTATTTTATAATAAGAAAATTTGAAATGAGTTTCTTTACTTGTTTTTATTACATTAGTTTTATATATAGTAATTATTAAAAAAATCACTGAACTTGTGTTGTTTATGAGTTTTTAGATATGAAAAATTATACTAATACTTTTTATATAAATACATTTTGAATGTTAAAATATTTTTAGTAAGGTCAACATAAAATTTTATTTAGTAGGTGATATAAAACATTGGAAAGTAATATAAAAAGTGTATTTTATGAGCTTACTTTTATAGAAGTTAAAACACGTGGTGTGAATAAAATTAAGAGAATCAGATAGGTAAAAAATTAGAATTGCATTTAATCCAAAACCTTAAAGTATTTCTAGATAAGAAATGATATTATCTTTAATCTAAAACTTACAATAAGTTTATAAGTTTTATTTCTTAACGTTTAACTTAATAATTCTTACCCAAAATAAGATCTGCACTCACACTTAATATAAAATATAAAAGGATGGAGAAAACATTGTTGTTATATTAATATAATATAGCAATGCAAGTACTTCTTTAGTATAATTTATCTCCGAGTATTTGGTTGTGGTTATGGCTGTGGTACTGGTTTCCCTTTCGGCCAATTTGGTGGTACTTGTACCATCGGTCGCGGCAGTGCCGGTAGCGGTTCATCTACACCAACCACATGCTTTTTTTAAGCTTTTAAAATATAAATATTCCAGAAAGATAACAGAAAATATGTGAAACAAGAACGCATTAACATATCTAATGTAATAAGAAAAAAAAACATAAGAAATCACACTTCGTATTATGTTTTTGAAAATAAAATAATATTTATATATTTGACGAAATTACTTCTAAATTCCATCATGAATATCTGCACATATGATGGTTTTTGAAATGATTTAAATGTTTTTTTGAAAATTTCACATGAAAGAATGCATTCATACCAAACATAGGATTAGTGGTTTCACTAATTTTTCCAGCTTCTTCTGCAGGATCAACAGTTTCACCAATTCCAGCTTCTTCTGCAGGATTAATGGCTACACTAATTTCTGCTTCTTTTACAGAATCAACGGTTTCACCAATTCTAGCTTCTTCTGCAGGATTAATGGCTACACCAGCCTCATCTGCAACTACCACACTTATAAACAACAATACGCTAATTACTATCACTCTCATTTTCTCCCTCAATTGATTTTCCTAATCATAAACCAATTTAGGTTGCTGCTTAGGTATATAAATTTTACCATATATATAGAAATAAAAAACATGTTTATTATAAATAAAATAAAATTATAACGACCTTTCATCTTTATATACAAACGTGGCTCATTTGCTTTTCAAGAGTTAAAAATATATCCATGTCTCTAACAATAAAATAGAATTTAGTTACATAAACGGTAGAATGTATTTAATCATTGCCCTAACTAGCATATCAATATTCGCATTTATTTCTTAAATAATTACATTATAAGTATACCAATATATATATATACGTGTACTAATTTATCTATATATTTTAAAGAGTTAAACTTTACCTTTGATGCGTGACTGTACATGCGGGTTGAGTAAAATTATTTCTTAAGAAAAAATACATGATAAGAAAAAAAATAGTTACGTAATTATTATTTTTCATTATATTCAATAGAATATCAAGCATTTAAGATAAAAAAAATAATACGTAAATAAAAATATTCTACAGCCCTTTCGGTTATCGGATGGAACAAAAACTTCCATCAAATAATTAATGTTGAATTTGGAAAAATTTGGTTTCACAAAGAGGTGAATCCTTCATTAAAATTAAGAGTTAATTCATTATTATATGACAACACCGTTATAACTAAAATTGTTTGTTGAGAACGACAATTATGTGAAAAGATACTTTTTATAGTAAATTACATATATAAAAACACACACATTTATATTTATATATATTTATTTATTTAAAAAAAGTAATTATATTAATTAATAAATTATAAGACTATTAATTAGTAGGGTAAAATCTTGTTATTATTGAAAAATAAATTGTCTGAACTGACAAATAGCATAATTATATTTTTAAGACTCTTTGTAAAAGTAGAAATTAATTTAGTAATGACTAAATTAGATTCTCTTACAATGTATTTGGTGGTACTAATATATGATAATTAAAAAAGAAAACTAATAATATATTTGAAGATAGTGCATTCACAACTCAAAATATTTACTTATATTTTCTTAAACTTTAGTTTGCTCTTCTTTTATATATGTGATGTTTGTTTTGTTTTTAAATATGTGATGATTGTGTATTACACATAAACAGATGATTTGACAAGTATGACACGAAAATACTTAGTAAGCTGATGGAAAAATTTAATTGTATTTTATTTTATTGTGATTGTACAAAGATATTTTTAATAAATTTTATTTGGAGAAGTATATTTGGAAATATATGATGAATGTATGGATATTTATATTTAAGTTTATTTTATAATTTATATGCAATAAATTTCGTATTATATGAAAAATATGGAATGTTACATTTTTAAATATGAAATTACCCTAGGATGAGCCAATGGTAGTGGTTTTATTGTATTTCTTTTGTGTGTAGATTTTTAAATGTTAATTTCAAGAAATAGACAAAATGTTTATAGTTGGATGTTTGAGCATGATATTTGAAATTTTGATTCTGATTTGAGTTGAATTGAGTCAATTTACGGACCGATAAAATTTTTTCGATAATTTGTATTTGTAATCTAACTTTTTTCTTGTAGTATAAACCTTAAAATAGTTATAATTTAGTTTAAAAAGTATTTAAGATTTAAAGTTTAGAATTTAGGATAGGTAAGTGCTAGAGTTAATATTAAGAATTATAAAGTTAATTAATTAAATTTTAGATTGTTGAGTTGATTTAATCTTTTTGAATGTGTTGTACTCCTATAACTTATCAATACATTATTGTAAGATATAATGACGAAAATCATGTACTACTCTTTTTTTCTTCTTAAGAATCATATTAGAGTTTGTTTAAAAAAAAAATCCAAAAACTAAAAATATATTATAAAATAAAAGAATCTGAAAAAGAAAATAAGAATCACTCAATACACTATCTACCATGTAATCGTTTCTTCCTCTTATAATTTTCCTCATTGTTTTGGTTAATAGTTTTTTTTTTATCTTGTTGTGAAAGAAAAAACATTTCAAATACCATAATTATTCTTGATCCAAATAGGAAAGAAGCATTTACTTGATGTCATTAATTCAGTTATCAATAAAGTAAAACAAATATGATATTGTATTTCAGATCTATGATGTAAATGAAAAGTCACTTATATATAAAAGATTTTATACGATCCTTAAATATTACAATAGATAAGGACAATATGAAACAAGAACTGTGTATTCTCGACTAATGAAGAGAGGGTGACATTTCAAATTCCTTTTATTTATAGTATATTTATATTGTATTTGAAATTTTAGTATTCTGTTTAACTAAAATGCTCTACAAGAAAATCTTAAATTTTATTTCTTTTAGTTTATTTATCATAAAAGTTATTTTACTTTAAATAATCATAAATTCTTAAAAGAAATAAATCATCCTTTTAAAATTACGAAGGGTATATTGAAAATCAGTTCATTTATTTGATATAATTATTTAAATAAAAATTATCAATGCCTGTTTTGTGTTACAAAATTTTATCATAAAGGAGAAATAAGCTGATAAATTTTTTAAACTTCAACACTTGAAGCTTTTAACTACTGTTGATGAAAAACTAACTCAATCAAAGGAATTAATTCGAAATAATATTACAAATAAAGTGACAACTGCTGTTCAAAAAATTAAATAAGGGACTAGATTTTTAGATAAATTAACAATGAACATGTTTGTTAATTATCACACACGAAATTAGAGTAAATTCTGTTTAGGAAGATCCTTATATGTAATTTTGTCAACACCACTTGGATATTTAAAAATGTTGAGTAAAATAGAGTAGAGTTGACTGAAAAAATATAAAGTGAGGAAAATGAAAAACATATTAAAATATATTAAAAAATATAAGATCGAAAAAAATATTTTTCTTAAATAAAAATATGTTTTTCTTATTTTATTTGACAAAAAAAGTAAAACCTAAAAATATTTTCAGCTCTATTATTTTAAATAAGTTTAAAAGTTTAAAGAATAAAATAAAATAGTGCTCAAAATTTAAATATAAAGTTTTTTTTTGTCTGTTTTTCGGATAAGTAAATTTTGTTTAATAAAAACATTTTATCTTCAATCTTTTTATGTTCTTTTTGTCATCTTTCCACTTTTCTATGTACACCGTCTAGCCCACATTTCACTCACTCACAAATACCAGAGGACTGGGTTTTACATTTTCAGACACGTTGTTGGGCTACTAGGACAATTACTTACTGAACCCCCACTTTTTTAACGTGCACCATCATAAAATGATCTAATTCTCCATTTGCTCCTTCCTTTCCCATCGCTGTCGCACCATTACTGTTAGAATAAGAAGAAAAAGAACATTGTAATTAGAAAAAGAAGAGAAAAAATTATTTTTTTAGAAATTTCTTTGTCCTTTTCTCATTATATTTGGTTAACACGTTGATTTTGAAATGTAACAAAGGGTATGGATTATTGCCAATTCATGTTTCAAATACATATTTGGAACAATAAGTGTCCCATAACGCTAATCTATGATAGTTTTGTTTAAAGTAATAGTAATTATAAATATTAAGAAGAGATTGTATTAATAGATTAGATAATTAGATATTTTGATTTGTTTTATATTAACTTTTAAGTTGAATGTTTACACTATTTTCGTTAAATAACCAATTATATATAACTGGTTGCATATATTAATAGTTATTAAGTGTGTAATTTACTCCCTCCCTCCCTCCCCCTCTCTGTCTCCATATATATTAAAATACTTGTTTAACCATATGTTGATAATTAAAGTTTTTAGTTATATAGTATTTTTTAAAATTATTAATTATCAAAAACTGAGTTTCAGATTTATTTGATAATTAATTTTTTATTTATATAATAATTTTGAAAATCATTGATGTTTGAGTCTTTTAAGTTGTCACATTTTTATCTATACAGAATCTTAGGAGTCATTAATTTTCAATCGCTGTTTTGACGAAAAATATGTTGAACTTTTTAAATAATCGGTACATTTATTTGAAGAAAAGCTAACGAAAATAAAATAAAAAAAGATATTAAATGGGATCGATGTCAAATCTTAATAAACAATAATGAACTAAAATTGTTAAGTGGTTAAACATGAAAACTTAAACTATGATGAGTTTTGTATATATTAAATGTATATCTAGTGGTTTTTTAATTGATGTATTCTATGAAATAATTATACACATGTGAATTAGTGGTATGATTGATCAAACTTGTTGTATTTTTAAGATACCATAAATAGAAATGAAACATGAAATATGACGTTGAAAAACTTTTCAAATGATAATTCATTCACATAATATATCTAACGATTTTTTTTAAGAGATAGTTTTTTTTTTAATGATACACATTTTGAAATACGAGTGCTTCACCGATAAATTATCCTTACTTATATATATTTTTAAATACGAGTATTTTATTTATAAATAAACTTAATTTTACTTTAACTCAAAATTTTAATACATTAACTTTATAAATTTCATTATTTATATGTTGTTTAATTTTTTGATTTTTATTCAAAATGAAAATTAGATTATTTTTACTGAATATATAACTTAGATTGATACTCAGATCAGACTTGGATCACACTTCCATTACCTCTTTTCAGTTATTTATTCTGCTATTAGATTGACACTTGGATCACATTTCCATTACCTCGTTTGAGTTGTTTATTCTGCTATTGTGTAACTTGTAGCTGCCTGCGCCATTCAAGATGTATCAACAATTTCCCATAATCCGGAAGGTTCTCTTTGATGACAGGAACTTGTTTGAAGTTTTGAGTCCAAGCATGCATCCGAGGAAATTTGTTGGGCTCAATCAATTTCATCCCAACAATTTCCTCCAAGCCTTCCAACCAATGGCTCAGGCACCCATATACTATGTCCACCATTCCAATGTTGTTGCCTCCGAAGAATTTCTTGTCCCCTACACCCTGCTCTTCCATCACTGTCACAGTTTCTTGTGCCTTTTCCCATGCACTTGCTCTTTCTTGTTCATCTTTACAGGGTCGGAGAAACAAATCAGTGATAGAGGCAATCTAGAAAATAAACGGACATCAGAAATTAGTATTAAGAATCAAGTTTAGACCTAACTCATTTATAAAATAAGTTTTTAATTATATTTAGTTTAGATGAGATCTAAAGAAATATCGAGAAAATCTCACAAGAACGAAAACACAGTCAAATTATATAAGAGAATGACATCAATTTCAACTCAAAATCTTAAGGAATTACATCTGTGAGTCTTTTTTCTTATCTAATATAAGACTTAGACCCATACTTGAACCTATACTAATATCTAACGATCTTCCTCTCAAGTAAGAGTCTTTCCTCCACATTAACCGTCGTTCTCATACTTATACGAGATACGCTTGTCTGAAACTTCCATCAAGAAGACTTTCGATACAAAGTTAAATTGTACTTGTAACGACTTTGATATTACTTGTTGAAAGAATCAGAAGAAATAAACACCAACAAGATTTCACAAAAATAAGAAATGAATACATATAAAGAAATAACACCACCTTCAACCCAACATCTTAAGATTTTGAGTTATAAGTAGTATCATTCCTTTATATATTGATTCATTTCTTATGGTCAAAGATCTCCTAAATATTCTTCCACAAATTTTTCTAACAAAAAATAAATTTAAACCTAACTCATCATTCTACAACCGACTTTTAATATGAAAATTATCCATATATCATAACCTTATCTCTAATAAAGAATTAAAATTAAAGAAAAAAAGTTGTTGACAGTAATATAAATGAAATAAGAATACCGAGTCTTCTCCAAATTTGATCCAAAAGCGAGCTAAGGCCTTCTGATGGTTGTCTTTTGGCAGCAATGGGGTGTGTGGCCACGTGTCTTCGATGTATTCAAGGATGACCGTGGACTCTGCAATGGCTTTGCCTCCATGAATAAGCACTGGAACTTTCTTGTGAACTCGATTGGATTGCAGAAGTAGATCACTTTTGTTGTGTCTGTCAACCTCTATGTACTCATAACTGATGCCCTTCAACTTCAGAGCCCATATCACCCTGTGAACGAAAGGGCTAGACCAAAACCCAAGTACTTTAACCTCTTCCATTGCTGCTTATTTTCAGTTGAACTGCTGGTTGGAACCTTATAGTAACAAAATCATTGGACCTATCTTATCTTGGACTAAGTCAAGGACCGATTCCAACAATGTCACAAAAAATTTAAACTTTTAATAGCTGTATTTCTCACTTCGTTTGTATCCAATGATTCAGTTCCGTATTGAAGTCAAACTCTGATGGTTTTGTTTATGTGTTGGTAAGTCTGATAGAAAGTGACGTGTTAAAATCATAACCACTACATCTCTACACCGAAATAGGCCTAATTTTCGCCACCAAAATTGACTACTGCATTCACAGAATCATTTGACTTTTGTAATGACATTTAGATTAAGTTTTACTTACACCTCTCCTTTTCACGGCTCAAGTACATCTATGTTTTCTAAAATGATTCTAAGTATATTGTCCAAATCACAAATAAAGAGTTCAATTATATAACAGTTATTATCACCATTAAAATTAATAGTTCATAGCTTAGGTAGTGTCACTCTCTATTTTGAGTTTATTCTGTAATTGTCAAATATTCAATTAATGTTATAACAAAATTCTACTTGTCATAGGTTCTCACATTTGAGGCTTTTAAAAGAGTAATTAAGGAAGTGTTTTTTAAGAGGCAAATGTTGATAAGTAACTAAACTTAGTTTGTTTTAATAATGTTTTCTGGTAAGCATCTTAAAACAACAGATGCATTATTAATGAAGTGACTTAAACAGTTTAACCTTCAGAATAACCATGAATCTAACCTGAAACTGTTACTAATTCTTAATGATATTGACAACTGAATAAGATATAGTGTGTATCCTCTCCTCTCCACAGGTTGTCAATAAAAATAGAACCTAAGATATTGTACGTTATATATTATTGAACCAATCTTACTAAATTTTCTAATCAGTTCTTTATTACTGAGTTGACTGACAGTGATTAGTAACGAATAATATGTATTTAATTACGTTTTGAAACATAATAACCATTTGAATGGTTACCAGATCAAAACAAATCCTATGAACAATTACTAATAATTGCGAATGATAAAAAAGATCAATATAATTAGTAGAGTTCACAGTGGCCAAGAAAGATAATTAAAAAAATGAAGTTAGCATAAAACACGTAACTTGTTTGAAGGAATGATGTTTAATGGGTTAATGGGCTGACACATGGTTATGACCACTATGCTTTAAAAGGAATGTTTCCATTAAATAGGGTGACAAACAAATAGTCTTAAATGCTCATCGACAAGCATACAATGATTTTCTTATTACATCTTTTTTAATGAAAATACTCAAAACTACATTACTTCGCTCCCACATAATTTATTAGCACACCTACTAAAAGGCCTAACTATGCTTATGGATAATAAAAGGAAAATATATTTTAATCGTTCATTTTTCATATGACAAATATAATATAATAATAACAATTAAATTTAAAAATTATCTTATTACAATAATCTATATTATCATAATAAGAAATTTTCACAAAATTTGAATTAAATTTCAAGTTACTTATAAATTTTGGTTCCATCTTATTGATTTTTGTTTTTTATCTATTGAGTATTTATTTTTGTTCTAATATGTAATTAAGTTGTTATCATTTTTTTTAATTGAATGATATAATTATTGTCTTGTTTTTTCATATTATTTACTTATTTTCAGGTGTTAATAATTGTGAAATTTTGTGGCTAACACATTTTCAATAAAAATAATAAAAATAATTTATCATGTTAGATTAATACAAGATGATACTTAGTTAACTAAAAAATAAATAAATTAAAAGATATATTCAATGAAAAATATAAAAACTTCGACTACTCAACAAAAAAAATTCAATTGAAAAAAATTAAATTATTTAATTAAAATTTTTCAAAATATTATTACTCATGATAAAATTGTATCTAAAATATTACATATATTTTATTGTAAACTAAATGAACATGCTGTATAAAAAGGATTTCTCTTCGCTTTGCTATGGAAGCATTTTACGTACACCTTCTCCATGTAAAAGGAGGAGCAATTTGTTTCTTTACACACACGAAGCTATGTATGCATACGCATGAATCTCTGCTCATTATATGATGATAAACATCATAATGGAGATGAAGATTGTGCTCAAGTACTCCCTCTCCATTCTTCTAACTACTCTATTCCATAAGAACTATTCTGAGCTATATTCATCTTTGGTTTCTCACAAGTCACAACAATCTCATCATCACCATTATCTTTGAACTCTCTAAAATGTGCTATTTTTCCCAACTCTTCAACTTCATCCATGACACGATCAAGTTTTGCCACCATCTCCACAAGCAAGGAAGTGAAAGCTGCAAAGGGTAGTGCTTCCGAGAACTCAAGGCTTACTATGGTAATCTTACTCAGTTGTGGTCTTAAAACCTTCTTTTGAAGCTCACGAGAGTGCTCTTTGGATTTACATCCACGCGGGGAAGAAGACTCAATAATCTTAGCACTTGATGATGATGTTCTGCTCTCTTCTTCATGCTTTTGGTCAGGGTGTGTGACTGCTTGAAGTGGGGTGTTTGTGGTTCGACCATTCCTCGAGCCTAGTACAAGTTGTGGTTGTGATTTCAAGGCATTGTCGAGGTCTTGCAATGCTTCTTTGAGGTTGTTGGAGAGTGTTTGAGGGGAGAATTGACGATTGTTCCTTATGCTGTTGGCCAGTTCCCTTAATACTTTCGACACTTCCTCTCCAAGTCTCATGCAAGAGTCTTTGTACAGTGCACGAATTGATTTTGGTGTCTAATGAAGGAAATAATGTTAATCAATAAATGATAATATTATGTTAATAAGCATCAAATGAGAAGTTATTTTTTATATTAAGGGGTATTCCAGATGCTGGCTGAAAGAATAATGTAGTCATTTCATGCTTTAGTGCCAGGTCAAAGAGCATTGAATATCATTTAGATCCTTAATTTTAGTCAATGATTGATGTTTCAGGTGATTGCTATGCATGTGCCATCAGTGACATGACAGATAATCCAGGTGTAGTAGTTGAATGATGAACATAATAAAAGCAAGATGAAGCAATTTTTGAGGGAAAGAAAACATGAGTTGGTATAATGACCTACATCAAACTAGAAAAGATTTGTCTCAATCATTATTAGGGTGATTTAATTAACTTGGAGTTAAACTAAAGATAACAAAAGATTAAAGATGCAGCTACCAGCTTGCATCACCAAGAAACTCAGATCTGGTATAAGTTTTTCTTAGAAGTTTCATAGCCCTCTAAAATGTTATGATGCTTGGAACAACAGGTTTATCTTTTGATGAGTAATCTTTTGATTTTCATTTATCTTTTGGATTGAAAGTTTTTTTCTAGATGATTTGAACAAGTACCTGAATTTCAGACTGCAGACATCCATGTAGTGCAACAACAGTGTAACTGAAATAGCGAAGAGCAGCTCCAACTCTTGCATATTGATGCCATGGGATTCTGTGGCAATATCTTGAGTACCTTGGCTCCCAGCTTGCTTGTAATGCCTGTTTTCCACACAACAATTCACACATGAACTTCTATCACTAATCACTAATTTCAGACATGTTTCACATAAGAGGAAAGAGGCACTGCGTTACCAGTGTTTCATCGCTTGCTTTGGAATCCAAAACTGCCTTGTAACCTTCGTAAATAGGATCCTCAGATGAATCATCTTCACATGCTGATTTTGCAGAATCATAAAAATATTCCTTCACACAGACTGCATGATTGTTTAACCATCAATGATAATCTTCTTCAACAGTTATAAGTTGTATCTTAAAGTTCATTGTGATTACCTTGTATAGAGTTGGCCAAGCCTTCAAACTTTGATACGGTGTTGTTGTGGAGATCTTCCCCTGACCAGTTTGGAAACACCAATATGCTCATCACAAGGCATATGCCACAGCCTATGGCAATGGTGGACATGCGATCTTTCGCAATGTTCCAAACATTATCAACGCGGTAGCTTGATACAGTTATCAAATTAAAGGTCAAGAGAAAGATCAGAACACCATAGTCATAATTCCTCTTGATATAGGGTATGAACCGCACATAAGTGGTCATTGCTCCTGCAAACCAAAAGTGAAACCATGACTCCAAAAACATCTGGTAACTCCAGGCACACGACAGAAAACTTGATTACAAGTTATTTGCTTTAAAGGATATTGAAAATGAAAAACATAGGTTTAAGGGGTTTGTCATGTGACTCTAAGTGTTTGTACTTTGTATGATAGTCTCAAGTTTTACATATCAATTAAGTTTCTCTAGTATTTTCAACTGAGGCATGGTACTATATGGATAAGAAACAACATAATTAATTCACCAGATTTTGGTAATCCTCCAAAAGCCTTTCATGACATGATAGTAAATGCTTGCCTAACATAAAAACTGCAACACCAATGAAAACAGCTCTAAAAGTCCGACCAGGGGCATGTGCAACATATTCAATGAGAAATGCCAATGATCCTGCTAGCAGAGTTCCCAATCCTCTATTTAGTCCTTTGCATAATGTTGCCCCTGAAATCAAAATCAAAATCAAAAGGATGAAAAAGTGGATCCTTCAATACCTATTGACTGACTTACCAGGCTGTGATTCAGAAACAAAACAATGTCACTGAGATAACCTTACCTACAGTAAACTCCATCACCACAACCACTGTCATGACAGCCCACATAGCATTTTTCCCTATCCCTTTGAACAATGGTTCCATCAGATACAACAAAGAAACTAGCGTTAAAGCCATGCCAACTTTGAATGAATGGACCACCCTTCTTGGATCCTCTTTGCCAACCTTCCATGTTGCTCTCCTGGCCAAACCAGGAAATCTCATCACCTTATCAGCAAAGCTATAAACACACCTCATATTCCAAGAGCATCTGTTACTCCTAGCATCAGTTTCAGCCATAGAAACCTTCAAATCCTGCATTAGCTTTAATTTCTGAGCAGAAAGATCATTAATAATGGTTCAGTTATGATAAAGGGTATCTTATGTTTAGCTTAAAAGCTTTCACACAGTGACAAGGAACATGATAAAGTGGAAAACTTTTTCTGCTTCCCTCTTAATGATGGAGACTAATTATATACCATATACAGATGGTTCCAGCAATTTTGCCGGTGTAATCCAGTGTGTTTATAAAAGGGAAATATAGGTTGGTTCATTCTTAGGTACTTAATGTCAATGTTCAGTGGAGAAAACCATGTTGATTGTTATCATGTTGGTGACCAGAAGCTAACATAACAATTAAAAAGCCAACAACTCACTCTTTAATACCAGAAATTGTTACATGGTTCATAACCATGTAATCCCTGGAAATTTCTATGACACATTAACAATTTTTTGTATATAGAAAAATGCAGTTAGATGTCTACTAGAATAATATTTTTTTGAAATACTTGTGAAGAAGTTTCCCTAATATGTTTTATATATATTCATTGCATAGAATAACGTGGACCGTACACATGGCACAACATTGTTGGTGTTATAATGGTTAATTTAGAAAATTGACAAGGGCTGATATCTGCTTTTTTTTGTGGCAAGAACAGGTGTGATCCTATGTATGCATGTGAGTATTTTAAAGGAGTGATATCAGTGGTCTAACACAATCATATGTTGTCGTTTCTTGTGAAGATTAATAAAATAGTTTGTTGATGGTAGATTCTAGTCATGTTCTGGCTCACTTATCAAAAGTGAAGCAAACCTGCTTATCTTTGACAATTCAATATTTTGCATGGTGGCTGGTTGAAAGCTCAATGCTTTCTTAAATTGTGGGAATCTATATCAGAGGGTTAGGTTGCTACCTTTTGCTGTACCACAGAAATCATAGTTGAAAAAAGAACACGTCAAATGTATTGTTGCAAAACTTTGGTACAACCATGGCTTGTTTTAGAAATGCTCACATGTAATGCCGATAAAGTAAGATTTTCTAATATAGAAAATAAAATACAGTGAAGGCAAAGAGAAGAAAAAGTAAGGGTAATTACAGAAGGTAACCGATATCATAACAAATGGAAAGAGTATAAATAGTGAAAAATTGTTACAAGTGAACAATATAAACTAGATCTAAAGCTTTGATTAGTTTTGACAAAATTATATATGATTTATTATGTTGTCTTTAATTCTTCTTGTTGCTTAGGAACGTATTCTAAGTTATGTCTTGATGTTAATCTTGTTACTGTAACTCACCTACCCTGATTTTTATCGAGTGATACTTTTTTACAGGTTTATTTTGTTGAATAAAAAAAAGAGATGGGAAGTTAATATGGTTGATTGAGAAAAAAAAATATCGATGTAAATATTACAACCGACTTAAATTTTAAATCGTTTTGTTTCAATAAAAAAAATAACTACATCAAAAAGCTTCTTAAAGAGAATTTCATAAAATCATAAAACTAGTAAATGCATATTTCATAAAAAAGTATATATTAAGATATCTATAAGTAGCACAATAATTCAATATTTTCCTAAAAAGCCCCTAATATATTAGGCTATAAATATTTTTTTTATACTTTTATTTATTATTATTATTATTATCAGTTTATCATATTATATATTATTTTTAAACAGGTTTTTTATATTATTATGTTTTATGTAAAGAAAAAGTTGTCGAACTTAAGGTCAGGCCCAACAATCCAAAATTGCACCCCTATCATGCAGATTGCTTCTTCCTGTACCTCCACACTTTTTTACTGCACCTCCATAAACTATTGTATTTCTAAAAAGACCCTTACGTAAAAGACTTAAGTGTTCTCTAGCAAGTGAAGATAGTATTATGGTGACTTTCATCCAGAATAGAAAAGTTATTTCGAATTATACTTTCAAAATTTTAATCCGAAAGTAATTTTTATATATTAAAATAGACTAATCTGAAATATAATTTTTATTTAAATATAAGTTAATCTGAAAATTAAAATAAAATATAATTTAAATTGTATAATTTAAAACTGAAATGTGAAAATAGTTTCTGAAATTTTCAGAATATTGAAATAATTTTTAAACTGTACAATCTTAAATGTATTTTCGAATTTTATAATTTAAAAAGTATTTTCAAATTATAATTCAGAAGTTATTTTTGAATCCGAAAACTATTTTTCAAATTTCGAAAGTTTTCTAAATTTAGTGAAAATATCTTTCGAATTATATAATCTAAAAATATTAAGATGATTTCTTAGATTAGTTAAAGGCATTTCAGTCTTTTCCATATTCTTGATATTCTCTGTGAAGAAGATGCTTCTAGAAGCAGTCATCATAACGTTGCTACCATGTGCGGTGTGTCCCTGGTGTAGTTAGTAATAATGGGGTGAATAAGCAAAAATAAAAATATGGTAGTATGGCCCAACCCACTAATTTGTAGTGGTATCGATGAAACAGAGAAGAGAAAGTGGAGAGAAGAACACGGATCTGTTGGTGCGAAAGGAGAACCCAAAACTGCAGAAAGTTGCAAGAGAGAAGCACTGAAGCACGGAATCGTTACCCAGGTGCGTTTCTGCATAAATCGTGACCTAAAAACACGCAGATTCAGTGTGGTTGTGTAGTGAAAAACGATTCTAGGTTTTGGAGAGTGAAATGAGCAAGTATGGTTTGAACCTTAGGCCACCCAAGCCAAAGAAACCGGCACCAAAGCCCTCCCTTAGCACCCCTTTTGGCTTTAACGAAGATGACGAGAACGACGTTGAGACGGAAATTGCTCTTCAGGCTAGCAAGAATAAACGTCTCAAGGAAGTAAGTTAATTTTTCCGTTATAGCTTCCTTGGTGTTTGATAATTTGCTTCAGTGTTTATTCTGGTGCCTGTTGTGTAATTTGCCTTTTCATTTTCTTAGGTTGAGGAGCAGCAAAAGAAAGCCTTGGAGGAAGACCCATCTGTGTTTGATTATGATGGAGTCTATGACACGATGAAAGCGAAGGAAGCTCATCCATTGAAACAAGATCGTGAAGAGAGAAAGGTATGCTTGCAGTTCTAGTAATCTTCTTTTACTTGCAGTTGAACAGCCACTTTGTTATGTTTATTAACTATGTAGAATTGTGTATTCAGAAACTGAGAATCTCTGCCGAGTTGCATTTTACATCATAATTAGGTTGATGACTCTGGTGATTAGCTGCATGAAGTATCTTTCTCTTCTTTTTGTTTTTGGATTAAAATTTCCTTTCATTTATTTGAAATTTTTAAAATTGATTTGTACCGAGATACCAATGAAGTCATTTTCCTATTCTGTTGGCTTGTCTTGAATATATCATAAATGATCTTTATTTATAAAGAAATTGCAAAATCATCTTTATTGTGTACCCTTTTGTTGTCTAGGTAGGATAGTCATATATGACATAGGGCATTGGACACAGTGGACGATGCAATGGCGCGGAAAAATCCTAGATTTAAGGATGCTTATATACAGAGGATAGATAATTAGATCATCGGGTAGCATAGGAACATATTTTCCTGATGCGTTAAAGTAACTTTATATAAAATTAAGATTGTGAGATTTAAAGATTCAATATTTTCAAAATTCCAAGAGTACCGTATTAGGTGTTAGTGTCAATCTGGGAATTGGAGTGAAAATGATTGATTGTGGGTTACTGGGTTTCAAATAGGCTATGTGGGTATTCCTTTTTATTATTTTGTTTAAATTTCTGTTCTTGTTTTACTTTTATGAGAGCTAGTGTTGAAATTAGTTCATTTTAGGTATTTGCTATATGACTTCGGTACTCATCATCAACCTGCAATCTTTGTGATGCAGCCAAAATATATCGAAAATCTGATGAAAAAGGCAAAAGAGCGAGAGCAGTATCGTGAGATTGTTTATGAGAGAAAGATTGCCAAAGAGAGAAGCAAAGACGACCATATATATGCTAACAAAGACAAGTTTGTTACAGAAGCATATAGAAAGAAGCTTGCCGAACGAGAGAGACAAATGGAGCTAGAACGTTTGCGTGAACTTCAAGAGGAAAGAGATGATGTAAGTTCCTGTTTTTTAAATTTCTCATAATTTTTACCATGTTTTCATATCTCTGTTGTCAACCTAAATTCGTAATGAATTTCAAAATATTCTAATGTGTCCTTTCTTTTCTCCCTCATTTTAGTGCATATTTTTTCAATTAAACTGGCAGGGTTTTTTGTGATCTTATTCCTATCTCTCTATTCTTATTATTGACATATTTGTATTTTAATATTTGCATAGGTTACCAAGAAGAAGGATTTCTTGCTTGATTTTTATTCAAACCTTGGTAAAAATGTTGCTTATGGAGCAAAAGATGCCCAAGCGAGGAAACTTGACAATCAGGCCGAGAATAGAGTTGCAGAGAGCCATGAGGGAGAGAGCCACGCACCAAATGACCATGAAAAACGTAATGAGTCAGATGAAGTGCAGCCTTCATTGGACAACTCAACTTCACCAGTGGAGTCTCCTACAGAAAAGATTGGGGAACAGGGTGAGGCTTCTAATCCATTGGACACGAAACCAAATCCTGAGACTTCTTCTGTGGAAGAAAAGAGTTCATCTGAACAGCCATCAGCTTCTCAACCGAAGCCCGATCATCACAAAAGAAGTCTGGATGCTCTGGCTGCAGCAAAAGAGCGCTTCCTGGCGCGTAAGAAAGCAAAGGATCAATGAAAATTTTCCTGCCTTTGTTCACATGTTTGTGACTCATTTGATCTTCAGTTTTTCGTGTCTGATTTAATATCCATGAAATATTCTTTTGTAAACCTCAATGCCAAAGAGTCATAGAACATGATCTGGTATACAGTCTTAGAATATGATATTTAACTTTTGGGTCAATTCATGACTCACTTTATATGATCATGAACTTTTCCGAATGTTAAACTTCATTTCAGACTGTTAATGTTGTGAATAGAGTATGAAACCATTTTGTTTTCCTTAAATCCAACAAATAGATTCCCTAATTCCAATGAAAGACATCATTATTGATGGCTCCTGCTCTAGACTCCTGCGAACTATAATTCTTTAATGGTTATTATCTTACCTATACGTTATGGGACTTTCGTATCAAAACCTTAAAAGTTTGTCCATTTTTATTTGCCCTGGTTTCCCCACTTCGGTTGTACATTTTTTGGGTTGTAGCTTAATAGGCGTGTTAATGTGTCATTCATGGGCTTTAACTGAATAAGAATTCGTCTTATTTAGCATTTTTTTTCTAATAAAAATTAGACAAATTTTTTATGTACCCCAATACACTCTTCCTGCACCTCCATAAGCTACGAAAAAATACCAATATGCCCCTAATTGAAAAATAGGAAAATACGCAAATGCCCTTCACCTCCTTAACCCACTGGCAGTGTCATTCTTCTTTAGTTCATCCATTGATTATTGTTGCAACATCCCATTCATCTTTTTTACCTGTTCACCGTCGTCACACCTTCAACTTCAGTGAACACTGTGCCTGTGCGTGTCCCAATTGCATTGTGTGGAAAAACAGTGGAGGAGAGGAGGCAAAGATATCAATAGAAGGTTCAAACAAGTGAAAGGTAAGAAATTTTTTATGTTTATTAGTAATGTGTGAATAGTATTGATAATTAGAGTAGGTAATTTGGTGTTTGGGTGGTCGCCGACGGTGAAGCTGCATCGGAGAAGACGATGTAGGTATGAATCGGACTCACCCCACTGGTCATCTGATTTACAATTTTTTTTTTAATTTGTAAAACGGATGGGTAGTCATCCGTTTTACAAATTTAAAAATAAATTCCTAAACGGATACTTTCATCCGAGTGCCCTACGTATCGATGAAAATATATCGAAATGCAAAAATCTTACCTCTCCGTCGTTCTTCGTCGTCGATTAATACTTTTTACACGTTTAAGAGACTTTTCCACCGTTTAATTCACCTATAAACCTTCAAAAACAGCTCCCTCTATGAACAATTGCAGACCAATTTCACACTATGTGGGCATTGTTATGACACTATTCAAACGTTCAGTTTCTATTTCAAATTGCTCAAGGACTTTCTAGTAATTTCCACAAGGACAATTTTGTCATTTTCAAAAAATATGGAGGTGCAGGAAGAGTGTATTGGGGTGCATAAAGAATTTGTCTAAAAATTATGATGATGACCATGTAACTTAAAACATTTTAATACTTTACCTAGTAGAGTATTAGCAGAAAATTTTTATTGAAAAATTATAATTAGTTGAGATTTTAATATTATTTTAAGAAAATATTATTAGGTGGTGGTGTCATCACAAATTTCACTAATTTAAACATGATTTATGATTAAGTGGTCAATTTTTCTTGTAAATTAAAAAAACTTGAATGCCTATTATGTAATGATTAATCAAATATGTAGATAAGTAATAATCCAAACTATTTAATAATTTCACCATTTTAAGAGGGTTTTTTGAACCATTTAGTATTTGTTAAATTTTCTATTCCTTTCTCTATCCCTCGATTAAAGAGTATATATACCTCGTAAATTTTTTGAACCATTTAGTATATATACCTCTCTTATTTCATAGATGTGTATTCTTCACTTATAAGAGATCATAGATGTGTATTCTTCACTTATAAGAGAGTATGTGGTTTTTTCTTTCTTTGTATTTAATCAAAGATTTGTAACTTTTTTCACTTTGGAAAAATATTTCTCTAATTTTACACATACTTTTTTCCTTTATCAATTGTGAGTTGTGTTTAAAGATATTGTATATAAATTCTTAATTTTCTTAATTCTGATCTTGAACGTGAAATAATATTTTGTTATTTTGATAACAAACAAGCATCCTAACTCTTAAAACATAATTAGATGGACAAACCTATTCATAATAAAACTATTATAATAGAAGTTTTACTTAGTAAAATCACATATAAATTATTAATTGAAGGAATATGAGGCGATTCCAACAATGATTTCTTAATAGACATATTGCTATCTTGCAATTAAAACATCTGTTAACATAGTTGTTCATTACATGACTGCTCTCCCCACATATGCCTTATCTATGCTTAAAGCTTAACTGTGCTTGTGGGATAATAAACATGAAATGCTAATCAAATGCATAAGAAGGCAAGTCATTGTGAACCATCTTTGGTTTTTCACAACTCACAACAATCTCATCTTCATCTCTGAACTCTCTAAAGCGTGACAATTTGGCCAAGTCATCAACTGCATCTATAACACGATCCAACTTTGCCACCATCTCCACAAGCATAGAAGTGAAAGCAGCAAAAGGCAGTGCTTCTGAAAACTCAAGGCTTGTCATCACAATCTTACTCATCAGTGGCTTTAAAACCTTCTTGTGTCCCTCCATTGGCAGTTCACCAGAAAGTTCTTTGGATTTGTACTCAAACATGGAAGAACAATCACTCCTAACACTTGAGAATGAGACTCTAGTGTCTTCTTCAGCATGTGTGGTTGCACCAAAATTCTTTGAGCCTAGAAATAGTTGTGGTTGGGATTTCAAGTCATCATTGAGCATTTGTAGAGCTTCATTGATATTGTCAGACAGTGCTTGAGGGGAGAATTGACGCTTATTCCTTATGCTATTAGCTAGTTCCCTCAGTGCTTTAGACACTTCTTCTGCAAGTCTAATGCAAGATTCTTTGTATAGGACTCGAATTGATCCCGGGGTCTTAATTCGTCCAAACACATAGGCATGTATCAATAAATCATAAACATAATATTTTCATACTACGAGTTAAACCAATAAACTATTGCAAAAATGCTAGCCAAAAGAATAATGCTTTGACCTTTTCATGTTTACCGATATACCAAACTCTAATTGTGTGGCCCTATATCATTAAATCTTTTTCACAAACTGAAAAATGTAATTACTCATTGCATAAGTTGGTTAAGACTCTGGTTTTAGACCATATAGTAATTTCTGTATCACTATGTCATTTACCATCTTATCTATGATGGCACTGCAAACATCAATCATTTGCTACACCTAGAAAATCACACATTTTTTCTGGCTACTATAGTCTCTTGTGGCACCTATGTATCATCTATAACCTTTTCTAAGTGTAATTTTTGTTTTCTGAACTATTTGATTAAGATATAGTACCTGAATTTCAGACAGCAGACACCCATGTAGTGCAACAACAGTGTAACTAAAATGGAGAAGAGTAACCCCCACTATTTTATATTGCCGCCATGGCATTCTGTGCCCATATGTTGACCATCTTGGCTCCCAACTTGCTTGCAGTGCCTGTTTAATTTCACATCCTTATAAGATCTGCTGCCACAAAAACACTAATTTTGGAAAATTTCAACTTCACTATTAGGAAAAGGGCATAAGAGTTACCAGTGTTTCATCTTTAGATTTGGAATCTAAGACGGCCTTGTAACCTTTGTAAATCAGATCATCAGAAACAACATCTGGAGTTTCTTGATTTTCAGAATCATTAAAGTATCTCACAACACAAGCTGCATGATTATTTGGACCATCAATGACAAAAATATATTGACTAAGAGAATAGAACTACACATGTTCGATAAATCGAGAGAAAAATATCGAAGAAATCTCATAATAATAAGACATAAGTCTGACTCACACAAGAGATTAACACCACCTTCGACCCAAAATCCTAAAAAAATGAGTTTGTGGTCTTTTTCTCTTATAGTTTGCTCAACTTTCTCATTTTTATTCAATTAGACTTAGACTAAGACTTGGATTCCTAACAACACATGCAATAACCTTTTAACAGTAGTATTATTCATGAGTGTTTTTCTTTAACATAAAGAAGAATAACTTGAAAGTTGGCCTTAATTACCTTGTACAGAGTTGGCTAGGCCTTCAAGCTTTGAGATGGTGGAGTTATGGAGCTCTTCCCCTGACCAGTTTGGGAAAACCAATAGGCTCATTACAAGACATAGGCCACCACCAATGGCAATGGTGGCTATACGATCTTGTGCAATTTCCCACACATTATCAACACGGTAACTTGATACAGTTATCAGATTGAAAGTCAACAGAAATATCATAACACCATAGTCATAGTTCTTCTTGATATGGGGGATGAACCTCACATAAGTAGTTACAGCCCCTGCCAATAAAACAATTGAAATATTGTTGTTTTATGTGTAATTAAGTATCTTGTTACTTTATAATTTGAATATTAGTAAATTGTCATTTTTAAAACCAAAATTGTACATCTAGTCTAAGTTGAAAAAACAAAATTTAAAAGATAACATAATAAGAAACTTCGGAAATAATTTTATGTGCTGAAATCATGAAGAGATTTTACTATTTATTCAATCATAAAATTTCATATATAGTAAGCTTGTTGTTATCTTTGGAATAATTATGTTAAAAGATATAACAACGGTTTTGTTATCAATTGATCAACAAATAGTCTAAACTATTTGAATTTCGTAATACGATATGTTAAACACATATTTTATATGTAAATCATCTTCTAGTATTAAAATATTTATTAAAGTGATAAAGTTAAAAATAATTTGAGCTTTTTCAATAAAAAAATTATTAAGTTATAAATAACTAAACAATCAAGTTAAATGATTTAAAAAATTGAATTATAAGTAAAACTATACAAGTTAAGTTTAAGTTCTAAAAATATCAAACTCAAACTTTCATTTAGATTTAGTTAAATAAAGCTTAGTGTTGCTTTGCTCAAACTTGAATTCCAAATGTTGTTGCATGCATGGCTAGATTCCATTTCTTGGTAATTCATCAACACCCTTCCAAATGATTAAACTACTAGCCAAGACTCTTTAACGTGAAAACTGATCATACTTACCTAAAAGAAAAACTGCAGAACCAATAAAAACAGCTTGAAAAATCCGACCAGGGATGTCTGCAACATACTCCACAAGAAATGCCAATGATCCTGCCAGCAGAGTCCCCAACCCTCTATTTAGTCCTTTGCCTAATGTTGCTCCTGCATTATAGTAGGTAAAAAAAAGCACAAAAAGATTAAATGAACAGATATATAATATTATAGTACTCGCTATATGATCTAAAAACATGATAGGTTGATACTCTTGATCAAGTTTTCCTTTCATACTAGTTGTGATTTGTGTTTACTTTCAAAATTTTCTCTATAAATAATATGCAAAAAACATGATAATGTCACTGAGAATAGAAGAAATAGCTGTTAGCTAAGCTTACCTACTGTAAACTCCATGACCACAACCACAGTTAGAACTGCTGACATGGCATTTTGTCCAATCCCTTCGAACAAAGGCTTTATCAGATACAGCAAAGAAACCAGCGTCAATGCCAGCCCCACTTTCAAAGAGTGGACCACCCTTCTTGGATCCTCTTTGCCTACTTTCAGTGCTGTTCTCCATGCCAAAGCTGAGTATCTTCTCACTCTCTCACCAACACTGTTCATATACTTCCAAGTCCAATGGTTTGTGATACTTCTGTTGCTTGCATAGTAATTGGTTTCTTCCATGGAACCTTAAGTTCAAGCCTGAACCCCTTATCAGCTTCAGTTTATGACAGAAGATAGATATGTTGACGTTAGTTTAAAAGCATGCACAGGGTGACAAGGAAGGAAGGGTATTAAATTCTTTGAGGAAAGTTACTGTTTCCTTTGATGATAGGGATTGTTAGATCTGGATACAGACAGCTACAGCTACACTAGTGTTTACAAAACGAAAGGGACATTACAGTAGCTTTCATACGTGCTTATTAGAATATGTGGAGAAAACCAGCCTCAACACAACTGTGAGTGTGCACCTTCTTATAGGGGATCCAGCAATATGTAGCACCACCTGTTATCTTTTGCATGACTTGTTTATTGTCAAATAGAATTATTTAGATCTGCGTGGAGTGTTTTAACTTCTGACATATCATAGCAGGCTTAATGCTAGTGTTAATTCTGAAGTTGACAATTGCTGGTATCTGCTTCTGATAGGCACACTTGCAAGCACACATTTGTAATTGTGACTCATTATATTTATGGAATATTTTGTGGCTTTAATGTTTTAGTTGGATGGTGTGAAAGAATGTGAGAGTGAGAAAAAAAAAAAAAAAAAAGGAAGAGAGCTTGTTCATATTTTGAGATTGAAAAATAGTGACAATGTCACGGGTTTGAGAGGACCAGAGGAAGATTTTGTTGAAGCACAGAATCTTCAGTTGAGCTTGCAGAAAGCATTTGCAATGGAACCAACTTTTCTTTCTTCATTATTCCCTTCAAATTAGCTCAAACAAACCACATTAATACTCTTTAATATTTGCATTTCCCTCCATTGTAACATTATTAACTCGAAACCAAACGAAGAACTGAGATTTAGTACTGTCAAATAGACTATATTTTGGGTTTATTCTTAATTAAAATTATTGTTTGCTAGCAATGTGAAGTTATTGCTTATGTATATAAGGAAGCGTGCGATATTCCCATTGAATTTGAGTTGATTTTTACTTATTTGCAACTGTAACTCACTGGTTTTTATCTTCAATTTCTAGTTTAAGCAATGTTATTTACTCTGATACATCGTATCATATCAACACTTTACTATCTCTTTCTTTGAGAGTAGATTAGCATTTTTGTTTTAATATCTTAACATGCGATACAGCTTGGCTCTTGGGCTTATATTAATTTATAATCAATTTTGCAAGAAATCCCACTTATATTAGCTGTGACAAAAGGAATATAATCACCTGATGTGATGATAAACCACGCAATCAGGTATCATGAGCACAGGAAGCTAACTATTGAGCCTAGCAGAATTTATTCGAAAAATTCAAAGTAAATAATTCAAGACTTCAGGAAAAATATATTTTGAGCATAAGAAGTTGCACTAGCTACTTGTCATCAAATAGAATTACCCCACCTGTTGGATCACGTTCCAGACACCAGCCGCAGCACCCTCAATCTACTTGCTTTTATCTTTTAAGTTTACATTTTAAGTATCAATATGAACTTGACATCTTACTTAGGTTGAGATATCACACCCTTTTACTTAAGGCTATTTAGTTCAAAATGAAGGTTGCTTTCAAATTTTAAGCTTGAGTATTTTTACTTTTCCTGGTTCAATTTTTTCAAAGTTAGTTTTGAAGTTTTGTAAAAGAAATATGAAACCATTTAATTAGAAAAATTTTCACAGTTGTTCTGAAATTTGTTAAACATATCTTTTAATTTTAATATTTCTTTTCCCTATTTTAAAATGAAGGCACAATAAAAACAACAATTAATTTCTTCTATCCAACCCTTGAAACTCTTAAAACCATTCACTCTCATTATTTAAAGACAAAGGCATTTAAACCTTGTACTTTGAGATGTCAAACTAGTAAAGACTTATGAGACCAAATTGTTTACAGTGAGATGGAGTTTTGCTCGGTTACCCTAAGCTTTTATATCAAAAATCCAAAATTGTTGATTTTCTTATTAACCGTTTGCTAAATATAACTGCTACTTGGGTCCAAAAATATTCTAACAGTGGTATTGGGATCATTACGGTCATCATAGTCATATGGTACATGTATATTGCCCATTGAGAATTGAGATGTTCTATTTAATTAATGATAGCCACTGATTTGAAAATTTGTATATTATTCTACAATTTTACAATGAAGTTGAGATCCTACGATCCTCCAACTGATCCCAGGTGTGACTCCACAAGAAGCCACGGTGGATCCCATTAGCAAATAAGAACTCGCAGATAATATGAATGGAAAGAAGCAATAAATGTTGCCATTGCACAAAAAGCCCACCAAGATAGAGACTAGGGACCTAATAGGGCCTGAAACATCAAAATTCTGTCATGTTATAGTCTTCAAATACTGATTCCTTGCCACTAGAATTGAGCCAAACTTTTCTCCGTATGCTACAATTGACCATCATAAAACATTGTAGAGAAAATATTTAGTAAATGTTGGAAAAGATAAACAGGGAACATTGGTAAAATTAAAAGGGGGAGTAAGGAGCTGCCTTTACCTAACATTAATTTACCGGAACTCATCGTGGTAATCACCTTCATCATCATCATCATCGTTGAAAATAGCACTATAAAATACATATGGGTTCTCAATCATCTCAGTCAAAGTAAGACGGCCATCTTTGTCCTCATCTGCCTGCCATAACATTATTTCAGAAATTCATACAATGGTCACTGATGAAATAAATGTATGATGTTATGCAACAGGTGTTGGGAAGTGAGTATTGAGCTATCTCTGTCAGTATTAACTGCTTTCCATAACATTATTATTACAATGTTAATGAGATGTAACACAACAGGTGAATATTGAAGCCATAGTAAAAAACGAAATTAATCCAATAGTAGCATCTAGTTGAATGATCTGTCATGTAAATCATACTCCACAGATATAACTCCTCAAAAGGAAAAAAACACGAAGATTGGTTACATATAATATTCAGAATACAGATTGGTACATACAAGGTATGCAACTCAGTTCTCCCGCCAAAGAAAAGAAAACCATCCCCCTCCTTCCTCTTAAACATTACAAAAGGGGCAAGCTTATTAACATATGTTACTTCACATTGCTAAATAGCAGATAAGCACTCCCAGCTCTCCCACAAAAGCGTTAAAAAATGTTCTTTCCCTTATATTAATCCTTTACATATGTACTAAAACAAGTTTTCTTAGCAGCAAGGAGTGGAGATAACTCTGGCTGTAGTGATCTAAGTGGTTAGTATATCATAATCGAGACATTATTTGACGACCATGAGCAAACATAAAATGATCATTTTCAACAACTAAAACTGGAAATTTAGAGAGGAAAAATGGATAATAAAATTGATTTACTCGATAAAGAAGTTCTCCAAGAAGCTACAATAATATTAAATACAAGCAGACAAAACCAATTTCAATTATTCTCATCTAGAAAGAATGGGAACTCATTAATAAATGATGTATAGAGATCAAACAGAAGGTACAATTATCAATTACAAGCTAAAATCTTTCATAAAGATGCGATCACCAATAAATACCATATAAAGTGAAGCTATCAATTTCCAAGGTTATAATCAAAGACGTTATTGATCAATCAAAGAAAGAAGAGCCATTTAAAGTTTAACTCGAAAGATAGAACAGATGAAGAATTGACCACAGAACCATCAAGCTACAGAAAATTGATCAAATTTATGATAAGCATCAAACCAAGTGGGAAACCCACCCCTTAAAAGTTAGTTGCTAAGAGGGAAGAATCAGCCACTTAAATCTGCACTAAGCATTCCATACTGCTGGATGCGAGACTTAAAAACCTCATAATACCCAAGTCATTGTCACAGCACCGCCCCCCAGAACTGGTTCACTCTACAACCAATTATGATAACAATTGATAAACAAATGGGGGACCTGCCTTAAAAGCTAGATGCTAAGAGGGGAAAAACAAATGCTTAAATACTCCTCCACACTACTCAATGTGGAACTTAATACCTTCTAACTGGGAATTATTCCCTTTTCTTTTATAATCTAAATACCTGGGTTTCTATTAAAACAAAAAAAAAAAAAACATTTACTCATAAAAAGGAATGTATGTGATAAGTCCCCAAACAATTGTAAAAAGGAATGTATGTGATAAGTCCCCGAACAATTGGGAAATCCATCTTCAGAAAAGGTTTGAGAGGGTGAAGAACCGAACTCCACCAGGCCTCTATCCAGACTAATTCTGACACCAATTGAAAAGTACGCAAGTACTAGGGAACCCACCTAAAAGGCCAATTACGGACAGGGAGAATCAAAAACTTAAATACTCCACCATGCAACCCATACTACTCGATATGGGACTTGCGCACTCCATAATATCCATGCATTCCATGTTAAGCCAATATTGATTGAATAGTCATTGCATGATCAGATGACTTTACAAGAAAGAATAAGCACCTTAGCCAACAACCAGACTGTAATTACTGTAAAGTTAAATAAAGTACCTGTGAAATGATGTAATCGGCTTGTTGCTTTGCGTAATAATGCTCAGATGGGTGGAGTTTCCCGATTATGGGCAGTAGTTCAATATCTGACAAGTATCTGCAAAGATTGAGATGATAACCCAAAATGAAAAAATAGTATAGTATTAGGAGACTACCATAACGAGTCAAAAAAAGTAGAGTAATGATAGAAATAGAAAGGTGAATACCCGTCCCCATCCTTATCAAGCTGAGCAAACAACATTCTGGCTGGAGCATCCATTGAGTTATCAGAATGATATGAGTCATTATGACTTTCTTCGTCATAGTTTCTCACCAAATCAAACAGCCCGTGGAAAAATTCTTTAAAGTTGACCTTTCCATCTCTGTCTGTATCTCTTTCCCTGTAAAAAGGAAATGGGTAAATCAACTACAAATATTTTCCCCGTTTCTAACATATATTGCAAGGAAAAATTCATTTCCAATAATAACAAACCAATCATACATCCATCACTAGCAATCAATCAGCTATAAGAATTTAAATATTCAACATCAATCTTAGTAGGTTGCACAGACTTGGATGACCATAAGAAATCCAGTCATCAATGCATTAGTTACAATTTTGTGGAGATTATAGATGGCTTTGGGAGTTATTTTGGATATATTAAAATATGGATTTATTTACTTCTCTGGAATGTGTATAAATATATGTTCTGCTGGGTTTTTTTCATTCAAGCAATTCATCAAAATATTCAGTCTTCATCTAAGACATACATTCTTAGTCTGCTTTGACCAAAACGGCAAAAGAAGAGATCCAAAACCAAAATCAATTCTTTCCTTTTGACTTTGGTTATAGGATTGTTGCTAGGACTATTATACTATACAATTTTCAACCTCTGGCCCCTAGTTTTGTTTCCATGTTGTTTTGACAATAGACTGGAAATTCTCTCATTTGGGTACATAAATCTTTCCTCTTATAGGAATGTTTCCCTACCCTATTGAAGAGTTTGAAGGAATGAAAGAGTTGAGGTCCTTGTTTAATTATCAACTATCCTGTGTTTATCAGTCCCATGTGTAGCCTAAATAGTAGGAATTGGCTTAAGACAGAAATAGCTGCTAGTTTACTACTATAGTGATATCTTGGTCCTTCTCATGTCAAATGCATTTATTATAAGAATAAATATACACTTATATCAATAATTTTATTTATCAAATTATCTTAACTGGGATACACAATCAGATACCTAATAATTAAATAATTAAATCCATGATATGCAGTCTTACAAACAGAAATCACACAATATGAAAAAACGGATTGTTAGAATATAAGAAAAAATTATTCAATAGTATCTTGATTATATTACGTTAACCAGCCGCAAGGGTGTGCCGAAATGGCAGAGTGAGTGAATGGGTAGTATCCCGAGTCGGACGGAATCTACTCTAAAGTGAGTACCCAGGTTCATTCTTAAATAGTTAGTTTCTATATTTTCTTATAAGATTAATTACTATCCACTGATAGTATAAAGGTTTCTATATTGCCAACCTATTAGAAATCATGTTCAGGATAAATTTTTAGTTATGATAAAAGTCAGCCAAAATACAATACATGACAATTTTTTTAATTTGTTGATACTGTAAAAATCATTCACAAGGACAATGCACTTACACTATTTACTCTTTTCTTATTATCTCCTAGGATTGCTTTCTGTGTTTCTTTATTATCTTTTTTTTTTTTTT
>Ga0209700_100689_pt1 | contig 66491 bp, 42 predicted proteins | sample SiratroredBW_FD_187528 | JGI IMG/M metagenome (GOLD analysis project Ga0209700, IMG submission 187528) | Root nodule microbial communities of legume samples collected from California, USA - Siratro red BW (SPAdes) (version 2) | ecosystem: Host-associated > Plants > Roots > Nodule | place: USA... | reverse complement strand
ACACCCCCACCCCAAAAAAAAAAAAAAAAAAAAACACTAAACAAACGCCTTCAACGAAAAAAGGATTTCCCACTATTTTAATGAAGGGGACGGGCAAGGGCAGTACTAGTACCTAGTGCATACAGATACACAAACTTTTTCCTACAATGTAAAAATATCTCTCGAATTATGAAAGTCATTGGATCATGATGATGATTTAAGATGTTGGAAAAGGCCAGGTTTCTATTTTGATAGAACATGGCATGTCACCATATCAAGCAACAAAGGGCTAATTTTAAGTACACGCACCCAATGATATACTTTCAGTTTTTTTATTTACATGAGAATCTTGTAAAATGCTTCAAAGTAGCAGGTAATTGATTCTTATTGACAATACAGAAACTATATTTGCCAAATACCCAGTTGGGCATGGACATGAAATCAAACCACCTATCTAGGTCACAATTGATCAAGCATAGATATCCAAAGTGCACCTCGAAGGCTCACATGTAAAACATTTAATTATGTAGAGTCGAAAAATGCCAATGCTTATTCTGCGGACATAACTTAAGAGGAAAACAAGTATTTGTAGACAATATGTCAACAAGACGTACAATACGAAGATACAACGCTATTCCAAACATTTCAATTTCATTTCATGCCTTTTCAGAGACACATGCAAACACAAGCAAAACAGTACATGGTCAATTCACAAGTTCTTAAAAACATACTTACGTAACTCAGGTAATTAAAGGAGTGGCTCCATACAGAAAAGGCATACAGCCAGCAAGCACAAGAATGTCCCTTTGAATGAGTAAAGTTCTAGTTATAACTACCTACGATTGTGCCATGCAGAGTAATTACTGAAATTAGCCCCTATAACTTCCTCCGTGTATTTCAACTCATCCTCATCAGATCGTTTCATCAGTTCGGTCACAAACCTGGGAGCAAATTCAACACAAAAAAGGAAACCAACCTAATCAGTTTAGTTTAGCATTCGAGTGGAGTTAAACAGAATTATTTCACAAAACTGCACTGAAAACGTGTTTATTTTATTTGTTAAAATGCACAAATTAAAATTTTAACTATTAAAAACAAACAGGAGAAAAAAGAAACTATCAAAATTGAATAATTTTCTTTCTCTGTTCGAAAAGAGAACATGAAAAGGAAACAGTACTGAACCTCCGGTAATTCCACGCGTGAAAATTTCGAGGATCGGCCTTCTGAAAACCATTCAGAAGGCGCATTTCGTTGTCGATGGACGAATGCCCCTTGCTGAGCACCCATTTTCTGTGATGCCACGCGCCGTAAGACTTGAAATTCTTTCTCAGCGCAATCTCCACCTAAACCATTGGGAAAAAAAATAACAAACTCTAGCAATTCGATTCTCATAAAAAAAAATTAAACTAATTATTTATCCAAATAATTGAACCAGATTAACCGAGAGTGAACACGCACGAGTTTGAGCTCGTCTTGGAAGATAGAATGAGGATCGGCATCAGAGTTAGAGAGAAGGTGTTCAACGGCGAGTTTTCTGTAATTCCAAGCCGTGTAGCACTCCGGATTAAGTTCTAGAAGCTTCGCACTCACATCTAGCGCTTCCTTGCTATATCTGCAACCAACCAGATTCGCGCAATTAGAATTAATCAGAGAGAGAGAGAGAGAGAGAGAGAGATGAAGGAGGAAGAAGCAACATGCGATTGTGGTGATTAGCGAGAAAGTGAGCTTGGAGTGAACGAAGCTTTTGCGTTTTGGCTGATAAAGCAGTTTCATCTTCTTGCTTCAGCGCTTTGCGAGGCCTACCGTGCATTTTCAAACGTAGTTCACACTTCCCCTGCCCTTCGCCGTCGTTTTGAGTTCTAGTGTCTGACCAGATCTCATTGTTCTCTAATAATCAATAATTAATAATAGGGTTTAGAGTTTGAGTAAAAAAAATTTCTCATAAACAAGAATAATGTCTTAAATTTCTTACAAAATGTCATTCAGAATATATTAAAAGAATCTAGTGCTGATATTCTGAATAAATTAAAATGAGAATTTCAAGATGTCTTAGAAATTAATTTTAGCTATTATGAAATAAAGTTTTCAAAAAATAATTTTCATTGTGGAGTTTAAGACATCGTAGAAAACACCAAAGTCACGCCTAAAGCCAATTTGAAAAACTTTTTTGAAAATAAAAAAAATACTTTTTGAAAAATGTCCTAAAAATATTTTAACTATTCTCAAAACCAACCCTCTATTACATAGTTTAAAATATATTTTGGAATATATTTTTTCTAAAATGTTTTCAAATTTGTAATCTATTATTTTTAATATATTCTTAATAATATTCTTTTGAAAAGTGTGAGAATTTTTGTGTCAATTTATATTTTAGTTATGTAATTTATATTTTGATATAATAAAATTATAGAAAATGTTAGTTTGATACCACTATTCATTCTACTCCTATTTGACACTTCTAAGTGCTACGTGGACCCACCACCAAAAGAAAAAATGTATTTGCTTTTGTTATATACAGAAGGATAATTTCGTCAATTTTATTAATTTCGTCAATTTTGTCAAAGTCGTTAGTCGTGTACATTTAAGTGGTTAGCTACATTCATAAATTCAACACCCACATTAAATCACTGCCTATGAGTTATTCCAACCTTAAATAACTGGTTAGTCGTGTACATCTAAATAGTTAGCTATGTTCATAACTCCGACACTCATATTAAATCACTGCCTGTGAGTTTTTTCAACCTTAAATAACTTGTTAGTCGTGTACATCTAAGTGGTTTGCTACGTTCATAAATCTGACACCCATATTAAATCACTGCTTGTTAGTTTTTCCAACCTTAAATAAATGGTTAGTCATGTACATCTAAGTGGTTAGATCATAACTCCGACACCCATATTAAATCACTGCCTGTGAGTTTTTCCAACCTTAAATAATGGGTTAGTTGTGTACATCTAAATGGTTAGCTACGTTCATAACTCCAACACCCATATTAAATCACAGCTTGTTAGTTTTTCCAACCTTAAATAACTAGTTAGTCGTGTACATCTAAGTGGTTAGCTACGTTCATAACTCCGACACCCATATTAAATTACTGCATGCGAATTATTCCAACCTTAAATAACGGGTTAGTCGTGTACATCCAAGTGGTTAGCTACGTTCATAACTCCAACACCCATATTAAATCACTGCCTGTGAGTTTTTCCAACCTTAAATAACTGGTTAGTCGTGTACATTTAAGTGGTAGCTACATTCATAACTCTGACACCTATATTAAATCACTACCTGTGAGTTATTATGACCTTAAATAACTGGTTAGTCGGGTACATCTAAGTGATTAACTACGTTCATAATTCTGACACCCATATTAAATTAGTACATGTCAATTATTCCAACCTTATCAAGGTGGTTAGTCGTGTATATATAAGTGGTTAGCTACATTCATAATAACGACACCAACGTCGCTAACCACTTAGATATACCCGACTAACCACTTAGATGAAATTGATGAAATTACCTTTCTATATACAACAAAAACAAACACATTCTCTCTCTTTTGTTGGTGGACCCACGTGACACGTAAGAGTGTTAAATCAAAGTTAAGTGAACAGTGGTGTTAAAGTATTATTTTCCTAAAATTATACTTTACATGAATATAACAATACAAAAGATAATTGACAATTTTTAAGAATCTCTATATCTAAAGGAAAGAATAAAATTATATAAAAGAATTCTAAATGAAATATTTTTATCGCACAATACTTTCTAAGAACTAAATTCTTTTATTCACTAATTTGCTTAAATTATGTAACAGCATCTCTTTATTTTACAATAAATGTTAACAAATGGGTGGTGAAAAAAATAAAAATAAGTCATTAGTTTAAATTTAATTCCATAAATCATTTAATTTCATATTTTTTCCCATGATACTATTCTATCTTTTAGCATTAGTTAACCTTTCTAATATCAATTAAGTTTAAACAATGTTTAAATTTTATTTTTGAATTTTCTTTTGTCATTCTCTGTTATATTATATTATCAGTTATTTATTATTTTATCAATATTAGTATTTTTTTTATTATTATGTTCTCTCATGTTGTAAAATTATAAATGAAATTCATCTTACCACTTTTGAGAAAGTCAAGTATAGAGTTGAAAGTCTCATATTAGATGGAGATAAGCAAAATAAGTAATAGATAAGGAAAAAAAAACTTATAATTGTTACCTTAAAATTTTAGGTTGAGTAACATATCAAGTCTATTATACAGGTTGACTCATAACTCATTAGATCTAAATCTCTCTAGAGAGACTTGTGGATAAAAACGCTTAAATTTTGAGAGAGAACTTACTATATGTGGGGAACTCACTTTAATGTGGAGGAGGACTTACTTGAGGACGACACACAAACTTATTGTTAAGTTTTTGGTATTAGATATTGTGTGTCATCTTATTGTTTTAACTTTATCTTGTGTCTTATCTTATTTTTTTCTTAAAACTTCAATTTCAAGCTCCACCCTTTGCACTATGAAATTCAACTTTATCATGTCATGTGCTCTTGGGTCAAGCAAATTTGTCTCATCAAAAGTTACGCTATACTAATTTTGAGTTTTGACCTTTTAGGATCACACAACCTTTACTCTTTTATACTATCTTGATAACTAAAAAATATGTATTTCTCAGCTCTTGGTTTCAACTTTCTTCCATTATCATGAGTACAAGTCAATCACTAAAGTATATGAAAAACTAAATAATTTGTTGTAAAGTTTGATCACATTCTTCCATAGCCTTGTAATTAATAGATGATAAAAGAGACTTGTTCACCAAACAACATGCAATATTAGTTGTCTCTATCCAAAACTACTTAGGCAAGCCCATATTTTGGATCATGCAACCAAAACTCTTAAGCAATATCTTATTTATTTGTTCTATTGCATCATTTTATGGTGGTGTGTGTTTTATAGTTCATTTAAGCTATTTCTTCATTTTTCACATAACTTTGAAATTTATATTGCAAAATTCCAAACCATTATTTATCCTAAGTCTTTGAACTCCTTCTCCATCTCTTTCTCCACTAGGGATTTTCATTGTTTGAACTTGAGCAAAGCATCACTCTTGTTTCAAGACATAAATTCATTTTCCTTTTTGTGAATAATCATCAATGGAAGTTAATTTGTACCTTGTTCCATTGTGAGAAAGAATACTTGATGAAATTTATAGGTATGAATGGATGTGGTCACGAGTTTACTACATTTTGTGAATTATGATATTAAGTTTTACTTTCAATTCTTTTCCCTAAACATAATTATCACAACCTGAACTAACAAGTCATGATTGATGCATAAACTGACTCTCTTAGCTTTGGTGACAACATTTAAACACAATAATATTTCTAAATTAATTTTACTTCAATGATTTATTTTGAAAAATTACCAAAAACTTCCTTTGTATTTCTAACATTCTCAAAGTATCATAAATATGCCGACAAGTGTATATTTCTAACTATATAATCTCATGAAACATTATATGCATCCATGCAATGTTAAAATAGACATTACAATATAAGATAAGTTCATCTACAAAATTCCTAGCCACAAAATACACATATGATTTCAAATTTCAAAGGCTACTTTATTAATGAATGACTATTAGAAGACAGATCAATTAGACAATTTGAGTATATTGGTAGTTTGCTACAATTTATATAAAAAAATTAATAAAAATGGGTAAGTCACAACGACTTAGACTACTTTATTAATGAATGACTATTAGAATATAGATCAATTGGACAATTTGAGTATACTGGTAGTTTGCTACAATTTATATAAAAAATTAATAAAAATTGGTAAGTCACAACGACTTAGTGAAAAGAAAACAAATACCGTAAACTAAGAAGAAAAATACTATAACACATAACATCGTACACAAATCACCATGAAACAATGACAATAATTAAAAATTGCAATGAAAATAAAACATAAAAAATGACAAAAATCACAATATCTAGGTTCACTTTAGTCATTAATACCTCTAATGGTACAAGGTTGTAACATAGATTCTCAATACAATTACAAAAATAGCTTTACTTTTATAATAAGAATTATATTTGATATCTAAAATTTTCAAACCCAAAAAAATTTAAGTACAATGTTAACAAAAATTTTCTAGCATCCAATATACTCAAACTCAAATAAATAAATAAATTTATAAATTAGCAATCATGTAAGACTAATCCAAATAAATTTGAACATGTTTTACCAAATTTAAATAGCTAATTAATTTAAAATAGCATTTAGAACATGTAATTTTTTTATTAAAAGGAGTGTCATAATGATTATCAACAACTTAGTGTTGTGTAGGACCAGTAAACACTTCTTTTTTGTCAAATTTAGAAATAATTAAGGTAGAAGCTACAAATGTTAAGGAAGATGAGAAACCTTCAAGAAATGCACACCCTTCTTCTTCCTTAAAGCATTGACCCGAACCTAGAATTTTTATCCAAAACACTTAAAAAAGGGGAAAAGGAGCATCTTTTGAGAGGGTAAAATTTTCTTCAAGAATTAGAGTTTAATGGATGAGATTTTAAAATTAAAGAAGAAGAAAATGTAAAAGAAAGAGAAAGAAGTTTGTAGGAAATACGATAAAGAAAGCGAGAATGAGAAGTTAAAGAAAGAAAAAATGAAAGTTTGTCATTGTTGCTTTCGTTTGTCATTATTAATATAATATATACATTTTTTAGGTGGAATTGTGTATTTCAGCAATGCTCGAAAAGGTCTAGGTGTTATCCACCAAACAATCTCTTTTACTAAGATCAGTTATGTAGATTGTAATGCAACAATAAATTATTAATATTAAGGATTATGTGACAAGAAACCTTGAAGAGATTCATACCCTTCTTCTTTAAAGCATTAACTCTTATATAAAATTTTCATTCAAAGCACTTGAAAACAAAAACAATTTTGATAAAATATTAATAAAAAACCAAAAATTAATAATGACTTGATTAAAACTATCAATATATTTGTAAATGAACTCACCTTTATGCATTTACACAATATATACGTTTTTTTAATAAATATGATTATATATAGATTATTTTTTATATATTTTCATATGCAAACTTTTTACCTTTGTCCATGAGGTTGTCTAGGAGTTTTGTCTTCCAAGATTTCTTCCAAAACATAGGTCCTAGCAATAACAATATCAAGTTATACACTCTTTTTTTTTTTTTTTTTTCATAATGAAAGCGGGCATCTTCACTTCCTACAAGTTAAAGTTATTTTTGTGAGCAAATTTCTTAACATCAAATTCCGTTAGAACCAACATTTTACCAGCTACAAATTGAATTATCTTTCGGAGAAAATTTCTTAACATAATGTCACAACTCTCATATCACTTTGTTATGGTAAAGTAATATTTGACAAAATATAGTTTGCAATTTTAAATAATCTTTATTCCTTATAAAAACAAAACAAAAAGAAGAATTCTCCACGCCAAACAATGGATGGTATAAAACAAAAGATCAAAATTCCTACGTTTTAAATCACTTACATTAATTACTAAATATAATAATAAAATTAAAGTCATACATAACTTATTTAAAAATTTTATTTAAAAATAAATTAATAATCCTTAACACTGAAATTCAATATAATTTTTAATGTAAAAAAAAATTGAAGGAAACTGCATTTATTTCCATGGTACCAAGCACACTGTAAAGAGTTTCCATCACCCAACACATGCAGTGAATCTTTTATTACACATCTCAAATTTAGAGTTAAACTCGAAAAGAAAATTGCATTTTTCATATAAACTCAAATCAAATCCACTTCCCATGTCGAGGACAAATGGAACATAACTCAAATATACTACTACAATATAAATAAATGGTGTTACACATCCTCATCAGATCACTAAAAATTATCAAATGCTTTGAGAGTCATCACATCCTATATTTTACTTTCCTAATTGAGTGAAACCCAACAAAGAAAAAAAGTTGGAATCCTCAAGGTTCCTATTAATAAATGACCGGCATTGCTTTAATCTTAACTTCCATGCTAATAGTTTAATCTTTCCATTCTAATAATTAAACACTTTAAGCCTCAACCCTCCACAACACAATGGTCAGAAACCATTTCTCCGTTGAATTGCTGTTTGTTCATCTCCACACTTGTTTCCAATATGGCACCATTAGACACGGAAGGGAGTTCTGTAATAGAACCAAGATTGTTCTCCTTGGAATACAATTCTGCTGACTTTCCATTTTCAAAAACAGAAGAACTCTCCACAGGAAATTCTTCTTTCTCGGGATAATTAAATGATATTCCATTCTCTAAATTCTTCATGACTTCTGAAGTGAATTTTTCACATTTCATTTCATGCACGCCAGATTCACCATTAACACTTGCTTGTGTTTCTACTTCATGATTGATATTTGTTCCAATACCCACGTTTTCAGTATGATTCGGGCCTATCTTATCTCTAGGATTTTTCCTCTTAGAAGATTTCCTTTTAAATCGCGCTTTCTTAGGCTTTGGGGTGTTTGAATTCTCATCGGCTATAGGAACAGATTCTGCTACCCTTTTTCTGCATGGAAGGACTGTCAACTGTGGATGGCCAACCTGGTTCTGGGAAGCATGAGATGCACTTGACTTGATAGCTAATAAAGCAGTTCTGGCAGCTTTAATCTCTGCTTCCTTCTTGGTTTTTGCTGCTCCCCCAATATAGAGTATACCTCCAATGTCAACCGTACATGAAAACACTGATGCTCGACCAGGTGTTTCATCCTTTTTGCACTGATACATAGGCATTGCGTAGTTCATTTTCTGGGCATATTCCTGAAGTAAATTTTTGCATAATCCTGTTTCATGCTGGAAGTAACACCATTAACATGGTCAGAGTCAGAAAATACACAATAACTTGTACAGCTGAAGGCGACCAAAATGCTGAAACTAAAAGTACTATATGTTGATAGACAATCCAACAAGCAAAAAAGCCAAAGATAGCGCAACAAAGCTATAAGCTCTTAAAAGTGTAAGATCAGAAACCACTAATCATGCATATTCCAAGAATCAAACAATGACTGAGGTGGGTGAAAATATAATCTGCAAAGTGAAGTTCTACTTGGCCGAAAAATATTGTATTAACTAAACACGGTTATCAATCTCAGATGGCTGTGTGTAGTGCCAAACTTTGAAAACACTATAGTGAGAAGTGAGATGACCACTATATTAAATATAATAACGCACACTAAATAACTTATACTACACGAATACTGAGAAAACCATAATTAAAAAAATTCATGATAAGCCATAACTAACAAGTCATACATAGTTTAAAGCACACAATAATTATCAATCTAAGAGAAATAAGAACATAGTAACGAGGTGAAAAATGAAAGCTGGTGGTGAAATTAATAGAAATCGAACATAACAAATTATATAAATTAGTAGGTCTGTAAAGTATGAAGGGGAGCGTTTTGCAGAATGGTCAAGGAAAAAAGGGCTTCAAATACATGCATTAGGCCCAAAAATTTCCTTCTAGGTAGTGAGGCTTAGTTTCAAGAGAGTTCAACCTGCATTGGGATTTAGTTACTTCGTCTGACGAAAAAAGACATTAGAAAAATCATACCTTTTACCCAAAAAACCCTAAACAACATGGTTTCAAGGGTCAAAAAGGGTTTTTGAAACCTATATCATGGGAGCACCTTACAACATGTGAAAATCCACACTTTGCAACCACAAAAAGTTGATAGTGGTTAAAAAAAATACTTACAACAGGTTGAGTGATGGATTGATTAACTACATTAGATTTGGCCAACTCCACCAAAGCAACTTCTGCAGCCGACTGCTCTGCTGCCTTCCTGTTGGAAAATCCAGGCAAAGAATCATACCGAACATCATTCACTATCACTGTTGACCTGAAAGAAGGTTCATGAGAAGGCCCTTCCTTGATAGTTTCATAGACAGGCGTAGGCAACCCCGCCTTCTGGGCATACTCCTGCAATCGACTCTTGAACACATAGCAATTTGAAACGCCTGAAACTCATAAAAAAAACCACATGCAACTAGTTAGTACATAGCAATATCCCAACCTGTACAAATGGCGTGACAACTAAGCCAGTTCTGATCCACCTATGATTTCATGTTCACCCAATCATTCTTCTATCATGAAACCAAACCATGAAAGTTTACATTTTTTAACAAACTATTACTTGAAACCTTCGGTTAAACCTAACTGATCACGCATCCCTTCTCAAACCCTCTTCCTGGTCATAAAACACATTTCTCTTCAACCCTACAACAACTCACTCCCTCGTTCAAAGCAGCAGAATGATTCACAGAAGCAAGAAATCAAATTTTTAACTCCAATTATTTAATTAAATTTGAAAAATTAGGGAGAATACCTTGAAAATCGTCGTTAGTGGGCATAGTTTGACGGTTACAGAAGGATGGAGTGAGAGATTCTGAGAGTCTAATTGGTTCACCCTAATTTGATATGTGGGAAAAGTGTGGATGAATTTCTAAACGGTGTGAGAAGATAAAAGAAGAGAAGAGGTTTTCTGTGTGAAGTGCATGTGAGAGGCAAGGCCGGAATCTGCGCCGCTCTCCTTTTATTCAGTGGCTAGAACGCGTTTAGTTCGGGTGCATAGTACCCGATAAAGGCCCATTCATCAGGTCCATTTGATACAATTACTCCCTCCTTGATCATCCTTTTTGCTTGATCCAATGGCCCATACTTGCACAACAAGTTTCTAATACATTTTTTTTTTATTTTTACATTTCTAAAATTCAGAACATGCTTTGATTGTACTTAATCTTAAATTCTAATCATAAAACCTAATCTACACTAACAATAATATTTGTCTTGTACTAATTGTTCACTTAGAGAAGGAAAAAATTGTTAATTTTAAATAAGTTGGTAACAAATTATTTTATCTAATGATAATTATGTGTAAATGTGTTCTAATCAGTGACTACAGGTTTTAATTTTGCAATCTTACATCCCAATCATAGTACATTATTGAATCATTCTAAACGAGTTTAATGTTTCAAGAATAAAAAATACTTCACTTTTCTTTCTTTAACAGGTATGAACTTTGTAAAATTATATTAGAAAATTAGTGTCAACTTCATTTCATTTGTTGCACTAAAAAGTCAATACAATGTACGGAGATATTTTCCAATCATAGTTTTTTTCAAAATGTTTGAGATGAGGAGAAAGTTTAATTGGTAGTGGAATCATATGAACCTAGCAATGTGGAGTTGAGGGAGAAACACTTTGTTGAATGACAAATACGTTAGTATTGTTGTGCTAGACTATTATGAAGATGAAAGTGACAATAATGTGTTTGTAGTTGACTTTGTGAGTCACTTGAACATTATACTTAATGATTTTTGTGGAAGACTTGAGTTCTAATCGTGAGATGCAAAGATTTTGTTGGTAGCTAATGTTGTAAGTATTTTTGTTATAACATGGTAAAATTGATAAAATAATTAATAATTAATAATGGAAAATTTCAGTAATAGATGTATTTACAAAAATGTGGGAGATGTTAAATATATAAAACATTAAAGTTAAAAAAATTGTTTACATATTAATTTGTATATGAAAAAAAAATGAGGCCAACAAAGTCACTGATAACTAATTTTTTTAATTAAGAACTATTTAGTCAATTTTTAAAATAAAGAGATGAAAAATACATTAATAAGAATACTCATAACCCTATAAAATAAAATAAAAATACCAACTCTTTAATGAATTTAGTTAAATATGATTTAGTTAAAACAAAAACAAGGACACTCATGAATTTAATTGAAACAAAAACAAAAATAAGAGTACTGGGTTCTTCGATGTAATAAGATTTTGTTATGCATTTTATTTCTTAATTATTATTATTTTTTTAATATTTAAATTTTTCATGTGTACTATTATTATATGTAATAATTATGTAGCTTTATATACTTGTTGTAGAAAAGTTGGTATTAAGATCAACATGTAACAAATTTGAACATTATTTATTATAAATATATAATAATTACTTTCTTATATCCAATTCTTATATATATATATATATATATATATATATATATATATATATATATATATATATATATATATATATATATATATATATATATATATATATATAGTTTGTATATGGATTGATCCATTCAAATGTATTATTAGTAGATTTGACAAATTTGTACATTCAGAATATAACAACAATGATACTCTAAGAACGCAAAGCAAAGATTTTGTTTTGTAACTATTTTTAGTGTACACAACACATTATCAGATTTGTTTTATTAATATAATTTATTTTATTCATTTATTTTTTAAGTTTTACATATATCTTAAAAGTAATTTTTGTACGGAATAAAAATATTAACTTGATATATAAGAAAATTTGGTGGTACTAGGTTTAAATACTAAGTTTTACTTTTTTTAATCTGATTTAAAAAATTCTTTTAGGTGAAGGTTTTCTTAAACTTAGTTTGTATATTCAATAAGTTGTTATAATAATAGTTTGTTGTATTGTGAAACCAACTTAAAGTATTCAGATTATCTTCTACGATATTGACGAAATCTTTAACAACGTCTCATTCTTTTGGAGATAAAGAAGATACCGATAAAGATACTCTGTCAAGTTAGTTATAGATGAAAGGTTATGGTAACAATAGTCATACCTATGAGGTGTCTTCTTATTTATAAAAATAATGTTGGGTCAATTAACTGTTCATCAGGCCATGATAGTAAATCTCATTAATGTCATAAACTTGTGCTTAGTCTCTATAAGCATGCTTATTGAGTTTGTTCCATGGATGAGAAAATGAACTCAGTTGGTTCATCTCTGCCTTGTCAAAAATGACTTTCGGTCCGACTTCCTTTAGACAAATTATTCTCATTCTTCTTGACCTATTATACATAATTAAATATTTATAATAAAATTACAAAAATATATTTTGTATAACTATTTTTGTAATATATTTTTGTATAAATTTATTTTATATATTTTAGTAATTATAATAAAATTAATTTTTTTTATCATAAAGAAGTGAACGTATTTATATGTAATCACTTGTGTTTTATTACATAATGTGTAACTTTTATATGTGATGATTTTGATGAAAAAGAAGATGTGTTGATAAATTATATCTGACATGCATTAACTAAGTTTTATTTTGTTTTGAACAAATCTAAAGTAAGGTGCTTGGGTTTGTTTCTTACAACAATTTTACGTGTTTCAATCAGAAGCATTTTAAGATGGTTTCTTATTTTTTATTTTGACACAAACACGCAATGAATTAAACTCATTAATTGATTTTTTTTAGTTTAATTGATTTTTTTTAATATATTTATATGATTTTCACACAAGTTTTTTCTTCTCTTATATTTTCCATGAAGATAAGTAGAAAAAAAAAATACCAACAACAGGGTATAAGAAATTTCCTACAGAATTTACGGAGAGAAATAATTTGTAAGAACTTTCTACACCTGATTTTACAAATTGAATTTGTAGAAATTTCTCTCTTTTTATTACGTTCTAAACTAATTTTCAAGACAAACTTGTAATAAACCCAGTTTAAAATCAATATATTAATTAAAAACAAAGAAAAAATTTCTGATTTTTCTTTTTAATATTTTTTAACCTTCAAACTGAAAACTAAACATGTTCTAAATCCTCAAAATCCTAGTATGACAAGCCTAAATGATGTCAGTATGTAATACACTGATAAAAAAAATAAGTGATTGGCTAATTTTTTAAGGAAAAATGTAGTCAATATCTTGGAAGAATATCATGAAACTCTAAAAGGATTTAGTAAATAATCTTATAATAAAGTTGCGAGTTTGGGTTTAAAATGCATATTGAATCTTAAATTTGGGTCAATATTTGGACAATGGCTTCCTGAACCCCTCTTTTGTTTCTGCGCCCCCATCTTATTTTTAAAATACTAATTTAAAATACTATAACTGTTTTTTATGTAAAAATGACTTTTAGAATTAGTGTTTCGAAATGAATATTGATATGTAAAAATGATAAAATGATTTCCGGATTTGATTTTTTGGAATAAATTTTGGAGGTGCAAGAAGTAGTTTCGGAAAATATTTTTTGAATTTAAAAATGACTTTTGAAAAAAGTTTTCTATAATGTAAAATTAACTTTGAAAAAACTTTTTTCGAAAACATATTTCGGAAAACGTTTTCTACCAGCCAAATTTGCATTATGAAAAATATTTTTCAAAAGTTAAATTTAACTTCCAACAAACTGAAAAATGATTTCCAAAAAACAATTTAAACGTAAATTGCACCCTCTACACCAAATCAATGTCCAAAACGAAAAGCTAATCACCTCCACTTAAGACACTCGACAGAGAAGTCTGCACACCACCAACGCTGCCACAAAACTCAAAGCAGCCACCCACAACACCACTCCTTCCTTTCCATATTAAGTGTTATTGTGAAAAAGTGATGGGATGCAGAAAGCAAATGTAGAATGCATGAAGCAATTGTCTAACTTTTGTTTATCATTCTAATACAGATAATTGCATTATGCACCTCTATAATTTGAAACCGCACCATATATGCTGAAATCCCAAATTTGCCTTTTGAAAATTATGTTATGAATTTTACCATTAAGAATACAAAATTTTAATATATATATATATATATATATATATATATATATATATATATATATTAGATTGCAAAATTTTGAATATATCATTTATAAAAAAAATTATTTTTGTAAGTCACTTAATACATAATAAAATTCTTTTAGAGAAATGTAAATTCTTTTAATATTAAAATTTTTAATACAAACGTAATTTTTTTAATAGTAATAATATTAACACAAATTAAATACAAAAAAATAAGAATATGTCATATATTAATGATTATAAGTTCTTGTACAATTATATTTTTTTTTTAATTTTAAAACATAAAATATAGGTATGTAAAAAAATTATCTAAAAATTGTGTGTTCGTGTTGCTTATCTTGTAAACTACGAGGATATTTGGTGTAAACGATTCTTTCATTTGTGATGTCATTGACTAACTGCAATTCACTCTCTGGTTTTGTCATCTCATGTTGGGGTACCTTCTGATACATGTCAATAGTCGATCATGAGTTGTAGGATACTAGTGATTTTTTAATATATACTTAAAATGTTATTAAGAGCTTAAAATATTAGAACAGGTAACTATGTTAAAATAATAATATATACAAAATAGGAAAAAAAATACTCATTGGACAAGCATGTTCATGTTGTGAGGTCGATTGTGTATTGCAATCATCCAGACTATGTGGATGACGACGTAACAGTACAAACAGTTGAGCTTCGTTTGCCTAATGAAGTATATGCGAGTGTGACCCTGATCTAAATCAATGAATATATTCAACTGTACATGCTAATGGATGTGAAGTCAGTGTCGCACAAGTAACAAGGTGGTCAACTATAGGTCATCTGTAGTAGCAATCACACCACCATCTAATGGAGGAGGCCGACTGACTGTATGTTTGCATCCAAACTAGCACAACACACAGTTTGACAAATGACGTTGTCAACAGGTATTGAGTAGTATATATCTCAAGATCAAGGATATCAACTTAAACAACATACTAGAATGATGGTCATCGTAAGGAGACTATATCACCTCAACATGAGAAAACCATTTATATAATGCACATACTACCAACTGTGCATATATATATCCAAGTCACGTAACATGAGGTCCAAGGGAGAATTTCCTTATATGTGGAATTCATATCCCTCTTTTTTCATCTTTGGAAAATGCTCACATATCAACGTTTATCCATCATGAACAAAAAGTTACAATTTAAAACAAGTCTAAGTTTTTTAAATTATGTATACTATTTGACTGTAAGAACATGATAAAACTTCTCAACTGCTTTATTTTAATAAATAAAATATCCTCCAACTGGTCAAATATGTGGGTGAGTCGCCATGCATACTCACCACATGTCTTAGATTACTAAAAATAGTCAAATATGACATGCTAACATATGCCATATTTTTATGTATAAATATTGCACAACCAACAAGGTGCACGAGCTGTACACTCTTATCTTTGGTAGACAATACACTTCTCGTACACCTTGCCCAACCAACTTAGTCTGACGTGAATATCACGAAACTACCTAAACTTTGACATGACATCACCAAACTTCATCCAAAGAGCTAAACCAATACATTATGGATTGTACAATCTAAAATGTAAAAAAAAAAATCAAATATGTTTCAGATTGTACAATTCAAACACGTTATAGATAAACCATTATGGACTTATGTAGCACAAACGAAAATGAAGAATAAAACACAAAAACAATATATGTTTTATGGCAATGGCAGCTAAAGGCTTTAGGAGCTTAAAGCAAGTTAAAAAAATGAGGTCCTTTTTAAATCGATAAAATAATTAAAATTATGATATTTTATTTACTTTTTTGTGATGCAAAATAATATATTAAATTATCATAATTGATTTCATTTTGTAATGAAAAAATAAAATGATTTTGAGATCAATTCATCAATCCGATATTGATTCTTACCTTATATTAATCACTCAAAAGGAATAAAAATGAACACAAATTCTAATTTCTCAATATAGTACTCAAAATCTCCAAATAGAAACCCACCTGGGTTCACATTTAAATGGTGGGATGAAGATGGAAGAGGCCTCTCATCCATCAAGAAAAGGTTTCCCACTCTTGAGTGGTATTAGAAATTGGTTCTGCACTCATTTTTTTTTTACTTACGCCTTCATTTATTTAAAAATGATAATATTAAGTTGAGTGTTGACTACAAGAAAAAAAGCTATTTAAACACTAATTAGCTATAAAATGAAATGATTGCTAATTATGACCAAAATAATCACCAAATTAGGGTTTAGTTACTAAATAATTACAAAATAAAAGTAATGATTGAATTTAGTCACCAATTAAGTTAAAATAATTGATATCTAACATTAGCTACCAAGATTATAGTTACTTATACCATTATATTCTAAATTAATCTCTAACTTGATTATATACCAATATAGAATCTAATTATATAAGTGGCTAAAATCTTTGTAGCTAATATTAGATACCAATTATCTTAACTTAATTGTTCACTGGATTCAATCATTAATTTTATTTTATAGTTATTTAGCAACCAAAACCTAATTTGATGGTTATTTTAGTTACAAATAACAACCATTTTATTTGGTAGCTAAAATTGATATTTAAATAGTTTTTTTTTCTTGTAGCATTTACGTTTGTCTTAATTGAATGTATTAATTGAATTAAATTATTCTAAACTTTATATTAATTGATTTATTGATTTAATTGAATTATTCTAAACTCTATCTTAATTGGATTTATTAATTGAATTGAATTATTATAAACTCTATATTAATTGAACTGAAATATTATAAACTCTATATTAATTTAATATGTTAATTGAACTGAATTATTATAAACTATATATTAATTGAATCTATTAATTGAATTGAATTATTATAAAATCAAACTTTAAATTAATTTAAAACAGCAATAATTTAAATATTAACGAACTGAATTGAACTGCATATTATGATATGAATGAACTAAACTAAGTTGAATTATAAAAATTGTTAAATTGCTTGAATTATTACAAACTACAAAGTTTATTTTTTAATTTCCTAAATTATAGTCTAATTTAATTTAAACATTCCTATTCAGAAACAATTCAATTTTTAAAAACTAAATTAATATCACAAACAAGTTTAGTTATTTTAAATGATTCAATTCAATTTTTTTAACAGTTCTGCCCTTATATGGGGTTTAGGCTTTGTTTGGTTAAAAGAGTAGATTTGAGATAATGAATTTGAAAGAATTTGAGTGAATTGTATAGAGATAATAAGGTTATTTGGATTAATAGATAGATGGTAAGATTTGAAGGGATTTGAAAGGAATGTTATTGAAAGTTTGGGAATGATTTGATAGATATTATAGATTTTTTATTTTTCAAATTGATATATTTATGAAATTACTAATTAACCCTTGTGAAAAAGGGTGTTTCGTAATTTTCAACTTACTTACAAAAACTGTTTCGTAATTTCGAATTTCATCCCTTCAAATCTCTTCACGTGCTCCTAAATTAATGCAATTAAACAGACCTCATTCACAACAATCCATCATCTTGAACAATACATATGTTCTTGCAAGAGACCGGTTAGCTCCAACAAGCAATAATATCTTCAAGCTTCTCTCCTTAGTAACCTTGATTACTTTTGTAGTCTTCCAGGTCTTCGGTCAAACACAATTCCGAGAGGGGGTCCTGCATGCACTCCGACGTTCAAGTCAGTATGGATCAGAGCAAAATAGGATAAAATTGAGTAGAGTAATAGTACCTGATTTTATGGGACCACCTTACTTTTTATATTGTTTGGATGAGTCCTAGAGTGAGTGCCTATGACTGATTATGACCTCCCAATTGGTGTATGTCACGTGTCTTGGTGCTCACTTCCATTAACTTTGATGACTTTGTGTACTTAAGGCAATTTGGATCGTTTGGTATTCGATCGGTCTCATACTAGCCGATCACTCCTCGATCGGCTAATATATTCAAGTTATGCAATTATACCTTGGTTTGAATGGTCGATTCTCTTTATAATATAATATTTACATAAATTAGTTCAACCAAACAAATACTTAATATTTTGGGACTTGTTTATGGTTTGACAATAGCAATATCATTGATAGTGGAATACATATGGAAGACTTTAAGATATTGATTGTATGGATAAATTAATTTTTTTTTTCGTGTTTGAACGACTGTCGAAAAAGGTAATTACAAAATTGTATTAGGTACAAATTTTTGACGCCAGGAATAATCAATTCTGATATCAAGATTCTGCGGAGTTAATTAATAATTTGTAGGAAAATGTGGAAATGTTGTATGTTGTGAGATTCAGTAGAAGAAAAAACTTATATCCCTGATTTATATTCCAGAATGTTAAATTTTAAAGGTCATAAAAAATAATTTTAGAACACATAGTTTAGAAGTTTGTAAAACACTTACAAAATATGTATGTCAAAATTAGCAGTGATAATCTTGGATTCTATATTCGTAATTAGTACTGAGTAAGGTATTTGTATTTTGAATTTTACCTTTCAGAATACAATAAACAAGGACTGGATTACCTATTATAAAAGGCAAGAAAATATTTTATCTTTCATTTGTGATATATTAAAATTTTTCACATAATTGAAATAAATGTGCTGTAATTAATGGAGTAAGTTATCAAAAGAATTCAACATATTTTCATGTCTAAATGTTCTTTTTTATTGAGTTGACTATTTTGTTAATGTTCAATTAAAATGAAACAAGAGGAAGAATTGTAGTGATGTTTTCACAATACATACAAATCTTGAGTAATACTTATAACATGAGATCAAATACATATTTTTGTATAACTGTTTTAATACATGAATAAAACCATATAGTTAGGTTTATGATATTTTTTAGAAGCTTTATTACTTGAATCCAATATATATATATATATATATATATATATATATATATATATATATATATATATATTGTTATAATTTACGAATGATGAAATAAATATAATCTATTCAAGTAAGACAGATTTGCATTATATTTAAGATGTATTGTGATGAAATATGATATATAATTATCAAGATAATTGATCATTTCTTTTAATAGTTTAATTGTTAATATGCAAAATCTTTAAAGAGATTATAAATATATCAAAGATCATGTTAAAAGCTTTGAGTGATTGAAAGAATACAGCATCATTCAATCTAGAGTAATACACAATGATTCAATCTTAAAACACAGTTCAAATAAATAACATGTGAATCATCATAGTGAAGATAGGACATACTACCATAATTAACCAGAAAAATTAAAATTTCAGTTGTTGAACGGTAGTTGCTTTAAACAACTGACTGCAAACTACTATTATTAATTTCTAAATATTCTTAGGGCATTTTTAGATATAATGCTCTTGAAACATTGCTTTACAGAAGAAATAACTTATCAGTTATCATTAATAGCCTATTGTACCCCACCTTCTGTTTCGTGATTTGGTATCAAAGATGGAGAAAGGTGGAGAGATGGATACTCAACTCAAGAGGTTCATTTAATGTAGCTCACTTGGGATATCTATTTTAAACTAATGTGTATTTTTTAGGTGATAGATAAGGATGTGGTTCAGAGATGTTGAAGGAACGAATAAACTGATATATATGGGGCGGTAGAAATAGTGCAAATGGTCCACAAATTTAAAAGTCAACACCAAAATAAAAGTACTATCATATATATATATATATATGAGTAATTCCCATTTAAGGATAAAGAAATGTAAAATTTTCATCATATTATCTCTTCACATGAGATAAATAATTAGTTTAAACATCCCATAAAAAAAATTTGAAGTTCACTAATCATTGTTATTAGAAGGAGAATTTTTCTTTTACTTTAACTAACTTAGAAAATAGGTTAAATATTTTTTTCTAGTATTTAGATATTTTCTAATGTAATTTCTTGATTTTAAAACTTAATTTTATTTGAAATGAGTTAATATAGTTCATTATATTAAATGGATGAGAGGAATAATAAATATCTTATATAACTTATCTAAGAACAAAAATAACTTCTCAAAAAAATGTAACAAATTGGTTGTTGGATGAATACTTATTATTAGGTCAAAAATTATAATCATTAGTGAGTTTTTTTATTTTAAGATTTAGTCTTCGTCACAAAATAATTGATATAATTTCTTCATCAATAATTATCCTACTATGACTTTGAACTTGTTGACTGTAACTCAAGTCATTCAGTCTACACTATAAGACAATTGTGCAACTTATAATAATCTCCCTCTGAACAATTATCTCACTAAGAATTGAACTCATAACTTTTATATCAATTGTTAAATTAAATACTTACAACTAAATCAAAAATTATAATTGTTAGATTAAATACTTATAACTAAACTAAAAATTATAATCTTTAGTTATTATTTATAGTTAAGAGTATAATAGTTTAAATATCATCATTGATTGAAGCTTGACCCATTTAACCTTATCATTAGATAATTAATACCACATGCAAGCAACATATGCAAATATGCTTGTAAGATAAGATGATATTAATGATTTGCAACACAATCATAAAATTACTTACACATGAGAATAATCTATTGAATGTCTACCTGAAAAAAGTAGATCAAATATGCATAAAAAATTGAATAATAATTCCATTAGTTACAATCAGAGATACCCCTTTCAAAAGCTTAAGTATGTCAAAATTGCAACTGTATATTTCTTTGTACCACTTAGGTTGTGAAAATTATAATTGTTCGTATGGCTTCTTTCTCTACTTCCATTATATTTGTAAGAAGTAAAAGTATTCCTTTACTCTCATTGGTTGTTGTCATCACCTTTTATCAAAACTCCTTTTAGTTGATTTGTTATGTTGTGGATTTATGAAAACAATGTCTATATTTTACTTATAAAATCTATAATACACTTATAATTCCATAATTCAAAAATTCTTTTACATAAATAACAATTTTTAATTATGTAATTCGGAAGAGCTTTTAGGTTTATACGATTCAAAACCTTTTTCTTAAAAAGAAATAAATTTTATATTTATAATTTAGAAGTTACTTTCAAAATCATAAATAGAATTCATTTTTCCAATACAAAGACACTCATGAACTGTGTATTTTGACAATAATATTAATTTTTAAATTACTGATTTAGATTATTTGATTTGATATATTTTTTAAGTTTGAAATTCACAATATGTCAAATTTAGAAAAAAATTTAAACTGAAAACAAAAATAAAGATTTGTAGGGTGTACAAGAAAAAACTGGGTGCAAAAGGAGATTCTCACATTTTCGCACCATTATCTTAGGGACTGCAACAGCCACCCATAAAATGATGGGTTCATCCACACAATCCCAAGATTAGAGTTTGGGAAAGTCTCCATTGACTGAAATTTTATTTATTACCAATGCACTTGAATTCGAATTAAATGTTGTGGGTCCTAGTTTGGTATATAAACTGTGTTTTAAAGCACTACTCAATCGAGACCAAATTTGTGAGCATCACTTGCCAGACACAAAACGAGGCGGTTCTAACACTAATTACTTCTGTTGACGCCTAACACTTTTCTAGGTGAACAATAAACTGGAAAAAAGAGCTTTTGGAACCAATAGGATTAAAGCCTTCAAAAGAACCCAATTTCATAATATTTTTTAATGAAATATTATCTAGTTTTGTCTATTTATTTGTTTTTCTAGTTTATATAATGCCTATTATCATGGGATGAAGAGAATGTTTGAGATAGGAAGGAAAGTACAAGAGAAACACACAAGAAAAATGTTTTAAACATTATTTGGTCAAAAAGAGAAAGTGAGAAGATATATGAAATGGCATAGATATCTTAAATAATAAAAGCATAAAATTTATTGTTACATTGTAAAGAATGAGTGGTTATCAAATGGGATAGCTAATTATGTGGTCAAATTTTATTTGGGAAAAATAAAATTTCACTCTTAAAGTTAAAACCTTATTTTGATTCCCCACAAGGATACTGAAGAAATGATGTTGACACAACAGTGAAACTTGGGTATTCTGTCAATAAGAAATGAACCAGATGTGGAAAAGGTGTTTGGTTAAATGCCCGAGAGAAGGGTATGAGCTATGTAGGGTGTGGAAAGGCGTGGAAGGCAACAGGGAGGGGAGCGCCCATTGGGGAGGTTGGGTGGTGAGAACAGAGAGGGAAGGAAAAAGTTGAATTCCGGGACTACACACATAACTGATAGGGGATAGAAGAAGGGCCAAATAACATGTGAAGAGATAATGAGGTTTAGTGACATTGAGTTGCAGAATAATTATTTTGGATATATGAAATAAAGTAAAAATGCACTTGTTTATTTGAAGAAAAAATAAAATAAATTTGACATTAAAAATATAAATAAATGTAAATTAAATAATTATAAGTTTCTCATACATATGTCATAGAAAAGATAAAAGTGAAGACAGTTTTAGAAATATATTTGTTGGCGAATGATTATAAGTACAGGAGTTCTTAATGATATTAACAAAAATATTTATTTTAAAACAATGTTTATAATAATTTTTTATTTCTAAACAATTCAATTACTAATATAAAAATAACTAATTGATTGTTTAAACTTTGTATTTGTACTTTTTTTTATTATTTTAATTTCATATAAAAATTGACGTTTTCACTTTTATATAAACGCTATTTTTACATTTTATTTTTTATATTTGATTCTAGGAAAATTTATCCTGTTAGAAAAGTGATGATTTTAACTAAAATATAAGAAAATTACCTGTGCAAATACTAAAACATAAAATTTCAAAGTGTAAAAAATAAAATACAAAAAATGTGCATTTAGGTGCATTTATTAAACTCATTAATAATAGGAAAAGCCAGAAAAGTGCAAATGATGCAAAAATAATTGTATATTTCATTTGTATTATTTTGTGCTGTTGGTTTATTTTCTCGCGAGATGATAAAAGATAAAGTAACAGTGGAAGCTAGAGAGGCAAGAAAGGTTGAAAGAAACCCAAAAGAAGCTTTTCGGGGGTATTGTCAACGCCAGAGCCGCGGTATCTCGCGCTTTGTTTTCGGCGATATATCGCGCTTTAATTATTATCATAGTTTCGCGAAGTTGCAAATTCCCACGAACCGCAAAGTAAACCCATTGACATCATGTAAAGTGGCCAAAGGTTTCTGGTTTAGCTCTAGCTGGGTCCGTTCCTTTCTCTTCTTTTCACCTTCCTCTCTCTCTCTCTGCGTCTCTTCTTTTCACCTTCCTCTCATATAGTCATTCACTACAACTACCTGGTTTAGCTCTCACTTGATCACGCAGGCACTCGTCACTCTCTCCTTCACACCTCTACTCCGAATTTGACCGAGCTGTGGAAACGATGGCTTCCAATTCCGATTTGGTGCGCACCGTTGAGTCGCTCCTTGGCGTTTCGCTCGGAGATTCCGTGTCGGATTCGCTGCTTCTCATCGCTACCACCTCCGCGGCGGTCGTAATCGGCCTTCTCGTGTTTTTCTGGAAGAAATCTTCGGATCGGAGCAGGGAGGTGAGGCCGGTGTTTGTGCCGAAGGGGTTACCGATGGAGGAGGAGGAGGAGGAAGTTGACGTTACCGCTGGCAAGACTAAGGTCTCCATTTTTTTCGGCACTCAGACCGGTACTGCTGAAGGCTTTGCTAAGGTTATATGTCTCTTTTCCTTGCTTTGTTTTTTTCTTTCAAACTGCTGGATCGATTCGAATTTAATCGAATGTTCTGGATCTTCAAAATAGAAGAAGAATATTATTCTTGTAAAGTACATGCATGATTTTCTCGTGCTGCGAATTTGAGTTTGGTGCATGGAGTAGATAAGTTAGTTTTGACTTGTGCGATGACTCGGTTAATCGAGGTTATGATGACGATTATATTTGTGGTGGAGCGGATTGTTCGGCTTGATTTTCTTTTGATGTGATTGTGTTCATTTTGTTATTGAAAACACCAAGGAGCGAGGAATGATGTCGTGTTTTTGTTGCATGTCAGTGTCAATTTGAAAATAGTTTGCCGTGATAAGGCGTGCCTACGGTGATGAGCTGACAGTGCCTCTTGCTGCATTGCGTACCTTTCTATTTATTGATACCTGTGGAAAACCCTTCAATCGTGCCACAATTACTGTGACGTTGGATAGGGTGAAGTTTTCAAAAGCTTTCAAAGCATCAGTCACTGGGACTATTTGCAGTTGATGTTTTAGGGTTCTGTAAATATAAAACTTTAGTATTTTGCTTTTACTATGAATTTTGTGCCTGGGTAGTACATCGAATGGCAAATTAGTTCAAAATAGTCAAACAGTGTTTTTTCTTTTTCCTCCTATTTTGCTAACGCCTCTTTTGGGTGAAGCAAATCCTGAACTTTCGTGTCTCTTTCTTGGCTAGCTTCTAAAGTTAGCTTGGAAATGGTTAGAGCTTTTGCTACTTTGTGTAGAGATGATGTTAACTTCCCCTTTTCTATAATGCTTGAAATGGTTGTCCATACCTTTAAATCTTAAGGAAGTTATGTGCCAGTTTTGTATGAGTACTTGCTTTTTTTACATTTATTCTTAATTGCAGGCGTTGGCAGAGGAGATCAAGGCAAGGTATGAAAAAGCGGCTGTCAAAGTTATTGACCTGGTATGTGGGATTGAAATGAAATTTTGGCAATGCCTACATTCTAGTTATAGTTATGTGGGTCAAACATCTTATTTCAAATGTTTGATTTCTTACTAGGAGAGGTCTATAAAACTTTTGGTAAAATTGTATAGGAAGTCAAGAATTTCAATTTTAAAGATAAGTTTGGCTAATGTCTGATGTATATTTAATTTGAACTAGGATGAGTATGCAGCGGATGATGATCTATATGAAGAGAAGTTGAAAAAAGAGACTATTGCATTTTTCATGCTGGCAACGTAAGATTTATGTACATAAAAATGGTTGAAACGTATTTATTTATTGAAATGTGTGATGAATATGATGCCTTTTGACTTGTCATGACAGTTATGGAGATGGAGAACCAACAGACAATGCTGCAAGATTCTACAAATGGTTTACTGAGGTTTGTAGTTACATCAGTTTTAAGTAAATTCTACATCTCCGCCTTGCTCTATCCTTGCATTTTCCTTATTCATATGGCTTACCTAAAATGATTCTAATTTTCACTGGACATTAATTTTAGGGGAAAGAAGAGAGGGGAACTTGGCTTCAAAACCTCTCATTTGGAGTTTTTGGCCTAGGTAACAGACAATACGAACATTTTAATAAGGTAAAATCAGATGATTTCATTTTTTATTTAACAAAAAAAAGTCATCATTTGATTCTGATAATGTTCTTTTGATACAGATAGCTAAAGTAATGGATGCAGACCTTACTGAACAAGGTGTGTGATATCTCCTGTATTTTCAAAAGTATTAAATTGTTTCTCTGTCTTGTTATGATTGCATAGAATCATTGTTGTTGATCAAAGCTGGGTAGCCTGATATATCTTTTCATTTTTGTCATTTGTGCTTTTTATTTTTGTTTCATTTAATTTTGTCCTGCGCAGCCGCAAAGTTAATCTACTAGTGCTACTTTCCTTTTCTGTTTGCTTAGTGGCCTTACATTTTCAGATTCAATGTATTTGATAAGCCTTTCAAAAAAAAGTCTAATGGGTGAATAATATTTGAATCAAACTTTCAGAAAGTACTATAAGTCATTATTAGGCAATGTTATTACAATTTCTTGATTCTAGAGATATTTAGCATAGACTCCAGCCTGCACTGGTGGAATTCTATACGTGATTGTAATTTTTTTAAAATCTAGGAAAACACTGTCTTATTAAGTTTTATATTTCTGCAGATTTGTATTTGTCCTTTGAAGTGAGATGTATATTAATAAAAGCACATTCTAATTAAGTTCTGAAGTTTGTATATTAGACTTTAGAATGGTATTAAAGTAGTATTTGGCTTTTCATAGATATGTTCTTAATAGTTGTGTTTACTGCAGGTGCAAAGCGTCTAGTTACACTTGGATTAGGTGATGATGATCAATCCATTGAAGATGATTTTTCTGCCTGGTAAAGATATTCCTTTGATTCCTTTCACTACTGCTATCTAGCTATTAATTATATTGTTCCTACACATAAAATTGTGAAAAAGGTGTCTACGTTTTGGGCATTTCAAACACCATGAGTTGTCCTTGGGTTTACAGGAAAGAAAGTTTGTGGCAAGAGTTGGATCAGTTGCTCAGAGATGAGGATGATGCTACGGCTGTCTCTACTCCGTATACTGCTGCTATTCTTGAATACCGAGTAGTGATTCATGACCCTACTGTATCATCAACCTATGATAATCACTCAACCATGGCAAATGGAAATGCTGTGTTTGATATTCATCATCCTTGCAGGTGCTTAGAATTGTATATACCGATAATGTTTTTTTTTACTAGTTCAGACTATTAAACAAACCTGTTGTTTTATTTCTTGAAGGGTGAATGTTGCTGTACAAAAGGAGCTTCATAAACCTGAGTCTGACCGTTCTTGCGTACATTTGGAATTTGATATATCAGGGACGGGCATAACGTAAGTTAGATATACTTCCTGATGATTAACTGCATCATTTCTTCCTGGTAAACAAGAACGTGTAGAACAATTGCATTGGTCAGTTATAATTAATTTGTTTTGTATTGACTTCAAATACATTATGCTAGTAAATAGTTTTTTAGATTTTTAAACTTTGATCTAATTATTATTCAATAATCGATTCCTGGTGGAATATATTGTGTTATTGAGTTTTGGTATAAGGTTTTGTACTTGTTTGTAATTCTTAGGAGATATTAATTTTTTTTATAGGTAAATAAAGTAATAAAAGCTTGTCAGATATCCAATTTCACCCACTCTTCCCCAAATGGGAAGACTGAAATTGAGGGTGAGATTTCCTGATGAAATTGTTGTTAATGATTTTGATCGGTGCAAGTATGTCTAGTGTGAAATGCATGAAGCTTCTCATAAATATTGGCAAAGTTACCAACAGTTATTTATGGATGAGTGCCAGCAATGAAATATCTAGTATACTCCTCTCAAAAGACTCATTGGTTAATATTTGTTGAAATCTACAAAATCACAAGGGAGGTTCATTAAATATGGAATGAGATTCACGCAATTTTGTAATTTCTAAGAAATTTCAGCCAATAGTGAGGAATTTGTTAGAAAGTCTGTGTTTTCAACATTTCTCTTCATGGATTGAGGTTTTGTCATGCTTAAGTAGACTGCAACTTGAACATCCTGTTCCAATTATCTGATAGTAATCAATGAATCTTGTTGATGACTTTTGCCTGATATTTCCCAGATATGAAACTGGAGACCATGTGGGTGTTTATGCTGAGAACTGCAATGAAACAGTTGAAGAAGCTGGAAAGTTGTTGGGTCAGAATTTAGATCTACTTTTTTCTCTTCACACAGACAAGGAGGATGGCACTTCCCTAGGTGGTTCTCTCCTACCTCCTTTCCCTGGCCCCTGCTCACTGCGAACTGCATTAGCACGTTATGCTGATCTCTTGAACCCCCCACGAAAGGTTTTAATATTTTTTTCACTTTATGTACTTGCCATTTCTTTTTATCTTTGTATCATGTACTCGTTTGGTTTACTGCCTATAAGTGTGTGATTCAATAGCGATTTGTGCTTGTTTGATTTTACTGCTTATAAGAGTGTGACTAAATAGGGATTTGTACTTGTTTGGTTTTACTGCTTATAAGAGTTTGATTCAACAGGGATTTGTGCTTGTTTTATATAAATGAACATAAAGAAATAATTAAACGTGCTTCTCTTTCAGGCTGCTTTAGTTGCATTGGCTGCTCATGCCTCTGAACCTAGCCAAGCAGAAAGATTAACGTTCCTTTCATCTCCTCAGGGGAAGGTAAAAATTTTGCAGTCCTGTTTCTCTCCTTTTGTTTACAAACAGAAAATTTATTTTTTCTTTTTCCTTTCCTCTTCTGATGATGATTTTCAATTTTTGTTTTGCAGGATGAGTACTCCAAATGGGTGGTTGGAAGCCAGAGAAGTCTCCTTGAGGTGATGGCTGAGTTTCCATCAGCAAAACCTCCTCTTGGTGTGTTTTTTGCTGCAATAGCCCCTCGTTTACAGCCTCGTTATTATTCTATTTCATCCTCTCCTAGGTAGTTATCTTATCTTATTTAATGTATCAATAAACCCTTATAAGATAATTGGCAAACAAATAATATTGTATTACTTGATTGTCCAGGTTTGCTCCTCAAAGAGTACATGTAACTTGTGCTTTGGTGTATGGTCCTACTCCCACTGGTAGAATTCACAGAGGTGTATGTTCAACTTGGATGAAGGTACCAAATATGCAATTGATACACTTCTCATGCAATCATATGGTTCTCTTTTTAAACATCTTAGACTCTGCTCGTCTTTGTGATTCTCATTTCTTGCCAGGGGTGCAGTACCTGATTATTTCATTTCATTTCTAACTTAAATTTCTTATGAATTACCAGAATGCTATTCCCTTAGGAAAAAGTCAGGACTGTAGCTGGGCTCCTATTTTTATTAGGCCATCAAATTTCAAGCTACCAGTTGATCATTCAATTCCTATTATTATGGTTGGACCTGGTACAGGTCTTGCACCTTTCAGGGGATTTTTACAGGTATGTGAGTATGTTATGGATGTGTATATTTTTACAGTTCTCATAAAACTAAGCTTGCTAGAAAACAACTATATAGAATAAAGAAGGGGTGGTGGTTGAGCCGTTGAATATAAAAAGAAATATAGGTATCAAATAAGTAATTATGTAATAATCAACTACGATTATGAACTAAAATTCAAAACACCATATTCCTCATTTTCTTACAACTGGAAAGCTCCACTTTGCGGTGTTTTTAGCATGTTTGCTGTGTTGTGGAATTAACTAAAGGATATCAAGCACTAAAAAATGAAATTAATTTGGTTTCTCAAGATGCTTGGCTAAATTACTTTCAAGTCACAGCTGAAGGTGAAAATCTGCTCTTAACAAGGGGTAAGAAAGTCGTGTTTGTTGAATGAAACAAAAGTGGAAGCAGATTGTTATTTCCAAATCCAAATTGTTTATTTTTTTATAGTGCTTTTATAAGTTGTATCTTTTAAGGATTTTTTTTAAAACATGAATTTCACATCATTGGCAAACACGTATCTAGTTTGTTGTAAAAACCCAGTTTACCTTAAACCAAAAATTTCAAAATTGTGGTCCAATCCATTTCATAAATGAAAGTTCAGGTGATGCTGAATTATTATAGGCATCTACTTCTAAATTCTTTATCTTTGGTTTACCAGGAAAGATACGCTCTCAAAGAGGATGGTGTTCAACTTGGTCCTGCGTTGCTCTTCTTTGGATGTAGAAATCGTCAAATGGTAAATTAATTTCTCTTTGTGATTTTTAAATGGATTTTCTGAGCACTTTCTGATTTTCCAGTTATGTTGTTTGTATAGGATTTCATTTATGAGGATGAGCTAAATAATTTTGTGGAACAAGGTTCTCTTTCAGAATTGATAGTTGCATTCTCTAGACAGGGCCCTGAAAAGGAATATGTTCAACACAAGATGATGGACCAAGTAAGTGCGAATAGTGGCTTAGTAGGTATCAAATGCAACTGGACAAATTATTTCCTGCATTAATTTTTGTATGTGCAGGCTGCGCACCTGTGGAGTTTGATTTCTCAAGGAGGCTATCTTTATGTCTGTGGTGATGCCAAGGGTATGGCGAGAGATGTTCATCGAACTCTTCATTCCATTGTCCAGCAGCAGGTGCTGATTGTCTTTCATCATCCTTCCCTTTTACATAATACTTGTTGATTTTTGAAGAATTTCACCAACTAGTATGAGCAAATAAAAGAAGCTTTTCTATCTACTGCTTATGTCTCTTCACCAGGAACAGATGCTAATAATAATATTGCTAAGCAGTGAGTATAATAATATATCTGTGATAGGAGAGGTGTGACTGCTTTTTTAAGCCTTTTCCGTTTTTGGAATCCAAACACAGAATTTGGTTTGATTGTTGAAAATCTCAGGTACCAAATTAGCGTTTTTGACTTTTTCAAATGAGCCAAAGCTATTTTTTACCATTAGGTGAAAATTCTTCATCAATTGACTTCGTAGTTTTTTGTTCTGTTCTTTCCGTTGGGTTTATTATTTTATTGCAGGGTTGTCTAGTACTTCAAATGTGGGAAACTTGAACATTCTTGTGTTTGTGAGGATGTGAACTTGTGTGCCTTTGTGCTTGTGATTAAAAAATTATACTAAATTCTCCTTACCATCCAATGATAGATATCAAATTATGGACTATTTTTTTTGTGAAATATTATTGAAGAAATTGGTTGACAAATAAATAGTAAGGTTGCTATTTTTTTTACAAAGGTTATTATTTGTAAAAAAATTTCTTTAGCTTCTTTTAAAAGCAGGTTGGCTCCACTACTTAGTGCGTCAATTTTGTTTTTCAGTGCCATTTGGAGGAATTCTCTCTTCCAACAGGAAGAGTTAAAAAAATTAATCAGGAAACGACTATTATCAACTTCATTCTAACCTTATGAATGTATGGATATCATTAGTTTTTTCTTCTTTCCTCTTTTTAGACTCCACTTTACCTTTCACAACTTCAGTGGGTGAGAGACAGCCATAATCATATGCTGATTCTGTCATACTTGGTTACGCGCTGTCTACATTTATGTTGTGTCTAGTGTGTTCAGGGACTCTTTAATGTAAATTTTTTTACACAGCATTTATTTAGCAATGCTATAGTTCTGATTTTTTTGTTTCACTAGCATGTACACTCCATACATATGGAATGAAACTGTCTTAAAAACTTTGTTTCTGCATTGAATTGTAGGAAAACGTGGACTCAACAAAAGCTGAAGCTATAGTGAAAAAACTCCAGATGGATGGACGTTACCTTAGAGATGTATGGTGATTTATCTGGTTCATCTGTTTGGATTGTGGTATCCTTGCTCTTAGGTATGCGAAATTCAAGATTGGCTGAAGGATATTTTTGAGATTAGTAGCTGTCTTTGCGGAAATACAGTAGGTTTCCTTGACAAGAATTGCTTTTCTGGACATTTGCCTTTTTCTTTTGTCTTTATTATCTTATGATAGGTCGGATCCCTCTAAACTAGGATTAATTAGAGGGACTCTGGTGGTTAGTCCCAGAAATCGGTCAGCACATAGAGGTTACAGTTGATGATTATATATCATTAAGTGTAGAAATTGACAAGGAATAATTATTTTTTATTAATGAAACATGTTTTTTTTTTTTTAATGCAGAGGATATTGTGTTCTTGTGTTGGATACAATTTATTTAAAAAGTCTGAATATAATATATCAAAATCTTGATCTGATGGTGCATAATGTTTTAAAGATGTTTATATTTTTGCTGGGGATGTTGGGGAAGTCATTCGATCACACTTACTCGTAAACTTGAAAGCGTAACCTGCACATCTTAGTGATTGAATTTCAAAAACTAAGATTGAAACTCTATATTTTTTAAACGTTTGAGTTTATATAAGAGGGTTGATCCAATGAGAGGGAGAATAATCATGTCACATAGATTGAAAGACAAGTAAAATTAGAAACTAAAAATATTTTTTTATTAATTTAAGTATTTGACTTGTAGTTATATGAGATACATGTAATTTGTGCATATAAAATAAAAACAATTGGTTTTAAATTACCTTACAAATTTAATTTCTCAATTAATATCCTTAAAACTCAATAACTTTTTTATAATTAGTTCTTTTTCTTTAGACAAATTTTTACCTAGATTCGAAGTTACTAGGTCCCGCAATTTTGTGCAATTTTCTTTATGAATGCCAATTATAAGCTTCTTCAAATTTTTAAACTTTATAAAGTGTAGTTTTTTATCAATCAAATATGAATTACAATAGTATTATAGCAGCATTTTTAATTCAATGATAACTTAAAATTACTAGGTTGTAGTGTTCTATCACTTGTATTATAAAACTTGGATTTAGTCCTAACTTTTACTCACTCACGCATATTTTTGACAATTGCTTTTTTGAAAATTGCTTTTCACACATAACAAACTTTTAATATAAAATTTTAATGTGTAATAATGTTCTTATTATTATTTATTTTAAATTTTACTTATTATATAATTTTATTTCTCTCTTTCACATGTGTTAACAAACTAAAAATTGTAAATATCTGATTTTAACAAGAAGATATTTCATTTTAACAAACTATTAAAAAATAAAATAGTCATTATCATTTAATTGATTGAAAAAATAAAAATTTATAATATAAAAAAACAATTATTCACGAAATAATTGCGAACGTTACTTTTATTTTTAAAACTTATTGTATATGATAGACACGTTTCTGTCAATAAAAAAAACAAAAATTATTTAATATATAAAATTTAAAATAAAAATAATAAAGATATTATTGATATATTATAACTTTAGCACAGAAAATAATTTGTTTGATAATTATGAGTTAAAATAAACATACATGCTAAAGAAGGTTTTCATTTTTGGACATATTAATTAATGCCAATTTATTTTTTTCTAAAAAAATAGTAGTCTCGTTGACATTTAAAAATTACATATACTTTTAATCTTAACAATTTATTCATATTTATATAAAAATTTCATTTTTCGTATTAAGATTTCAATGATAATTTATATTTATTAAAAAAACTTTCTTTTATTTTTTGTTTTAATTTTAAAATTAATTTTGGTTTTAATATTTTAAAAATCTCCTCTTATTTTTTTTTAAATTTAGATAAATCCATTTGACTAATTCAAAATGTCAAACTTGCCAAATACAGAAAGAAGGTTTTTGTTTTTGGACATATTATTAACTTATGCCAATTTATTATTGTAAAAAATTAAAACTATAGATTTGATAATAGGATTATTATATATATATATAAAATTGAAAAATATTTAATAGTCACGTTGACATTTAAAAATTACATATATTTTCCAGTTTTAACAATTTAATATATTTATATAAAATTTACACTTTTTGTGTTAAGAATTCAATGATAATTTATATTTATTAATGAATAAAATTTTCTTTTAATTTTTAAAATTAATTTTAGTTTTCATCTTTTAAAAATCTATCTTTATTCAGTTTTTAGATTTAGATAAATCTATTAGACTAATTCAAAATGTGAAACTTGTTTTACTATATTTGTTTCTATAGAAACTTTGAAACTTGTTCCAAACCAATAAAAGTCATAAAATTCACAGGAAGAATAATGTATACATTTTTATGTATAAATTTTTCCTCGAACATAAGTTGTGTTTTGTAATTTTCATAGACCATTATATAAATTATAGAGCAAGTACTAAAAAAGTTCAAAAATTGAAAATTGTAACAATTTTGAAAGGACTGGTTTCATTTTCATTTCATCTAAAATATAAAAAAACCAAAATTATTATTTTTAAATATTAAAGATCAAAATGAATCTTAACAAATACTTACCCACAACTTAATAATCTCGTTAAAGGGTAATAAATACCATTTTTAATGTAACAATATTTTTTTTATCAATTCCCATCTTAGTCTGTTTTTAATAATATACATGCTTTTATATAATTATTATCAAGTAATATAATTACTTTTGTTTTTGTACACATCTTAATAAAGTATTCAGACTTCTCAGGAGAAATTATTTTTGGTCAAAGGATATTGCTAATAAATAAGAATTGAAGCATTCTTTTTTTCAATAAACACTTGCTAATATCCTTCCATAAATAAAGTAACTCCAATGATTTTGTATTGGTGTTTTGTCTTCTACTCTTAATTTCTTATTATCTGTTCCCATGATTCCAGTCAATAAGGGAGTAATCTCTATAAGTAATCACTTGGTCGACACAATTTCTCAATCTCCATTCTTCTCTTACACACTTCTTCTTCTTCTTCTTCCGTCAATCTCTCTGCAATTCCCTTCTGTTTCATCTATTTATTGCTAGGGATCAATTTTTTTCTCTCTATTTTTTTTTTCTGCTTCGACTAAGACACGGCAATGTCGGAGAAGAAGACCAGAGTGTCTTTCACGGAGAAAGATGCTGTGGCGCTGATGCAGAGGTATTTATTTATTTATCTATTTTTAATTTGTTTATAATTTTGTGTTGTGACTTCGAAGACTTCAAACGATTTGGGATTTTGAGCAGGTACGACCCAACTACAGTGCTCACCTTACTTCAGGAAGTTGCGCATTACGCTAAGCCGAAGATTGATTGGAGCGAGCTGGTGAAGAAAAGTGCGACCGGGATTTCTAATGTTAGGGAATATCAAATGCTGTGGCGGCATTTGGCCTATCGGCATTCTTTGCCGGAAAGTTTTGAAGTTGGGGCTGAACCTTTGGTCAGTATAATTCTTGTGAAATTTCGTTGTTATTCTAATTTGTTGTTAGGTAAAATATCTTTTCTCAAATTAGTTTTAGGGTATGTTGGAAGGAACTTGTTTACAACTTCTTTGAACTTATATCTTACCACATAGACCGACTTGGGTTGATATGAGTGGCGAGAGACTCACGTTGCTTAACCAAAGTGCTTGAGTTTGGCTCAAACTGGTTGGGATGTCCACGTATTTGGTGTTGTATTTGGTGTTTGTCAAAACCCTAAGTGAGATTAGTGTGTGTAATGAAAAAAAAAGAAAAAGCCTTCGCAGATAGACTTTTGTAGAATGGATGGTTTGGTAGAGCTTATGAAATGTCCATGATAACTCTTGAAAATAGGTGTAGCTTGTATGAAAACAGTTTAGCTGTGCTCCCCCTTTGAAGTATAGAAACAACTTGTACGGAAGTGCATACATGATAAATATTTAGGAACTCTTTGAAAAGAAGAAAATAAGAATGTAATTTGAGTAAATGCATAAGTTAATTTTAACCTTCAAAAAGACTTATTTCATTTTGTCTTCTTTGTTTATTCAAATGTGGCTCTATTATTGAATACGCCCTTAATTAAGCTATTTTGTCAAACAGGTATATACATGCTATGTTTATCCATCTCAGTACAATTTTATGCATTTATTCATGGAGAATTTACTATTTCATTTGAATTTTTTGAAAGGGTTTTGGTCATGTGTCAGCAGCGAAATTCCTTATGACTGTTTAATGGTTACTTTAGCAATCTGATAATTCTATTTGGTGCTAAATAAGGGAGAATGAATTTTGGTTACTTCGTGATGTGCAAGTGCAAGATCATTGTGTTTATGATTTTGAAGTCCTGGACGCAACCAAGTTTTATAGCGTCTCCTATGTTTGGTCTTATGTGTCCAAATACGTATAGCCAATATTAGAGTACATGAAAATCAAGGTAGAAGCTATTGGCTTAATTTTAATTCATAAATATTACCATTAGTTCCGTTTTGGGTCAAATTGACAAATGTTTAATCAGATGAATGATAGTGACTAAATAGTCACTTAACTAATGATTATAGTAGTTGAGTATCCTTTACTATTCAAATTTCTATCTCAGATTAGCTTTTCACAACATGCTGTATTATCATTTTTTCACTGGATTTTTGTGCTTAGATTTTTGGATTAATATTAAATATGTTCATACTTATTTTGGAGTCTCATTTCCAGGAGGATGACAGTGACTTAGAGTGTGAGCTAGAAGCATTACCTCCTGTAAGTGTGGAATCTGCATCAGAGGCGGCTGCATGTGTGAAGGTACATGTGCTTGCCCTAGTTATTGCACATTCTATCTCAATATCTTATAGATAGTTGTATAATTATTTTTTGTTAGATTCATCAACAACAAATCAACAAAACGATTCTTGTGCCTTATGTCACTGGGTAAGGATACGCTTAGAATCACCAGTGTAAATTTTACTAATTTCATTCTGACTGTAGGGGAGATTTCTACTTATAGTAACCAAAAGAACTTTATCAGATTAATAAATACATGATTGCAAGTTAGCTTGGCTTTACTCGACAACTAACTATAAGAATAATAATGTTGTATGGCTGTGAATGGTAGGCAGTAAAGTGCCCGCAAGAGCAACAAATAGGTGTGGTAAAGAGAGAATGAATATACAAAAGAAAAACACACTGGATTAGGAATGGAATGAATATGAGAGGAAGTTGATGTAGCACCTATAAAGAAGATGATAGAAACTTGCCAAAGGTGGTTAGGTCATGTAAGAAGACCAGTGGAGTCTTCATTCAGAAAACTAGAACTAGGTAAAGATTTTTTGATTAAAAATTGATAGGGGAAGACCTAAAAATGTATTAGATGGAACCAATAAAAAAACCTTTAAATTTTATTGAAAATTTGATATTTGGTAGAATTAAAAGATGTTGATTGATATAAGTAGACAACACCATTTAGTGAGGAATTTATACCAAAGAGGGAACTTAGGCAAGGTGATCTGTTGGCGCCATTCTTATTCCTTATAGTTGATGAGGGCCTTACTGGGCTAGTGAGGGAAGCCAAGCGTGCTAGTCTGTTCAAAGGCGTGGAGGTGGGTAGTCAGGGAGTGCAGGTAGACTTGTTGCAATTTGTAGATGATACGCTCTTTTTTTGTAATCCCTCGTATCACAATGTGGTGGTTACTAAAGCAGTATTGAGATCTTTTGAGTTGGTTTCAGGGCTTAGGGTCAACTTTCTATGGTTAGGGTTGTGGTAATCTCAATGTTAGATAAACTTGTGTATTCTAAATGCCTTAGTAGCTGGCAAATGGATCTACCTTTTAAGTATTTAGGTATGATAATCGGTGGAAACCCAAGGAGATGTGAGTTTTGGAATCCTATTGTAAATAAAATTAGATCTAGACTATCGAGATGGAAGGTGAATGGACAAGATAGGTTGGTTTGGGCTGGTGAGGAACACCAAAAATATATAGTTAAGTCTGGCTACAATATTTTGAATAGGGAGGATCTAATGCAGACTTCTGAGATATTCCAATTGTTATGGTGCTTAAAAATAGCGTCTTCAGCAATAGTATTTGCATGGAGGTTGTTATTGGATAGGTTACCAACTAGATATAATTTAGCAAGGGGAGTTCAGTTAGGGAATATGCAGTGCCCATTATGCCAAAATGGAGTAGAAACAACTTAACACTTGTTTAATAATTGTATTGTGGCACAACATGTCTGGGATCTATGTGATAGGTGGGTAGGGTATGTGGGTGTCAGACATGAGTCTTCTCTAGACAATTTCTAGAGTTTCTGTTTTTCTAGTCAAAGGCAGAGGCAGAGTGGTAATAGAGTGTGGAGAGGGTTGTGGGTGGCTATTGCTTCGGAGATATGGAATCAAAGAAATAAGGTGGTCTTTAAAGGTGGGTCATGGATGCTGAGGAAATTTTCAGTTTAGCTCAGTTAAAGGGCTGGCTATGGCTTAGGTACAAATTGAAGAGGACCTCTTTCTCTTTTTCGGATTGGCACTTCTCTCCAGTGAGGTGCCTACAATCACGGGCATAGAATCGCTTGGCTGATATAGCGGAATTTCGGGTAAAGAGGTTCACTAGTTAGTTTGTTAGTTATTTGCACGACAGAATAGGAGTTTGATTGTTTTGCAAGTTAAGTGGGTCGGCTGCTATGACCAAGTTTGCAACTCAAATCAGCATTTGAATTTTAGGAGGCTCCGGATTCATATACGGGCACATAAAGGTGGTGTGAGGTAAGTCTTTCACGGATGATACAAGCGACCGAGGCGTTCGGACCAATTTCAGGATTTGAGTTATGCAAAAGATTCATTACAAGCGTAGGAGTTTTGCCTAAGAGTGCTTTATATAGCGGGTCTAGTTTTCAGTTCTTCAACTTTCGCTATTATGGGTTGGTTATAGTCTTTTTTGTTAGGTACCCGTATATGTATTAGTATCAGTAGTGGCTCTAGCATGCTTGGTTTAATTTTGTCTTGCATAGCTGTTTTGGATGTATTGTTTTACCTGCTGTGTTGTATAAGGGTTGGAGCACCCCTGAAGTGCTTCTTTCTATTTTATTTATTTTTTGCTGTTCAAAAAAAAAAACCATGTAGTGAGGAATAATTGAGTTCTCTTTACAGTTCCATTGTTAAACTTTCAATTGCGTTATTTCTTGGTATTGAATTTTGAACGCCTGTTTTTGGGAATTGTTTATTTATCAGGTAATGATTGCTTCTCGCACACTAAGTGAATCTGCACCCAGTAGCTCAACGATCGAGGCTCCATTAACTATAAACGTTCCAGTTTGCCATTCATCTAGAACTCTTATTGACAGTTCACAACCCTCTAATTTGATGCAAGGGACAAACATTGTTTTTCCAGTCACTGTTCAGAGACAAACATTACCAACACACCCTGTACCATCAACAGATGGTATAGAATCTAAAGGATTAGTTGGTGGTAATCTGGCCTCCAAAAGAAAACGAAAAACATGGTCAGAGGAAGAGGACATACAACTACGAGCTGCTGTTCAGAGATGGGGCGAAGGGAATTGGGCAACCATGGCAAAAGGAGACAACTTTCCTATTAAGAGAAGTCCTACACAGTTAGCACAGGTGGTTTTCAAATCAACAAAATTTATAAAACCAGTTTTCTTAGTAATTGTGTGAATATTTCATTGGTAGTTCATAAAAGACAGACACCAAGATTAATTGTATGAATGATATCATTACATTTGAAAACCGGTCCTATTTTTGTAAAATCCAAAATTAACAACATAAAATTATTGTTTGATTCTTAGGATTTTAGGGGTTTAATCTCATGCTTGTTATGCGATGAGTTCATTAAATGTTCGTCCTCTATTGTTTACTATATTAAAACAATCAATTTATTAAACCATGAATATTATTACTAAAATTAGTTGAAATCCCACATCGACTAGAAATATAATCAATATTGTCCTTATAAGGCTTGGGTAATTCTCATATTGCAAGCCAGTTTCATGGAGCTAAGTTTTAATCCCAAATTTTAGTATGGTATTAAACCTATCTTAGATTTGTTATTGGACCATCCACATTTATCTATGCTAAAGTTTCAGTTCGGAGGGATGTTTTGAGATTCCATCGATTGAAAATATATCATATATGGTCAATGTTGTCCCTTTATGGCTTAGGCGGTCCTGACATTATTAGTTAGTTCTATGAGATTGAGTTAAGTCCTAAGCCTAAGTTCTAATTTTATATCAAAGTCTGTCTTAAATCTGTTAATGGGTCACCCGTATTTGTGCACACAATAGATGTCAATTCCCAGGCAGAAGGGCTGTTGTTATTGGAGCACTTGGATATTTCGTTGCTCTAGATGTCCAGATGTGAGGGAATGTGTTGAGATCCCACACCCTTACAAGTGTTGACAATTCTTATCTTATAGGTTGGTTTTGTAGTATCAAATTAGACCTTAATTCCAAATTCTAAGAATTAACAAGTTAAGTAATGGTGAGAATTATTATTTGAAGTTAACTATTGATAGGAGGCCATATCTTTGTCATCCTATTTATATATTGACCGCTTGATCTGTGGATGCAAAGAATGGTCTTTAGTTAGTTGAAATCTGTTACTCTTATCTACCATGGCAGATTTATACCCTTCAATTTTATTATTGGGAGAGGGTAGTTGAGCTTGATTATGCAGCTGTTGAAGTTGGGCCTGTTGAAAAGTTGCTCTTTTTGGTGTACAACTATACGTTGTGTGTTATGTGCGTCATCCCTTTCTCCCTTGATTCTGGTTTCTAAAATGGTAAAGGAAAAACAAAGTTGTCAGTTATGTTTAATTTTAATACAATACTTTTGGCACTGAGTCTATTTTATTGGTTGTCCTCTAGTCAGGTAAGATGCCTGGTTATGATCCAGTTTTCCTAGGTTCAAATCCCATCAATGAATTTTTTCATGTCCAACTCTTTCAAGAACTTCTCATTTGTGATATTTTTAGTTCTAATGGATGAATCTGTGTATCCTTGTGAATATTTACTTGTGTACTGATTATTTTGTGAATATTAATGTCATTTGATAACTGATCCAGTTCATTTCACCTTTACTGTTATTTACTTTATATTCTACACATCGGCATAGGTTATCCTAAAACTTGCCGAAATGGACCATTTTACTTTGTGTCTTTTTGAATATTCATGTTTTAACCTTTTTGTTATTTATTTTTTATTCTATTAATTCTCATGAGTTATCTACAAATGTTCACAGAGGTGGAGCATTTTACGAAAGAAAGATGGCACTGTCAATTCTGGAACCATATCAACCAGCACACAATATACTACTGCTGAACAGCTGGCAACCCGACACTCTTTATCTTTAGCCCTTGATATGCCATTTAAAAAGTTAACTGCTCCTGGAGTGTCGGACCCTGGTACTTTTTCTGGACCTTTTTTCTGTTTTATTTTAATTTATCTTCATATTAATTAAATTCCTGGATTTTCTATGTTTTTTCCATTGATTTTGCTCCATTTTACCTCTTATTTTTGTCATCCATTTGTTTGGATGTGAGAAGTAGGGAGGAAAGAAATAAGAGAGAAAAGAAAAGTGGGTCAGTATTCTAGGTTGTTTGATTTAAGAGAATAAGAAGAAAATAATTAACTTCTCTTTCTCCCTTATTTGGTTGGATAAAAAAGAAGAAAGAAAATATACTCATGTCAGATGACATTTTTACCTTTACAATAACATAAAATCAAAACTATGGTATGTTGGTCATTACATCAAACTCTCACCTCTTCTCATCTTTTTCTTTGTAAAATGGAGCTCGATTTCTTTGCTATCTACACGGCATTTTTCTTCATCTCTTCACTGTTCCAAAGTTCTACAAATTCTCAAATCAATTTTTGGTGATTCTCAAATTTATTTTAGGATTACTCTCATTGACGAATGTGGACCTTTAATGCCTAATCAGAGGAACACTAGTTAATTATGCTCTTTCCGTGGGACTGATTATATTCCCCTGTTTCATGTGTGTACTGTGCATATGGATATTATTTACCAGTGTGATTTGAAATGTTCATGATCTTTCAGATGCATGGTAAGATGCAAATGTTTTGTTTTAACCTAAAAGACCACGAACTTAATCAATATATTTCTTGTGTCACCTTCCCCCTCAAAAAAAAGTATGACTATTTTTAGATTATCTATACAACGAAGCATTTTTCTAATATAAAAGCACAAATTTTGGAGTAACATTGAATGAGTGCATTGCTATCACCATTTTGTTGCTGGATTTCTTACATTTCATGGCAGGAGTGGGATAACCAAATAGCTTGAATAAGACTTTGTTGGCGTACAAATCGCCAATTCAATTGATATATGTGTCTTGCCTTTTATAATTTTATTTTGCTTTTAACGGTCTTCCCAAGCTGTCCGTGTTTATAAATATAATCTCTCTATGGCATCAATGCTATCTTCCTTCTACCATATCTCAATACTATCAAATAGTATTAATGTTTGTTAGGTCTGTTAATACATTTTAGTTGATAGTATTAGTGAGAGATTTAGGAAGTTAGTTAGTTGTTGATATATGTTAGTTTGTTGGGCTGAGATAGAGAGGAATTAAGGCAGATTGTCTATAAATAAGAGGGAAGTTTGAAATAGAGATAGTCTTGCCATATGCGAGAGAACTGGGCCTCTGGGCATTAGGATGCATAGACCTCAAAGTTCTGCTAGTTAGACATTATAAGCAGGAGAACCCCCTTATTCTTTTCTTTCTAATTAGTACCAAGTTTCTATCAAGCTAGTCTTTTGATCTTGGAGCTCTCGGTACTGGGTTTTTGAAGATGATTCCAACATTTGATGGAAAAGAGGCTTATTGGTGGTTTGAGGAATGGTTTTGAAGCCATTAGTGCATATGAAGCCAGTGAAAGCTCTTCCAGAGGTCATGCTCTCAACTGGTGGCTAACATGGAGATTACACAATCTGAGGGCAGCCTGGTGGACATTTGTGAAACTGCTGGTCAAAATATACTAACTGAAGTATGATTTTGGTCAAAAGAACTGGAAGCAAAGATAATGAATCTTGGGTGGAAGAAAACATAACAGAATATAGAGGTTTGGAGAGAACTAGCAAGAAAAGAATATAAGAAAGTTAGAATAATTAGGAGAAAGTAGAAACCCAACAAAAACAACCCATTGGCATTCGGGACCAAAAATATGAACATAGAAGCAAAGATGGAGTTTTAGGATCAAGAATCATGGTGGCAGAGATGGCGCTGATGGGTTGTTTTGGGGTTGATAAGAGGATCGGGAGAAGTCCTATGGTTGATACGGAGGCGGAAAGCAAGGAACATCATGCTGGGGAAAACATCCCTTTTATGAACCAGAAACAGAAACAAATCTAGACATCATTATCAGAATCAGGTGGTGGAGGAAAAAACATCAAGGGAACAAAAGAGACAGAGAACAACCTTTTTGATAATGGCAAGAACAAAATTTTCTATCAATCCGGTTATAAATGTTGTGAATCTACAGAGAAAGAGATGACTGAGAATAAGAATATGGAGGAAGCAACTGATAGGCCAATAGCCAGATGGAGAAGCAATATGAAAGGAAAACAGAGGGAAATATGCAGGTTGCCATTGTGATGACCACCTTTTGGGTTGCAGATGGAAAAGCAAACTCAGATTCAGGTAATAAAATGGAAGTGAGGATTGAGAAGGAAACCATTCCAATGGGTGGAACGATTGGGGGGAGTAGAAAATGCTTGGTGACTAGAAGTCGCACCACAACCGCAGGAACTTCTAGACTTGGTTTCTCCAAAGGAAGCGGATGTTTATTTAGTAGTTGATAAGGTCCTCTATAGGATGTGAAATCTAACATGTTCAGTCCAAGAAACTCAAGAATAATCATGGAAATGATCCATGATGGTTTAGATCATCAATAAAAGAAACAATAAACAAAAGATGAAATGAAAAAACATTGAAAGATTAGTGTTTGACATATCTAAAAAACACTGTTGATGTCTATGAAGAAAATCTTGACTATCGGTGAATGAAAAGTAACATACAATGAAATTTTAGTTTCTTTTAAAATTTACTCCTTTACCCGTATATTTTGTCTTTAACGATTTTAAATTTTCCTATTCAAGCACTGTAATTTGTTTAGAATGTGCAAAGAATATTTTGAGAATATTTTCAAAGAAAGATTGTAACCTCAACATATTTTAAGGAGTTTTATGTCATCGCAAAGAAGATTTGTATGGTCTAAACTATTCTCTTCAATCTCTAACTTTCCTTCCATTCTTACGTTAGTAGTTCTCTCTGTTTTATTAAGTTTATTACTTGCAGATTACATGTAAGACTGATCAATCTTGTAGTAAGGTTATTTATAGTTTATTGTTCTAGTAAATGTTATTTTTCAATCTTATGCATGACATTTGAATAACCTCTTTTTATTGGTTGCAGTTAAAACATCCACATCAGTTAAAAATCAAATGCAGAGTAGAAATACTGTGGAGAAGGTTGTCAGTAGCTCTGTACCACCTCAACAGCCATCTCAGCACCCTTCCTTGTTGGGATCTTCCGATTCTCATGTAAAACCCAAATTAGTAGATGAAAAACTAGTCGTGAAGGGTAATATAACTTCAAATCCTGTGCTAAAATCTACTACAGCTGCTTCTGGGACACGGACTGATTCTCCTTCAAATACTGTATCACAGTTTAAAATTGCTCCAGTAAAACAGAACGTAGACACTAAGCCTGCAGTGAGCTCTCTGACAAAACCATCCATCTCTATCAATTTGCCTTCTGACCCAAAGGTTCATTTACAATATAACTTGCAAATCTCTTGCATCATGCAATAGTTTGACAAATTGAAAATTCACTCACATTATTTATATTGTCTAAACAGAACAAACCGGTAACTCCTTTGGCTGATAAAGTTACATTGAAGCAAGATGTTAATTCCACAAAAGACTTTCGAGCTTCTGATCCGAGCTCCACACCGAAAGATAAGACACAAGAGAATGAACCTCCTAAAGTTGCTGTTGGAAGCCAGGTCAATAGCAATTTAGAGAAGGGAAGATTAGATATAGGTCAAGCGAAGATGCCTATTAGCAGTGGGGAGGAAAGTTTGAAAGATAAAGCAAATCCAGTCACCGATGAAAAACAACCTAGTGCTATTAAAGCAAATGCAGTGGTGCATGAAGACCAAGGAAGTGTTAAGAATGCAACTCAGAATAGCAACCTTGACAAGGGAAGCCTACCTTTTAATCAAGACAAGAAGACCACTTCAATTAATGAAAGTTCAATCAATCAAAATATGAATGATAAAAATGTAAATTTGTCCCTACAAGATGAAGACAGCCAAAGTGCCAAGGTGGTAAAAACTGATGGAAAATGTAGTGATTAGCTTGTGAAAATAAGTAGTTTTTTATTTTTTTTAACATTGAATTCGAAAGTTTTGATGAAATTAAGTTATTTTAGGAATCTGTAGCACATTGGTATACTGTAATATTTTTTTAAAAAAATTTGTTTAGTGGTAAATATATTTTGATGACCTGCAAGTTTTCATGATTTACTAAATGGTTTCTACAAAATATCCTTTTTTTTAATTAGTTGCTTAGTTTTAATTTTAAAATTTCACGTAAGAGATTGATGATACAGGGATCCTTCTCAAAAAAGTTTATAATTGTTTCAGAATTCTTTAAAGCTTTGCAAAATGATACTGACTCTATTACATTGAAAATTTCAATTAAGAATTGTAAAATTGGATTTGTATATATTTAAATAGCTGTATAAGTAGTATTTTTCTTTTTTGTTTAGATGGGGTGTTTTTAAACTTTTCTAACTTAATTTTAAAATTAGTTTATGTGACAACCAACTTTTTCTACACTATCCTAGAAATGTTTATTTTTCTTAAAAAGTTATAACTAAGACATGTAGCTTTTAACGAAGTGAAGTATATATATATAAAAAAAAAACTTTAGGAGGATGAGTTGTTATTTTTTTTTTAGGAGAATACATATTTAGTCACCTTAATGTACAAGGTTATTATAGTATATATATGTAATTAGGTTATATTTACATATATATATTTACATATATATATATATATATATATATATATATATATATATATATATATATATATATATATATATATATATATATATATATATAAGTAGGTTTATATTTACATATATTATACAACAATACTTCACCTTGTTAACTAGTGTGAGTATATAGATTGCTTTTTAAGTTTTTCCAAATTTGCTTACATAATCTAGGATTATGCACATAAACTCTCTTATTCTGTTTATTGAAAACATTTTCATACTTATGCAACCTGCATCTTCTTGTCCTGGAGATAAGAACAAGCACAACAGTGCTCAAGATAAAACAAAAGGATCTAGAATATAGAGACGGATGAATGTATTATAATTTATCTCAAATGAGAATGAGTATCATATAATATAATACAATTGGAAATCTGAGAAATCACAATTTATCCTCAAAATAACATTCATTTCAACAACCACACAATAATTACATTTCATCAGCAAAAAGGGAAAATCACTTGTTAGTGGAAGAATCAGTTTGAGGCCAAACACTGATCTTCTCCTTCTCATACTTAACAAAGATAGCTCCAACGGCAGCCACAAAATAGATCTGAATCAGAATAATCGCCGGCGAGTGGTAGTTGATAACGCCCTTCCCCGTTGCCAGCTCCACCAGCAATAGCGCTGTCAAGCCCAGAATTGCAATGCGACCGTTCAACCGCTCGCTATACTGGCTGAACCCTAGCTCCACCTTCACGCCGTCAGAAACCGGCTCCTTCAGCGCCACGGGCGGCAGGAACACGCCCGACCCGGATCCGGAGCTTCCTTTCTTCGACTTTCGACTCTTTCGGATTTCTGCTTTCTTGCCGGTGCCGCTGCGGTACCGGAGGCGGAGCTGACTAATGCGGCTGTCGAAGTCATCCTCGGAGGCATCTGGTTCAGGCTCGGAGGAGTCCGAAGCAGAGGGTGGGGTTTCTGGTTCGGTGGCTCGGAGAATGAAGAGGCGCCGGGGATTGGGTTTGGAAAAGGAAGGTGGGAATGACAGTGAGAGTTTTACGTATGGGGATGCTAACATTGCCATTTTTGTCTTTCAGATCTTTCTGTGTTTCTTTCAGATAACTTATTCTTTTTTTTTTGTTTGTTTTTATTTTATGTGGTGCATTCTCACTTCATTTCTCAACCATAAAATCAACACTAATGTATATTTTAATTATTTTTACACTGGATTCGCAAATATTATTTGAACCCTTATTTGGGGTCATTTCATTTTTTTTTTTTTAAATAGCACCTCATTTGATTAAAAATTACAAGTTATTCTACCAAATTAGTTTAGAAGTTATTACCCTAAAAAAAATTTAAGTTATATCATGATCAAGTGATAATACTTTTTACATTAAATAAAATTCAATTTTATGGGCAGTGATATTTTTATAATTTTTGGTCTGCAACTTTTTTGGACTCTATGTTTTGAATTCTTTTATTATTTGAAAATATACTAAATGTTATTGTTATTATATTTTGATATAAAGAGAAGGTTTTTGTTATTTATTTATTTTTTAATTATAGAGAAAGATATTATAATTTTTTATTTAATGAGATTTTACTGCGATATAATTATAGTTTTGGTTATTTTTAATTTAGCTGAATTAATATTTTATTATTTTGGTATTTAAAAGTGTTTTGACTTGTTGAAATTTTAAGTTTGACTTGTTATTTAAAAGTGCTTTATCTTCAAAGAGAAGATATAATTTCTTGAATAAAGATTTTAAAGAATAAGAAGAAAACTTGGTTCCAACTCCACAGTCTTGTATGATTTAAAACATGTACTTTTGTGATACAGAATGGTTTAAAATAGATATATTAGTTGTTTAGTCTGAAAGAGAGGGACTTTGAAGAGAACTTTGGTTGAGTTATTTTACATAATAGATATTTTGGTTACATTAGATTGAGTCGATGTACATGTTACAATAACTTTAATGAGAAGATTTTATCAATTTAATATGTAGATGATATGATGGAGGTTGAGGTGGAGATAATGAGAAATTCAATCGTGAAAGTTAGGAATTCCACAATAAGTCAAGACGTGTTCGTATTGCATTTTTTTTCTTTCTCCTTTTTTGCAACTGATGCCTTGTCTAATATGGTTGTACCTGTATTTCATTAATAGTTTTTGTCTTTGCTGACCAAAAAAGATACCAAAGGTATATATATCTCAAAATGTTTTCAAAAAACTAATCGTAAAAGGAAAACATAAAAACTATACAGAAAGTGGAGTTGCCCAAATACTTGAATACAAGATGATGAAAGCTGGTCTATTCAAGGGCACCATCATCAGTTGCTAGATCACTGTATTGTCTCTGCTCTTTTGGACTCTCACATGCAGTGACCGGTTGCCTTTGTTTCCTTAACTTGACACCAAACAGAAAAGACTTCAAGGGTATTCTAGCACGATTTGTGGATTGTTTTGTACTTTGGTCTTGATTGTTAACCTCCATTTCTTGATTCAGTTCTTGTACCATCTTCTCAACTTCATCTTTCAATCCCTTCACAAAAAGGATACCTGCTTGCAGTTGACTACAAAACTTGTTGTTCTCCTGCTTCATGTTGAGAACCTCACCTTGAAACTTTGCAGCCTGATACCCACTTAGTTCTGCCATATTTGATTCACAATTTGGATTGGCTGCTCTTGCTATTTCATCTTGCAAGGTGCACAATGATGGGTGCCTACTTTGTAACTCTTCAAGCAGCATTTCATTGTGTTCCAGCCATAGTAGTAACTCAGTTCTTATCTCTCTCAGGTGTTTAACTATTGGTTTTATTTCAGATTGTATAATATTTGAGTTCTCTTGGGACATATTGCAGTCCCTTATGTTTGTAAGTTCACATTTTAAGTCCTGTATGGAACTTTGGAACTTCTGTATCTGGTGCACTGAGGTGCTGAACCTCAACCAGAACTCCAAGTTCTCCTCTAGCAATCTGTCAATGGCTGAACGAAATTTCTTCTCCAAGATTGAAAGTGAATGGCTCCTGTTATGACGGTTTGATGTCACCTTCACTAGTATGCCAATCTTTGTTTTTTTATCAGCATTTTGTGGGTGTTGATCTGCATCAGAAGTACTAACTCCACCTGCACCTGCGTCAGTGTTTGAAGATGGATGTTCAGGGTCCTGTGTGTCTGTTTCATGAGGTGCAATTCCAAGAAGTGCTTCTTGGGGTGTATAGTTATAATCTGGGAGAGTGGTGCGAGAACTTTCTTCAGGATTTGTTTCAGAGCAGGTCAGCTTCTGCTGTAAAATGTTTATCTCTTTTTCCTTAGTTTCAACAGTATCCTTCAATTCCCTTACCTGCAAGTATAGATATACATTCTCAGAATTGAAGGAAATGCCTACCCTAATATACAACTTCTAAACGTAAAATTTCGACCCTAATACACCCCACACACACACACACACACACATATATATATATATATAGAGAGAGAGAGAGAGAGCGAGAGAGAGAGAGAGAGAGTGAGAGAGATTACCTGAAGTGACAACTCGAAAATGCTGTCCCGATTTTTCTTCTCCACATCATTGAGTTTGCCCTTTACATCCTCGTAGTTCTTTAAAACTGAATTGAATTCCGACAGAATCTTTTCTCTGTCATCTAATCCACTTGCAAATATCTGACTCCAGTTAGGTTGATCTTTCTCACCAGTCGCCTGATCAAGTGATTCAGTGTCAAGATTACTCTTTGGCTCAGACAAATCATCCTTATTCACCGGAATTAACTCTGGAATGTCTCCACTCATTAAATCAATATTTTTCTTCAAATTGTACTTGTTATCTTCATTTCTAACATCACCAACATTCACACTATAATCTTCCTTTTCCTCCTTTGTTGTCTCAAGATCCTTCACGGTTTCTGTGTTATCACCTGGTTTTTCAGACTCTTTGAGTTCTCCATCTGGTGCACTTCTGTTTTTGTAAGGTAGCATGTTCTCTCCCTCCTCATCTAACTCCACATCGTTTATTTTTCCTGAAAGATATTGAACATCAGAACTAGCCTTAGTAAAGAGTGTTTGGAGGCTGTTGTCTCTTCTTTTGACTCTTTGATAGAGAATTTTAACTCTCCTCAACTTTTCTTCAACTTCTTCGAGCTTCTTTTTGGTTTCTTGTGAATCCTCTATCAGCATTTCCTTGTCCTCTTCCAAGCTGAGTATATTTTTTTGAAGTTCATCTGCTTCTGATCTCAGTCTCTTAACTAAGCCAGTCTGAGAAGAGACTGCAGTTTCCAGCGTAACAACCTTATTTACAAGCTCATCAATCTTCTCAGCCATTTCTGCCAAAATGAGGGAACCACCTGAATCTTTATCAAGCTTTTCACTGATTGTGTCTCCCATCAGGTCAACTTCACACTCGTGCATTTCTTTTTCCAAGCTAGACACGTCTTCTTCTTCCATGCTTTTTGGTTCTGCTCCCTGGTCTTGTTGACTTTCATGTTTAGAAACAAACCGATCAAAAAGGATTTTAAGCTTCTCTTGAGCTTCCTTAACCATTTGATATGATTCTTTAGCCTCTTTAGATGATTGTGCCTTTACCTCTTGCAACTTAGCCAGGGTTTCTTTGCATGAATTTAGAGCAGTTGTTTCCATCAAAGCTCGTGCATCATTATCTTCTATGATGTTATTAATGCCAAACTCATCTTCCAAGCTGCAAACTCTTTTCTGCATTTCTGTAATCTTGTCTTCAATTTCCCAATACTTTTCATAGGAATGCTCATGCAAGCTCCTTACAAATTCTTTCTCAGTCTGTAGTGACAAAATTTCTTTCTGAAGCTTGTCAACTTCTGCTAGTGCTTCAGCCTTACTCAGACCTGAACTAGGAATAGTGGGAGGAGATTTTGCAGGGCTAGCAATCTTCCTAGCTGGACCCTTTGCAGACAAAAACATGGATCGGCTTCTAAAATCCTTTGGGATATTTGGAGCTTTAGGAATGCCTTCTTTTGGTGTTTGATTGTTGGGGTGTTGAGATGATAACTTTGTTCCAGGGAAACTTTCTTCACCATCATCCTCATCTATTCTATAATGGACTTGTTCTGGGAAAACACTAGCAATAGTGCGGTTGGCACTTTGGAGTTCCTTTGATATATGATCATATCTCTCAGCCAATGCTCTATATGCTCGAAACACTTCTTCTACATAATCTATCAGTTGTGGCCTTTTCCTGTAGTACATTTCTGCCCTTTGGGCAAATGACTCTCCTTCATTATGAATGATATTGAGGGTTTCAGCCACCACTTCCTCCATATCTGTTCAATTTTTGTATGCATATTGGCAAAGTTATTATTTTTCCAACTCAAATTTATTATTTTACAAAGTAATTCCATAAGAAAATTGGGTTGATTATCGTCTGTATATTTCTGCTTCTTGTTCTTCATGCCATCAATGCATATATGTATGGGGCCATTGTAGTGTTATCTTTTGTTTCACATTACAATCATTTTGCTTTATTTTTCTAAGCTTCTCAGACAATGGTGACCATATAAAAAACAGGCAAGGGTTTATATGTGGAAGGAAATGCATCATGGTTAAGCAAGCAGACAACCTTGGCATAAATCTGCATGATTTCTAAATGATTAAGGGTTTGTGAAATCCAGAGAAATGAAAATGTGAATATCATAAAATTGCCTATGAATAGAGACCTACTATTTTGTTGAACAAAAAGATAATATGTTTTGATCGAATTAATGATAGATAACTGCAAACTATATAATACTAACATAGATACATACCTTGGAGACTTTGTTCCAGCCATTTGGATTGTTTTGTCCTGATGTGGCTTGCCCACCACCATGAATATGCATTGGTTGCAGCCCTTTGCAACATTTTTATTTTGTGTAACAATCAAACACATTTAACCCATTGAGGTAACAGCTTGGTGATGAAGATAAATGAAACCAATAAGGTGGTACATAGATTAACAAATTGAGGAACACGGAATGTCTTATTTGAATAACTGCAATTTTATTAATGATGTTGGTGGTGAAAGAAATTTAGGTAAGAGAGAAACAAGACATGAAGAGGAGGATACTTCTCCACAATCATTGGTGCCTAATGTATTGGATCCTTTCAAGATCAAATTGTTTGGAGGGCTTTGTTATAATATTTTCCCCTCTCAAGGTGCTTTTAAGTGGGTACATTAGTCTCTCATGGAGCGAAATATAATTTTTAAAATAAAAAAATACAATTTCAAAAGGAGTTATAAATTATAATTTATTTTCCATGACATTTGATACAAATCATCCTTTTATTTTTCTTAATAAATATTTTTATCAAAAATAAAGACCTAACTAACAACATTAATAAATTATTTTCTCTTAATTATATAAATAGACCAACGATATGCTGGTGAATAAAATATATATATATATATATATATATATATATATATATATATATATATATATATAATTTTATCTTTCCACAGGAAGGCAATTAATTGTTTTAAAAGAAATAAAAAATCCAAACATAAATAAACGATAATAGTTTAAGTATTTGATTCAAACGTTTGTAAAATATTAAAATAAAAGTCAGAAAAAGGTCACTTTATTTTACCGAAACATTTTTTATATTATTTTCTCAAAATATTTTTTTATACCTTTTCGTATAATTTTAAACTAGTTGTATACTTTTTTTACTAAATTTAAACTATTTTACGTTTTTCAAGATCTTTTTAAAACTATTTGTATACTTCATATTTTTTAACTAGATTTTTTAAACCTTTTTTCATATTTCTAAAATAATTAAACTTTTATAACTTTCTAAAATAATTTTATGCTTTTTTTTTTCATTTTTAAACTTTTTTATATTTTGAAAATCTTTTAATATCTTTCCATATTTTTTAATCTACTTTTTACTACACCTTCTTCATTTTTTAAAACACCTTTTGTATAGCTTGTTAAATATTCAATTTTCTAAATACAAATAATAGGCTAGTTATTGGAAATTTAATAGTGGGTTAATTATAACAACTCTATTACAAGGATTATAAGCATATTATACTAAGCATGAGTCTTGCATAGAAGATGTCCTCCCATCCTAAATCATACCAGTCAAATGTTATTTCTATTATTTTTGTTAAGTTTTAAAAGGTGGAAGCGTAAATAAAAAAGTATTAAAGTATGACTCTTATGAAATGATTGTAGTGGACCAAAAGTTACATGAAGGTCCTAAAAGTGATATGATAGATTGAGATCCACATAAATTAAAATAATTTCTCATGATTGAAGATTGAGGGAAACTTATATTAATATCAAAAGTATCTTTAAATGAATATGAGTATTTAAGACAATGGACTTAGCCTCCAAAGTTTTGGAAACAATTTAATCATTGGATAAACACATAGAAATAAATTGTTTTACTCGTTCAATTAACTTAAATTAGGTTTAATAAAAAATGTGACTAATAAAATGAATGATTAAAAACTTATAAGTGTCAAATTATTATTATCTGTCATCTCTGACAATGTTTAAAATATTAAAATACATTTTAATAAAAAGCCACTCTAATTTTACCTAAAGAATAATGTCTGATAAATATTACAATTTTAATAGATATAACACAAAATTAAGTTCCAACATATTTTTGTTTAAACAAATATTAAAATTTAAATTAGGACATTTTTATTCTTTAACTTTTGACACTAAAAAGTAATGAGAGAGAAATTGCTAGTTTTGAGATTGCTTGTATTGTTTATGTGTGTCTGATTTAATTAAATAATAATACCAAGGTTAAAATATTATTTTCATATAACATGTATGGTTAATTTTTATTTTAATACCGTAACAAAATTTCGATTGGCCTTCATAAATAATTATAATTTTATTTAATTTTACTTATATAGATTAATTAGATCATCAATTGTTGATATATATTATTATCTGAAAAATGATAATGACTACTTAATTTATTATGTTTTCATATAATAAAGAATGATTGATTTTTGTTTTTAGTATAATTGGAAAAAGGTTGTATGACAGAGGTGTACTTTAATTGGGTTTTAATCACTAATTATTGAGTTAAAGGCTTTTAAACATTGCCATGTCCAATCATATGAGGTAAATTTTTTTATACTATTTGTAACTAAATAATCTCTTTAAATATAAAAGCATTATTACATTTAATTACAATTTTAAAAGACCATTTTAGAACTCAAAATTGTTGACTAAAGATATTTATGTAAATATACATCGTTCAAAATATTGTACATCCCTTTACTTCCTTCTCCAATTTAGTATTTGTTAAATTTTGATTCACTATAAAAGAATTTTTTGACTTTAAAGGTTTTGTTTGGATTGACGAAAGGATTTAAAATAATGGATTTGAGTTAATTTAAGATGAAAATATGTGAAAATTTGAATTGTTTGAATTAAAGAAAAGATATTAAGATTTAAGTGAAAAATTTATAAAAATTTGTAAATAATGTGATAGATAGGATAGATATTTTAATATTTTTTAACATATAAAATTATAAAATTACAAATTTATTCTTATAATTAAAAATAAAATATAATTTATTTTAAAAAGTTTATAAAAATATTAAAATAGGTATTTATTTGTAAATTAAAAATTTAATTTTATAATAAAACATTATTAATTTATTAAATACAATTAGTTTTTTAAAATATGAAATTATAAAATTAGAATTTTTTTAAATCATTTCTATATTAAATTTAAGTAATATTATTATTTTATAATAAAAAATTAATATTAAATAATTCTTTTCATTTTTATTAAACTAAAATATATTTATATTATTAATAATTACTAATATTTATTTTATCAACAATATTGTTTAATATTTTTATCATAAAATTTAAATAATATTTATTATTTTTATTTTTTAATATTTATTATTATATATATATATATATTATATTATGTATAAATATATTTCTTTTATAATATATAATTAATTATATTTTATATATATAATAATTTTTTAAAGTTAACATAAATTAAAAATTATAATTAATTATGTTTTGTAGAAATTTAATACTAAATATGTTAAATTAAGGTTAGTTATGTCTCCCTTTATTTCTTTGTTTATTGCAGAGACCAAAATCTCAGCCACACTCTTGTTTTCACACTCGTAAATCACCGTAAATCTATTGAATCAAACAATCACATTCTTGGTAAACGAAACACAACAAAAGTTAGAAAAAAAAAAAAGTTTATATACTCAATTTGATCGATTATAATAAAATTTTATATCAAAAAAAGCATTTTCGTTTAAAAGAGTGTAAAGAAGTCAAGTAGTTACACACAAACAATCAACCCAACATTTTTAGTTCAACAGTAATATTTTATTAAGCATTTAATAATTTGGTTAAAAAAATTGGAGAGAAAAAAAACTTGAAATAATTTTTGATAACTAAAAACTTAAAATAGAATTTTAGAATATCAAAATATAATTTAATAAATAAATTAAAGAGTAAATTTTGAAGGAGTAAGACCACTTTTACCCGGTGAAAGATCTGTCATTTTATTTAGCCAACATGTTAACAAGTCTTAGTATAACACCAACAAAATTATATTTAACATCAATCTTTACAGTTATATTTAAAATCAAAATTTACCATATTTATTATATAAAATATAATAAATTAATATATTCTTAATATTTTCTCTACGACCATATTTATTTAACGGTACAATTAACTAATATAATTAAAACAGTCCCATTCTTCTTTTTTTGGAATATTCAAAAGTAATTAGAAGTGGGAAGTGCTTTTTTGTGGGGACCAATAAATAATATGAAACACTGTTAGAGAAATACATTTCTAGAAGCCCACACTAGAAGAGTTTTACAGTTGCAAAACCCTGAAATCTGAAGTTCTGCCATGGTTTTCACAGCAACGCTGTATTCAAGCTTCACTTCACCACCTTCTTCCTCCTTTCGAAACGCGCTTTCCGCAACTCCCTCCTACTGCGCATTTCCGCCACGCAGAATCGCCACGCCGAGAATGGGACCGGCCCAGGCCCAGGCCCAGGCCCAGGCCCAGACCAAGGAGGCCAAGCTCTGGGGCGGGAGGTTCAAGGAGGGCGTAACGGACGCCGTGGAGAGGTTCACGGAGTCGATCTCCTTCGACAAGCAGCTCTACAAGCAAGACATAAAGGGGAGCAGAGCGCATGCCTCAATGCTCGCTCACCAGGTCAGTTACGAAATCGTTCACTCTTCCAATTCATCGCTCAACAAAGCAAAAACACTCACTGTTGTTTTTTTAGGGTTTGATAAGCGAGAGCGACAGAGACTCCATTATTGAAGGCTTGGAGGAAATAGAGAGGCGCATTGAGAATGGAGAGTTCAATTGGAGAGCTGACAGAGAGGACGTGCACATGAACATCGAGGCTGCGCTCACCGACATGATCGGTGAGCCTGCGAAGAAGCTCCACACCGCTCGGAGTAGAAACGATCAGGTTTTGACCGACTTTCGCCTCTGGTGCCGGGACGCCATCGACGGGATCCTCGTGAGCATGAAGCAGCTTCAGGTGTCGCTGCTGACCCTGGCTTTGAGGAACGAGGGTCTCATTGTTCCTGGTTACACTCACTTGCAGCGCGCGCAGCCCGTTTTGCTGCAGCATCTGCTCTTGGCTTATGTTGAGGAGGTTTGATCGTGGTTTAGGCCTTGTTTGTTTACTGCTTTGGAAAAGTGGGTTTCTATTTTCTAGTATTTGTTTGTCCATCACTGAGCATGTTTGAACATTTGAAGGTGTTTGAATCCTGAGCACTTGAGTAGAGGAGGATGGGAAAAATCTCCTAGCTGTTTCTGTTTTTTTATATTTTAGTACTTGTTTCAGAAATTATTTTCATGACTTGATAGATTTTTGATGAGAAATTGATGTTGAATAGTGTGGAGTTGCTTTAGAAAACAGTGTTGTTGATCAAATGTAAGTGTCTCGCCAACTTTAAAATATCTCATGTTAATAATAGGAGAGGAAAGGGTTTTAACAACTGAATGGTGTTTTCTTATATTTATGTCAGCACTGTCTATATGAAGTGTTCTGTTCATTGATCTTTTAAAACTTGGATTACCAGCCATCAGGCTTTTATTTTGTGGTTAAATTCTGCTGGAAAATGTGTTTAACATTGTAATTGTTTTTAAAATGTATGTTCTATCCAATTTATTCATTCACTTGATTAAGGAGGCTATCTGGATTTGGGTATAGTTTTAGTACTGTTATTTATTATGCAGATTGAGCGTGATGCTGGGCGTTTGGTAGATTGTAGAGCTAGGATGAATTTCTGCCCCTTAGGGGCTTGTGCCTTGGCTGGTACAGGGCTTCCCATAGATCGATTCATGACTTCAGAAGCTTTAGGGTTTACGGCTCCCTTGAGAAATAGGTATTTCACTTCATTTTCTTTTTTGCGAAGTCAATCTATGTAATTATGCCTAGCATGTGATTGGTGTCAAGTTTCTATATACATCTCTTTATGTGCTATGCTAACTGATTCTATATTGTTATGTTAAATAGTATAGATGCAGTTTCGGACCGAGATTTTGTACTGGAGTTTCTTTCTGCTAATGCCATCACAGCTGTGCATCTTTCTCGGCTTGGTGAGGAGTGGGTACTGTGGGCTTCAGAGGAATTTGGATTTATCACACCGAGTGACTCTGTTTCAACTGGAAGTAGTATCATGCCTCAGAAAAAGAATCCAGATCCAATGGAACTTGTTCGCGGGAAGTCTGCCAGAGTCATAGGGGACCTGGTTACTCTTCTTACATTGTGCAAAGGTCTTCCTCATGCTTACAACCGTGATTTGCAGGTAGCTAAAAAGTAAAACCAAAGTGTAACTTTTCTTGAATTGCATGTTTTTTTCATGGTGTGCTCCTTATTTCGTTTGTTTTATTTTGTTTTGTCTAAGATACACTAAAAAAGTTCCTTTGTGGAAGTAGGAAGACAAAGAACCAGTATTTGACAGCGTGAAAACTATTTTGGGGATGCTTGAGGTATCAGCAGAATTTGCTCTCAATATTACCTTCAATCGGGAAAGAATACAAAAGGCATTACCTGCTGGTCATCTTGATGCAACCACACTTGCTGATTATCTTGTTAATAAGGTCAGTCCCATTTATTGGTTTGTCTTCTCTGAGTTAACTATCTTGTCTCCTATAAAAATTTTTGTAACTGAAAACAAGATAATCCATCTGGTGCAGTATATATTAAAAGCAATCTGCATGTCACTGTCCAAGTTTGGGTTTGAACTCATCTCTATTCCCCCATCCTAGGGTCCTGTGCTTCAACAGAAAACAGAATCAAGCATATCCCCCATCCCCAAAATCTAATTGAACGAAGCAAATAAACGTTTACAAATTTTACATCTTATCATGTTTCAAATACTAATTCAATAAACTACTTTGTGAAATGCTTTTCATGTTGTTACCAGTCTATACAGGATTGGATGTCTAAACAACACGGGCTATTTTTTTGTTGTGTGTATGTGTGGGTGGATATATATATATATATATATATATATATATATATATATATATATATATATATATATATATATATATATATATATTTTCTGTTGCAAGTCAGCTTGCATCTGTACCATGGCTGCTTGCTTTTATGTTCAACTTGTATCATTCTTTCTCTTCTACTGAAAACTTAAAATTTTTAATTACGACTTATCTTTTCTCCTCTATTAGTTGTGCAAGCCTCATTCTTTCTTTTTCTTTCACATTTCAGGGTGTTCCATTTAGAACATCTCATGATATCGCTGGAAAATCTGTTGCTTTATGTACATCGAAGAACTGCCAACTGCTGGACTTAAGTCTTGATGAGCTGAGAAGTATAAATCCAGTCTTTGAAGAGGACGTGTATGATTTTCTTGGAGTAGAAAATGCGATCCAGAAATTTGTCTCTTACGGCTCTACCGGGTCATCATGTGTTGCCAGCCAAATTGACTATTGGATGAAAAAACTTGAAATGAAGTGAAGACTATCCTGATTGTCATGAAATTTTCATCTTGTTATGAAAAGCCAATCCCGAAATCTTGGAATAATTACGCATGCCAAAGATCCTGCAACGCGTAATTCTGAAATCCACCAAGGTGATCCTTTGAGTATTTGAATTGTGTAAGAGCATAAGGTGTTATATGCAAATTAGTCAGGGTTTCTGAATAGGTAGTTTTGGAATCAAGATGCCACACCTAATTAATCTTGGATTTTACATTACCACCTGTTCGACTGTAATTTCAGCATGACATATGAATGTCGTGGCTTTTATTGAAATAAAGTCATCTTTAGCCACCAGACGGCTAGGTATTCACATTAATAGCATTATTATCAGTACACATGAATTTTTAGAAGTTAGCACTCATTATTATTATTATTATAAAAATAATTATTATTATCGTATTAAAATCATTTTCTGTTATTACTTTCAGGATGTTTAATTCTTTAAAGCCTATGGAACACAGATATTGATACAGTGGATCCTGATCGGGGACAAGTGTAATTTTCAAAATATAATTTATGCCGATTTTATGTCGTAATATATAATCTAAATGTTTTTAATTATATAAGATTTGTTTTCTATTTTTATAATCATAATAGAAATTTATACAATAAATTTGTAAGTTTTTAAAAGTTTGATGTATTAGTTTTTTTAAAATTATGTTAAAATTGTCTAATATTCAAAAAGAATATCTTTTTGAACTAAACAATTTATCAATACGTATTGAAAGTATATCAATGTTCGGTTTCATTGTTCAAAGTTAAATAATCTCGAGTAATTTTTAATTTTATTTTATTTTGTAATTATTTTATTCTAAACAACCTATATCATGTCTTAACTTCTGGTTTTACTACTTTTTTTCTCCTCCATTACCCTTCTGGTAAAACAAAGCATGTAAAAAAACTATATTAATGAATACAATAAATCAAAGAGCAATTGGTTAGTAAACCACAGTAGGTACCCTCCGACACTATCATCAAAAGGAATTTGATCATTACACTCTCGCGGTTTCGCACAATGGAAAAGCAAACAATGTAAAGGGGAAAACCTTAAAAAAACGACCAATAGTAACTGACTCCATTAAGTTTAGTTTCCATGAGATCTCTTACGAAACCACGGAGTTAACGAGAACCAAATTAAGAACCTAACCGCACTCGTCAATTAAGCATTAGCATGATTTTTCTACGCTATGGAAGAACAAAGGAATACTTGCAGCTGCTAGCAGTTTTCTTTCCCGACAACAGATTTGGCTTGTCGGGGTGGATTTCTTAAACGACGGAATCCAGGTACATCAGTAATGGATGTGGCCAATTCATTTGACAGGCCAAAATTGTTCTCTATATCTGATTTTGCGATCTTGTTAGTTGGATCATTTTTCCGCGTTTCAATTTTGGATGTTTCGATAAACACAAGTTGAAAATAGTGTTAAGACGGAGAGAACAGCTGGAGGAGGGCTCTTTTGTTCATGCAATAAGAAGTCGTTGAAGATTAACAAATGTAAATGCCGATCCGTTAGTGGGAGCCGTGGAGCATCGTGTGACCGCACACATTTTAAGTGCACAAATAGGGAATCAAACCATTGCACGTGAGATTGGACGTCAAAAGCAAGGAAACAAAAAGAAAGTACGAAAACCAGTAATTCAGCTAGTCACTAAAGACCAATGTCTTCCTCTCCGTAAAATAGCAGTAGTACGGAAACATCCAAAATTGAAACATTCAGAAAATAGCAGCAGTACTGAAACAAATAGGGAATCAAACCAATTAGCAGGAAACGAACCCCTAAAATCAAATAACACAGAATGTTCTGTGGACGAAGATGGAAGTGTGATTGCTTCTGAATGTGCTAAACTACTCCAAAGTGCACTTGTTCTGCAACCTCCTGCTAGTTGTCAGGACAACCCGGTGCCCATAAAGAAGGCATTACGTGACATTCAGAACTCGATGGTATACTACATCTAAAGCTCTTTGCATTTATACCAAATTTGATGACCTGCCTCATATTTTCGTACTTTGCATTTATATATGTAACAGTTTTCCAACTAGCTTACTAAGCATTGGATCATTTTCCCGCGTTTCAATTTTGGATGTTTCAGTACTGCTGCTATTTTCTAGAGAGGAAGACATTAGGTCTTTGGTGACTAGCTGAATTACTGGTTTTCTTACTTTCTTTTTGTTTCCTTGCTTTTGATCGTCCGATCTGACCTGCAATGGTTTGATTCCCGATTTGTGCGCTTAAAATGTGTGCAGCCACACGATGCTCCACGGCTCCCACCAGCGGATCGGCATTTACATTTGTTAGTCTTGCACAACGACTTCTTACCGCGTGAGCAACAGAGCCCTCCTCCAGCTGTTCTCTCCGTCTTAACACTATTTTCAACTTGTGTTTACCGAAATATCCAAAATTGAAACGCGGGAAAATGATCCAACTAGGGTTGACAAGATGGCAAAACCAGATATAGAGAGCAATTCTGGCCTCTCAACACATCCATTACTGGATTCCGTCGTTTAAGAAATCCGAGAAGCCAAAAGCTGTTGTCCGAAAAGAATCCATCAAGTTAGAGTCTGTCCAACAACACCTTTGGCTTGTCTGAGTAGATCTCTTAAACGACGGAATCCCGTACATCAAGTTGCAATTTGAGATTCAAGGTTTGAAGGCTCAAAAGGTGTCATTGCTTTATCGATGGATTCTTTTATGAAGTGTTGCTTTAGTTCTTCTTATCCGTCCGTCTTTTGCTTTGGATATCAAATCAACTTGTGTTTACGTACTGGTTCAACTGCAATGTAAGATACTCCTTCTTAAGCCATTCTTCGAAGCCGACGAATCACTGGCCAGTTGTTGAGGCCTTAGTTCAGCAATCTCAGTCTGCAAACAACACAGCAAGCGAATAAGCAACAGTAACTTCTTCCTCTCAACATCACAACAGACAGCAGTAATAACTCGTCAAATAACCAATTCATTAGAATCTTCTCAGATCAACAGTATAATCATAACAGACAGCAGTAATAACTCGTCAAATAACCGATTCATTAAATTCTTCTCAGATCAACAGTATAATCAATACAAAAGCTGTCAAAAATCAATTGAACAATTAACTTCCTAAAACTCGAAATATTTCAAAATTAGGGATACGCTTTCCATTCCAGCGATAGATGATTTCATTTCAAAATTGATAACCATAAACCTATTCCGTTACAAACGCAAAGACTAATAAATCAGATAAATACAGATGCTAAACTCAATGAACTTTGTAAGAAAAAGTATCTGATAAATCAGATCCACTAACAAGCAATTTTATCAGTGCTAAGGAAGTAACTAACCTGATATGCTTTATTTTCTTCCTCGAGGTTACGAATCCTCTCCTCGTAGATTTGCTTTTCGTTTGTCTCCGAAGATGAGGCATGAACTGGACTCGTTTGCTTGGATCGGCGACTTGTCTTCTTCATTGTAGTCTTTCGAAGTCGACGGAAGTAATCTTGGAAAAGAGAAGAACGAAGAATGGAGGGAATGGCCACTGCCCAAATTGAAGCTCAAACTTCTTATATGGGATGAAAGGACACATCTGCGACTACTAAAATCATAACGATATGTTACTAAACAACCAATCGTCATGTGCCACGTAAACAAAACAATTGAAGATTTCCGGAGGGAAACCAAACCTACTTGATTCAAATTTTCTTTCTCGGAAATGTACTGTATTATATTATTATTACTATTATTATCATTATTATTAATTATAACACTGTTTAAAATTAAAAAAACAAAAAAATTACATAAACTAAAATAAATACAAATCAAAATAAACTAACTTTACCAAATTAAAGCCTTCTAATATTAATATTAAAAGATTTTGAAAACAAATTAAATGGAATATATATATATATATATATATATATATATATATATATATATATATATATATATATTATGCATTAGCAAATATATTTTTGCTTATGGAGATCGTTTGAACCATTCTCCATTTTGAACAAAAAATAATATTTAAATTGGATGCAATATTTTTATATATAAATATAAGTATATTCAATATTTTTAAATTAGATATAAGGATGGTGTGTGCAATTATATATTTTTGTCTAGTCTAATTTTAATATATGTTCTCGTACTCATCTTCTAAATACTTGTTCTTGTACTCATCTCAATACAAATTACTATTATTGTCTTAGTAGTGATTTCGTTTTAAATTATAACCAAATGCTTCTTCTTATGTTGTATGATCGTAGCCATATGCTTGAGAAGTTGTAATTTCAGTTAAATCGGGCACACAATAAAATAAAATAGGTTGCTGACCAAAAGAGGAGGGAGGTGTCCTTTGCCATTGGGGATTTTGTTTACTTGAAGCTTTATCCATACCGAATGAAATCTTTAGGAATCAGGGTGAATCACAAACTAGGGGCTCGTTTTTATGGCCCTTTCGAAGTGTTAGAGAGAATTGGAAAAGTTGCTTACAAACTCAAACTTTTGGAGTCAGCCAAGATCCATCCTGTGTTCCATGTATCTCTCTTAAAGAAGAGTATTGATCCATCCATGTTACCCCAACCACTGCCAACTGAGTTAAATGAGGAAACAGAGCTGATAGATGAACCTGAATTCATCTTGGAAAGCCTTTATAATAAAGGAGGAGAGGAGGAAGTCTTAGTATTAAGTTTTATATCTATGCACTGTTGTTTTACATGTTTCTGGATTTGGGTCGTTTTTCTGTTACTGTACAGCCCATTCATTTTCTTTATTTAACCAAACCTATACCACTTTTCAAAGGATGAAAATAAGAAGTATTTTTCAGTTTTCCAGTGTTCATCTCCTTTCCCACATATTTGCATGCAAGTTGTTGAACGCATATTTTTCAAAACTCTCCACAAGGCTTTCGTTCTAATGCAAACTCAATATGGTATAAGAGCGGATTAATCCCGCTCTGTTCCTTTCCCTGATTCATTTCTCCTCTTGTGTTATCAAATATTTTTTTCTCCTCTATTTTACCTTGTTCTTGAAAACTTTTTTGATTTTCTCAAAAGCTTTATGGATCCATTACAGAACTCGGCCAACCCGTTCTTTTTACACCCTGGAGAAAATCCAGGGATGATACTCGTAACCTCTGCCCTTGATGAATCAAATTATCACACCTAGAGTTGTGCCATGAAACGTGCGTTACTCTCCAAGAACAAAATAAAATTCATCAGTGGAGAAATTCAAGAACCAGCAGCAACGGATCCTCTCCATGATGTGTGGGAAAGATGCAACATGATGGTGATATCCTGGATCACTCGATCTTTGAATACCCAGATTTCGCACAACACTATATACATTGACAATGCCGAAACTCTTTGGAAAGATTTGAGGGAAAGGTTCTCTAAGGGTGATCATTTTCGGATCTCTAACATTGTTCAAGAAATCAATTCCATTAAACAAGGAGAAAGAAGTGTCTCTGAATAATACTTGACTTATCTCAAAGTTTTGCGGGAAGAACTTGACTTCCTAAGACCGATTCCATCATGTACCTGTGAAGTTAAATGTCACTTTGAAGTTATGAAGATTATCACTATATCTTTCTTGAAGGGATTATGAGATATATACATGAATGTTAAAACGCAAATTCTCCTCATAGATCCTTTGCCAAGCATTAACTGTGAATTCTCTCTCATACATCAGTAAGAACGACAACTTGCTGGAGGAGGAGAAGCAGTTGAATCAAAGTCAGTAATTATTAGCAATGTAGGTGGTCAAGAATTAAAAATTCGAGGACAAGATCAGTTCAACAATTGGAAATCAAATGGTGCATAGAGATCACAGGGAAGAGCAAGGACGAAGAACTACGGAAAGCAGTGTAGCTATTGTCACAAGAATAACCATATTGCAGAAGAATGCTATTCCAAACATGGTTATCCGCCTTGGATGAAACAAAAATACAGAGGCAACGTAAATCAATTTGAAACACAACAAGAAACCCCAAGAAGTATAGAAGAACCAACAAATAGTAGACAAGCTAATCAATCATTGACGAATGAACAGGTTCAACAGTTGTTAAGGATGTTACACAATTCTGAAGAAACAAATGTGTGTGTTAACACCATAGGTGAAAGAAAATCCACGCAAAATGTGAAAGGTAATGCATTATGGGTCCTTGACACAGGAGCCACAAATCACGTTACATGTTTAAGTAACATTTTCATTAGCTTTCGAAAGATAAAGCCTCTCAAAATAAATCTTCCAAATGGAACTTTTGTTAAAGCTAACTATGCAGGTTCTGTGAATTTAACCTAAAATCTTACTATGACATTTATTACGTACCTACTTTTACCTTAAACATAATTTCTATTCAAAAACTTATTAGCCATGCAAATATTCAATGTTTATTCTTTCACAAATGTATGTTAGATTTACGATACCCATATGTTGAAGATAGTTGGGCATGCTAGACTCATTGAAGGCTTATATCACGTTGTTGAGAAAGATATGTGCAGTGTAAATAGTATGACAAGCTTCAGGACACGCAACATAGATGTTTGGCATTTTAGATTAGGCCACCCTTCTAATAGGATCTTGGAAAATATATGCAAGAATAACACTGACATGAATTATGATCAAAACAACATTTGTGAATACTGTCATTGTGGAAAACAACATAAACTGAAAGTTTCAAATCAGTGAAACTGCTAGTACTGATATTTTTTATCTTTTGCATGCTGATATATGGGGGTTGTTTAGTGTTGCTTCAGTACATAGGCATAGGTATTTTCTTACTCTTGTTGATGATCATTCTAGGCACACTTGGATGTTTATAATGAAGAACAAAAGCGAAACCAGGAGTCTTTTTAATGATTTTGTTAAATATGCACGTACCCAGTTTAGTAAAAACGTAAAAATCATAAGGTCTGACAATGGCTCTGAATTCAATTATAAGGATTTCTATAATAACTTTGGCATTATTCATCAGACTACATGTGTTGAAACTCCTCAATAGAACTCTGTTGTTGAGAAGAAATGTCAGCACATTCTCAATGTTGCTAGGAGTATAATGTTTCACTCAAATTTACCAAAACCATTATGGAATTATGCCATATCACACGCTGTTTTCATTATCAATCGCATTCCCTCTGCTGCCATGAGTTTTAAGATTCCATATGAATTACTGTATAAATGTAAACCTGATTTTTCTATTCTTAAGGTATTTGGTTGTTTGTGTTTTGCGTCTACAATAACTAACAATAGAAATAAGTTTGACTCTAGGAGCAGAAAATGTATCTTCTTAGGCTTTAAAAATGGGGTGAAAGGATACGTTGTTTTAAATACAAAATCTAGAGAAGTTTTTATCTCCAGGGATGTTATCTTTCATGAAAGAACCTTCATTCAACTAGAAGAGCAGATTGGACGAACTGATTCTGAAGAAGACATGTCTTATTTATCATATGAGAATGTTGGAGAACATGTGCAGCAACAAGAAGAAAATATCAATACACAAATAGAGGAAGATATGAACGAAAGCCATGATGTAAGAAGATCATCTAGATTGAGAAAGGCTCCAGACTACCTAAAAGACTATCATCATCAAATTCACAACTCCACAATCAGCCATAACGACACATAGGTCATGCACCCTATAAGCTCAGTTCTCTCATATAATTCTTTAGATAAAAATCAATTATGTCTAATTACTTCTATATCACCACACAGTGAACCAAAATTGTAGAAGGAAGCTATCAAAAGTGCATAATGGAGGAATGCCATGAAAGATGAGATTGAAGTTCTCAACACGAATGAAATGTGGTGTACTACAGATCTTCCTCCAGGAAAGAAATCCATTGGGTTATACACAAGTTGAGGGAGTTGTCGCAACCGGGGTCACAACGGGGACGGCGAACAAAAAATAATTTCATTTTCAAAACAGAGGAGTCGCCACCATAGTTTATTAGGAAAAATTATGGAAAACCAAAAACAAGATAAGGCAAGTTTGCAAACCGGATTTAGAGTTCGGGAGTCGGTTACGTGTGGGGAAG
>Ga0209700_100688_pt1 | contig 66621 bp, 41 predicted proteins | sample SiratroredBW_FD_187528 | JGI IMG/M metagenome (GOLD analysis project Ga0209700, IMG submission 187528) | Root nodule microbial communities of legume samples collected from California, USA - Siratro red BW (SPAdes) (version 2) | ecosystem: Host-associated > Plants > Roots > Nodule | place: USA... | reverse complement strand
GTATATATATATATATATATATATGTATGTATGTATATATATCTATACATATATATATATATACATACATACATATATATATATATATATATATATATATATATATATATATATATATATATATATATATATATATATATATATATATATATATATATATATATATATCCTTATTTACTTACATTGAATCAATTCAATCAATATCTTTTTTCCTATCATATAGCTTGCTCTTTTGAAGTTGGTACGAGCTCCTAATCTTGGGAACTTTGCTTCCGCATCTTATTCTTTGCTGCCTTATATGTGCTTCTTTTTTAGGGTTGCTTGAAGTGCACCCATTTTTATTTTTTTGGGTTGCCTTGCCTAAAGTGTTCCCAATAAAGGCTATCCTATATCTCTGCAAACCAGTCTTGTAATGGTGATTCCTTTGAAATGGTCCGGATTGAAACGGCTCAGAGAAGCCACAAGCACAAATTAATGAGGAGTGTTAAGATAGTCTGATATTGCGACTTCCTGCATCATACAAAAATTGATGGAGGTTAAGCAGTTGTCCATTCGGTGTACTGTATATACACTATCTATCGACTCAGTCATTGAATAAAAGTGAAAACTCTCCAATCTATTTTTCTACAGTACGTGGATAGAGGATATTATGTTCCGCAAGTCATCAATTTCCTTAGATGATGATCCATGCAAGCTTGCATTGAAATACTTCCACTTATAATAAGGACATAGATTTGAGAAATGATCATTGAAATTTATTTATGCACCAAGAGATGACATTTGCTTGGACTATCCTATAAATTACAAAACTTGTAATGCATGGTTGATTGTTAAATATGTGGCATTGCAATAAAACAGTATCTCTTTGTTACTCATTTTAATTTTTTATCGGACTCTTGTTCACAGATCAAAGCATTACTTGGTGATTATGACGCCATCCATGTTCGTCGTGGGGATAAAATAAAGACCAGGAAAGATAGATTTGGTGTAGCGAGGAGCCTGCATCCTCACCTTGATAGAGACACCCGGCCTGAGTTTATTATTTGTAGGATAGCGAAGTGGGTCCCACCTGGAAGAACGTTGTTCATTGCTTCAAATGAAAGGACTCCAGGGTTTTTTTCACCACTTTCTGCCAGGTAACCGTTCTCATGATCACACTTTGGGGTAAAAGGGGGAAGGGGATTCCTATGCTATAATTTCCTTTGCTTCAGAAATCGTACATGATACATTAACAGTAATTAAAATATTTATGTTTAATGCTATATGAAGCTGACCCTCGTTATTTAATAGTCATGGAAACAATTACTTGAGTTTGTCATTTATTTTCTGCAGGAAAGTTGTGTTGTTTTTAAATTAATGTCCAGATTGATTTAAAAGAAATTGCAATAATTATCAAATACAACTTTATACTCTTTATGACTCAATTGCAGGTATAGATTGGCATATTCGTCAAACTATAGCCATATATTGGACCCGGTAATTGAGAACAATTATCAATTATTCATGATCGAGAGGCTTATAATGATGGGTGCCAAAACGTTCATTAGGACGTTCAAGGAGGATGAAACAGATCATAGCCTCACTGATGACCCGAAAAAGAACACTAAACTTTGGCAGATACCTGTTTATAATGCGGATGAAACATGCTGACGACTAGAGCTGACTATGCAATCCACCACGGAAATTAAAAATTACTCGCAGCCCCAAAATCTTTAGGAAGAAATTCTTGCAATGGAAGAAATGATAGGTGGTGATTAGTTTTTGTTGTAAATTATGATGTTAGCTACGTTAAAAATTCCATTAATTAATTCATTAAATGTATGTACTTGTCTCATAGTAAAGTTGAAGTGATCACTATATTTTTGTCTTAATTAACATTTTAATCCTTCATAATAATACACATTTTGTTGAGTTACTAAGAAATATCTTGGACTGTTATAAAAAATCCACATACTTGAGTATGAAATCTTGTAAAATTTTTATTATTATATAATTTGGAAAGATTTTGTGTATTTAGTTGAGAGATGTGTTATGTACTTGTTGTTAAACTCTGGGAGTTTAGTGAATAATTGGAAAGAATTTTGTGTACAAGAGGTTGTAGTAAGAATATTTGCATAATTACATTCAAGAATTAGGTTGAATTTATATTTTGGGTGAATCAGTATAAATTGTATTACTTGCATATAGCTTCTTTTAACCCTATGTCAAAACGTTATAAGTTGTGAACACGTTTTTAAATTCTTTTGACAACCTTGTTCGAGCGTTTAATTGTACACGTTTCAGAATTATTTAAATATCCTCTCTAGAGTTAATCTCTCTTTAACAGGTTTCTCTTGGATATATCTAATCTCCCCACTAGATAACCACTCAGTACAAAATACCTCTCCAGGCAAAGTACATAGTTTGCCTATGCTATACAAAAGGAAAGTTGCTTTGATTACAAGTTCACTCTGAAAATAAAGGATATGGTTGGTGTTTGGTTGGAAGGTGATAATGGGGTCTTTGTTTGGTTAAGAGTGAGATTTTGAAAGGATGAATAAGGTTTTGTTTTTGGTGGTGGTACGAGTATTCGAAGTTGTAACGGTGGTAATGACTTGTTGAAGACTTGCTATAACTTATTTTGCCAAACTAGCTAAAAATGTTATTCAAGTCATCTTCCCGTTTTAGCGAACATCATATTCGTAGTCATTGACCAAGGATTGCACCATGTTAAGAGCGACGTCAGTTGGATGTGACAACGATGGTAGTTGATGGTGAAAGAGCATCAGCACTACATGAGTCTGGCCATACTGCAACAAAAGATGTTTAAGAGTCTGCAAGACCTTTTAGCTTAGGCTTGTGCTTGCTTTAGTTTAAGTTTCAATTTCTACTTTAGCTTTGACATTGAAGGAAAAGGAAAATGACCTCTTTAGCAGTGTCTGATTTTATAAGGAGTGGGAGTGCATTAAAGTGAGGACAGTTGTTCCATATCATTTTTTCACATGAAAGGTAAGAACAGTACAGTATGTATAAGAAAAACTCACTATGCTACTGCTACTTTACTACCGATCAAGAATACTCTAGTAGCTCTAAAAGAAGATTATAGATATTAGAATTACGTTTAATTTAAATATATTATTATTTTGATTCCAAAATTATTGGTCTGAGATCTAATATCGATGACTGTTCTTTTAACCTTCTAGCAAGCAAGCTCTCTTAATGAGCTCGAGGCATCTCGAGTTTCATGGAAATAACATATTGGTGGGGCATCTACGAGCTTGTGGAATCGACTTAAAGGTAGATAAAAAGGAACATAATCTTTTATAAGATTGTTCTTGACAAAAGCAAGAAAAGATGCCATCGTGTCATAAAATACTCAATTATACCAGAAACTTGTGCTATTGTCCACGTAACATATTAGCATAGAGATTTGTCTCAAATATTAAGGACCCATCGTACATTTGTCGTGGAGTACTAATAACAAATTATGGATATTCATTATTTTTATTAATAGTTATAATATCTTTTTATCATATCATAATATTTATAAAATTAATATTTTCTTGTTTCTAGATTTCATTTAGTATTGTTGGGTGTCTATATTCGTTTTTCTGTAAAATATAGCTAATGCAAGGTAAAAGTTTACGGAATAACCGATTTTCTTCCTTCATATAACGATCAACAGAAAACAAAGACGAAATTACACAATAGTCTATTGGGTCCATACTAATGTGAAGTAGTGGAAGAGTTTATTCGTAATACAGTGCATGGAAATGATATATAGATTTCAAGGGCACTTAGGCTTATTCCCGTGAGTCTTGAGGCGTGCATAACAAGGACAAAGGTCCTTATGGCCATAGGTACCAGGGGGCACACAGTGGCATTTGTGGCAACATGCCTTGCATGCTCTTTTGCATCTCTTCCTTTTCGATGCTTTGCTGCATCTTCTTGAACATTCATACTTGCAATCTACCACAATCCACCAAAACAAATGCTTTAATATATAATTAATTACATCATCTATGCAATTTCAGATTGAAGATAAAATATGGGAAAATGCAAACAATTTGTGGCACAAGATGAGAAATTGAGTTTTGTATTTTGAATACGTAAGTTCTTTTTTACCATGACATTAAACCATTCCAAAATTTTCATTCCTCCAAATAAAAAGAAAAATAAATTAAAAGCATTGTATCTATATATCCTTAAAGATGTATTACTTACTGATTTTGTGCAGCTTGATATCATTGCTATTCAGACTCACATTCTTACTTCCTCCATTTGTCTGTAACCAAAACACAATGTTCATGTTTTTCTTTACATAGTAAATAGTATGCATAATTTACAAAATGAAGAAAAGCAACTAATGCAATATATAAACTCATTTAGGAGCACACATGCATGCATTAACGAATCAAAGATATGATATTAACATTAACAATGGCATGCATGAAAGTAGAAAATTCTCGATGACTCACATTTTCAAGAAAACTGGCAACTCCAGTGCTGATGGATGAAGCTTCTGCAAAAGCCTAAGAATGGGAAATTACACACACCAAAGCACAAATTTTTTGTCAGATACTTGACACTTTGAATTGAGATTTTATACAAACTGTGTGTACCTGTAGTAGTAGAAGAATGGCAAGAACAAAGACTCTGTACTCCATGTTTTGGTGGGTTGATGAAGTGAAGAAGAGGTTAATTTATATACACACTGTTTAGTTAATTTTTTGCTTTATCTCTTAAAACACTTTACAACCAATAGATAAAGGCAAAATCACAGGATTGAGATGATGTGAATAGCACTATAAAATGAGGTGAGCTTGTTTTCACGCTATTTTGGAAGCTTCCTTCACTTTTCGTTTTATTGCTTATGTTCTAGTGAGGGCACAGCTGTATGATGCTTTAGCTGCATGTGGGATCACGAGAGTGACTCAGCGAGATTGGTCCACTTTCTGACCAAAATTTTATCTGTTATCCTTATTCTGAATAACAACAGTAGCTAACTATTCAACTCAACAGTGAGATATGAACAAAAGTATTTGGATTTTCTGCTGAGTTTTTGTTGCTGCTGTGATTTCAAAATATATTGATTTTGATGTTAAAATATATTGATTTTTTTTAACATATCAAAATCAGTCTATTTTAAAGATATAGCAGAAAGACATCACCAAAAATCTAGCAGAAAATTTGGATTCCTCACACTAAGTACTAGAAAAAAAGACATGAATTGATATTTTTAGCAGATCGCACAGAACCAAACAAAATTTACTAAGATAGCATACAGGTACTCAAGAATTTGAATTGTTGTTATCTTTAGAAATTGGTTTTAGGGACACACAATTAATATGCTTGATTATCCCCTTTAAAAGGAAAGAGAATTGGAAGGAAAGTTATATTATTTAAATTAAATAACTAATTAAATAAACAATTGATATGCAAAAATTTATTATAACATTAAGTTATTTATATAAGCTATGGAATAATATATACATGAAAATTAATAATTTATTAAATTAATTAATATCATTAAAATGAAATCGAATTTAAAATAAGAGTTTATTAATTTAAATTGTTAATATTTTACAAGTTTGTTAAATCTTTATAGTGTTTAAATATTTTTATTAATTTAATTATATAATATATTGATAAGGAAAACACGTAATTCAATATGATAAGAAATATTTTAAATACATAAAAAAAAAATATTTGGTAAGAATCAATATGCTTGAAATTAAATCTAAATATAAGGAAGTGAAACCTTAGACACTAATCAATATCCGACACAATTGATGTGAAAAGAGTCAAATGTTATGATGGACATGAAGATTATATCTATCAAGATTATACAAGAAACAAGATTTATATAAAGAACAAAAGATTAGAAGATCTAGACATGACTACAATATTCCTAAACTACTTATTTTCAAGTGTTACGACATAAACCAAACTTCACCCACCACAAATAAAATAAATTATATATTTTGTGTCTTCGTATGTAACTAAAATGGTTAGAATTCACATAAATCATTATTGGCCAGAATAATAAATACAACTAATCGTATAAATGAACTTGAGTAACAACATATGCCATTTCTTGACAGTAATACAAATCGTGAACACAACACCTCGAATGAATGAATTGTTTTTCTTTCATTTGGAACTTTGTGACTAATCAACTTAGTTACATTCCGAACTTTTCACGATTGTGCATAAAGTCACAAATAATTAACTCCATAAATGTTTGTTGTTAACCATTTATTTTTAACTTGCAACTACTTGTTCAAAAAAGTTAAGACACTAGCCCAACTTGACCTAAAAAATAACATTTTATCTTTGACACCAAAATGTGAACGCATAAACCTAGTACTTCATCCACATAAAGTATTCAGAGACAATTTTCCCTAATTCTCACCAAAACTTCCACATGTTGTGCCATGTATATAAGCCATTCATGTGTTATAAGTTTTGCAAACCACCATAAAACACTCAAATATAACATTTAAGACACAGTAACATGGTACACAAATTGAAGTTCACATTCATTTGTTAGTGTTCAAATGTTGCCTTGTAGGCTTCAAAGTCACTAATAAAGAATTAAGAATGTAATCAATTATACAATTATATCAATTATGAAAAGTTCTTTGTCCTCCTTGTGCCATGGAATGATATACAAGATATTGGGAACATCTTTCTACAACAGTTTCTGAAGAACCAAATGATCGTAGCTACAAGGTCCATAAACATCTTTGAGAAGATGGTCTTCCACCCATAACTTGAAGTTGAAAAAATTTGAACAAGTTTAAGTTGTTATGCCTCAACTATTCATAAACCCTTTAGTTATGTTCGGTTTTCAAAACATAATTAAGTTTTTCTTAATATAGTAAAAGATCAACTTAGATCGAATCTAAAAAAATACATACCTATTAATCTCTTTCAAGCATTTTCTTTTCTTGACAAATTAGAAAATAAAGGATGAGTAATATTGAAACTAAAATAACAATTGTAAGACTGAATTCAAAAGAGTAGCACTAAAGAAAAACCGAATTTAAAAAGATAACTAGGAAAGCTAAATTGTAAACTGAAAATTGACAGTAAGAACTTGAAAGAAAACAAAATTTAATAACAGATATGTGAAAACTGAAATTAAAATGCATTATCGAGAATCGAAACATAAACATACTATAATTGAAATTCAAACTGAAAATTGAAATAAAAAAGGCATTGAATTTGAATCTATTATAAAATCCAAAAACCTAAAAGCTTAAAAACTAGATTTGACAGGGAAAACTGAGTTTGAATGCATCCAACTGAATTAACAGTAAAAACTAACAAAAAAACAAAATTGTAAAATTTCTAATCCTGAAATCTAATTCTCTAAGCGCGCCTTCTCCTTTTGTTGTATTGTATTTTTATAGTGCAAAAAGCAAGAAAAATGTGGGCCTGAACATATGTCCATAAATGGGCCCACTTAACTATGATAGTGAAATTACAAAAATACCCCTATACACAATTTCACTAAAAACTGCTGCAACATCTCATATTTATTTCAAATAACTCCCAACTCCATGATTTATTCTAAATAACTCCCAAATTAGAAAATTCCCGTTCTAATATTCCAATTAAAGTTCTTTGAGTCAGGGTTCCACTGGAAAAAGAATCAGCTCAATCAAGCATATACAGAAAAAATCATAAATCAAACACTCAACTGAGTTCAGTGCAGGAAGATTAAGCTACAGCAGAAAAATATAGAAAAATCTACCTAATGCAAAATTAATACACTTTCCACTGAAGTACCTATTTCCTATAAGAAATGCAAATCTATATTAAAAACAGAGAATAAGAATACAAGAAATACTTAGAAGATGTAATTAGCCTATAAAAATGTATTCAAATCAAGTTTATCAACTATCTCGACCAACCATTGCACATTTTCTACATAATTGGAACTATGTGTTCAATGGAGAAAGCTTTAGACGAATGTTGATTGAAGCAGAAACAGTATATGAATGGAATCAGAAGATGTCTGAAGACTTTCTGAAGAAAGCATCATTTTCAAACACTTCTCACATTCAAAACTGTCTGGTTGCATTGCAACAGAAGATCTCTATTTTCTTCAACAGCGCATATGTACTCACTCAATGACACTACCACCTTCTTTCTTCAAGAACCTGGATTCTACCTTTAGCAAGAACTCCATAAGATCCCTCGAGGTGTAATCAAACACTTAGAGGGGTAATATCAAACCACCAATTTTATTGACATTCTTCTATATAGTTGGTACGGGTTGCTATTCTGGTTAATGATCAACGAGAATAAAATTAGCGTGTTCAGGGTATGAGAGAATGGTTTATGTCATCACATCTAACCAATGTCAGTAACTATATATAATTTGCTAACTTGTTAGTATGTGCAAACATAACTGAAATATATTATAAACTGTTAAGAGATTTTCGGGAAAATAAAGAAAAGATAGCAAAGTTTTCTTAATGAAATAAGTATATAATGTATTTAATGAGAAAGACGGAACATTATTTTAATATCAGAAACTTCACCATTTATAAAACCTAAAACTTTGGTTTGCTGCAAGTCTGAAACTCAGCTGTTGACAAAAACCACTTTCAACCAGTAGGTCTGAGACTTTAAGACAAAATTTGGTGCTTACTTCAGGACTCAAGCATCTCATGTTCTAATCATGTTTGTTGTTGTTGTTTTCCTAGTCTTAAGCAGTCAGTTAAGAAGTTTTAGATGTTTTTATTATCTCCTTTTGCGTTCATGGTTTATTCCTATGACCATGTTTTTAGTGGGTAACTATTTTTAAGTTTATAAATGGTAAGGTTTCTGATATTAAAATAGTGATCAACCTTTCTAATTCAATATATTATATACATCTTTCTTCTTCTGTTAAAAAAGCTTTGCTATTCTGTTGTTTATTTTCCTGAAAATATCTAACATGATAAAACTCAGAAAATGATTACTTAACTTTGTTTCTTAAACTATGTATTTGGCTCTCAATGTTTGCCTAATCTTATGCAAATGATCAAGTGTCCCTGAATGAATGTAAAAAAGAAAGGTCAAATCAAGTGTAGCTTTCTTGACATGGATTCCTAAGAACTCTATAAGTGGAACTTCGTTCAATAATCTTTACCTTTACTTTATTTTCCTCTCAAGTCCTATTTTTTATGGAACATAGCATTACAAATTCAATCAAACAACACTTGGTTGTTTACTCATTCTTCCAATCTACTTCACTTTCCTCTACAGTCCATAACCCCAAACTCCAACTTTTAAGAGCATAAATGAGGCTTACTGTTAACATCATCGCTCAATGCAGATAAACAAAGTTGGACCTATAAGGAAACAAGAAAGTTCCAAGAATTGTAAAACCAAATAATATCACGTCAGATATTCAAAAATATACTATCAAGTCTACAACAAAATAATTTGCAGCCAATGAGTAATAGACAAAAGGTGTCTTAGAAGATGCACATGACTATTTATACCACAAAAAGAAATGGTCACTTCCAAGTTCTGGGACAAAAGATATATAGATAATCATCAGAAGTGAAAAGTAAAGAAGGAAAACACGGAATTACACATTCATAACCAGATCCCAACAAAATAAGATTTAGCAAATCATTCTGCAGACAAAGTGATCATGTACTTCATTTAGTAAATCTTCCATAAGCAAACACACACAAATGCCATAAACATTCAAATTAACTAATATCACCAACAACTTTTAAAACTGAAAGATGAAAACTATTTTCAAATTAAAAAAAAAATGGAAACAAAGTTGATATTTTGAAGGTTTCCTAAGGAAAACCTCCCAACAACATTAAATGGATTTCAATTTTGGAAACAAAAATCGCGCGCATGAGTCAAGTCTGTCTCTCTGGGGTTAAAGTTAACCCCATCAACCTATTATCTTTCTTGGAAGGGAATGGTAACAGACCCATTTCACCACACACAACACAAATTCAAAACAAAATTCAGAAGCCAACAAGAAAAAGGCCAAGTCCTTAGGCTCATGAACAGCCAACTCAAAGTGCTCATGACCACACATCTCATCACACACCAAAGAGGAAAGAAGTGAAATTTTCCCCACCAAGACATAAACAAAATAGATAAAGAAAAAACAAAGAGCAAAGTAAAAGAAGCCTGACAATTGTAAATGGAAAATTATACCTTTAAAAGTGTGTATCACTTGAATTTTTAAGGCAGAGCCGTAAACAGAGTAGGCACCGCCACGAGAGAAAGAGAGAGAGAGAGGAAGGTAGAATGAGAAAAAGAGAGAAGAAAACTTAATCACGTGTGGGACTTTGGTTTCATCAAAATTCATTTTAAAGCAAATGAAAATAAAATAGTTATTAAAATAAAGCACGTCATCATCGATATATGTCAAATGTAAATGTAACAAAACTGGGGTTCATATGTAAATTGACAACATGAATTTATCTTGTAACAGTATCTTACATTATCGGGCAGTCTTAGACTGATGTAAAAGTTTTTAAAATAAAGGAATGAAACAAAAAGAATTTAATTAGAATGCAGTGACAGAATAAGGTTTTACATTGCCAAGTACTGATGTAGGGTGAGATTATAGAGTTTTATAATATAATCTTAGACTGACGTAAAAGTTTTTAAAATAAAGGAATCAAACAAAAGGAATTTAACCAGAATGCAGTGACAGAAAAATGTTTTACATTGCCAAGTACTGATGTAGGGTGAGATTATAGAATTTTAGAATTTTATAATATAATCAAGGTTAATTTTGATTTCAAATTGTTTTCTGAGTAAGGAAGTATATTTCCAGATGGACCTTTCTACTTGTTTTATAATGCATTATAAAAATAAAGCATACATTCCGAGAGATTTGAAAGTTTACATTCCCAGAATAAATAATTCTAAAGTATATTTTTTAAAATACTTCCAGAATATTTAATTCGGAATGTTTTAAATATATTTTGTTCTGAAAAATATAAAGATTTTAAAACATTATTTCAACGGTTACACTATAATTAACGGAAATATTGGGCAACAAAATATAAAATATAATAGTGGAGGAAGCAATTGCCGAAATGAAAAGGCAAATATAGAACAATATTAATAGGTCACAAGTCTTAAAGTCTAAAATATGCGGGTTTTAATTATTATAAAGTGAAAGCAGAAGGCACTATATATGTATATTTTGCACAAAAGCAGTCCCCAGAAGCATAAGCATAGTCTAGCTCATGGCGTATTTCTGTGTCCAAGAACGGGCAGTACTCTCGTACTTTGCTCTGTCTGTCTTGTACATGTGAGCAATATCAGGCACCAAAGGATCATCTGGGTTGGGATCTGTCAGCAGTGAGCAAATTGACAGCAGCACCTGCAACAAATTGCATTAATAACCAATATCAACATTAATTGCACATAGGTCTCAATACACCCCAGGGCTTTCAATTTTATAAGAGGGATCTACACACATGCATGCATATACATGTGTGTGTACGGACAGGCGTGTATTATAAAATTAAAAGCACCGGCATGTGTGTATACGTGTGTATATTAAAAAGCAAGGCAAGGAGACTGACGAGTATAAAGCCTTATACCTTGGAAACTGTAAGAGCAGGACTCCACTGCTCTTTCAGAATGTCCAAACAGATACTTCCGTTGCTGTTTATGTTAGGATGAAATACCTTGGTTCGGAAGGAAACCTACAAAAGCAACATTGTAAATATGTTTCCCAATCTAAACTATACACCCCAGATCAAAGAAACATATACAAGATATAATTCCAGCCTGTATTCAGATAAAGGAAATCCAACGAAAGTACAATGCAGTGAAATCAGAGAAAAGGTTAAAGGCAAATCATTACAAAAAATAAATATGACAGGGGACCAAGATGCAACAAAAAACTGACAATTGAAAAGGGTACATCAGCACTTTCACCTACAAATTCAAAATATCTGGTTGAGTACATGCCAACGACAGGAAGACTATGGTTTTCATAAAAACATTACTAATCAGAAGTCGTGTGTCAATATTATTATGACAACACAAAATGGTTGAACTCAACCACATGCCATGCCAACTACACAAGAATATTTAGCAAAAAGACAATTAAACCGGAAAACAAACCAATTCAATTTCAAAGAAAGACGACAAGCGACAATTTAATCCTAAAGTACATATTAAAGTTTCAGTATCACATAAGAAATTAAGGTGATTAATCTATTTAATACTTATGTAGTAACAACCATGAAAAAAGAGTACTTGAATCCATCAGGATGATTTAGGCCTAGTTAGTTACCTTTGGTGGCTTAAATGGATAATCCGGTGGGAAGTGAATGGTGACCAGGAACACACCACCAGCATAAGGGCTGTCTGCTGGACCCATGATAGTAGCTTGCCAATGAAACATGTCATCACCGACAGGGCCTAATCAAGAATGGAATATACAAGATTTCGTGATAGCCTTCCCATAGAATCAAGATAACTTTTGATGCATTTCATACAGATAAATAACTACATATAACGTTATTTATGCTAATAGAACATTATTTTATTTTACATTTTATACAAACAACAAACAAGGTACTTGGCTGTTGGGCTGCCTAAATGAAGCTGTAACCAACATCATAATCAATTCAAATCTGCATATAGCTTCTGTTACTCTCAACCAACCCTCTAATTCTTATTCATTCTGTAATAGCATCCTTCTCTAATCCCTAGGCAACTGCACTCTTCTTTTATAAACATGCATCTATACCCAAAATCTTTCTGCATAAAATTGACAAAAAGAATCCATATTATAGTCTTTGTCTCATCATAGTTCTCAAACTCCAATAGTGTTTTGTATACACACATTATACATACTACTGACTTAATACTAATTATATACAAATATGCTGAAAAAAAAAGCCTCAATTCATGAAATAATTATAATTAACAAAAAAAAATCAACAAAAAAAATTAACAGAGTGCAAATGAACGAAGCAAAATGATAGGAGGAAAAAGAACACAGCAGTATTTTCACACACAAAAAAATGAACACGAACACTACAAAACAAATGACAAAAAAAGGAGAAAAAGAATTGAACATGAATAAGCACGAAAAACTCGGGAGAGAAGCCTGGGATGCACACAGAAGCCATATTATACATGGCAGGCCGCAAATCCAATCTGCTCTAGTGATCGCACCACTAAACAGAAGGCGCTACAATGTCCAAAAATCGGCCACTGGCTGCTCTGCTCCACTACTCCATCACTATAATATGCTCTGAATAACTTGGATACAAATTCATTCTATTTGTCAACATTACAGAGAATCTTCTACTTTAGAACATTACAATTAAATCCCTCTATTATTGTAAAAAAAAATTGAAACTATTAAATTCTTAAATGACAATTTTTAGAATAACAAGAGTAAGTTAAAAAAATTTAATAAAAAATTATCATTTTATATAGAAAAGAAAAAATATTATTTTAAATTTTTGTAATAAAAAATTTAAAATTAACTTAGTCATGAATAGTAAAAAGACGGAATAAACCAAATTTTTAAAATCAACTCTTGAGAATTCAATAATAAATAATATAACTTTATTTTATTTTATCACTATTGCTATTTTTATTATTAACAATTCAATTCTATTTTTATTATTAACAATTCAATTGATTAAGATTTTTTCGACAACTTGTATTATTAAGCTACTGAGTTTCTTATAATAATATTTTGAATCACTCCTTGCTATTAATAATTAATTGTAATTCACATAAATTGTATAATGTTTAATTGTAATTCACTATAAAGATAATTAATTGAATTCACATAAAATAAAAGGAAAATTGTATAATGTTTAAGAATAGAAGGGATTTAATGAAATTGGTCAAAATCTGTAAAAGGTTTTTTTTTTTTTTTCAATTCCATTTAAAAGATAAAGGTTTAAGGTTAAGTGTATGGTTTTTATATTTATAAGATAGGAGTGGTTCTGTCTAAGAAATGTAAAACAAAAGAGGTTGGGATAATTTTCTTTTTCTCTATATTAAAGTTGAATCCACATTCATATAATTAAACTTCCCATCATTGTATCATATCTTCAAATCAAACAAATATCAATTTCCTCAAAAGAACATAGTGTTTCATCTTGTCTAGATAGGATCAATGTTATCAATGGCGGAGGGCTGGTCAATGGCAGAAGCCTCAACAAACAACATAAACACCCACACATATGACTAAAATATGAGTATAAAAGAATTAAAAACAGAATGTGCTTGACTTTTATTTTTGCTTGACATTATCCTAGAAGGGAGAGGGATTGGAAACAACATTATAGATTTAATATAGAAAGTTAGAAAACAAGAGAAGATGGACTAAAATTTTGAAAATAAAGAAAACTGAAACAGAAAACAAATTGTATTAAAATATAACAGAAACAGAAAAATGAAGAAAATGACAGAACAGAACAATCACAACAAGAACAAGCTGTCAATGTTGCACAAACACTGAAACAGAAAAGAAAAATGAAGAAATAACAGAGAATAAGAAAAATAAAAATGCAATTTACAGTAAGATCAGCACTCAGAAGAATAATGTACAAACAAACAAGATGTACAAACAAAAAAGAAGTGACACAGAAAGAACAGCAGACAAAAGTAAAGACTTGCTATCATTAAGGTGTCAGCAACAGGAAGAAAAATGTGAAATGAAGTAATGAAGCGCGACACTGAAATAGCCCTAAAATGGATAAAAATAAAAGAGGTCTATATGTGGCAGAAATGGTGGATTGCATTATAAAACAATTTGGCAGCTAGCGAATGGCAGCAAGCACAAAAAAAACACCACATCATTTAAGTATGACAGCACCATAACTGCTTTTTCCCAATGAATTAACCACTTTAAATCAGTTTTGAGAACTATAGGGCCGGTTTAATAGTGATAATTTATATTATAAGATAACCAATAAATTAGGAGATAAATAGATTAAGATGAGAAGTAAAAAGTGTATATAAGAAAACAGTTCAAATCAGTACAGAGCTATAAGGCAAGTTTAAAGCCACGGGGTACTTTACAAAATGACAAATTAGAAGAAAAAACACATGAGATTAGATTCAAAAGAGACCATAAGAAAAACATTTCTACTCATAAAAAAGGAGACTGCTCCAGAAATAGAAATATTAATTAGTTTACTTGCAAATGTATAGCATAGGCACAGACAATAAAGTGATTAAACAACAGGATTAAACAATAAGATACACAAACAATAAAGTGATGGAGAAAGGGGAAAATAAACAATAGAGAGAATATCAGGCAAACAAACCAGCACTGCAGGAAACAGGAGGGTCCTTCTGCAAATCCTTCAACTCCTTAGTAATGCGTTTCGAAGCCATCACAAGTGTAAAGTGTACCTACATTTAAGAAAAATTAAAGGCTTCTTTTATCTTTTGGGGCAATTTGTGAACCAATATAAATATAAATGCATTTAAAATTACCTGTTCCTCAGTTTCAAAAACAGAATGAACAAAACCATGGGTACGAGAATAAAAACTAAATTCAATTTACAACTTACAAAGGTAATGCAAACAAACAATAGATAAACATGTTTTATTGTAGTCTTTTTCAAACCACGTAGACTATATGAATAAAGGATTTCACAAAAGATTAAAAGTTCATTTCGAATCAAACACCATGCAAAATAATTGATAATAAAAGTTTGACAAGGTATAAGGAAACATAACTATTTCACTCCATTAACGTTCTTTATCCTTTGAAATAGTGAAAAGGCCATAAGCCAACCAAAAAAAAAACAGAAATGGAATGAGGAAGTGAGGTCAGGGGAACCTCACAAGCATAGAAGCTATTTGCAAGAGGTATATACCTTAACCACAAGACCGCATTAAATTAAACAAAAAATAAATCACTTTTGGTTGGTTTGATGTTCTAAGATTTTATACAATTTGAACCAGCAAAACTTCTAAAGTGGCAATTTGATACCCTAGTGGGAAATATCACAGAAACCAAAATATGATTTCATTCTGATTTGATCAAACTAATTTGACTACACAGCAAAAGACTTCACAACAGAAAAATGTGTGAAGTCAATTTTTAACCAAAACATGACGAGTAAAAAACACTATGAGTTAAATCACAACCAACCTATAGACACCAAAATAATAAAAGTAAACCTAATTAATAATAATAATAATAATAATAATAATAATAATAATAATAATAATAATAATAATAATAATAATAATAATAATAATAATAATAATAATAATAATAAGAATAAGTGAAACCCAGGATTTAAACCATAGTTTTGCACATGGTTTGCACACAAAACATAATCTCTAAGCACCATAGAAGATAATCTCTAAGCACAGAAAATAATAAAGAAGAAATACAAGTGCCGCTGTGAAAAAGCAAGAAAGAAAGAAAATGAACAGAATAAAAAAGCTAAAAATCAACCCTAAAATCCGCAGAATGAAATTCGGCAGAGCGCGATAATACTATGAAGCAAAGCAAAGAAAAGGTTGCATAGAGAAAGAAGCGAGATAAGAAAAATGGAGAGAATCGAAACCTTGAAATGCTAGGGTTTGAAGTTTGATCAGCGATGAGAAAGAGAAAGCGTTGAGGAGTGGAAGAGTGAGTCTTTGAGCCTATTCCTTATATAATCTTCCGTATGCTTGCCATGCACGTGAGAGAGAAAAATAATTAATAAATTAATAATCTTTGGTTTTCTTTTTTTTATTCTTCTTAGTATTATAATTAACAAGTAAGTAATATATAATTAGTATTTTATACTTCACTCTTACCTCCAATTCTCTTCCTATCTTATGAATATTAAGTTAATACAGAAACTAATTACCAAATAAGTACTTTATATTGTCATGTTTAGGTTACATTTAAGCCTTTTTCAAATCAATCCAATAAATAAAATATCCTAGAAAATCAATAATAAAATCCATTAATTGGTTAGTTATTTACTTCAGTCAATCATTTCAAATTTTCTTAAACTTAGAATTCTTCTCTTGTAATCAAGATCCTTTGCAGAATGTTGTTACCATCTGATAGTGTCAAAAGAAATCCTAATCAAGTTTTTAAACCTAAAAATTATTATCAAGATTGATGAAAAAAAGTGAGAATAATAAGTTGAAGTTTGTGGACAACTAAGTTATAATACTAAATAACTTTGATCTTATATATGATACAAACGAATTGTGTAATAAAATGATTATTTTTGGATCATTAATTCGATTTCTTCTTTTATAGCAAAGAGAGTGATGTTTACAAAAATGCATAATGAAAATTGTTTTCGACAAAAACATTATGTTGGTATATAAGGGGAAATATAATATTTTGTAGGATTGACTTTAAATATTTTAAATTATCTTTTTAATCTGATTTAGAATGTTTTTTTAGATGAACCGTCTTCTCGATCTCAGTTGATATATTTGATTTCAGTCTTAGTATCTAGAGACTCAACACAATCAAGAATAAATGTTCGACTCTTAACCTCCTGTTAGGATCTCGGTCTCCTATAGAATGAGGAGAGATATTTACAAAAGATTCTTCAATGCTCAAGTCAATACTTTGTATTATGAGAATTATAGAGATTATTTGGTATTATAGGCAACTGCATGAACGGTTTATATTGGACCTAGGTTAACTTTGATGAATTTAAGATATTAATCGTTTTAAGCATCTCATAAGTACTCAATATAGTATACTGATGTCATCTCACCCTAAGACATTGTTAACATGTCGGCCTAAAATAACTCAGATATTTTGACTTAGGACATTTCGGTCTAAGACCTCTTAACCATATACAATATATTTCTCAATCTCCGTAGTTATAACTGAATTTGAATATCAAGATTATTTTAGCTTACAATACAAGAATCAATAAAAAGATTTCACAAACTCATTGTGAGGTTAGAGAGGTTCTGACATAAAAGTGTATCAATTCAAAAAAGGATCAAAATACTTCACACAAGGTCATATTGACGGATACGAAAAGTTATAAACAATTTCGAGAAAGAAAGATTATGTGATGACATTCTTAATGGATCATGTTATTTGTGAAAAGGAAAAAGGTTTCGTAGGATTTGTACATTTTGTAGCACACTAGACCATATACAGTGGATATGGTTTTCCACCAAATCTAAAACTAAAGGGGTTCTACATATGATGATTATGAAAATGGTGATGATGTTGAAAGTAAAAAAAGATGTGTATTTTATGAAGGGTCAAGAGCAGAATAACGTGTTCCTACTTTTACTCAAGAGGACTATAAAATTCACTGTTACATTTTGGAAAGTTCAATGAAGATGTTAATGGAGGGGGTCTTATATTAGTGAAGTTACTTTACTGAGGATATCAGAAGAAGTAGTTTCTTAGAAGGAGGTAAATCATAGTCATATGTTAAAGTTAGAGTAGATCATAATATTTGGAGCTTCAAGTCATATTTTGGTTGTGATCGTGGAATCTGAGGAGTAAATTCAAGGAGGAGTTACAACAATGAACAAGGCTAAGGCTAAGGTAATGAAGGACAAAGTCCAAGCTTTGAGGGAGACTAGTAATGGAGTCATGACATGAAACCAAGTTAGGGAGTTAGAGGAAGAACTCAACAAGGCTAAGTTAGTGATTAAAGCTCATAATTATGATCAACCTTGTAATAAAAGCCTAGTCTATATACTTGTATAAGTGCAACATGTGGTTGAAACACCTTGTTTGGTTCTGAAATTAGGTCATCTAAGGTAAGTTAAACTTTGTTTAGAAGAAAAAGGCAAGTGAGAGTTTGATGCCAACATAGAAATTTAGGTTTTTGTTGAGAAGAGTGTGAATATTTTCTTCTCAAAGTTCTTATTTTGGGCATGTAATATCTTTAAGTGGCAAATCTCCTTCTCTATTTGTTATCTAATTATGGGGCTTTTTAGCTTATCATTGGTGGCACAAGGATTTCAAAGTTCAACTAGCTTCCATTGTGGAGATATTACTCTAGTTAAGGTAAGAACCAATTCTCTCCCTTAAAGGACATAGCAAGTACCCTTCCAAGGGTATCATTAAAACAAGTGGATTTCACTTTTCCATTGTTCCACCGTTGGACCAACTCTTTCACCCAATAAAGCAAAACATAAACCAAGAACATCAAAGAGCCTCCTTGTCTAGCTTATGACCTTCATCCTTTTGGACATCCAAATTGCATCTATAATTCCAACCAACCACGCCAGAAAATTCAACCTACCCTTTCCCTAGCTTCCTCCAACAATAACTAAGGTATTCTTCCAAGAATAAATCAAGAGGCAACCACTAACCCATTTTGATCAAAAGGGCAACAAACAAACTCGAAGGAACTGAAAGTGAGTCACACCAACTGTTTGATCTTGAAATTATTTGTTTCATTTGTTTTCTAACAAGGTTTGCAAAAATGTTTAATAACTCTATTTAACCCCTGTAGAGTTAACATGCTATTTCAATTATTATGTTATTAAAGTTATAAGAAGATTTCTTTTTTAAAAAAAAATTAGAAAGAATATAAGTGACAATTAGTATAATGTTTTTCCTTTTTCAGTAAAAGAGTTTGAGTATACTTAATTTTTCTTCTAATAGTTTTTTCTGTTTATAATATATTATTGAAATTGTAAAGATTACATTAAGTTTCAATTAAAATCAAATGATTTAATTACAATCATTTTCAGGAATGAAAACTCATAATATTTAGATAGTCGAAATTCCACCATAACCATAAAAATTTCAAGATACTATAAACTATTTATGTTTACGTATGATAAAAAAAATTATAGAGAACATATTTACCCGTAAGAAATTATATATTTTTTCAATAATCTGAAATTATAAATGATAATTATTAATTTTATATATTACTATAAAAACTTTCTTGAATTTATGTTAAGGTAACAAAATATTATAAAAGCTTCGGTCAATTCCTATGAATTAATTATTATATTGTTGAACCAAATTTTATAATATCATTATTTTCATTTATATCCATCAACATATTAATTTCACATGATATTTAAAATTTGTTATTCATTTCAGATTTATAACATTAATTCATTACATTTCAAACAAATCTAAAAGTGTAATAAATAACCCTTGGAATAATCCATACCACACTTTCAAGTTGGTCATTGCAGAATTGTCAAAATATATTTCTGGAGTAGGTGATCCACAAAACGCCTTTCAAATTTAACTATCCAAATGGTGTGAATTTACTTTCGAATTGTGCACTACTAAAGTCATGATTCACCTTTTGAAAAAACCTTTAACCTTTCAAATAAACTTATTCTAGCTGGAATTAAAAGAAAAAAAAAACGTTTCGATTACACAATCCAACAAACTTTCAATGAAATATCTCTTCTAAAGAGTGTTTAATTTTTGGAAATTACAATTTGTAAGAAAATCTAGAATGACTATTTTAGGTTTCCAATTCAAAAGATTTCTAAATATCACAATCTAAAATAATTACCAAAATCAGTGTTGAAAAACCAGAATAGTCACCCACCTCCAAGTGCCAAGAGTATCATTATTGTGATAAAAGAAAAAAAGAGGTAAAGTGATCATTTTCAAAATATTATGGGTGCAACCTACCATTAATATAATTATCAACTCATGTGATATTCTGTAAGAGATTTCTTTATGCACACTCGTAATTTTCTTATGCACCCTTATTGACGTAAAAAGTTCATACTTTGCCCTTATGATTTATGCGCAATTAGAAAGTAATTTTATGCGAGGAAAGATAATTTTAATTTGCCTACTCCAGAAATTATTTTTTTAACTTTCAAATTATATAATTAAAAAAATCATTTTTTGACTTCCAATTTTTTTTTCAGCCTTTTTTGACTTCCAAATATTTTTAATAATAAAAATAATTTTTATGTTACACAATCTAAATGTCTTTCAAATGTTGGTTAAGTTAGTAGTATATCCGTGTGAAAAAATATTGGAAGTACATCAATTTAAAACGAAGAATTACTGTAAAAATCAACACTTATACAATTATCATATTGATGGTAGATAATAATATAAAATTATATAGAACATTTCGATTAACTCTTAAAATTAATTTTCATAATTTATTTACTTATTTAATTAATATTAGTAATCTAAAGTGAACTACCTCTGTGTCACATTCATTAATGTTTAAAGGCAAAAACACATTACAAAACTACTTAGAATATATAAAACATTATTCAATTTAGGCCACAATACTCTAATTCAATATTTCATTATTTATACTAAAATATTATAGCAATTATTAAATAGGGTATAGGTGAAGAAAATATTAGTGATTCTTCGAAACTGTATAATATAAACAGTTTTTTAAGAGGAAGAAATAAAAAAAAGGAGACAATCACGAAGTATTATCAAATTATATCATATACTGTAAGCACTAGAACTGAATGGAGTACCTAAATTTACAAATACCTAAATGGTTTCATCCAGGGCATCTTGGCCACAGTTCATCTCAATACCAGTGCAACTAGGAATTGCTATATTCTATCCCTTTCAAAATACCAGGTTCAACTAGGGTAATATGTGATCAGACCTTTCATCAAACAAATCCCCCAACCCAAAAAAAAGAAAAAATTCCATCCCCCTCCCGAAAGAACTAAACGAATCATGGCAAATGTACAGGACCCTAAAAAATATAAGAGAAAACCAGATACGATATGGTTTCGAGGCTGGCCAAAATTATTCTGCCAAACAAATGCTATTTGGAACAAAACTCAGTCTTGAACCTGGTCAGGTTCTGAGAGAATTTATCCCTGTTTTTTCCATCCAAGCTAAGCGTCACATCTGTCATAAGCTTGTCAAAACACAAAGAAAGCCGCTGGTGTTGGTCTGGTGGCTGCAAAACGATTCAAGGAAAATTAAGATTTTAAAGCATGAAATTATTGCTACTTATATTGCGAATAGAATACGTAATAATGCTACCTGCGTAGACTGTACAGGGCTGGTTAACAGCCTAACTTTGGCTAAAATCTTAAACTTTTAGTTGCTTTTGTTTACAAATCTTAAACTTCATATTCAGGAGCTGAAATAAGTGAAACTTATTTATCTGGTGTAGTTTGAACTTATATCGTAATAATGTGGTCATATGTTATTTTAGTATTGTACATAATCATTTTACCAATTTATTTAACTATGTTGTTGAACTATTGAATATGTATGTTATTTACAAGTAGAGCTGGATATGCAATTGAATCCACCCATTTAAAATCGCATTCACATAAACCTGTATTAAAAAAAGTCTGTCCATATAGCCCACATCTTAACCAGACTTCAATTATAACAGACCACACCCGCCTTGCAAAACTGCAGGTTATATGGGCTTACTTGCACCCGCAAAAATATAATTAGAAATAATTTTCATAAATTTTGCGAACAACACTGGATTGAGATTCTGCAAATAAAACTTTTAATTATACATTCAAGGTTGAAATTGTACACGGTGAAAAAAAAGAATGATTTATATGGCTAGTCCTTTATAACCCTAGTACTGTTCCTACCATATGTGACCATGCAATGCTTTAAATATGTAGAGACCTGGACAGCAAGACCATTGGATAAACATAGGCCAATATCTGCAACCTTATACCATTCCCAAGTACGAAATTTTATTTGTTCTCCTCACGCAAAACAACTATTAGGTTATAGTTCAATTGGATTATCTATTTGTAATAATTACTTTAAGGTTAGAGTTCTCTCTCTATATAGAGGGTGATGTACTGTTTCAATTAATTCAATTAAATAAAAATCTTCTTTCTTTCAATTATTCCTTTCAAGTTGGTATCGGAGCTCGTGATCATGGGGGCCCTGTTTTCACATTTCCTCTTTACCATCTTAACTACTGTTCCTTTTAGGGTTGCCTGAAGTGCACCCATTTCCTTTGATTATGGGGGTTGCTTGAAGTGTACCCAACAGGTGGTTTTATCACCACCCACCGTTGTTCTATTCACCGCTGCTGGAGTTGTCAGCTTAGTCAGTGTTGTCTCCACCACCAGAAGTGTCACTATCACCGAAGCTTTATGTCTTACTGTTTTGTTTTACAAGGGAGACTAAGCAATCCTTATTATTTATCTTAGTATGGCAACTCAATTAAGCAATGTTGATCTTCCTTCATCCTCTTCAGTTGAAGATGAAATGCCTGCATTTCGTGCAGAAATTGATTGTCTAAAATCTCTCATGGAGTCAATCAGTAAGCACCCTTTGGTACTTGCTCTCTAACCATGAATAGCAAGAACTCTAACTCCTCTTTCATTGCTTCTAAAAATTTATGTAAGGACTCTTGGGTTCTAGACTTTGATGCGATAGACCATATGACCCCTCACTCATCTATTATAACATCATATGTTTCTCTTCTCGATAATCACATCACTGTTGTTAATGGGACTCAGTATCCCAATAGCTGGACATGGTAATAATTCTCTTATGCCATCTCTCAGTCTTAAGATGTCCTTTATGTTCCAAAACTTTCTAATAACCTTATTTTCGTTCAAAAACGTACTCATCACCTAAATTGTTCTGTAAGTGTTTTTCAAGATCTTAGCATGGGGAAGACGATTGGCATTGTTAAAGAACAACGAAGGTTGCATTGCTTTAATAACTTGGAAACTAAAAAATAGTATCAATAGACAAACAACTACCTCGTGTCTCTAGTCTTGTACTACTAGTAAGTCCTCTCAAATTTGGCTTCTCCACCAGTCTAAGACATCCTTTTTTGTTAAAGTATGTGTTCCCTTCCTTATTTTCCAAAGAGTCTATTGAGTTATTTAAATGTGATGTATGTCAACTTGCAAAGCACCATCATGCCACATCCTCCTAGTAATACAAAGAGTGATTATCCTTTTGATTTGGTTCATTCTGACACTTTGGGGCCTACATCAAACTCTAGTATATCTAGTGCTAAATGGTTTTGTCACTTTTATTGATGATGGTACCATTTACATGGATTTTCCTCATGAGAGAAAAATCTAAAGTTTATACCTTATTTGTGAAATTCTCCCATATGATAAAACACAATTTGGGAACTCAATTAAATGCTTGCATTCTGATAATGAGAGGGAATATGTAAATAATGATGTCTAAATTCCTTTCCAAAAATGGTGTTCATGAATTCACATGTGTGAATACACCACAACAAAATGACATTGTTGAAAGTAAAAATGCACATCTTCTTGAGGTAACACAGACACTCCTTTTCTAGATGAATGTCCCTAAATCTTATTGGCTGAGGTTGTCCTCACTACTGCCTATCTTATTAATCGATTACCCTATTAGGTTCTAGATGGTCACAATTCCATTCACTCCATGTCCTCCTTCTTTCCATTTGTTTGGTTTCTCTCAGTCTTCATAATCGGCTGTTTGGAGGTGTTGTGTATGTCCTTGTTCATCGTAAGTTTAGTGGAAAGTTAGATCCTAGAGCTATTGAATGCATATTCATTGGTTATGCATCTAATAAAAAGGGATATCATTTTTACCGTCCTCTAAGTCGAAAGTTCTTTTACCTCCATGGATGACATTTTTGATGAAACTAAATTTTTTTACATGCGTTCAGCTTCAAGGGGGGTGTTCTTTTGAATCTCTTGAGTCATCTTTTGTCCCTTTCATATAGGAACAGTATCATATGATACTCCTCTTAGTACTCCTAATATTTCTCCTAACATCCCATCCCATATGGATGCTTCTAATCTTAGTACTCCTAACGTTGATGATATGATTGTTGCAGGAGATGATGAATATGAAAAACAAATCTTGAAAGAAAAGCTTGCTACTCAATTTGAATGAATGATCTAGAAAAATTAAAGTACTTCCTTGGGACAAAAGTAGCTAAGTTGAAGAAAGGCATATTTATCTCCCAAAGAAGATATGTTCATGATCTTCTCAAAGAAATAAATAAGATTGATTGCAAGACCACTGAAGTTCCTATAGAACAAAACCATGGAATTGGAAGTGATGAAGGTTGTTTCAATGTGAATAAAGGACAATATCAAAGACTTGTGAGGAAGCTCATTCACTTAGTTCACACCAGACTTGACATAGCATATGTTGTGAGTGTAGTTAGTCAGTTTATGCATGATCCAAGGGAGAGACATATACAAGCTATGAACAGAATCCTTCAATATTTGAAGACAAGTACAGGAAGGGGATTATTGTTCAAGAGGAATGAAAAATTAAGAATGTAAGTGTATACTGATGCATATTATGCAGGGTCTGTCACAGATAGGAAATTTACCATGAGATATTGCATGTTCTTGGGTGGAAATTTGATGACATGGAGAAATAAGAAACAAAATGGTGTAGCAAGGTCTAGTGTAGAGGCTGAATTTTAAAAGATCCTAAAGAGGATGTGAAGAGTCTATGATTCTTTTATTGTGATAATAACTCAACCATTAGAATTGCTCACAATCCAATTCAACATGATAGGACCAAATATATAGAGATAAATTGACACTTTATTAAAGAGAAATTGGACAATGGGCTTCTCACTACATCCTATGTCCCATTTGGGCTTCAACTAGTAGACTTATTTAAAAATATCTTTCCACTGAACGATTTCATGATCTCACACACAAGCGGGGAGTGATAGATATCCATTCACCAACTTGAGAGGGAGAGTTGTTAGTAGGATATTAATTGTACTACTACAAGCTTCTTGTTAGTAGGATATTAATGTACTACTAGAAGTTGTTACAAGTTGTAGAACATTCTAAAAATCTCTTCGTAATGATTACTTTAGGGTTAGAATTCTCTATATATAGAGGCTGATGTACTATTTCATTTAATTCAATTGAATAAAAATCTTCTTTCGTTCAAATTATTCCTTTCAAGTAATGGTTAGTTTCTCTAATTGATGATTGAACTCAATGTAAGTGCATCTAGTGTGTTGCTCAATTTATCATATAGTTGAGAAATAGTTTGTTCAAGTATGTTACAGTTCTACTTTTGTAGTACAGGTTTACCCTTACTTTAGCAAAGTAATTATTTTGTTTACACTATATTTACACTATATATGTAATGTTGTATATAATATGGTAACGATGATAAGAGTACATGTTAATTATAAATTAATTTAATATCATATTGCAGTGATAATAACAGCTGAGACAACAATTTATATTTATGCCCATATTAACCAAGGCATGCCAAGAATACCAATAGAGGGAAGCTTGATATAATGCTAATTAAATAACATGATGTGCCACAGTTTGGACTTACATAGGAAGCCAAAATTTGAGCCTTCACATTTGTGAACATCTGCAACAAAAATTATCAAGTCAATATGCTTGTTTATATTGAAGAAATTACAAGACTTAGATAAGGGGGAAGGATGTATGAGAAGAATGCTCCTCAGAATATTAAAAAAGAAAAAAAAAAGTATCACCGATATCAACATCAACCTAATAATAAAATCTGTTGATGCTTTCTAGTGGTAATTCTTCCAACACGATGAAAATCCTTATTTGAAAACTGCCAAAATATCTTTTCTTGGTGCAAGTGTATGTGCTATTGTACTGTTCAGTATTAGAACATACAAATTTACTTTTAATCAGTAGCACTTAGTTAGAATTCTGTTAGGAGTTAGTTTCCCTTCTCATCCGTATATCCCTACAACACAATACTCAGTGTGTTGTAATCATCTTTCCTATCTAGTAGTAAAACCAAAAGTATTGATTCTGTGAAACTCTTTGAGCCTTAATATGGTATCATGAGCTCTCTATGATATTTGAGATTGTTCCCTGACCTCTGATTCTATCCCTCTTCCTCCCACTTGATTGTCATTGCTGACTTCTATGATTGTCACATTCTCACGTTAAATTTCTAGAAGCTTGATTCAAATATTATCTCCTCTCAAAACTAGCAGGACTAGAGATCAAAGGACATAAGCTGACATTATCTTGTTAAAACAACTTCCGATTGTTGATGGCTATGCAGATCATATTTTTTATTCTTACCTCAGATGGGGGCAACAACATCAACTACTACTTTCTTGACATTGATATTTGATTGCAGAAGATATGCTTACACATGTCACCGGTTGCAAATTTTCTCAGCAACTTTGGTACAAGAGTCACATGTACTTGTTAGATGTAACGAGCTTAGTCCATACGTTTTGTATGTTGCTTATCCATAAATACATAATCCTATGTATTCATTATACACATGGGATTAATCATATACCTCTTTTTATTTTATTTTCAAATGGTATCCAGATCTCAGTAAAATCCCAAACTTCTTGGTGAACCCATTGTTCACCAGTAACTTTTTTTCTTTTTTCCTTCACTGTCACCGCCATTTTGACTAGTGACACCTCTGTTCAGATTGTTGTCAGGCAACCACCATGCCGCAACGATCACGGCAATCAGAGCACCTAGGCGCACTCACGGAAAAAATTGTGAGGGTATTTGAGTAAGGATTTTCTTTTTCCTTGTAGTTTTCTATTTTTTAGTATTTTTAAATTTTCAGTTTGCTAACTGTTCACCTAACTAACAGCTGTCAACGACAGTTAGCTGTTAGGAGTTAGTTTTCCTTCTCTGCTATATATAGCTACATGTGTGTGGTAATGATTCTTCTCTTCTAGTAATAAAATCAAGTTTCAATTCTCTGAAACTCCTTGAACCTTAATGGGCAACAAATAAAATACTCGTTATGAACTGATACGTATATTCAACATGGAACGACCAACAATGCAGAAATCATTTGGAATCCTACATTTCCAGATTAAAACAGAATGCCTCCTATAAAATGCGTGCAGTCATATTCTGTTCAAACATCCAAGAAATTGAGTATCTTACAACCAATGTTTAAATAACAACAGGCCAAACGCTTTACTACCTATTTAAGCACCTAGTTTTTGAAACAATCATGTCAAAAGACTGTACAGACATTATGTGTCCTGATTAGCATGAACAACCATTCAAATCTATATCTTCTGAAACAGTGTGAAACATTCAAGTGAATTATAATAACAATCAGATAGTCAAATATCACCTCTTCACTGATTAGCGTCATGCTCAGAATTGCACGGCTAAGAGTCCACTGATTGCCACGGTCCTCAAATATAACAACTTCAAATAGAGTTCTCAATATCTAAGGAAAATTTAAAAACGGTTGAAATATTAAGACATACTTATATCCGAGAATACCAATAGAGTAAGCACATTGGTTGAAGCTATAGTGAAAAGAAAAATAAACATTAAGTAAGCTAATTACAAACATACTCTAGAGAAAAGCTCAGCACAGTCAGAAATGAGTCCAGATACATTTAGAGCAGCAGGTGAAGTAGCCAACTCTCCAACAATGACATGGGTGAAATAAAATGTAGCCAAGTTGTCAATAGCATAGGCACACTACATATAGAAAGGGAACATTAGAGTTAGTAACTACAAAAATACCATCTAAATAAGAAATTGTCCCTAGCTCTCAATGCATGAGCATATACAAATTTAATACCAGTAAATAACATTAATTGAATTATATTGGGGAATCAACATCAACATTATTTACCTTGGGTAATTATTTTGGTATGTAAAACAGAGAAATAAAGGAACAGGCAGGAGGGGTGTAGTTACATGTACTTATTGATGAATATAGGCGGTGGAGATGTTTTATGGGGGAGTCTAGTTAAAGTTTATTTATATGCTATGACACTCAATAAACACACTATAACCGGATATCATTGTTTATTTACTTTTGGTCGTATGTATGTAACACTTTTAGGTACCTCTGGTACCAGTATTATATTATATAATATCTTTCTCTGCTGAGCCCAAAAAAAATTAATTTAATTATCACAACTAAAAATGTGCCGAGCTTTTACAAACCTGTGATGATATTTTGTCACTCAAATCTTTAAGTCCTGATTCAAGAGATCCAACAACAAGCATAAACGTAGTTTTATCCAAACTCAAAACAAATGACAAATGACAACTGAAGAGAGAATCCACAAATGCAAAGTAAGCTGCCGCCACCTGGAAAATAGACCAGAAGAAAACAATAAGGGTGTAATGATATTTTCAAAATCACAAGAAGCTATAGATTCCATACGCAGTGATCAGGACATAACATCAGAAAGAACTCTATCAATGACTATCCTTTTTAAGTTAAACTCAGCCGTCATTAATCAAGAAAACAAGCAAACCAAATAGTAATTCAAATTTGCTGGCATATTCATTACCAAAATAACTAAAAATTAAACTCTCAAGTAGACAAATGGAAATATTAGATGTAAGGTTTACCAATGATGTATGCATAATAAATTTTACAGATATATTACAATTACAACAGACACGTTGCACAAACCAGAGGAAAGCACTTCTATTGTTAACCAACATATTAGAGAACATAAAGTAGAGTAGTACCTTCCGAAATGCAAATATATCAGCCAAAGGAATTGATAATATCATCTTAACAATGATATCAAGAGCATCAACAAGCGCTCTATCACCATAAAGTTCAAAAATACCAAAGTTCACAAAGCTCCCAGATATTGCTGCCAGAAAAAGGAAAATAAACATAATAAACCCATTGGCAATGTAAATATATGATGATACTATTACATAATATGTTCACTCAATATTTTTTTTTTTTTTTTTTTTTTTAAAAAACAAAACATGTTTTGTTCAGAAACTACTTTGATCCTTCTTCACTGCCATGAGGTTTTAAACCATTGTGCTTCTATGCAACAAAAGTACATTATGTTGACGAGTTTGACCACAACTAAGGAATGTCTGCAAGTCTTTTTTTTTTTTTTTTTTTTTTTTTTTTTTTTTTTTTTTTTTTTTTTTTTATTGTTTTATGTTATTTGGGATAATATTGGGCTTAAGTAGTTGTATGTTTTCTTATGTGTGTCATTTGGTAATGTTGAAGGTTGAGGACGTCATCTCAAAAGTCAATAATATGCATGGATTACTGGAAGTGTTTCCTTCATTGTCGTCATATGAAAAGCTCATTTTGCATTGCTGTGGTTTAGAGAAGGTATACCTCGTTTTATTCATCCTCAGGTTATGGGCATCACTTGGCTTGAAAAACCTTATTCATGAGAAGGAAATAAGAGAAGAAAAAAATCTTGAAGGAAAATGATAATAAGATGAGTACTGAGTGCTCTATTGAGAGCCTTTTCAGAGTACTGAAATCCTTTTCAATGCATCCTTGGCTAACCATATTCCAAAATTGAACAAATATAAACTGTAATTTGTTTATTATTCACTCCAATTTCTCAAAATTTTATTAAATTAATTTATTAATATAATAAGTTTTTCGTCAATTTTTAGTTCTCCCCCACCTTAAATGGATTTTTATTCTTCCTTTTCTATCACTGAGATATATTAGAATTCATGATTCAACCCTAAGAGAGAAGATAGAATCGGGAAAAAAGTAGATGGAAAATATGTTGAAGAATTGTGCATATAGATTACACAACATAGCCCATTTTATATAAGCCCATCGAGGAGTATATGAGAAAAGAGCTTGTGAGATCTTAACTTGGATCTCTACGGATTCATATTCATATATATAATGATCAATGACTTACAAAAGAAGCTTAAGGAAAGAGAAAGAAAAACATAATAGAGTTTGCCTCTAGGATTCTTGGTTACATACAATGTAAAACACCTTTTGCTAAAAATAATATAAACTATTCTAACATTTCCCCTCAAGTCAGAGCATGTAGATTGTGTTTTCCAAGCTTGGAACACAAATTGAATCTGAAGTTCTCAAGGACTTTTGTTAGAATGTTTGCAAGTTGATAATTGGAACCAACAAACATAGAGCAAATTTCCTTTGAAAATAGTTTTTCTCTAACAAAATGATTGTGAATTTCTATGTGTTTGGTTCTCTCATGAGACACAAGGTTGGAAGCAATGTGAAAAGCTACTTGATTATCACACTACCCCTCATTTGTTGAATTTCACGAAACCTCTGCTTGGAGAAATTGTTTTATCCACACAAGTTTACAATTGAGTAATGTCATTACCCTATATTTGGCTTTAACACTTTATTGATCAACCACATTTAGTTTCTTGCTTTCCCTAGAAATAGTATTCCCTCTATTAAGACTAACAAAAGTTGTATTTCGTTTTTGAAGAAAATTACAAAGGTTAGAGTGAACCTCTTTACAAAGCCCATTTATATAATGGGTAGAGGAGCAGAACAAAGGAAAACTAGTTGCAGCAAGCAACTGTACAAAACAAAAGTAGAAAATAACCTGTCTAACATATACCAAAAAACAGAAAAACAACCTAACACCCACCGCCTCTACTAGCTCAATGTGGTTGTGAAATAATAGGTAACTCAGCCACTTGAAGCTTGGATATAAGAGAAAGAATCTTGTTCGTGAAAGTGTCTTGGTTAGAATATTAGCCCATTGATCTAAACCAGCAATATGCTAGACGACAAGCTGTTTGGCAAGAACCTTCTCTCTCTCAAAAGAAGTTCAAGTTCCATATGTTTAGTGTTGGCATGCAGGACTGGATTATGAGCCAAATTGACGACATTTAGATTATCGTAATAAACAATAGTAGTTAAATGAGGAATAGCGAGTTTAGGTAGCATAGTTTGTATCCAAAGACAAATTGTATAGGCAATAAGCTATAATTATGGAATTACTTTTGTTGATCTCAAAGAGAAATAATACATGTATATTTAAAGGAAAACCGAAATCATAATAAAAGGAAATAAATCCTTAGAAAATACTCTAAATCCTTAATTTTAGGGGTTTCTTACAAACAAACCAATATTTATTACTTAATTAATCTATATTAGATGTATAGTAAATGTGCAATAATGATACCAATGTTTCAACACCCCCTCTCAAGCCGAGGAATAAATATCCTCCATCCCCAACTTGGTTATGACATTACGGAAGTGTGAGGTATTGAGGCCTTCTGTCAGCACATCAGCCACCTATTGCTTGGACCAAATGTATGACACATACTAAACCTTCTTCTATTTTTTTCATAATGAAGTGTCTATCTATTTCGTTGTGTTTTGTCCTGGCATTTTAAATTAGATTATGTGTAATGTCTATTGCTGACTTATTATCACGGCAGAGCTTCAGTGACAATATTAGGAACAAAAGTAGAATAAACTAACAATGACTCTTTTATGATTAGTCGATAATCTATCCAGCTTGGATCTTTATACTAATTGTACACATAAATACATAAATAGATACATATACATACATACGTACGTATAACATATATACATACATTATATACATATATACATACATACGAATATACATAGATACATACACACACACACATATATATAAACATATATATATATATATATATATATATATATATACACACACACATATACACACATATACACACATACACACACACACACACACACACACACACACATATATATATATAAAAGGATCATTGATTTGCAATGAAAGCTTAAGGAAAGGTAAGACAAACTAGAATTTACCCCTAGGATTCTAGGTTATGTATAGATACAACACAAAACAACTTTTGCTCAAAAAATAATGTAAACTATTCTTACAAAGCTAATGACAATAAATATGTATACTTGATACAATATGTCATAAATCATATTCTAATGAATCTGATTCTGATAAGATATTCCAATAATTATAAATATCCTAATTAGATAAGGAAATAAGTCAAAATACAAAGAAGAATAAATCCTTAGAGATCATCTTAGATACTCTAAAATATTCTAAGATAATATTTTAGATATTTTTATGTTTCTAACAGTACTGATAATGTTAAAGTCAGACTACAAGGAGTATAATGGGCTTACATAGGCAACTAATCTTGTACATCTCAAATAACATTCATTCTACTGATAGAAAATATTTTAGGTCAGACTACCAGAATAGAAAATATTTCTACTCACCAGAGAGCGATGGTGAGAGTGGTTCTGCAGGAATGGGGTCAGACTATGATCACCATGGTAGCCAGGATGAGTATTGGATATCATTTAAGAAAGTAGAACTGCTGGCTTTCATTGAGGATTTGGAGAGTATCACATGGGCCCAAAAGCATTTTTGAAGTGTAGAAAACTATTTAAGATGTAAGGATTGAATAGACCAAGTTGAGTATGGAAGGACCAACTATACACTGGTTCAATAGATTGAAAGAAACGGAAACCTCTTTTACATGGGCAATATTTAAGATAACATTGATTGCAAGGTTTGGTGGAAGACAGGTTGAAAATCCATGAGAAGTTGGTTGAAATAGGAAGTGCATACATAGAAGCTTTTGGATTTCTGCTCTCTTAAGTGAGAAAACTACCAGAAGGGCAATGCTATTCATATACAACTGCTTAGCATGCAAATTGTATTTATATTATTTTTTTTCGTTTTATTTTACAATGCAGGTGGGCGATGCTCTAGATATTGTTGAACAAATGTGTGCCGCTGGCTTTAACTTGTCAACTTACGTGTTAGAACTCATATTACAAATCTGTGAGGAATCTTATGAATATATTTTGGTATAATTCATCTTCCTCCCAACATGTCATCTATTTCTTCTTTTTGATAATTTACGCGATAATCTAATCATCTCTTCTCATAACATGATAAAATTTTGGCCATAGATTCCCTGGTAGTCAATGTTAACAGTATGTGTTTGCAGAACTATTTTTTTATTTTTTGCTAAGGTCCTTAGGGCTCAAAGGACAGACTATAGTCCAAAATTAACTTTTGCAGACGTTTAATTGATATTAATACAAACATATGAGGCATCTTAGAAATTAATAGAATGTATTGAAAACTAAACAGATTGTTTTTTTTTTTTTTTCACTCTATTCAAACTGTCTATCACAAGAATGCATGAATTTACAAATAATATTTGATCGCACTAAATTAAGCCCTTGTAGAACTGATGTATAAAGTACAATTTTAATCATTTATACAAAATGTCTAACATTGTGAAACAATAAATCACCAGGGGCTCTACAAGTCTTTACAAATAATAGGAATTCAATTTCTTAAACCTTGTGTAGATGTACTAGGAATAAAAATTATGTTGTATTAATGCCATTATTTTTTTTATTATATGATGGTTATAAAATTTATATTTGTTACAAACATGTTATACATATGAATTATATATAAAAAAATTCTCTAATTAGAAATAAAAAATATGATTTTGAAGTGCATTATAGTATGTATGATAATTATTTTCATGATAAAGGTCTATTATTTTGATTATTAAGAACACAAATACATGTACTTAACCCTTTATCTAGTAAAAAAACTACTTTGTTTGCAATAAATCCATAGAAATGTCAATTTCTTATGATTGAAATTTGCAAAGGGTAAACTTTTTATTTGTCTTTCTTATAACCATCATTTCCTTGTATGTTTAACATGATTAATCGCTTTATTTGTCTTCAAATTAGAGATTAATGATTTTGGATAGTTTGTGTTCTTTTTCCTTAGAATAGGTGGGATTATTTCACTAATGTTCTTTTGGAATATGTTGAATATGTTGAATAAGAGAATGTGAAGAGTACGGTGCTTATTTAAACTCCTTAATCTAAATAGTGTGGTCCATAAGTACGCCCAAAATAAAACTTGTAAGTCATGGAAAGGCTTGAGATAGATAGGTCAAAGTGCATAGTTCTATACCGAGACAGCTCACGAACAAGCTAAGTTGGCTAAACGGAATTGAAACTTAAGCTTACTAGCATAGCTTGTGCTTTATCTTGTATATAATATAAATATATGTATAGAAATGGGTTGCCAATCACATAATTTTCAAATAATTAATCATGGAGTCTCTAATACCACCTTACATTTTTCAACTTAACGGCTAAACTCAAGATGAAGATCCAAGACTTGGTGAATTCGTTGTTAATTCTAATGAAAACGAATTGTTTTGTTCACAATGTTAGTTCCCATTTATCATAAAATGACGAACTAATCTTTTATAATACCTTTGTCAAAGACTAAGTGATTTGCACAACATAAGATTGGAGAAAAAATGTTATTGGACAAGCAAAATCCTTCTTTATATCCTTACATAGATGGGAATTACATCATGGAGTTTATCTTCATTTTTCCATTTCTGTATTTTCATGAAATTTCATTCATAAAGTTGAGAAGTCTTCAATTTTCCTTTTTCTTTTTACATTTCAAGAGAGCTTTATTCTTTTTATGTCAAAATTAATTATGTGATAATTTTTAATTGTTTTAAACATGTGTTATTCATATCGTATTGATATCTAATGTTCTTTTCTTCCATGCTTGACTAAAAATCAAGGTACATCGAATCCATTCCATAATATCTCGCTATCATTTGGAGTTGAATGGTGAAATAGGCAGGTGCTTGGTACACTTTTACGTGAGGATGAAAGATGTAAGTTGGATACTTTTTGTTTACATGGGTGCATGCATAGGTCGATTTAGAAGCAAATATGGTTAATAAGCTACAGTAGGATATTATGTGTGTTGTTAGAAGTTGTTAGAAGATTCTATATATATCTTTGTAATCTTTATTTTAGGATTTGAGTTCTCTGTATATAGAGGCTAATGTACTATTTCAAATCAATGAATTGCATAAAATCTTCTCTTATTTAGATTAATCATTTTCAAGATTTATCTTAGCAACGGTTCCTATATTTCCTGTAGTGCACCCACTTCCTTTGATTATTAGGGTTGCTTGAAATGCACCTAATTTGTTTTTCTTAGGAACCAACTCCGTCACTACCACTTTTGTCGTCATTGCCAAAGCCTTCAATCAATTGATGATCTAACTAGGAGATTTGTGTCCTTCACAAAGTCTGCCACCATCAAAGCTGTCATACGCCTGCATTCGTGTCTTCTTACACCACAAATATTTGGCTTGTGTTGATGCATTTGGCAAATTTTGCCGCTGCCCCTTAAGTAGCTGGAGTCGCCTAGTCTGTCACTATTTTCTCCTTTCTACTTGGGTAGCTTGTCTCTCCTTTGAAAGGAGTATTGTTTCTAGGGTAACAAATTTTTTTTCCTGTTTTTCGTTGTTGTTTTTCTGTTTAGGAGGGGGCTGAGGAATCCTTTACTTTTTGGCATGGCAAATCCGCTAGACAATGTTGATCTTGAACATTTGCTTTATGATAGCCACCTTAATGGTCAAAATGATCTCCAACAGGTTAAATTTATCATACGTAGGTTAAAGGTACATGTATGCTCAACCCTATTGAAGGTGAGGCCATATCTCTACCCTAATTTCCAAATTTGTGACAATGATGACTCACAAATTAGTACATGTCTATGGGGATCCATTACTACTGAGATCAGTAGAAATTATATATTCTACTTTAGTGCTTGTGAAATTTGGGAAGCCCTTGCACATAGTTATTTCATGCAACAAGATATTTCCACATGCTATGAATTAGAAAGCAAGATCATTGGTGCCAAGTAGGGCATCAACTCTGATGTAGAATATTATGGAATGTGGAAGGGTCTGTGGATTGTGCTGGTCCAATATCAAAATTTGAAGCTTGAAAATAATAGGGATGCAATCACTCTTGCTCAGGTGGTTGAATGGTCTTGGATATTTATGTACTTATCAAGATCGAAACTTGAATATGACCTTGTTAGGACAAAAGTTCATGGGGAGGAAAGACTTCCTTCTTTCTTTGTTGTCTTCTAGATTGTCTGAGGTAAGGAGACACGTTGAATGATCATGATGAATGAGCCTTCTACTGAAGGAGCCTCTATGTTCTCTGGAAAGGCATCCAAACCAAGGACTTTAAATCGTGGAAACATAAAAGAGCTTAGAAGTTAAGGAGGATCGTTATTGTGAGAAGTCCGACCACACTAAGGAGACTTGCTTCTAGCTACATGGAAAGGAGAAAGGTATTAGTTTTCTGGTAGAACTTAAAGGTCAACCCTCAAGGAAGGCTTATTAGGCTAATTTAGATTCTGAAAATTCTAGCAAGACTCTTGCATCCTTTTCAATTGAAGGAATGGCCAAACTGCGTGTTTAGATTGCCTATGTAAGCTACCTTCCAGTACTCACTCTCTAACCATGATTGGTAAGAAGTGCAATTCCTCTTTTAATGTTTCTAAAACTTTATGTAAGGACTCTTGGATTTTAGACATTGGTGCGATAGACCATAAGACCTCTCTTTTTGGGGACCACAATACTGTTGCCAATAGAACTTGTATCCCGACAAGTGAATATGGTAATATTTCTCTTTTGTTATCCCTCAACCTTAAAGATGTCCTTTATGTTCAAAAACATTTTAATAACCTTATTTTTGTTGAAGGAAATTTAGTCATGACTTAATCTGTTTCGTAACCTTTCCCATGCATTGTGTTTTTCAAGATCTTGCCTTGGGGAGGATGCAGTGTTATAGAAAATCCGGTATGGAATTGCATTTTCTGTGGTGGCCTGTGGCGGTCGCTTTCCGCGTAACGTGATGGCAGGACAGATCGAAAATGGTGGAAAAGCGCAGCAGCGCGCTCTGCGACCACGGAGGCCCGGTGCGTGCGAAGGCGCTGCATGTGTAGCGGCCGCAGAGACGTGTCAGACGGAGGTGCGGCGGACAGAGATGCGGTGCAGGAGAAGGTGGCTGGCTACCTATCCCTAATTTAAAGTTACAGTGACAGTAATTGGGCTTTACCGGCCCAATTAATTTAACCTATCAATTAATTCACAATTTTTTATTCCTTTTATCATTCATTACTGTTATCACTACCTACTGTCCACCGCTTGCCGCCGCCGACCGCTGCCACATGCCACCGTTCGTATTTTTTAAATATTTATATGTATATATTTCTAGCTTTTTTTCTTTTTCTATATTTATATGTATATATTGTATTTTGTTTTTACCATAATACTTTCGCCATAACCTGTTATGGTTTCCCCTATAAAGTTTTGCGTTCTCCGATATTTTTCGTTATCCGATATCGATAACACTGGGAGGATGATTGAAACTCTTAATAGGGAAGGTTGTATTACCTTGACAACTTGGGAACTAAGGATGGTATCAATTTATCACTTTTATTGATGACTTTACCCTGTGTTGCATGGATTTTCCTCATGAGGGATAAATTTGAAGTTTTGACCCTATTTGTCAAATTATTACGAATGATAAAAAACAACAGAATTTGGGAAGTCAATTAAAAGCTTGTGTTTTGGTAATCAGAGAGAATGTGTAAATCATGACATGTATAAATTCCTTTCCCAAAGTGGTATTGTTTGTGAATTCACATTTGGTGACAAAATCATCTTGAAGTGACTCAGGCACTTCTCTTCCAAATGTATGTCCCTAAATCTTATTGGGGCAAGGTTGTCATCACTGTTTTTGTTTTCTAGACTACCTTAGTCCCATTGAGTTTATGTCTTCCTTCTTTCCATCTGTTCCATATCTCTCTAGTCTTCATAGTTGGGTATTTGGATGTGTTGTATTTGTCTATACTTAGTCAGTTTTGTGGGATGTTAGATCCTAGAGCTATTAAATACATATTCATTACTTATGCTTGAACCTTTGGATATTGTTGTTACCATCCTCCAAGTAAAAAGCTTTTGTACCTATATGGATATCACATTTGATGAAACTAAATCCGTTTACATGCACCCTCAACATTAGGGAGGAGAGTTCTATAAAAGTTGAGTCTTTTGAATCTCTTGACTTATCCATTATACCTTTCATACAAGAACCTTTTTCTACTAATACTATTGATACTTTTCTTTGCACACCTCCTATGGATGTCCATAGTGCTAGTCCTAACAAAGGAAACCTAGCCTTGATGACTTGCCCATTGCTTTGGGAAAATGAACTCCGTCCTGTACCAAGTATCATATTTCTTATTTTGGGACCACTAAACACCTTTTTGTGTATTCGTGCCATTGATGCAATTAGAATCCCTACATTAGTTCTAGAAGATTGAAGGAGGAGAAGTGGGTTCAAGCCATGAATTAAGAGTTGAGTGCCTTAGAAAAGAACTAGACATTGGAGATTGTTGATACGGTGTAGGATAAAAAGGCAGTAGGATGCAAATGGGTTTATAATATGAAGTATAAGTTTGATTGCACATTAGATTGTTATAGAGCAAGTTTAGTTGCGAGAGGGAATAGTCAAACTCAAACTTATGGTTTTGATAATGAGTAGACATTTGCTCTGGTGATAGAGATGAATACTGTTAGAATTATTCTCTCAATTGAAGCTTATTTCGGTTGGGAATTGCAACAATTTGATATGAAAAATGTTTTCTTGCATGGATATTTAAAGGAAAAAGTGTACATGGAAATTCCTCTAGGTTTTAGGTCTATTGAAGAAGGGAATAAAGTTTGTAGATTGAAAAAAGCCTTGTATAGACTCAAGCATTCATTCTCCCCATGCTTGGTTTGGTAGACTCACTCAAGTTATGATCTTTGTGGGATATCAATAAAGTCAAGGTGACCATGCCTTATTCATCGAGCATTCACCAGAAGATAAACTTACTCTATTTTTGGTCTATGTTGATGACATAGACCAAAAAGGCAGTAGGATAAAAAGGCAGTAGGATGCAAATGGGTTTATAATATGAAGTATAAGTTTGATTGCACATTAGATTGTTATAGAGCAAGTTTAGTTGCGAGAGGGAATAGTCAAACTCAAACTTTTGGTTTTGATAATGAGTAGACATTTGCTCTGGTGATAGAGATGAATACTGTTAGAATTATTCTCTCAATTGAAGCTTATTTCGGTTGGGAATTGCAACAATTTGATATGAAAAATGTTTTCTTGCATGGATATTTAAAGGAAAAAGTGTACATGGAAATTCCTCTAGGTTTTAGGTCTATTGAAGAAGGGAATAAAGTTTGTAGATTGAAAAAAGCCTTGTATAGACTCAAGCATTCATTCTCCCCATGCTTGGTTTGGTAGACTCACTCAAGTTATGATCTTTGTGGGATATCAATAAAGTCAAGGTGACCATGCCTTATTCATCGAGCATTCACCAGAAGATAAACTTACTCTATTTTTGGTCTATGTTGATGACATGGCTGTTGATGACATGGTCTATTTTTGGTCTATGTTGATAAACATGAAAAACAAATCTTGATAGAAAAGCTTGTTTATCCGTTTGAGATGAATGGTGTAGGAAATTTATAGTACCTGGGATAGAAGAAGCTTACTCAAAGAAAGACATTCTTATCTCCCAAAAAAAGTATGTTCTTGATTTTCTCAAAGGAGTAGGTAATTGTAAGACTAGAAAGTTCCTAAGAGAGAACCATAGAATTGGAAGTGATGAAGGCAGTTCTACTGTGAATAAAGGCCAATGTCGTAGGATTGTGGGGAAGCTCATTTGCTTAGCCTACACTAGACCTAACATAGACTATGTTGTGATTGTAGTTAGTCAGTTCATGCATGATCCAATAATGAGGCTTTTATGAGTTGTGAACAAAAATCCTTGAATATTTGAAGACAAGTACTGGAAGGGGGTTATTGTTCAAGAAGAATGAAAATTGAAAATGGAGGCGTATAGACAGGGTCAGTCATATATTGGAAATCCACCTCAAGATATTGCATGTTCTTGAGCGGATATTTGCTGACTTGGAGAAGTATGAAACAAAATGTTGTTGCAAGGTCTAATGCAAAGGTTGAATTCTGAACTATGACACATGGGGTGTGTGAATTGTTATGATTGAGAATTATTCTGAATGATCTTACTGGGACATTTGAAGAGTCTATGACTCTATTCTGATAATTAATTAGCTATTATCTTTGCTCACAATCTAGTTCAACATGATAGGACTAAGGTCATAGAGCTAGATTGACACTTTTCTTAAAGATTAATTAGCTATTATCTTTGCTCACAATCTAGTTCAACATGATAGGACTAAGGACATAGAGATAGATTGACACTTTTCTTAAAGAAAAACTAGATTGTGGCCTTATCATTGCTTCTTATGTTCCATTTGAGCTTCAATTAGTAGATTTAATTACAAATGGTCTTCCCACCGAACGATTTCATGATCTCACATGCAAGTTGGGAATGATTGATATCCATTCACCAACTTGAGAGGTAGTGTTAATTCAGAAGAAAATATGGTTAGTAAGCTATAGTAGGATAAATTGTGTTTTGAGAAGTTGTTAGAAAATTCTAAAAATCTCTTTGCAATCTTTACTTTAGGTTTAGAGTTCTCTATCTGAAACATGAACTTAGTAAGGTCCTGCAAAAGTTGAGAAGATTCTATTTCTGAGTGTTGGCAGAGGTATTGACTATACACAAAATATACTTCAAAACCACTCCTTGTGAGGAATGACCTCATAATTACCTTGAAGTAGATATAGTGTGGTTGGGTGAATGTTTGCAGCATTGATTTTTGTTAAAGTTGATTTTGAAGTATAGAGGTTTATGTTTGAATTTTTTACCTTGTAAGGTACTTTGTTATAAACCTTTGTGTAAATATTTCAATCTAACGCAAAAGCTACTTTGTATCAGTGTTGTTAAATTTAAGGAGGGAAAATCAATTTTGATAGTTCCCATTATGAAATCAAACATACATGCTTAAAAGTAAAACTCATGAACATTATTGATTGAATTCACTTGGACTGTGCTATAGGGTACAAATCAATGCATCTCAAATAATGAAGAGTGGGGTTTCCTATATAAATAATAGGGAGTTGCTAACATTCACCAACTTGTTTTTCAAAAGGGGTATGTTAGCTAATTATGACTACAACTATTTCAAAATACATCCAAGGTGTAGCTTGTGGACATAGCTATTTTGAAGAACAAGCTGGTGTATGCTAGGAAATGTATGTGTTTGTGCGCCTCTCTCTCTCTCTATATATACATATATATATATATATATATATATATATATATATATATATATATATATATATATATATATATATATATATATATACATATATATATACATATACATATATATAGTTAAAAGAAATAGAAAAAAAAAATAGACAAGAAATTGTGGTAGTTAGGAATTTAAACTGTCTGTCTAATATTGGTGTCAATGTGTCAAATATGCAGCCAACTTATTTTATATTTACTTAATGCAGTTTGAAGGTGCATACAAGATAATTGGTGAATTAGAGGAAATGAATCTCAAACCTACGACAAACATGTACAATGCTATAATGGCGGGATATTTTCGAGAGGTGACATTCGTGGATTTTTAAGATATTTTATTGTTAGTCAAACTTGCAACCATTTTCCAAACTAGATTTAATGTTTGGGATTAATCTCAATTGCAATATGTTGCAATTTTTGTCATTTTCAAGAATAAGTCTAAATAGCCTCCTGACACACAAGGACATTTTATCTCATATGCATATACTATTGTTGAAATTTTTTTCTTCATTATTGAAAAAATATTGAATTTGTTTTAAATAATGCATTCCTTTTTCACCATTTTGATATTTTGTAGAAGAACATCAGTGGTGGGTTTAGGGTCCTCAAGCACATGCAAGGTGCCAATGTACAGCCTGATTCTCAGACTTACTGCCATATGATTAACAATTGTGAAAAGGAAGAGGATGTAGTGAAGGTACCTTAAGCTTAATGTTATGATAGAAATACATGCCTAGAAATTGAGCATTAACTTTAATGTTTATGTCAATTTATTAATTTTTGTTCAGTGTTCTTGTCAAATGGTTATTGTAACTTTTGACATTGACAGTCTCCAATACTATTTGTCTTCTGAAAATTAAATGTAATATTCAATCATAGCTTACCTTTAGAAAGATACCATGAATCCATAGCATGATAGTTTTGTCAGAAAATCACATGAACTATCTCAGAAATAACTAGGAATACTCTTTGGGAGAAACACTGTTTGGGAAAAACAACCCTACTCACTTGGAGCCCTTCTCATCAAATAGCCATTAGGAACTTTCAACAGAGAACACTTCTTTTCCCCTAAAAGTTCATCCTCAAAGAGAAAGAGTCCATCAACTTCCCTACCAGTTTGCAGTCATCCTCATCAAACTCAACTTAGAAAATATTCAACGAGTGGGCAAAAGTGGCCATACGGTGTAGATCATATTAAATTACTAACTGACAAAGGGTTACGTGAAAAATTTGGGAGATACAGGGACGGAACCAACGCCAGCTGTAGAAAAGGTACCATATGAAATTGTTATGTTTCTGTGCCTGCACAGTTATATGTGAATGTGAAGAACAGTTACGAACAATTTGTCATGTGTCCAGTAGCTTTAGCATAAATGATCCATGGGACTTTAGCATTTTGTTTAGTATAACAAAGAGTAACAGAAAGAAATACCTTTTTGGGCTAGAGAGGAGTAGGGATGAAAAAAAATCCGTACAAGTGGGTTGGATAGGAAATGGATATTTAAATGGTTTATTTATGTTTAAATGTAGGGCTGGATATAATCATACTCACACCCTCATATATTTAATGAAAATTTATACTTTATAGAGTGTAATTTTTTATTAATTTATATTTTATAGAGTATTTTTTAGACAATTTCAAGGATTTTATGTTTGCTAGAAATATGACAAATCTTGTACACTTGTAGAATTAAGGGAGAAAAATAACATAGGTTTGTGGGCCTTTAAACTATATGTTTAGAACATTTGCTAGAATAAGTAAATAAGAGCCAGCTCGAATATATTCAAAACTCTTTAATTTATAAAATTCAGTTATATATGACACTGTTGAATGTCTACAGCTTACCAAATAATTTTGTAGATTTCTTTTAAAAGGTATCCATGGATACCTGTGAGTCTCAAGTTTGAAAGAGAATAAATACTTTCTTATTATTTTCGGAAATAAATAACGCCTACTCTATTAAAAGGAATCCCTTAGATTGTGGGATTGTTATGATAGAAATAAGAACAGGATACAGCAGAATATACAGAATTAAAACTAATAAGAATATAATCTGAAAATATATTAACACTGCTGCTCAAGCTGGTGAATAGTTATTCTCCATTCCCAACTTGGATATAGTTTTCTCAAAGTTGTTGCTGTTTAGCCCCTTAATGAGTATGTCTGCAAGTTGTCTTTGAGTAGACACATATGAAGTGCAAATCATGCTACTGTCAAGCTTTTCTTTGATAAAATGTCTATCCACTTCAATATGTTTAGTTCTATGATGTCATACTGGGTTGTGCTATACTTCAATATGTCTTCCAATATAATCTTCAGCCATAACAACTCACATATTCCTTGAGCCATGGCTCAGAATTCTGATTCAACACTAGACCTAGCTATCACATTTGTTTTTTAACTCTTCCAAGTTACTAGGTTTTCACCAAGGAAGGTACAATATCTAGTAATTGACCTCCTATCCACGATTAAACCTACATAATCAGCATCAGTATGTGTGTCAAGACTAGCATTCTTGTTTCTTGAACAAAATTCCTCTTCCTGGTGACCCTTTCAAATACTAGAGAATTCTAAGAACAACTTGTAAACATGCTTCCTTTGGTAAATGCATAACTTGGCTTACTAGGCTCACAACAAAAGCAATATCTGGTCTACTGTGAGATAGATAAATAAATCTTCGTACTAGTCTTTATCTACAGCCACACCATCCTCTTCACTTTCGAACATTGTATTTGGTGCGCTTACTGGTTTGCAAGTTGTTTTATTTGTCTCTTTTAGCAAGTCAGCAATATTTTTTTGTTGAGATATGATGATCACTTTCTTGGAGTGAGCAACATCAATTCTCCAAAAGTACTTTAACTTGCCAAAGTCTTGATTTGCAATTCTTCGGCAAGACATTGGCTTAATCTTTGTTGTTCATCATCCACATAGACCAACAAAATTGTTACTCTCCCTGAGTTAGAATGCTTGATAAATGAAGTGTGGTGAACCTCCCAAACCATGCTCTAGGTGACTGTTTCAGCCCATACAATCCTTTCTTCAGTTTGCAAACTGTGTTGGCCTCGATCTGCCTTGTATATCCAGGTTTCCATGTATATTTCTTTTTCAAGGTCCTCATGTAAGAATGCATTTTTTATATCAAGTTGCTGTAAGTTCCACTTATGTTTTGCTGCTAAACATAAATTTATCTTTAGCCACCAGTTTAGCCTTGTACCTCTCGATGGTCCCATCAACCTTGTATTTTACTGTATAAATCCACTCAAATCTAGGAGGTTTTTTTCCAGGTAGTATGGTTACTAGCTTCTAGGTATTATTCTGCTCTAATGCCTTCATTTCCAAATCCATGGCTTGTTTCCATTTTTGTCAACTAATGCATCATATACAAAGAAGGTATAATTGTGGTGTTTAGGTTTGTGAGAAAGGTTTTATGTGTAGGATAGATAGTTTGCTAAGGGGTAAGAGGGTTTAGTCACGACTCTAGTTCCTTTCCTAAAGTGAATTGGGAGATCTAAATTCTGTGCAACTAGTTCATCACATGGAAGTTTATCACAATTAGTAGAATTAGGATTCATAGGTATATTTACCTCTTGTAATGAACACAAGCAGATTCTTGAATGGCCTTTCCTCTATGGGTGTACACCAAAATTTTTCCCAAATTTTATATCAACATGTGGTCTAACTGGTTTTGTACAATTGGATTTTTGACTTGTAGATTCAATTTTAGGATTTTGATTTACCTCTACGCTTTCCCTGTCAACTGATTTTTAGTTTTTTCAATTTCTAGTCCAAGGAACAGATTTGAGAATATAAAAGACTCATCATCTTCCCTTAAATCTTCCCCCTAAAGATGGGGATGGTTAAAATAGCTAACTTGCTTATTGAAAGTGACATCCCTTGATATAATTTTTTTTGGAAGGAGGTTGAAAACATATATACCCTTTTTATGTGACAAAGTACCATAAGAAAATGCATTTAATTGCCCTTGGGTATAGCTTTCCCCTTTCCCTTTTGCTAGTTGTGAGCATGGACAAATGAAACACAACCAAATATTCTAGGTGGAAGGTTAAGAGTTGGAGTTATATGTAGATAAAAAGAGTGTGGAGTACCTCTATTGGACCTTTTAAAGTCAAATCAGAAGAAGGTAATCTGTTAATTAAATGTGTATGACTTTACCCAAGACAAATCAACCTCTGTTAAATGGCTAGCCTTTCCTTTCCCTTTCAAGATGGTCTTAATGAGTTGAGACCAGTAGAGATAATTTTTTCTATTAAACTGATCGGTTGAAAGGACATTCTGCAATTCTCCTGCGTTGTGGGGCTTGTCTCCATTTTCGATTTCAGTCATCATAAAGAAATTCATAAACACTTGGATATGATCCAACAATCAAGGCTGCAATAGTGCTCAGCAATGGAGGTCGAAACACACACAGAGATCAAAGACTCAGACTGTGCAACAATGAAGGCTATAATTAGCTTTACACATAAATTAAGGCTGCATTTAATTCACACGATCAGAGGCCCGTTTTGATACAATCTCAAGTTTGAAAGAGGATAAATTCTTTCTAACTGTTTCTCTTTACTGGATACACACACTCACATATATATATATATATATATACACACACACACATATACACACACGTATATATATATTATTTTCAGTACCTACTCTAATAAAAAGAATCCCTTATATTTTGGGATTGTTATGCTAGAAATAAAAACAAGGTATGACAAAATATGCAAAATTTAAACCTTTAAATACACAACTAAAACCAATAAGAATAAAATCTGAAACTTTCTAAAATATCTCAACAGTGAGTACAAGTAGAAATAAAAAATCCCGTGTGTAGTTTTTAAATGGGTACCCATGTGGGTGGCAGAGAGAGCCTAGGATAGTGATAGCCAGCAGCCCAGTCAACAGCCCATTAGACAGCCCAAACAAACATTGATCGTTTACGAGAGGAGAAGAAATAGGAACGAGCGAAACTGACTGCAATAGGAACGGAAGAGATCATGCGGTTAGGGAATTCAGTTAGGGAAAAGAGTATTAGCAGGACTAAGACGAGGTGGGGAGGGGACTGGATTTTTATTGTTATTGGGAAGAGTGATTGAGCTACTTAGTGCTCTGATTTCTTTAAGCGTTTGGATAATTCTGCATCAATAAGAATTTCCCATTATTTCTTTTTCTACTCAATTTCCGTTTCTTTCTTTTCTATTCTGGTACCTATCAGATAGATTTCTACGTCGTAGGGTGGGTAGTTGCTATTTGCATTTGTCCTGTCTCGTTGCCATTCCCAGAGAAATGATGTAATAATTGGCATTTTAGTTGAGAAGGGCTTGTAGAAATGCTACAGTTGTTCCTTAGAGAAATGGAGTTTGAGTGGTACCTTTGGTCCGTGTTTTCTCCTTTTCAGGTTTGGAATGCCTGACCCTAAACCTTCTACATTTATTTTCCTTTTCTAGTTGGGTGGTTTGCCATGGAGTTTTTGATAGATATCCTTTGTAATAAGCCTTGGTATCTGACAATGAACAAGACCTCTTTATTGAGCCGATTCAACATAATTTTTTTCGTTTTGCTTTGGATTATAAGTAGTAAGCTAAAACCTGAGGACAGAGCATTGACCGCAAATGATGATGGAGCTTTGATGCCTCTAGAATTTGTAGAAGAGATGGTTGTTCAACATAGAATTACTCTAGAGAATATAGGTAGAGTTGGCTAGTTTAGATCCTAAACGTTGAGTCACTGGTGAGTCTTGAATTGATAGGAATGGATAAGATACAGAGCGAGAGAAAATTGATTTTACATTGCTATCAAAAGATGCATGTAATAGAGTAGAAGATGCTCTTATTTAGATCCAAATAAATTGTAACAGTTGTCATCTGACAGTTATGCAAAATTAGCTAGCTACACAAAACTCAACAAACTCTGATTGTCTATCAAGAAGTGATACAATAATCACAGAACAAGCATACCAAGTTGTAAAAAGAGTAGAATAATAAGAATATCATTCCTTTGAGGACTTTTGCAATAATAGAAAGAGAGTTTTTGTGCAATGGAACAATTACCACGTTTGTATACAATCCAAAATGTCTCTATTAATTCCAAGTGATCCTTTTAAATAGGATAAAGTTTCTAAAATAATGGAAAGTTGTGAAGTTTGAGATTATTTTGTTGAATGAAATACACTTATTTTGAAAGTAACATGATGTTATACGTGACATACATATTTAAAAATGTATAAAAATTCTTAATACATAGTAAATATATAATTACAATTATGCGGATACAAATTAAAATCACATTTCTTAGACACTGTCAAAATAAAAAAGTTATAAATTATTGTCATCATTGGAAGTATTAGTTATTTACGGATTGAATACATCATCGATAAGTATCAATAAGTATCCTAGAGTATTTGGTGTGGATATGTATCGGATATGAATACGATACATGATACAAATTGAAATATTAGTGCTTCCGAATTCTTCATATATAAACCTCTCAAAGCAAGAGTTAAGTCAATTATTAAAGTATAAGAGAAAGAGAAGTGTTGATTGAAACCCAATGTCTGTTTGAGAGCATGGGTGATTTATATATATTGAGAAAAAATAAAATCTGTACAACAAAAAGGGGAGAATAAATACTAAATGTCACTATTAATGTAAATATGATCTTGATATTCATATTATAAAGTTATGACCCTTATTTATGTAATTATACGGTCAAGATTAGTAATTTACAAAAGTTTAATCAAATTTGAAGCGAATCTCTTGTTTTATTTTTTGAAGCCTAGTGAACAAATTGGGATTAATATGCTGAATAATCTCTTGATAATGTGTGTTTTGTTCACATTAATCAAGTTTATGCGCTTATCATAATAGGGTTGAAATGAGTGAACTTGTAATAATTGTTGATTGTTAAATATTCAACCATTCATACCCAAAAAGAAAAATATGATTAATGATTAATTGTTTTTTAATGCATGCATTCTTGTAGCTCTTTCCATCCACTTTTGGGGACTTGATGTAACTGAGATTTTATGTTAACTGAATTTCTAATGTGAAGATTTGATGTATGGACATCTTGAGTTGCTAATTACAATATTTTTTTGTAGTATTGTGAAGAAATGAACCAATCTGGAATTCAACCTACAAAATATGTTTTTATGGCTCTTGTTACTTCATATGCAGCTTGTGGAAAATTTGAGAAGGCAAAACAGGTATAGTGTAAGCAACATACTTAGCATTACATTTATTGGGATTAAAAGGGTAATAGAGACATTGTGCGAGCTTTAAATATCTAGCTAATAGAACTTGCATTATGATGAGTAGCTGATAAATGTAGATTGCCATGTTCACAAATGCTATTGCTAGTGCTTACAAGTAATTTTATCTAACTAACCATAAATAGTTTCTAGACTCATGCTCTATGCTTGGCAGTGAATTCCTTTATGGGATTGTTTCATTTCTTTTTTAGCCAACTTTGATTTTTCCCAAACTTCTAACCTTTTTGCTTTGAATTTACATAAATTCTAGGGCATATGTTCTTTAGTGGTTTGTCTCTTAATCACGTATCCTCCTAAAACAAGATACAATTCCCTCTTCCAACCGACCATTTGAAACTAACTATTTTCCATTATCTCCTTTTCCACATATGGTTCTAGGATCCCTCCACCATCTAAATTCGCTAAGACTATATCATTTTCTAGGCTCCTCCATGAGTCATATTTGATACTAATATGTCCTTCCATAAGCTCCTTTTATTGTTTCGTAACCTACACTTCCACTTTCATTAAAGAGTCTTATTAAAACATGTCAAATCCTTTATACCTAAACCTCTGTTTTATTTGCTCTTCAATCGTTTCCCATTTTATCCAGGTTGTATTTTTTCTCTTATGGCCCTAACCTATAAGAATTGAAGTTGTATCTTTGTGATCTCATTTTTCCAGAATGAGGTATTTTAAAAATTGACACCAGAAAGAGGGGCATTGTAGATGTAACAGATTTTATTAATCTAACCATACCTGCCATATATATGAATTTTCCATTCAACCTTGACAATTTCTTTTTTATCTTTACTATCACGCCCTTCCAATAATCCTTTCTAGAATGATTTCCCCTTATATGCACTCCTAAGTATGTAAATGGTACCTTTATGATCCTACAATTCAATATTATAGATAATCTATGTAAGATCGTTGAGTCCATCCTAATCCCTCTTAGCTTACTTTTATAAAGATAGATTTTTAAGTCCCGATACCATCTGAAAGCATCTCAATATACGTTTGATGGTGACTATGTTTTTAGTATTTTCCTTGCACATAAATATAGTGTCGTCTGCAAATTACAACATGTTATTACAAACTTCATTCTTTCCCTTCTTTCAGTCCCTTTAACATGCCTTTCCACTTTGCTTCCCAAACTGCCCTAGCAATCCTTCCACCACCATTAGAAACAAGAATGAGGCTAGTGGATCCCCTTGTCTAAGTCCTTTCTAAGGTTTAAATTCTGCTGCTTAGCTGCCATTTACTTAAACAAATATTGGTGACGGTTCAAAACACCCCTTTATCCATTTAATCCATTTAGAATTAAACCCTATATTTTCATCACATAGACTAGAAAATCTTAATTAATAGTATCATTCAAAAATCAACCTTAAAAATTATACATTGTCCCTTCTTACATCTTATTTCTTCTATCACCTTATTTGCCACTACCACACTTTCCAATAAGCCTCTTTGAAAAAGTTGATTGTTTAGCATTTATGACTTGATCAAGAATTTTTTCAACCTCTTTGCTAAAATTCTTAGTCTAATTGATTCTCGATAATTACTCTACATGCCTTATAAAGGCTTGAGAAATCCTTACACTTCAGCTATCTTTTGGGATGTAGTTTGATGTAACCTTTTAAATATAACTAATGGGCCTTGGGCTATCACATTTGTATTTGAAACACTTATATATATATGCATCCTCCTATGATGGAATAGACAAAGATTATTTTTTGTCTCTTTACCATATATCTCAACATCCTATCTAAAGCCTAAACTAGATTTGTGCTCTCTTGGTGAACCCAATGTTCATTGGTGTAAATCTTTTCTAGAAATTATGTTTCATTCTGATTTCCGACCTTTTTTTGCTTCCCTTTTATTGCCAAATTGCCACCAGCTAATCATTGTGCCGCTTGTCTTGTGTCCAATGGAGCACCAATGCTCTTTCTTGTACTCTGTGTTCTTGTAGGTTTGTGGGTCGTTGCACGTGGCGACACTATGACAATCTTTATGGTAGCGGTCACTACTGTTGGCCTCACCCAACTGTCTTCTTTCCTAGTTTGGTCCTGCATTTCTGATCAGAGCCCTGTTGACATTTGTCACTGTATTTGGAAATGTTTTTCCCTCTCCAGAAGTTATTTTCTTCTCTCCTGAAGCTCGTTTTCTCTCTTCAGTGCACAATGGCTTCCCCTAGTGGTGCCCGGTATAATTTTTCTATTTTAACTAATTACATCAATGTTCACCTATCTTTTGGCAAGTTAAATGGTACTAATTATGACACTTGGGCATCTAATATGAAACTTTGGCTTAAGGGTCAAAATTATGCTGATTTGCATTAGCCAAACAATGATGAAAAAGATCGCTTGTGCTGGTTTTAGATTAATGATCAACTATGCCGTGTTCTCAAGTCGACTATTAATTGTTCCCTTATACAAATATTTCATGTCCATGTTGTTTTGAGGTATGGGGATAGTCTCAACTATTGTAGACGACACTCAACATCTTCATGGCACTTATCAAAAATCTTTTGAATGGTGTTGTTCCTAGACATCTTGTTGGTTCCATGGTTGAATATTCGAGCAAAGTTCATGGTCTCATGATGACTTTAATGAACTATTGTCCTTATTAAAATAAACCAAGTGAGAAAGAAAAAAGTAAGAAAGGCTGAATATTATTCAATAGAATTCTGTGTTGTACAAGAGAAAAGAGAGAGCAATATATATAGGCTCATAGGTCTATATACGGTTGTAACAAACATAAGTCCAACCTAAAATAAAATGATTAGAAAACTGTTACAGAAACAATTACAATAACAGAACAATACTAATACCCCCCTCAAACTGAAGGTAGGGGATTTTGTTTAATGAAATCCTACACATTGAGTTTTCTACGAAGTTGCTGAAAATGATTTGTAGAAAGAGGCTTGGTCAAAATGTTAGCCCACTGATTTAGGCTGGGAACATGAAAAACATTAAGTTGCTTGGACAACACTTGATCACGAACATAGAATATTTGGACCCTTTTGCTTTTAGGTCAATTTCCTCTATGGGATGCTATTTCACTTCGTGCTATCTCATCAATCGCATGCCTTCCTTGGTTTTAGATAACCAAATCTCTCATTCTATTTTATTTCCTTGTTAACCACTCCACGCCTTACCTTGATTTTTCAAGTCTACATTCTTTATCCATATACATATTCTTGGCCTTGATAAATTGTTGCTCAGTCATGCAATTGTGTCTTTTTAGGTTTCTCTCGATCTCAAAAAGGGTACAAGAGTTTCAAATATTCCTTGTCTTTATGTGATCTCAATTGATGTTACCTTCTTTATGTCTACTTCTCTCCTTCTGTTAGTCCAATTACCACCATCGCCACCCCTCTTTCCTTTGATACCACAATTATGTTTAGTGTACCACCTCATCCACCATCATCGCCTCCTCTTCCTCAGTGTTGTTGCCTCCTTCATCCACTCTGGTCCCATCACTTGAGTCTGATCTTCTCATTGTTCTTTCTAAAGGTATGCACTCCCTTTATACTTGACTTTTCATTTATTTCTTTGTGTCAATTCCTAAAAGTGTAGGTGATACATTAGCTCACATTTGTTGCAGACAAGCTATGATTGTTGAGCCATGTTTTCTTTGAAATAGTGGAACTTGGGATCATATTCCTCAGCCTTTTAGAAAATCTATAGCTGGTTGTAGGTGGATCTTCGTTGTTAAAGTTGGTCTTGATAGTACTATTGATCGACTCAATGCTTGCTTGGTAGCCAAAGGTTATACTTAGATATTTGGATTGGACTATGGTGACACTAATCTCGTCGCCAAGATGGCTTTTTTCCTATTATACCTTGTCATGGCCTCTTTTTGAGTTGGATGTTAAGAATGTCTTCCTTCGAAGTGATTTGTTGGAAGAAATTTATATGGAGCAATCTCTTGGTTTTGTTTCTCGGGGAGAGTCTTCCAGATTGGTACGTGACCTTTGCAAATCTTTCTATGGTCTTATGCAATCTCCTAGGGTATTGTTTGGTAGATTCACTACATGCGAAGCTGATCATTTGTTGTTTTATTGTCACACAACTGTTGGATGCATCGACTTGGTAGTGTATGATGATGGGATTGTTCTGATAGATAGTGATCATCATGACATCCTTTAGTTAAAACAATATCTATGATAAAACAATACCTATGTCATCATTTTAAGACAAAAGATCTTGGTAAATATATTTCTTGGGGATTGAGGTAGCATAATCCGACAATGGAATTGTTATTTCTCAAAGGATGTATGCAATGGATATTTTAGAGGAAATTGAACTAATGAATTCCAAGCTTATTCACTTACCCATGGATCTTAATTTGAAACTTCTACCTAGTTAGGGGGAGCCACTACTTGATCTTGAGAATACAGAAGATTGGTTGGAAAATTAAACTTTGGCATAGTTACACGTCCTGACATTTGGTATGCAATCAGTGTGGTAAGCTAGTTTCTAAATTCTCCATGTATAGGACATTGGAATGCAATTATTCACATGTTGAAGTATATCAAAGGTTTGTTATATGGTCACACTAATTACACTTTTGTTGTGGGTAATTCACATGCAAACTGTAGTAGCAAAATCAAGTACAAAACAAGAATATAGAACTAAGGCCCCTGTCATCTGTGAGTTCGTTTGACTTAAACAATTGTTTAAAGAATTGAGATTTGGGAAGTTTACTCAAATGACTCTTATTTGTGATAATCAAGCTACCCTACATGTTTCCTCAAATCCAGTCTTTCACAAAAGGATTAAGCATATTGAGGTAGATTGTCATTTTATCTGAGAAAAGATTGTATTTGGAGACATCATCACTTAATTTGTTAACTTCAATAACCAATTGGCAATTCTAAATCATTGCGAGGTCCTAGAATTGATTATATTTGTATCAAGGTTGATTGATATGATTTATGTCTCAATTTGAGAGGGAGTGTTAAATGTAACTAGTGGGCCGTGAGCCATTACTTTGTATCTTCTCTGGTTGAGACATGGTTGAGACATATGTGTGTGTTCCTTTGGTGGAATAGGCACATAGAGAGATTATCTTTTGTCTCTTCATATGGTATTAAAACCTATCGGAGTTGATATTTTGACCACCAATGTAACTTTTTCCTAGTCTAGTCTACCTAGCTATGTAGTCATCCTGGTGTAATACAAAGAAGGTCTTTTAATGATCTTCGTGCTTCCAATACCCATTCCTAGGCATAGGGGCATGTGGTTAGATTCCACATGAATTACATATATGACTAAATTAGATCTCATAAAGGTTTGGGTGCAATTCTTTCCAGGAAGCTAGCTTTTGAGATTGTCATAGGCCCAATCTAAATTAAAGTTGTTTCATATTTTTTTATATTTGCAGCATATTGTTATGTGTTATTATACAAATTTGTTATACACTTAAAAGATTAAAATTAAAATAAAAATATTGTCTCTTGAAGGCTATACATATAATTTAATTTTACTGAGTAAATGCTTCAAATTAGCCTGATTAGGTAGTTTCTTCATGTTTTTTCTGTACTCCCCCTTTTGGAATAACTTTGTACATTACCTCTTTCTTCAATATTGGTGTAGAGCATAAATTGTATTTCATGTTGCAGGTACTTTTGGATCCAAAATTACCAAGCAAGAGCTTAATTGAAGTTAAGAGTGTACTTGTCACAGCTCTTGCATCACATGGGCAATTGTCCGAGGCTTTTCTTGTCTATGAAGAAATTAAGAAAGCTGGACATAATTTGGAGCCAAAAGCGGCTACATGTCTGATTGTAAGGTTTTGTATTAGTGTTTTTTATATCATCTACCTTCACTTTATGATTAATTATTGGACATTTTTAGGAAGAGTTGACTAAACACGATGGGGAGTTGGATAGATTGCTACTTTTACTCAAGGAAGTGAGTGATCTAGACTATTGGGTTGATGGCTGCTCCAAGGTCGTCAAGTACTGTGCACGGAACAAGAATTTGAGGTTTGATGTTTTTACCCCTCTAACATTGAATTTCAATGTTTTCGAATTGTATTCTTCAGTTTGCTTATCTTCATCGTATGGTTCAGTTCTGTTATTCTTTTGTTCAAACAACTCAAGGATAAGTTTGAAAATGATGAAATGGTAATGGAAGCCCTTTTTGACGCGGTGAGTTCTTTGTTCCCTCCTAGTTAATTTTTATAAACTTACAATATTATGCCAAAGATACTTATATAATTTGTGTTTGAGTTTGAAACTCTTTTGAGGTGACTTTAAATTATTTGTTATACATAGAAATGTCAAAATTTTGACATGTTTCACCCTCTTCATCACAATTACTCCCATTGATAAGCTGTTGAAGATCTCACACCATTATAGTATATTAGTGGTTGCACAATCTAACCTTACAGACTAGCTTTGTAAGATTGAATTTGGATTCAAGTCCATTTTCTAAGATAGTGTTAAAGTCTATTCCACAAGATTTGTTGGATCTATTGTGTTGTCCATTATCAAGCTCACTTTATTTTTATACTCGATATGTTTAATTCTCAGTGTCAAGAAAACTATTTCTAATGTTGTTTATTAAGGAGAAATTGCTCTTACATAGAATACAAAGAGTTAATAATCCTAATTTATGATGGATAGGAAGGAGGCAATTTGTTGCCCATTCCATTACTTTCATGTAAATGACCTATGAGTCAATATCCCGAACTCCACTCTTTTAAATAAGCAATCTTTTTTCGATTGAGGCTAAGATTGGGAGCAATTTAGGCATTGGATTGTCGCTCTATTATGATTTGGAGATGGACATATGGAGTAACCAATAAGTATGCACATAATAGCTCAAGGATCAAGTTTCTCCTATGATTAGAATGAACATGGACAAATGATACACAACCAAGGACTCCAAGGTATAAGATGATTTGTTGTCCTAAAGTTCAGGAAAAAAATAGAGAGCAGTTGAATGGGATTGTTATTATTGTGTTTTGGAGGATAGACAATTGGCCAAATTGGTAGCAGTAAGGACAGGTTCTCCACAATACTATTTTGGTACAATTTTGTGGATAAGTGACTTGAGTTACATTTATGAGATGTCCAATTTTTTGTTTCGTCACCCCATTTTGTTGTGGAGTATTCGTACAAGAAGATTCATCAATTATCTCTTGTTCTTTAAGGAGGTCAATTTTCGGTTGAAAAATTCATTGCCATTATTTGAACAAACTCTTTTAATGTTTGTCTCAAACTAATTTTTAATCATTTGGATGATGTTTTTGAAAACTTGGTTCACTTCACCCTTTTATCTCGAGAAATAACCATGTCATTAAAGTGCAATCATCAATGAATATGAGAAACCAACGAGTCCCAAATAGGTTAGGAATGCAAGAGGGTGAGGGGAAGTTAACATGCTTATGCTTTGCAAATTCACAAGTATTACAATGAAACATTTGCTCGTCAACTTTTTGAAATAAAATAGGAAACATGATTTCTATGGTACTGGGTGATGGATGACCTAAATGAAGGTGGTATAAGCAAATTTTTTCTTTATTGGTGAGAGTTGTTTCTAACATCAAAGATAAAGGAATTTGACTTAGTGTTACACATCCTGGTAGCATCTTCTAAAAGGTATAACCTATAAAGCTCGGATATGAATACAACATAGACACGGACATGTGGATACGACTAAATTGAAAATTAACTGACACGAAGACACGATAATATATATATGTATATATAATTATGAATTTATTAAAATATAATAATATAGTTAATAATGTGAAAAAAAAATAAAAAAGAGGAACTTTTATAAAATAGTCTAACAAAAGATATAACTTTCACATTTTATCTTCATCAAGAGATAAGCTGACAATTCCAAGAATTTCATTATTATTCAATGAAAAGTATCTCATAATTTAATTTTCTCTTCTTTGTATTTTGAGGAGTTCTTTTGAGGGGAGACGAAGATTACTATGAACATAAATTAGATCTTCTGCCTTTTTAGGTGTCATCTTATTCCTTTTTAAGGAATGTATAAAAAAACAGGTACTTTAATTCCTTTCACAACAAGAAGAAGAACATGGTTGTTCAAGTAGCTTAAGAGCTATTTTCTGAAGTATTGGTGCATGAGCTCCATGAACAATCCACCATGTTTTTGCATCTATTTTATCTATCTCTTAAAGAGTCAACATCGTGAAAATCTTCTCTTCCATTTGAAAAGTTTGCAAATTTTATATTTGTCAGTCTCTTTACATCTGGATCATCAAAGTACCTCATAAAACATTTTTTCCTCTCACGAGTAAGTTTGCCATCTTGATGTGGAGGAAGTCTTTGTGAATCTTCACTTAACCATTCATCACTATAATATCGACAACATTATAAATATATAAAAAAATTAGCATAATATTATAAATTTATAATATTATTAATAAGATAAAACAATGAATATAATCATAAAATAATTTAACATTACTTTAGATTTTGAAGGATGAGGAAGACAATGAAGAGATGTGCTACTCTTGGTTCAACAGTTAATTAATATTAAGTTTACTACACCGAAAAATGATGAATGCTTAATTTCTGTCTTTCTTTCATGTTGAAATATGACCTTTCTCACTTTTTCAATCATTGAATTCCACATTTCATATACTAAGTGAAAGTGAAGAGTAGTCATATTTGTATTTGTTTTTTCTGAGAACATCATAAATAGGGGTAGTAAAAGCATGTATGTAATCAACATTCATCCACCAATTATCATTCAACAAAGTTTCTTTCACTAATTGTGTTATAGCCATATCATCCTCTTTGTAAGAAGACTATTTATCACTAATAACCATCTTTTGAAGTCATTTTTTCAAACTTCTAAACCTTTTTAGCATAACTATAGTTGAAGCAAATCTTGTTGGAGTAACAGAAAACAATGAATGAAAGCTATTGAACATTGATATTCTTATAGAATGTCCAACAATAAAATTTTTAATAAAGGTAACATTATCAACAATTTCTAATATCCAAGAACATTGATCATAAGCAACACTATTCTTTTCTGTATTTTTTGTTGCACAAATATTTTCAATGCAAGATTCAAGGTGTGCACTACATAGAGTCAATAAATTGAAGGAAATTCTAATTTTATTAGCATATCGGTGGCCTTAATACAACTGCATTATCAATCATAATTTGTATCACATTATTTGGCCCAACCTCTATAATTACATCTCTCATGTGTCTAGCAATAAAATCTTTATCTTTTATCTCATCAGATTCATCTATTGACTTTAAAAACATTGGTCCACTTTCAGTGACAACCATAAAATTTGTAAGTGGCCTTATTTGGGGATCACTCTACCCATCACTAATAATTTTCACCCGTTTATGTCTCTATGAGTTTCTTATAGGTTGTAAAAGGTTTTCTACACGACTTCTCTTTTTAGAAACTAAAAGACCTCTCAATTTCTTATATGTTGACAGTACATATGCATTAAGATTACAAGTATTAGCTGCATAAGAAAATGCACTCCTATAATGAGAACTTCTTGCTAAATGAAATGCTAAACTTGAATAAAACATTTTCGCAATTTTACAATCAAGAGTATCATTGGTTTGAATATTGAAAGAAGACTGCAAAGGACCTTTTAATCTGAGGTCTTTATTTGTCTGATTTCCTTCATCATATACGGGTGGTAGAAGGATCGTTTTTATCTTTGAAATTTCTATTTTCAATGTTGCTTCATTGTCTAATTTTTTAAACTCAACAAGTTTTGACGAACTTATCTTTTGACAACTTCTAACTCGTTCTCACTTAAGTTAATAAATGAGCTCTTAAGGTCCATTGAATGAAAAACACATAAACTGCATTTGATCATATTATTTCTCCATTAAGAATTTTTTTTAATTTTGAAACATATTTTCTTGAAGGTTTTGTTTCATCTTCTTTGATAGCTTGATTATTCATCTTAATATCCTATAAAAAAAATAAATATAAAAAAATTACTTACATACAAAAAATGAAATAAGTTTATCAAATAGAAATTAATTTATAAATATAACAAATAAAACATGTGAAAAATTAAAATTTAATTATAGTATAATATAAATAAAATACCAAAAATAATTTTTTTTCTCAACGTCACGTCTCTCTTATTTATCTATCAAGCAATATTTAAAATTCACATTCTATTCATCCTCCGTGTCTTATTCATAAAATATATATTTATATTTACATACATATTTCATAATTATTATTATATACATATTTGGAATGACTTATTTAAATTAAGAGGGACGAATAAGTTCTTAAAGTTGTTTTATTAACTTTTCAAATAGATATCAGAATAAAATTAAATTTGTATTCAAGCTTATTTTATACTTAAAATTTAATTAAATCATAAATATAAGTTAAAAGTAGTTAATGAATATAAATAAAAAAATTAAATACTATATTTTTGTATGAATTATTTTGTATTGATAAAATATATTTTGAAAGTATTTTTTTAAACAATGAGTACTTAAACAACAAAAATAAGAATAAATATAAAAAGCTGAAATGAGATTTTAAGAATATGTCCTTCTGCCAGTGTAAACACATAAAACATTATAAATTACTAAAACTTATTAACATGGTAACAACTTTATAGGAAAAAGAAAAATCAATTTTAAATAAACTTACATATCTCAATAGGCTCCTTCCTTATAGAATTTAGGCTGAGTGACTTCTTCTTCAGTGCTCTTTTTAGAGTGCGTTTTCAGAATGTCTTTAGAGTATTTTTCAGAGAATATCGTGGAACGTCTTCTGACACGGCGGCTTCACCGCGACCTTGTCTTCACTGTCTTCACCGTGAATCGCAACGCAACTCTTCTCACAAACACATTCTAGTTTTCTTCTTTTTTTTTTTATTGATTAGTTTCTCTCATCTTTGATTATTTATAAGTATTTTCAGGATTTTATTTGAGTGATTTAAGGAATAAAAACATTTGATATGATTTTGTGTGATTTGAATATATTTGTTTTGATTTGTATGAACATTCTTTTACGATTTTGAATTTTTCAAATTTTGTGGAAGACGATTTTGGTGTAAGATATGTATCCATAAGAGTTGACTGTGTTCGGCAGAGAAGTGGGTGTCTGATGCGGTGTTGTTCCCGCCTCTGCCACGTGTCTATGCGGAGATGTGTCTCCGAGCTTCATAGGGTATAACCCATTGTCTTCCTTAGCAAGTCCAATACCTTCCCCATTCCCTAAATCCTTATCCTGAAATTGGAAGGTGGTAGGATTAAAAAACACCAAACATTGTAAGCTAGTGAATAGAAATCAGATTGGCTGATAATTTGGGCACACGCAAAACATCCTTCAGAATTAGATTCTGATTTGTCATAATATCTCCTTTTCGAGCACCATGTGGTCGGTGGCTCTAGAATCAACTACCCATACACCTTCTTTAGAGGAATTTAAGGCATTGAATACACAATAGCAAGGAATATTACCTGCGAATGCTAAGGAGCGATTACCTGACTCTGCAGGTTTTGTTAGTGTCAAGCATTCCCCTTAATTTTAGAATCTCCTTTGTGCTCAACTTTGTGATGGGCTGAGTTTTCTGAGTATCAGACAATGTAGGCCTTGAACGAATACAACAGAAGAAAGAGAGGGGTGTGGTTTTGCAGCAATGTAGGCTGTGCATGAAATTACATAGGCTCCCAAGGATTTTACCGTGCTGATACCATGTCAGAAAAACTGTTTCTAATATTTTTCATAGAGGAGCAATTGCTTTTAAATAGAATATATAGACTTAATAATTGAAAATCCTAATTTATGATGGATATAATTCAGGATCAACGATGCTTTACAATAAATATAAAATATATTGTCGGCTTATTAATCCTCCTAATTATGGAGTCTAATTAATTCTTCTAATTATGCAATTAAAACTGTACATAGAAATTTGAACTTCTTATTAAGACAAATGTCTTTGTTACATACCAATATTATATTGGTGAAAAGAGAAGAAGAAAAATATTAAGGCACCGGAGAATAGTATGTTATTTGCAATATAAAGGAAAATACAGAAGGATGAAACCTCCCATTCCGCAGAGCATAGCTCCTCCAACAGAAGAACAGATAATCCCCCCTCTTCTCTTCCACGAGACAAAATAACTAAATAATAAAAATATTCTTCCACGTCTAAACACCTTCCATACCTTAGGTGTCTCATGCCCCTCATAGACCAATGGCTTTTTCACCCTGTAAAGTTGTTGGGCTCCAACAGTCTTACTAATATCAACTTGTGTCTGTAGGTATTTTGTCAAATTGCAGCATCTGAGTCCACTCATTTACAGTTTGGCCTGGACTTGCTTTCGGCAATCAAGGATGAACTGGGCCTTAGGCCGTCACGGCAGTGTCTTGATTTTCTTCTAAGTGCTTGTGCCAATGCTGGAGATTTGAAGAATGCTCGCTTGATTTGGAAAGAGTACAAGATTGCTGGGTTTCCTTACAATGTATTAAGTTACTTGCGAATGTATCAGGCACTTTTGGCAGGAGGAGATGGTAGATCTGCATCCCTTATGCTTAAGAAAATTCCACGAGACGATGCAGAGGTTTGTTCTGTTATCATAGCATGTCAGGAAACATTCAGTGCTGCTCTTGATTCTATGGGAAAGAAGAAAAAGCACGGAAAAAGTAAAGGAAAAAATAAAGAAATATTATCCCTTATTAGGGACATTCCTCAGTCTTAGCCATTATTTTAGACATAGTTTGTATACATATTGCTAATTATTAGGGACATTCTTCATTACTCGCAATTATTAGATTTCATCATTTTATATTATGAATGATTATAATTGTGAAATATTCTTTGTAATTCATTCACACATGTTTCTGATTTTCCGTGGTCGGCCTGCCCAAAGTAGTAAAAGATACTGTGAATTTAGAGATTATAATTGATAGTGGATTTTACATTGTTAGTTGCGCAATTCATTCACATGTTTCTGATTTGCGTGATTAGCCTGGTTCATATTGTAAACAAATTTCAGTATTCTAGTCTTTTTATTTATTTTAAATGCAAATTATTATTTTTAAAATATTTTGAGAATGTTGTAAAAAAATAATAATACAATTTCTATTTAAAAATAAATACGCAAGTAAATAAAATACGATTAATTAATGCAATATAAACATTCCAATCTATAACATACATTTTTTATCTAGGTTAAATTTTATATGTAATTATTATACTAAATAAGAACGGAATATTTTAGATTTAACTGTTTTTTTTTTCAAATTCTTATTTAGACTTCTTATTGTTTAAAAAAAGCATGGCTATAAACTACGAAATTAAAATATTTTAAATGGCATATAAATAGAAAAATAATATTGAATCTGTATAAATGTACAAGAAATTGTATTAATATAGATGCATTTTCTATAGAAAGATTATTTTATGGTCTTTCAACAATATTATGTTTTGGAAAATAAGCATAAAAAACATATATGTACTTTGATATTTAAGTTTGATAAAATTACTATCAACAAAATACGTGGTCGAAAGATGTGTTACTAAAATGGGTCATCAAATGATATGTTTCTAAACTAAACGGTTTATTGAATGGTGTGTTTCTAAACTAAATGGGTAATTGAATGATACATTTTTAAAACGGTTATCGAACTCTGTGTTCCTAAATTAAACGCATCATCGAATGGTGCATTCTTAAAGTAATCTTTGAATGGTGTGTCCTTAAAGTCGGCATTGAAGGGTGGGTCCCTAAACTAAACGAGCCACTTTAATGGTGTCTCCTTAAACTAAACGGGTCATCGAATACTACATTCCTAAAACGGCCACCGAATGATGCGTCCTTAAACTAAATAGATCATCAAATGGTGGATCCTGAAAGCAACCACCACTGAATGGTGTGTTCGAAAAGCGACAATTGAATGATGTGTCTCTAAAATGGTCATCAAATGGTGCGTTCCTAAACTAAAGCGGTCACTGAAAGGTGCATGTTAATGAAAATCACAAAGTCAAAGCTGAAAGACTTAATGATGCGAAAGAAGAAAGTCAAAGCTAAAAGGCTTGATGATATGGAAAAAGAAAGTCAAAGCCGAAAGGCTCAACGATGCAGAAGCCGAGAGGCTCAACGATGCAGAAGCCGAGAGGCTCAACGATGTAGAAGCCGAGAGGCTCAATGATGCAGAAACTGAAAGAAAATGTGGAAAGGCCTAACGATACGAAAACTGAAAGGTATAACTGAAAGCCATAAGTTAAAATAACAATTGAATTACAAGTATGTACCTTGGGCATTTATTTTCGTTATATTCAACTTGTGTGATGTTGATAAATTTTTTCTACAATATCAACAACTAAGAGGAAAACTACTAAACTTGAACCATGTGTAATATTGTACACATCAACGCTACATTTGAAATTATTTTAATAGTTATTGTGGGCCTAATAAAGCCTCTTTGGCTTGAGGATGAGGGACTTGTGACCCGTCTTAGGCCCAAGGGGGTGTTGTTAGTATAAAAGAAGTGTTAAAAATGATTTACATATCCATGAATATGAGCTGCAGATAATGCAAGCCTAAAAATGTATATACTCACTTTTAGTTTGCTCAATGGTTCTGTGAGCGATAATAATTTGTTAAAATTCTCGTAACTGAAAAGGGAATCAAATATTTCAAATAACTTACATTTAAATACTAATTCAAATCTTTAAATATATGTTAAAGGAAATAGGTAAATATTGGAATGTTGTTAGAAATTTTGGGTAGAATTTTGGTACCAGAATCAATTGTTTTCTAAGGGAAGTGAAGGAATAAATAGAGCAAGTTTATCACGATATAGGGGACAGGAAAGTTCTATTTGGGATAGAATAGTTATTGTTAGTATTCTCACGATACTTAAGGATTTGATGAAGCCATGCAAGACATGACCAGCAAGCCATAACAAGCAAGTGGAAATGTGTTCTGGGCTGTGTCTTAGTGTGAGTGAGTATGATTGGCCGTGAAAGAGAATCTATGCACATCTAAGGAGAAATTCATTAGCACATGGTTTAAATGATTTAAATCAAACTATAAAAAGGTTATAACTTCAGTTAAAAATAGTTTTGGAAAATAAAGTACTGAACTATTATAAACTGATTTCAGATTAAGCCGAATCAATTTATTCGTGTCTCAGCATAACTGAATTAAGAGTTTTGGAAAATAAAGTACTGAACTATTATAAACTGATTTCAGGTTAAGCCGAATCAACTTATTCGTGTCTGAGCTCAACTGAATTAACTGTTTTTTGAAAATCTGGTTTGAGCTCTTCTTCTATAATACAGTGGGTTTTTCAAGTGCGAAAAACAAGAAAAAGAAAAAGAGAACAAAGAAGAGAAAGAACACAAAGAGATACATTTTTGCGAAACACAATCTTCTGAAATTCATTTTGTGAGAATCACTGTGAGAGAATTGCTGTTTCATAATAATCATTTTCAAAATAGGGCTTTTACTTGAAGAATCAATTCTGACTAAGGTGTACTACTGGGTTTCTTCAAGACTGTGTACAGGCATTTCTTTCTAATCCAATCAGAGAGTTTTTCTAAACCCTTCTTGATCCTGTTTGAATCAAGACTTTAGGTGTTTTCATTGTAATTTTGTAAAATTCATTGAACGTTTGTACTGGTTTGGGCTTTAGAAGTAAGCCTGTGTTTTCTGCTGAAATTGATTGGAAGCTGCGGGGAGCAGTTTGTCAATTTGCAGGGTTCTTGATTTCTACGGGAAGTAGAAATTGACTGGTCTGGGCTATAGGAATTAGCCTAGTGTTACTGCTGAAATTGATAGGGAGCTGCGGGGAGTTGTTTATCAATTAGCAGGGTTCTTGATTTCTACGGGGAGTAGAAATTGACTGGTTTGGGCTATAGGAATTAGCCTAGTGTTTCTGCTGAAATTGATTGGAGGCTGTGGGGAGCAGTAGATCACTTTAGCAGGGTTCTGATTTCTATGGGGGATAGAAATTGGTTGATTAATTGTATGTGAACAATTAATTGTTAGTGGAACTTTCTTTGCTAGTGGTGCAGAGAAGACTGGACGTAGCCCTTTGTGGTGAACCGGTATAAAATTGATTGTGCCTCTTCTTCTTGAACCCTTCTCTCATAATCTTGATTTGTTCTTGCACTGCATATTGAATTAAATTGAAAGATTGAATTAATTTTTGGTAATCTTGATAAAACTGGTTTAAGTCCTCTGCTGAATATTGATGTGTGCATTGTAATTTGAATTCTATATTGATTTCTGATAAATCTGCTGTAGCAGTTAAAGAAATTTTGCTTATCAGATTGGTTCTTTTCTTAATCAGCTATACATACAATATTCTAAATCTGTGATTTAATAAAGAATTGGAACTTTGGCTGAATTGGTGTAATACTGAATAATTTATATTCTTGTTCTGTGTTCTTGATATAATTGAATAATTGAATCTGCATTCTGAACAACTTTCAATTCTGTATTAATTACTCGTGTTAGGAAACTTTATCAGATTTATTAATATTGATTCAAATCAGTGTAGTGTTGTGATAGGAGTTTTAAATTAGTATTTTGTAATTCTGTTTCTCTTTGCTCTCATTCAAAGTTTGATTTTTGTGTGGTTCTGTTCTTAGTGTATACTGTTATTGAAACTGTGTAAACTTGACCTGCTTAAAGTGCTGGTGTGAAATTGCAATTTTGTGTGATTGAGAATCTGCTGTGTGCTTATATCTGTCTTTATAACAAATTGATTCATTTGTGCTTTGAATCAATTTATTTCTTTATTGCACCCTATATCTTTAGCACCAAGATTCATTAAAGTTTTTCAAATTGCGAAAACTATTTTTCAAACGTCTAAATTAGGAAAAATCTTTCAAAGTTCAATTCATCCCCCCTCTTGAACTCAGTCTAAAACGTTTTCAGTTATTAAAAAACATTCTTCTTGAATATTATATATGCTTACCTGTGTTTGTAGAGAATGTCTTCATCTCATAAGAATATCTCAAAATCTCATGTCAATAAGAAAGATATATTGGAAGACATGCTTAAAATTGTTCCGCGCCAATAAGCATCTTGACACACCTTTTGTCAAACTTTAAAAGACTATTGATGGGTATGGTTTCTTATCTAGATACAACTAGTCATGCAAGTAATAAGAACATTGCTTGAAGAAAAAGATAAGGATTTAATGCTTCGTGAGCACATTTAATGCCACTCTCCATCTAGACGTGGAAAGATGCAAGAAGAAGAAATAAAGATGTCTAAACATTTCAATGGGCATAAAAGGATTTATATCAACACGTTTCTCAACTTAGTATTTAAAGGAATCCTTGAAGTTAAAGAGTGGGAACCAAAAGATAAAACAGGCAAAAACGCTACTAGTTTTGTCACTCAAAGAATTGAGTTCCTATATCTTCATAAGAACATTATTCATGTTCAAATAAACAATTATGTTAGCACCAGTGGATAACTAATTGTATTTGATGAAGCCAACCATGTGTGAAGAAGTTCAAGACCTATGATCATATGTGGAATGCATGAAGATTCATGAAGATTTGAAGCTTGGTCTAGAACTTAGGAATGTGGTTGAGGCAAGTATGATTCA
>Ga0209700_100686_pt1 | contig 66696 bp, 48 predicted proteins | sample SiratroredBW_FD_187528 | JGI IMG/M metagenome (GOLD analysis project Ga0209700, IMG submission 187528) | Root nodule microbial communities of legume samples collected from California, USA - Siratro red BW (SPAdes) (version 2) | ecosystem: Host-associated > Plants > Roots > Nodule | place: USA... | reverse complement strand
TATTAAGGAGCCCTTCTTTGATTGAGATCATAACCATCACCAACTTGAACTTCAAACTTACTCCCACAACACACATTTCTAGATCCTAGACTCAAGTCTTCAAACTTCAAGAAATCTTCATCCATCCATCACATGATCTAGAGCATCTTCACTTGGTTGAATTCATCAAATCACTACAGCAGTCCACTGGTGCTAACAACTTGCAACTTATTGAATTTTTGTTGTGCACTTCAAAATCACACTTTTGATTGTTTCAATTAAGAGTTTTCATTCTATACTTCAAATACTTTCTAGTTTTTGTGAAAATTTTTAAAAGTTCAATTCACCCCCCCTCTTGACCTTGGCGTAAACTTGTTTTCAATTGGTATCAGAGCTAGGACTTCAATCCTAGTGAAGTTTTTCGATCCATGGCTGAGAATAAACTACGTTTTGCTGAGGGAGCTTCTATACACAGGCCACCCATGTTTTCTGGGGTGAACTATCAGTTTTGGAAAGTTAAAATGAAAATCTTCATCGAATCCATTGATCGTGGAATTTGGAATGCTATAGTAAATGGTCCTTATATTCCTACTATTGTATTGAATGGTGTGCCTGTTGAAAAATCCTTTGATGAATTGACTGATGTAGAGAATAATAAAGTGCAATATGACTGTTGTGAAAAATATAATAACCTCTGCCTTGAACCTTCATGAATTTTTCAGGGTATCACAATGCAACTTGGCTAAAGAAATGTGGAACATACTTAAAGTCACACATGAGGGAACTACTGATGTCAAAAGAGCCAAAAAGCATGCGCTGATCCATGAGTATGAATTTTTTAGGATGCAGCAAGGGGAGAACATTGCAGATCTATAGAAATTGTTTTTCACTCACATTGTCAACCACTTGATTGGATTGGGAAAGCAATTTGGCAAGGAGGAGCTGAATATCAGAGACTAGAGACTTGACGACACTCACTACTGCAACACTCTTTGGCAAGCTAAGAGAGCACGAGTTAGGGATGACTAGGCTAAAGGAAATAGAGACTGCGGAGAAAAAGTCCAGAAGCCTAGCCTTCAAGACAAAGACTGTAGATGTAGAATCCAGTGAGGAAAGCTCTGATGACTGCAGTGATATTGAGAATCTCAATTTGTTAACAAGGAGATTCCAAAAGTTTATCAATATGAAAGGCAAAATGAAGAACCAGCAAAGCAAGAGGTATAACAAGAAATCTGATACTAGTTCTACTAAATTTACCTGTTTTGGCTGTGGTAAATAGGGACACATAAAAGTGGATTGTCCAAGCCTAGTGAAAAAAGAAAGAGCATAGGAAAAGAGTAGCAGCAAACCTGGAAAGAGCATAAGAGCATATATAGCATGGGAAAACGATGATACCTCTTCCAGCAACTCTTCACATAAGGATGTTGAAGCAAATATGTGTCTAATGACTGGACAAAAATCTGAGGTGAGTAGCATGAACTCCAGTACCTCATTCAATAGTGAGAATTACAGTTCACTTCTTCTGGCTTTCTTAGAAACCCATGAAGAAACAAACAAATTGGCCTTATCTCACAACTGATTGAAAAGGTTAAACAATTGGTTGGAAGATAGAGTTAAAGAACTGGAAGATGAGCTTCTAAAGGTGAAAACCAATTTTGACGATCTTGAAATGATTTACAAAGCTTCCAGTGACTTTGATTCTAGCAAGACAACTAACTGTGAAAATTGTTTTGTTCTTCAAAAGAAAGTTAACTATTTGATTAATACTGCATCTAAACTTTCCATGGGAACTGCAAATCTCAATGCAATTTTGGGATCTCAGAACTGTGTTTTTGAAGAAGCTGACATTGGATATCAATGTGATTTCCAAGGAAAGCAAAAGAAGTTTAGAAGTTTCTTTAAATCAAATGAGCAGTCTTCACCTTTCATGACATGTTTTTATTGTTTAAGAAAAAGGTAATTTTGTTAGGAATTGTAAGGTTAGAAAGTTTGATGTACCTAAGAGGCTGGTTAGCTGGGTGCCTAAAAACATCATTAACACTTGTGAACCCAAGTTTAACAAGGTACCAATACCTTAAACATAATCTGTTTTGGAGGAAAGTTTGGCATCCTAGAAGCAGTTGTGGTATCTAGACAGTGGATGATCCAAACACATGACTGGAGATACTTCACAATTGATTAATCTGAAATGGAAACCAGATGGGTTTGTCATCTATGGAGACAACAACTGAGGGAGAATACTTGGTGTTGGTGACATTGGAGGAGATAATGATGTGATAAAAAAAGATGTGCTTTTAGATGGTTTAAAGCACAACCTACTCAGTATAAGTCAATTGTGTGACAGAGGCTACAAGGTTACATTTGAGCCAGATTTGTGCCTAATTGCAGAGTCAAAAGCTAGTGAGACTGTACTTGTAGGTAAATGGGTAAACAAGGTATACATGCTCAATGTCTCTTGCATAACATTTAGTATGAACTGTTTGATGTCTGGGAATGATGAGACATGTTTGTGGCATAGGTGTTTAGCTCATATTCATATGCATTATCTCAATATGCTTGCATCTAAAGAGCTGGTAATCGGCTTACCTAAGTTCAAGTTTGAAAGGAACAGATTATGTGAAGCATGTCAAAAGGGTCAACAGACCAAGAGCTCTTTTAAACAGATAAATGTGGTCTCTATGTCCAAACCTCTTGAGTTGCTTAACATAGATCTGTTTGGTCCCTTTAGAACTATGAGCCTAGGAGGTAATTACTATGGTCTTGTAATAGTAGATGATTATTCTCGTTTTACTTAGACTCTTTTCATTGCCCACCAAGGATGAAGTTTATCATGCTTTTAAGAGATTTGCTAAAGTTATCTAAAATGAGCAAAATTGTTGCATTTCTGCCATTAAGTCAGATCATGGGTGTGAGTTCAAAAATGAAAGATTTGACAAATGATGTGGCAAATTTTGAATCAAGCACAATTTTCCAACACTAAGGACTCCACAACAGAATGGAGTGGTGGAGAGGAAGAACAGGTCATTGGAGGAACTTGCAAGGGCTCTCTTGAATGAAACAGATCTACCAAAATACTTTTGGGTTGATGTAGTGAGTACAGCTTACTATGTTCTCAATAAAGTGCTCATTAGACCAATCTTGAAGAAGACCCCCTACGAGTTGTTAAAAGGTAGAAAGCCCAATATCACTCATTTGAAGGTTTTTGGATGCAAATGTTTTATACTGAACAATGGTAAGGATAACTTGGGCAAATTTGACTCAAAAGCTAATGAAAGTATCTTCCTTGTCTATTCATTGCTTGGTCATGCATATAGAGCATATAATTGGAGAACCATGTTAGTTGAGGAATCCATGCACAATGAGACTAACTAGAATATGTAGGAAAGTGCTAAGACAGGTGCAGATGATGAGATTCCAACTGTGTAGAAAGTTAATACAAAACTGCAGAGTAAACCAGAAAAAGTTGCTCAATTGTAGGAAAATCAATTAATTGAACCAGAAATTCAATCGATTGAATCTGGAGCTGGTGTAGAGAAAATCAATTCTGAACTGCATAAGGAGTGGAGAGTGCCTAGGAATCTGTCCTTGGACAATGTTATTGGTCAAGTGCAGAAAGGAGTATCAACAAGAAGATCCTTGAATTACTTTTGTGAGCACATGGCTTTTACATCTCAAGTGGGACCTATAACCGTGTATGAGGCACTAGAGGACAACAACTGAATTAATCCAATACACGAGGTGTTGAATCAGTTTGCTAGAAATGAAGTATGGACTCTGGTTCCTAGAACAAATAAGATGAATGTGATTGGAATCAAGTGGGTTTTCAAGAACAAGTTAGATGAACAAGGAGTCATAGTGAGAAATAAAGCTCGACTAATGGCAAAAGGATACAACCAGGAAGAGGGCATTGACTTCGGAGAGACATATGCTCTTGTGGCTAGACTAGAGGCAGTGAGGTTGCTGTTGGCATATGCTTGCATGAATGGATTCAAATTACACCAAATGGATGTCAAGAGTGCTTTTCTAAATGGATACATTGATGAAGAGGTTTATGTGAGTCAACCTCCTGGATTTGTAGATCACAAATATTCAGAACATGTGTTCAAACTCAAGAAAGCCTTGTATGGATTAAACCAAGCACCTCGACAGTGGTATGAGAGGTTGAGTAACTTCTTGCTTTCTCAAGGCTATGAGGAAGGCAAAACAGATAAGACTTTATTCATTAAGAAAGCATGTCGTGATATTATTCTTGTTCAAGTTTATGTTGATGACATTATATTTGGATCCACTAATGAAAATTTGTGTAAGCAATTTGTAACAGCTATGCAGGAGGAGTTTGAGATGTCCAAGATGGGAGAACTCAAATTTCCTAAGATTGTAGATCAAGCAATTCAAGCATGGAACCTTCCTTAGTCAAGCCAAATACTGTAGATAATTATTGAAGAAATTTGAGATGGAGAACTGCAAGGTGTTAGCACCAAGGCTTGCTAAGTGATTTGATGAAGCCAACAATATAATAAAGTCTACATGGATCAAAGCTTGCAAAGTGGATTGTTTGAAGTCATCATGGAGCTTGATAGAGTTTTTGGTCTAGAACTTATATTGGGTGTGTGTGAAAGTGTGGTTTGGGTATAAAAACATGAGTTGCATGAGATATCATTCAAAGTAAGCTCCAAAATTTACTTTTTTTTAACAAATGAGGTTTAACAGATTTTGAAAAACATTTTTTTTAAAGAGTAAATCAGTAAACATTTTTTCAGAAATCAACATACTGGATTTTCTAAGTCATAGAAAAAAAATCAATCAATCAAAATGAATTTTGTAAAAAAAGATTATTTTACAATTCGCGCTCACCCTTTATATAGACAACTTGGTTTTTAAATTTAGTATTAATTTTAGAATGAAAGTTCTTTATTGAAACTACTGAAAAATGTTATTCTGAAATGCACAACAAAAGATCAATAAATTTCATATCATAATCAATCAATTGAAACACTACACAAATCAGATAACAACAAGAAACAATTTACTGAATCACAAATTTAATCAATTGAATATAGTGCACAAGCCCAAACAGTTCAGAAACAATCAAGATATAGCTAGAACCAATAAATAGTAGAAGCAATTAACCGGAAACAAAAAGTAAATCAATTCAGTAAAGGACCAGTAAAAACACCAGAACAGAAGTAGAAGCAATTAATTGAATAAAAGAAAAGAAAATAGTTCAGAACCCAGATAAACAGTACTAACAGTAAACTAACAATTAATCACTCAGTAATATAATCCAGATCAACAAAGTAATCAGAACAAGTAATTGATTCAAGAAGATAAATTTCAATAACAACAATCAAATAAATTGTGATTACAGATAACAGAAATCAATCAAATATACTCTAGACAAATCTAGTCACTTAAAAATTAAAAAAAAAAGTTCAGTGAACTCAAAATAACACCAGTAAGAAGAACAATCAATTATGCGTGAATAAAAATTAATTGAGTTAGCGACAGTAGATATAACAAAGCGTTTAAGAAGAGAGAAAGAAAGATCAAGAACACAAGGATTTATACTGGTTCACCCTTCCTCAAGGGCTACGTCCAGTCCTTTGCCAACCAAAAAAGAATTCTTCTAATCATGATCACCAAGATCAGTTTACACAATACAAATCACTTGCAACCCGCAAGCAACCACCAGTAGCAAACAGCCTACTGCGGCCCACAATAGTTGTTCAAACAATGCAAAACCCACTGCACAAAACCAGTTACAATTTACAAACACTATGTAATTTGTAACCAAAACTTCCAATACAAAGATGACCAAGAATATTACAAATACAACTGTAGTTCTATTCAACAGATTACAAATTGAAATAAGAACAGAGTAGAACACTTTAGCTCTAGATCAAAACCACAGTAACACGAATTCACACTCAAAGCAAGGCTCCAAGATTAGTGTTCTTGAGGATTTTCTTGATGGAAATTGATTGCCAAAAAATCTCAAGGTGTTCGCACGTTTTCTCCTTAGAAAAATTCACAAGTACCCGCTTAAAATGTCTTAGATATCTTTGAAATCATGTGCTTGCCCTTTATAAAAGAAATCTGATTATTAAATCTGTCAAAACCTCAATCGATTGTATCAATCATTCAATTGATTGAATTTTCTGTCACTTAAAAGAAAATCCAGCAAGTTTAGATTCTGAAAACAGTTTACTGAATTTCTTTTTGAAATATGTTTTTCAAAGTTTGATTTATCCTCATTTAGAACCTTCTAAAAAGGTTTGTTTAAGCAAAATAATTTTTGGGAGCTTACTTTGAATTATGTATCATGCAACTCAAGATTTTAAGCCAAAACCAAACTCTCACACACACACCTAAGTCTAAACCAAAAACCTCATGAAGCTCTATGAGTCTTCATGCAATCCACTTTGCTAACTTTGATCCATTATAGACTTCATCCTTTTGTTGGTTTCATCAAATCATCTAGCAACTCTTGGTGCTAACAATCTCCCCTAACTTGATGAAAGCAAACAAGTGTGTGTTGAGTTGCATTAAATCAGTCCTGCACAAACTGCATTCTAACAGTTGATTAAAAAATTTGTAATCTCAACAAGTGCAGAGCAAAAGATTAAGCAGGTTGAATTGGAACAATTAGTTTTATTTCCTCATATTTTCAAACCCGTTGAAATCAACAAGCTCTGGAAATATGTGATTACTCCTCCATACTTCGTTATTCCTTCAAAGTATATAAGAAGAGGTTAAAACTTGTATTAGAACACAAACACTTACATCTTTTCATTTAATATATATCCAGAATACAAATCAGAGTTATAATCAACCGAATTACAATACAAACTGACTAGGACAAGATAAAACATTATTCAACCAACAAGACCAATAGCACATCATCAATAGAGCATAGCTGGGTATACCAGCAGTTACAACAACAGAAAAAAATAGAAAATAAAACAAAAACATAACAGTAGCAACAACACACACAGCATAATAAAGAAACACACCCCTATCATCTAATGCAACAACAACAAGACACCATACTTCTTCCCCTTTGCGTTCATCAAAAGGAGAGAAGTAATCAGATATGATATGCATGGGACTCAGTCCTCTGGTCCACAGAACATTTCACCTAATTTGTATCGCGCATCCTCAACAATTTCCTCAATGTTCTGGATTCTTGTTTCACAGTATTCGTGGTGGCTTCTACCTTCTTCCTGTATGGTGTGTATCTAGTTCATCTTCAAGATAGTTTTCATATCTAGGTAGGGGAACATCAGACATGTGAGCATCATAACCTCCTTTAACCTTAGTAGCAGCAACACTTGTGCCACCACCTTTTCCTTCTTCATCTTACTGCTGATCAGGACTGTCACCATTGACTTTGCATATCTAGTGATCATCATTGACCTTCTTCAGTCCTATTTTTCCTAAGGTTGTTGCGCTGATTTCATTTTGAGCCTTCACAATTTCAACCACTTCACCTTCGGTATCTATCTCAAAGTATTCAATAAAGTGGGAGATAAGGACAACATATTGAATTTTGTACTCAATTTTCCTCCTTATCTTGATGATGTGCTCCTTAATCACACTCACCCAGTTAACCTTTATTCTCCCCAACAAACAGTATATCAACATAAGATCTTCTTCAGTTAGTACAACTTGATTAAACCCTCTAGGGATCAGCAGCCATATAACAATGAAAGCCAAGATATGAGGAGTTATAGCAAGTCCTCCCACAGAATAATTTCTGGATTCAGTATTGTGATTCCTCAAGCATGACTTGAAGAATTGCACTTTGTTGAATTCTTCCAACCCCACTATATTGCTTCTACCAACAGGAATACTTGCATTTCATAGTCCGGCAACTGCTAGCCACACTTAATCATTCATGCAAATATCAACTCCCTTAACTTGAGAGTAGATGATGTCCTCATCATACCACATGTTGGTCAAGAAAACTTTCACTAAATCTGGATATATATTTCCAAATAGCCTTACAAACTTCTCAAGTCTTTGGAATTCCAGTGCCTCTCTTACTTCATCCAACTTCTCTTCCTTGAGCCACAACATTCTTAGAACCTTTGGAGCAATAATTGCCTTCCTACTATATTCTTTGTGGTACTCTTCCATGCTCTCGTAATTTCTAGCAAACCACCATTCAAGATATCCAATCACTTGGTTCAGTATTCTTTACACAGGCTCTTTTTTTGCGCTTTCTTGGTGTGGAGGAAGAGGCCATGAGAGAGGTTTGCTGAAGTGAATGCAAGGATAGGTTTTTGTTCTATGAACGCAGAACACTATGAATGCAGTAGAAGTGAATTTGTGTGTGTTGAATGTTTGATAGATGAGCTATTTAATACCAACTAATATGCAAAAGACAAAGTTGAATTCTCAAATAAATCCAAAACAAATCACACATGCATGCTATGCATTGATGGACAACACAAAACATATCTTTTCAGTTGAGATTCTGTAAACAATAAGCTATAACAAAATTTACTTAGCTTTAGAGTTTTGTGCAACTTTTAGCTTATTGACTATCAATAAGCTGATGACATGTGGCACTGAGTAGTTTCTCACTCTTCACATGCGCTCATTGTGTATTGGACAACTCAACTTAGTCAAGACTCCTCCTTTGACCAACGAATTTGCTGGAGATTGTTTACCTTCCCAACATAGTAGTCTTACATAGCACAGTTTATTGTTCAGAATTCCTTTAGGCTTCTTGTCCAGTACCACTGATTCCATTAAATTGAGCAAAATCTAAACAGGATCATATATATATATATATATATATATATATATATATATATATATATATATATATATATATATATATTAACAACAGTAAATTCAATCAAAATTCAGTTAATTAGTTTTGTTGAATTGTTAATACCCATTTTGCACAAAATTAAACCTACGAACCAACACTTGTATAGGCTGATTTATTTTATATTTTTCAAATCAACAGTGCCCAACTCATTTCTGAGAAAATTAAATCTTCCTTTGTTAAGGGGCTTTGTAAACAAATCAACCAATTGATTCTCAAAATTAACAAATTGAACTACGCAATCACCATTATTCACATAATCCCTTATGAAGTGGTGGCGTATTTCAATGTGTTTAGTTCTGGAATGTTGTATAGGGTTCTTAGTTAAATTTATTGCACTGGTATTGTCACAAAATAAGGAAATTTGAGAGAGAGTTAAGTCGAATCACTTAGTTGTTGCTTTATCCATAGACTTTGAGCACAACAGATTCTAGTAGCTATGTATTCTGCTTTAGTTGTTGATAATGCTACACAAGCTTGCTTCTTACTATGCCAACATATTATACTGGGTCCGAGAAGGTGCATGTTTTACTTGTACTCTTCCTATCAATTTTACATCCTGCAAAATTTGAGTCGGAGTAACTAATTAAATTCAAGGATACATCACTAGGATACCACAGACCAACATCTATAGTCCCTTTGAGATACTTCAATATTCTCTTAGTTGCCATGTAGTGTGACTCCTTAGGATTTGCTTAATATCTTGCACAAAGACACACACTAAACATGATATTCGGTCTACTTGCAGTAAGATAGACAAGTGATCCTATGAGCCCTTTGTATTTAGTTTGATCAACATTAGCCTCCTTGCAATTCTCCATATCAAATTTCTTCAATAGCTCTCTGTAATATTTGGATTAACTAAGGAATGTACCATGCTGGAATTGCTTAATTGCAAACCAAGAAAATAATTAGAGTTCTCTCATCATGGACATCTCAAATTCACTCTGCATAGCTTTAACAAACTGTTCACACAAAATTTTATTAGTTGAACCAAATATAATGTCATCAACATAAACTTCAACAAGTATAATTTCATTGCATGCTTTCTTAATGAATAAAGTCTTATTTATTTTTCCTCTCTCATAACCTTTATAAAGAAAGAAATTACTCAACCTCTCATACCACTGTCGAGGTATTTGCTTCAACCCATATAGTCCTTTCTTGAGTTTGAAGACATGATCTGGATACTTATGATCTTAAAATCTAGGGGGTTGACTCACATAGACTTCTTCATTAATGAATCCATTAAGAAAGGCACTTTTGACATCCATTTGGTGTAGCTTAAATCCATTCATGCAAGCATATGTCAATAATAGTCTCACTGCCGCCAATTTAGCCACGGGTGCATAAGTTTCTCCAAAGTTTATTCCCTCTTCTTGGTTGTAACCCTTTGCAACAAATCTAGCTTTATTCCTCACAATGACACCTTGTTCATCTAGCTTGTTCTTGAAAGCCCACTTGGTTCCAATCATATTCATCTACTCAGTTCTGGGAACAAGTGTCCAACTTCATTCCTTGCGAATTGATTCAGCTCCTCGTGCATTGCATTAATCCAGTTGTTATCCTCTAGTGCATCAACTACAGTTTTTGGTTCCACTTGTGATACAAAAGCCATGTGCTCACAAAAATTATTCAAGAGTTAATTGTGTCTACACCAGCTCCAGATTTAATCGATTTGATTCCTGGTTCATTTGATTGAATTTCTGGTAGTTTACTAACTTCCTCTAGTTTATTCTTCAGTCTAGTATCAACTTGTTCAGTAGATACCTCATCATCTACATCTGTCTTAGGACTTTCCTGCATGTTCTGGTTAGTTTCATCAAATACAATATGCATGGATTCCTCAACTAGCATGGTTCTCCTATTATATGCTCTATATGCATAACCATGCAAAGAATAGCCAAGGAAAATACCTTCATCCACTTTTGAGTCAAATTTGCCCAAGTTATCCTTTCCATTGTTCAAAATGAAACATTTACATTCAAAAACATTCAAATGAGATATATTGGGCTTTCTACCTTTAAACAACTCATAGGGGATCTTCTTCAAGATTGGTCTAATAAGCACTCTATTGAGAACATAGCAAGTTGTACTTACTGCATCAGCCTAGAAGTACTTTGGCATATTTGTTTCATTCAATAGTGTCCTTGCTAGTTTTTCCAAAGACCGATTATTTCTCTCTACTAGTCCATTCTATTGTGGAGTCCTTGGTGCTGAAAAGTTGTATTTAATTCCAAATTTGCTATAGAATTTGTCAAATATCTCATTCTGGAATTCTCCCCCATGATCTAACTTAACGGCAGAAATACCACAATTCTTTTCATTTTGGAAAACTTTGGCAAATATCTTAAAAGCATGATAGGCTTCATCCTTGGTGGCAATGAATAGTCCAAGTAAATCGAGAATAATCACCTACTACTACAAGACCATAGTAATTATCTCCTAGGCTCATGGTTCTAGAGAGACCAAACAAATTCATGTGTAACATCTCAAGAGGTCTAGATGATGAAACCACATTCAATTGTTTGAAAGAACTTTTAGTTTGTTACCCTTTTGGCATGCTTCACACAATCTGTCCCTTTCAAACTTGAGCTTAGGCAAGCCAATTACTAGTGATGCAAGCCTATTGAGATGATGCATATGAATATGAGCTAAGTGTCTATGCCACAACCAAAACTCATTACTCCTAGTAAGTAAACCGTTCATACTAGATATAATGCATGAGACATTTAAGCATGTATACATTATTTACCCATTTACCAATAAGAACTGTCTCACTAGTTTTTGAATCTGCTAGGAGGCAAAGTTCTGGCTCAAATGTGATCGTGTACCCTTTGTCACACAGTTGACTTATACTGAGCAAACTTTGTTTCAAGCCATCCACTAGAATTACATCTTTGATGATCACATCATCATCTCCTCCAATGTCACAAACACCAAGTATTCTTCCTCGGTTGTTGTCTCCATAAGTGACAAAGCCAATAGGTTTTCTCTTCAGATTAATTAATTGAGAAGCATCTCCAGTCATATGTTTGGAGCATCCATTGTCTAAGTACCACAATTGCTTCTTGGATGCCAAACAAACCTGCAAAAGAGTTTAAGTTTGAGGCATTGGTACCCTGTTAAATTTGGATCCATGAGTGTTAGTGATGCTTTTAGGCACCCACCTAACCAGCCCCTTAGGCACATCAAATTTCCTAACTTTACAGTTCCTATCCGAATGGCCTTTTCTCATACAATAAAAGCAAGTCATGAAAGGTGAAAACTGCTGCTCATTGGTTTTAAAGAAACTGCTGAATTTTTTTGCTTTCCTTGAAAAGCAGTTTGATATCCAATGCTAGCCTTTTCAAAAACACAATTTTGAGACCCCAAATTGGCATTGAGGTTTGCGGTTCCCATGGAGAGTTTAAAAGCAGTAGTGATCAAATAGTTAACTTTCTTTTGGAGAACATCACAGTTTTCACAATTAATTGGTTTGCTGGAATCAAAGTCGTTGGAAGCTTTATAAATTATTTCAAGATGATCAAAATTAGTTTTCAATTTTAAAAGCTCATCTTCCAACTCTCGGATTCTACCTTCCAACCAATTATTCAGCCCTTTTAGTCTATTGTTGGACAAGGCCAATCTTTTAGCTTTTTCATGGGTTTCAAAGAAAGCCTAAAGAAGTGAACTGTAATTTGTACTATTAAAAGAAGTGTTGGAATTCATACTACTTGCCTCAGAATTATCTCCAACCATAAGACACAAATTTGCTTCAACATCCTCATGTGAAGAACTATTAGAAGAAGTAACATTGTCTTCCCAAGCTATATATGCTTTTTTGCCTTTTCCAGATCTGTTGCCCTTCTTCTCTTGTGTCTTTTCTTTGTTCACTAGGCTTGGACAATCCACTTTCATGTGTCCCTGTTTACCACAACCAAAATAGGTAAATTTAGTGGAATTAGAATTAGGTTTCTTGTTATACCTCTTGCTTTGCTAATTCTTCATTGCCCTTCATCTCGATAAACTTTTAAAATCTCTTTGTCAATAAATTGAGATTTTCAGCATCACTGCACTCATCTGAGATTTCCTCACTTGATTCGACTTCTGTAGCCTTTGTCTTGAATGCAAGGCTTATGGACTTCTTTTCAACAGTCTCCATCTCTTTTAGCCTCGTCATCTCAAGCTCATGTTCCCTCAACTTGTCAAATAGTGATGTTGTGGTGAGGGTGGTCAAGTCTCTAGTCTCAGATATCGCAGTCAACTTGGCTGCCAGCTCCTATCTAGACACTTGAGGATCTTGATGATCAACTCTTCCTTGTCAAACTGTTTTCCCAATCCAATCAAATGATTAACAATATGAGTAAACCATTTCTGAACATCTGCAATGGTTTCCCCTTGTTGCATCCTAAACAACTCGTATTCCCGAATGAGTGCATGCTTTCTGGCTCTCTTTACATCATTAGTTCCTTCATATGTGTCCTCAAGTATGTCCCACATATCTTTAGCTGAGTTGCACTAAGATACCCTGAAAAATTCATCAAGATTCAAGGCAGAGGTTATTATATTTTTAGCAACACAATCATACTATACTGGTTCACCCTTCCCCAAGGGCCTCATTGAGTCCTTTGCCAAGCAACAAAGATTTCCACTAATCAAGATCACCAAGATCAGTTTTAACAATACAAATCACTTGTCACCCGCAAGCAACCACTGCTCCCAACAGCAAACAGCCTACTACACCCCACAACAGCTGTTCAAACTATACAAAACCCACTACACAGAACCAGTTACTATTTACAAACCACTATGTAATTTGTAACCACAACTTCTAGTACAAAGATGATCAAGAATATTACAAATACAACTATAGTTCTACTCAACAAATTACAAATTGAAATAAGAACAGAGTAGAACACTTAGCTTTGGAACAAAACCACAGTAACACAAATTCACACTCAAAGCAAGGCTCCAAGATTAATGTTCTTGAGGATATTCTTGATGGAAATTGCTTGCCAAAAAATCTCAAGGTTTTTACACATTTTCTCTCTTAGAAAAAAACACAAGTACTCGCTTAGAATGTCTTAGATATCTTTGAAATCACGTGCTTTCCCTTTATTTAAGAAATCTGATTATTAAACCTGTCAAAACATTAATCGATTGAATTTTCTATGACTTTTAGAAGAAAATCCAGGAAGTTTAGATTCTCAAAACAATTTACCGAATTTCTTTCTGAAATATGTTTTTCAAAGTTTGATTTATCCTCATTTAGAACCTTCTAAAAAGTTTGTTTAAGCAAAATAAATTTTTGGAGCTTACTTCGAATTATGTATCATGCAACTCATGAGTTTAAGCGAAAATCAAACTCTCTCACACACACACCTAAGTCTAGACCAAAAAACTCATCAAGCTCTATGAGTGTTCATGCAATCCACATTGCTAGCTTTGATCCATTGTAGACTTCATCCTTTTGTTGGTTTCGTCAAATCATCTAGCAATTCTTGGTGCTAACAGTATTTAGTTTAATCATGTATTAAGATTGGCTTGTAATCGTTAATGGTTTGTAATATGGATCAAATATTAATGGAATGGAACTTATGTGTTGTTTATGTTTTAATTCTGGTTTTATGTTTTGAAGGAATATCAAAGTATGGGGGAGCAATCACATGGTTCTTGTTTAAGCTGATTTGAACTGCTGGAACACTACACTAAAAGAATCAATTATTTTTTCAATTTAATTAGTTTATTTTTTGTATGAACCTGTTGTGCTTATAGTTTTTTAATCAACTATTTTTTTTATTTCCATTAGAGCGGAAATCTATTAGTGCAGTTTGTGCAGGTTTGGTTGGTGCAATTCAACACACACATGATTGCCTTCATCAAATTGGGGGAGATTTTTATCACTGAGGCATGCTAAGTGATTTGATGAAGTCAATATGGATCAAAGGTTGCTAAGTGGATTGCTTGAAGCCATCATGGACCCTGATGGGAGTTTTGGTCTAGAACATAGGTTAGTGTGTGTGAGTGGTTTTTGGTTCAAAACCATGAGTTGCATGACACACCACTTGAAGAAAGCTCTATAAATTCACTTTGTTTTACAAATAAATAATTGGATCTAAAATGATGTTTAATAGATTTTGAAAAAAAAACATATTTTGAGAGTAAAAGTAGTTAACTATTTTTCATAAATCAATTTGTTGAATTTTTTTCGTGTTACAGAAAAATCAATTGATTGAATGTTTGAATCAATCGATTGAGGTTTGATTGTTTTAAACCAGTTTGCTATAAAAGGGTAGCACGTGTTTTCTATTATACCTAAGACATTTGATTGATTCCTTTTGAAAAATTCTAAGAGAGAAAGACGTGCCCTTAGTGTGAGAACATAGTCTACATTGATTTTCAACAAACAAAACCTCAAGAACTTGAATCTTGGAGCTTTGCTTTGAGTGGGTTTCGTGTTATCTTGGTTCTGCACCAGAGCTAAGTCTTCTACACTGATTTTCATCTGTTTTGTAATCTATTTTTGTGTAGAAGCACTTTCTTTTATTTCATTTCTATTGTATTTTGAGTGGTTCGGTTGCAAATTACATACGGTTTGTAATTTGAGTTTATGAAGTAGGGTTCTGCACTATTCTTGCCTAAACCCTAAATCTTATTACAAGCTTAATCACCAATCAGCTGGATCAAATCCAAGCAATGAAAGAATGTGTTGCCTGGCAAAAGCTTCATAATCATATCAGAGGGATTATGATATGTCGAGACTTTTATCACCTTTGTAGATCCTCATAAAATCTCCTTTCTTACAAAATGTTGCTTAACGTCGATGTGATTACTTATTTCATGGAAGACTTGGTTCTTGGACAACTATATTGTGCTATTATTATCACACACTAGTAGAAAAATGACCTTCTACGTCGGTTCTGGAAGACTTTCTACGTCGGTTTTGGAAACAACGTAGATTAAGGAGACGTAGAAAGTCTTGGACATATAATGTCGATTATGCAACTGACGTAATATGTACGCCACTACTCTGGTTGAAAATAGAAACCGACGTTATATAACCAACAAAAGCAACTAAATTACAACATAAGCGGTGGATATCACGTCGGTTGAGTTAGAACCAACGTAATAGAGGACTTTTTACGTCGATTGTAGCTTACAACCGACGTAAAATCTAATTTTTTTAAAAAAAGAATCCATAATTTTCCAAAATTCTTTGATAAATCTCTAACCCATAGAATGAAACACCACAAAAATTTTCAGAATTTTTTGACAAGTATAGATAGGTGAAATAGAAAAAAAGATGTCAAAAATACCAAAAAAATAAAAAAGAAATAGTAAACGATGGAATTTTGAAAAAAAAATTATTTCAAATCCCTTAATGAGATTGCCCACTAGCTTCGTTGTGTCATTTCAAGCAACTTTCATTTTTGGAGAGTCTCAATCCGAGCTCTCTATCAAAAGTTATGGCCAGTTAAAGTTTTTTCGTCCTAAAATTTTTGAAACCCAAAATCTCTTATACAATCATACAGAAAGCATATCTAAGAGGATATGCGTTGGACACTCAAACAAATTTACAATAAAGAAAGAATATCTCAAAGTTCACAGCAGAGCAAATCACAAAAGTTTTCATCACAATACACACACAACCTTTGATTCTAGATTTGGGAAGCTCTTCGGCAGTTTTAAAATAGCTTAGATTATCTTAAAATGATTTGTGTTTCACTACAATATTAGTTGTGAGTTCATATTATTATTTAATTAATTTATATAAATTTTTTTACTTATTTAAAGTTTTAATCAAATTGACTTCAAACTTAAATAAAGATTCAAGCAATTGGATATCAAAGTGTACTATTTCGTTCTTTACCATGATTTCTTCATGCACCTCCTTAAAAACATATTCTTAATTCCACAATGTAGAATACATTTTTTAGATCTAAAAATGTGTTATGGATTGCATAAAAAGTATATTTGAGACAACATTTCCATATCTATAAACATATAGATTTACAGATTATATAATTTAGAATGCATTTCTAATGACACAATCCACAAAATGTATTCCATATTATGCAATCTATAATGGATTTTCAAAATTATGCAATCCTAAAACATATTCCAAATTACACAATTTATAAACATATTTTGGATCGTACAAACTAGAAACATATTTAGATTGCATAATTTGGAATATATTTACGAAATCTAGAAATGTATTTCATATTGTATAATGTGAAATACATTCTTTTATTTTGAATTGTGGGATCTAGAATGTATTTCTAAGATTACAAAATCCAGAATGATTTTGACTCGTGGACAATTTGAATTTTTCTTACACTTACGAAAGTGTAGGAAGAAAGTGTGAGGTAGTGTAGGGAGAAAGTGTGAGGTGCTTGTAGAAAAAGCCCAAAAGCTAAAAGAACTGCATTCAATTTTTTATTCAACTTTAATAAACTTGGCCTCATCAACTCATGTTCACCTACAAGGAGGAGTAGACAGATTCTTCCTGCACCTTTATAAAATTTTCTATGACATTAATATCCTTATTGAAATTATCAAAATGGGTATGGGAAATTTTGAAATAAAATACAGAGTGGTTCCCTCTATATACCATATCCTGTAATTCGGTGTGTAATCCGGTATTCATTTTCCCATAAATATATACCAGATTTCGGTATACGTTTTCCTCTATCACAATTTGTTTTCCTCAAAACAGAAACAACCCCTTGTTAGAACAATGCCGGTGACGAAGGTTTAAAATTGCCTGTGAGGGAAGTGTGAGGGAGGTGCAAGAACTACGAACCAATCACCTGTGAAGGAGGTGCAGAAAAACGAAGACAGTGAGGGGGTGTAGGAAAACAGAGACAGTGAAGGAAGTGCAGGGACACGCAAAAGAGAATGAAAAAAGAAATAGGGTAAAAGGCAAAGTTGGATTACATATTATATAATAAAGTTAATTTAGAAATTTCTAATGTTATATGAAGGTGCACGGTGAGATCATGGAAGTGCAAGAAGAGACCGTCGGAGGAGTAAGTGTTTACGACATTACAAAGTCTATTATTGAGGTATTTCTTTTATTGCCTCCGTACTTTCTTCTTACACCTCCATTTACACCTCCATATGTCTAGCAAAAGACCAAATTATCCATGGGTTGAAAATATTTTGGATTGAAGTTCCTATAATCTGAAAATTAAAAATGTATTCCATATTGTGTGATCTATAAATTTGTTCTTGATTATGTAATTTTGAACTCAAATTTATTGTGAATTACACACTCCACAAATATGTTATAAATGGTATAATTTAAAATATATTTCTAACTAAAAAAATTATTACAAACAGTACAATTTAAAATATATGTCTAAATTTCATAACGTAATATGTAACCCATAAATACATCTTCAATTACATAATCTAAAAGTGTATTCATGATTATCTAATCCCGAAATGCATTACAAATGACATAATGTAGAAATCTAAAAATATATTCTAAATTACATAATCTGAAAAAAGTCTGGAACTATGTTATAGATTACGGATACATTTATGAATTATAAAATTTAAAATATATTTTCATATTTCATAATCCAAAAATTTATAAACATTTCAAATTATATAATCTAAAATGTAATCAAAAAATTTGAAAATGTATTCTAATTTAAATGATTTCCAAATTACACTATCTAAACAAAAATACATTGCATGTTATATTATCCAAAACATGTTTCCAAATTACAGAATCCGAGCATTAACATTTTAGACATTTCTAACACTCATGTAAATGTAAGAAGAAATCATGAGTGAAAAAGTAACTGTCTTATTGGTGTCTAGTGTCATTCAATGGACGACAGTTTGAACAAGTTTTTTAACATTGTTCATAAATAAAAATAAAAGGTCCAACGCATGTGAGATATGAATTAATTTTTGTTAAAACTATTTAACTAATTTGAGTAAATAATTTTCATTTTTGTCCAATTAATTACAAAGATGCTATTTTATTTTCAATTAACGTTTCCCTTGTGGTGAACATCTTGTCTTTATTTTTCATATATTCGTAGTAGAATTTTCGTCATGAATATCTGAGAAAGTATTTTCATCTCAATGCTCATTTTCTACCGGACTTGTACACTTGATTAACTCGTTAATAGGTTGACTTTCAAAATTATTACAAAAATCAATCATCTATAAATGACAATGCATAATTAGATATAGATTACAATAAAGTTTTTACATATAAACCAGTGTAACCCCCTCTCTGAATTGGCTGGCTAACCTTCATTCTTCGATTTGAATCACGTTTGCCGTCACCTTAAAAGTTCCAAAGCCCAAAATGGTACCCAACGCAGGTATAGTAAATACCAGTGACAATCACGCACTTTTTACGGAGCTCTATCGTAAGGCTCTGTATCATTATAACAAACATCCCATACAGATTCCATAGCAGCCTTCCCCGCACCAAAGCAATAAGGATTTGCAGACAATGATTTCATAACTCTTCTTTTGATGCATTCCTTCAAGTTGCATTGCATTGGTTCAGTATTTATCAAGTAACAGAATTCAATTGCAGACCACGCATATAGAATAGCAAGCAATGCAATAGGAGAATAAACTAAAAAGGACATCAACTACTACCCTTGAAACATATTTCATTTTTCTCTTCAAAAGTCAATCTTGTGAAAAGATAAAATATATGATATATCTAATAAACGAGAGAAATAGGCTAGTGTTGGTTTATTCTTTCTGTCTTTATTTATTTTTCTGATGAATGTGGTAAAATTATTAGCAAAAGCCCAATGGTTGTATAGCAATTTATGCTCTGATTTTAATTTTTATACAATTTTTCTAGTTTCCTAATTGATTTCTAACTTGAGTTACAAAAGCAGTCTGTCATAATTTACAGGACCATGGGTGCATGGTCTTTCAGAAAAAGACTATCATATACCAACTTATAATATTAATACTCATATATAAAGCTAGTGTAAGAAAAAGTTCACCAATCGTTCAATCAACTTTCGCACATAAACCAAAATTACCAAGATAAGAGAAACCATGCTTCAATTTATCCTAGTAAATGTTTAAAATATATGAAAAATTATCTCAATATATTTCATAGGATTAGGAATCCACTACAAGTATAAATAAAGGGTTAATGATAGGTGCTCTATAACACATCATTATACATAATATCATACTATTCAAAGTTTTTCTTATGTCTTCATCGTTCAGCACCTAAATTACCATAATTTCAATATAACACTAAAATGGTACTATTTTCTGTGACATGTGTCCTTGTCAATATTCTGCTGCCAAGTTATCTAAAATTTGGAGCTCCACTTTATTTTCATGATTATTTTTTCCTTTCAATTAGCCCCCTTTTTGTCATTTTATCCTTCCAACACTTTTTCTGTTTCTTCTGTCACAATGAGCTATTTTAACACTGCTGTCACCATTCCTGCAATTGCCACACAACCTAATGTGCCAATTATAAGTTTTACCATGTCGTCCTTCCAACATGTAGTCATTGTTTTCTTGCCATCATCTGTAGACACTCACTTCTCACGAGCTTTCCGGTTGATGACAACACATCATCAGACTTGTCTCGTGAAGAATAGTCCAACCCTGGATGTTTCAATTCAAACCAATATCTAAATTGCTCTCATAGGAATACATGCCCTTTTTCTATCTCCTCCATATCACTTTTAATGCAGAAGTCTAAGCATCCACTCTGCCACCCGCTGACCATGCCGTCATCTTCAACAGCCTCTAGAGAAGTAACTACGGCAGCTTACATGAGCCACTGTTAATTTAATTCCTAACAGAGGATGCTACAATTTGTATTCAACTGTTCTAGCTAATAACTTAGGAGACTCCCTTAAGCTAGAGCATTCAGTATTTGAGTCTTGTTTTTACTTGGAATCAGACCCTATTTATAATTGGTTATTCCTCTCAGAATTATAACTAGGTCTTAATCGGAGTCTATAATCCCCGATTTTCTTCTTTCTATTAATTTGTTGATTGCAATGATTATTATGTTGAATTCCTTATTTTAAAAGTAGTAACTCAAATAGGATACCGTTAAAAATGCAAATTCATTTTGTAATTAGCATTTCATAGTGAATAAGTTTGCTTGATTATAAGAGATATTCTCGAAGGTTTTGGATTATATGTTATTGCTTCTTGGAAAGAATCTTATATTTCTTTTAATGGATGCGGCATAGGGATGACTAAAGGGGCCGAGATAATTCCTACTAGACCAAAAAGGAAAAGAAGGAAAATACAAAGACGAATGAGAGAAAAGCTCCCCCAAGTCAAAAGATCTTTGAACTCTAATCAATTCCCAATTCCACTATATCCCACACGACTCCCTCAACATAATTCTCTCTTCTCTAACAACTTCCCTCTCCCCGAAATAGTTAATTATGAATAGACACAATTGTCCTTTGGACCTACAAGTATAGACCTTTAATAAGTAACCAAGTACTTGAGGAACCCACCCTAAAAAGCTAGCTATTAAAGGGGAGAAACAAATACTTAAATAATCTACTAAGCATCTCCTACAACTGCATGTGTGACGTAGGCACCCCATAATACCCAAGTTCTTACTGCAGCATCACCCCTAACACTTCACTCAACGCCCCATTAGTCAAAACCTTCCATAGGTAACCCTTTCCAAACACGCGACGAGCTCTAATACCAATGGATAAGCACCCATGCACATGGGGAACCTATTCTTAAAAGCTAGCTATAAGGAGTGTTAAACTCTAATGGAGAGAAACAATACAATAAATAGAGGAGATTTTATATCCTCTAATAACAAAGATATCATGCGATAATAAATAAAAAGTGTTTCTAATAATACATATATAATCTAAATATTTTTCAATTATATAGGATCGGCTTCTTATTTCTATATTTATAGCATCCCCCTCAAAGTAGAACATATAAGTTGTATGTATCTATCTTGTTGCAAATATAATTGATCCCTAGTCCTCTTAAGGACTTGATGAATATTTGAATCAACTATTTATTAGAGTTGAAAATCTAGTTGTGATATCTCCATAAAACAATTTTTCTCTTATGAAATAACAATCCACCTCAATATGTTTGGTCATGAAAGACAAGATTAGAGACAATGTGTAATGCTACCTACTTCTCACAAACAAGGTAAATTTGGAAACTTTTTTTCAATTTAAATTCTTTAAGAAGTTGTTTTGTATCCTACTCCTGCACTTAATCATCCCCATAGAAGTTTGTAATAGATTGTGAGAGTTATGCCACTCGTTAATGGTGGGAATGGATATATATCAAGAACTCTAACTTTGTTCAGGCCTCAATAATCCACACATTTGCCAAATTGCATCTTCTTCTTGACCAAGATAATAGGGCTTGGAAAAGGGTTGATTATATGGAAAATTACCTCTTTTGACATCAATTCCTATCGTATTTCTCAATCTCATCTTTAAGATGGTAGACTTATCGATAAGGTCGAATTTTTATAGGTTTGGAATTAGGATTTTAGATAATGACATTATCATTATAGCAGGCAAGTGGTAACCCCTTGCCTGCTTGGAAGGTTTCTTCACATTGGTTCAACATCAATTGCAAGTCAAGAGGCATGGAACCAATTGATTGATCTAAGTCAAGGAACACTATCGTCTAAAGGAACTCAATTTGGATAGTAACAACTTTATCTAAGAATCCTTGGATAGCTAGGAGGAAGGACCCTCCTTAATGCTATATCCCTTCTCAGTAATGACTCAGTTAAGATTAGTAACACTCACCTATAAGTAACTCAACTAAATGGAATGCTCTTTCATGGCCCCGTCATAAGATTGGGGGAAGGATTCAATGGCAATAACCTTGGGCTTGCATTATCAAGTCATTGGGATACCATCCTTTTTTGCATAGGCTAGCTGCAAACTCTCAATGAAAGCACCAATGTTAAGATAATTCCTAGCAAAGGATGTTGCACTTTGTACAAAGGAAAATACAAAAGATGAATGAAAGCAATGATACAGCAAGTTAGACAATATCTCTAGACTCCACACAATTCAAATTCCCTCCCCTACTACAAATTTCTTTTCTCCTCTAACTAATACTTCTCTCCAAAATAGTTAATTTTGAAAAGACACAATTGTGGTTTTGGGCCTATGAATATAGACCTTAAAAGGATTGTCCAAATTGGATTGAGTCCTATAAGTTACCATGATCTGTCATGATAATTTGGTTTTCCGATAGGTGAAGGAGCATCTAGCCACCATTTCGGTAGCCATGTATATTGTTTGACCTGACTTCGTATTTTGGAAATAGAACAACAATATCCACCTTTTCATCTTGCATTGTTCATTCTTGGTTGTTGTCTAACGCTCCTTCAATTCCACTCTCTACATAGCTGTCCTTCACTTCTACCTAATCCCTATAACCTCGACAATTCTTTTTAAAAGCTTGAGTTATATTTAACACTACCCCTCATAAGTGCTTTGGTCTCAAAACAAGGATCACAAATAGGCCACTATAACTTGAGCTGAAATTCAACAATAACTTAGAAGATGAATGAGAAGTAGAGGATCAAATACATGACCAAATAGTCATTGAGGCTAAGAATATGTGAAGAACCAACTTTTTTCAAAGGCTTCACATGTAGAATGAAAACTCATAAAAGTTTTATATTTAAGTAGAAAGGGATTTGGACTTTTGAGATGATATTCAGGGGAAATATATGGAACAACTTGATGAATGACCATTTATGATGATAGGAATTTGAGATTTAACAACACATTATGACCTCAGAAAAAAAAATGAGAAAATTGCAGTCATTATATGATAATTACTAGGGTAAAATGCATATATTACATAACTTTCCTGCTCTTGTTTATTTTCATCTATTTCAAATTAACATCATTCGATAGGCAAGGGAGAATATATAAACATTATGTGTGGTGCATGGAAAACAAAAACAGTAGCATATTGCAACCCCCTGGTAATGCCACACTTTTTGCTATTGAATAACACCAGATAAACTGATTAGCAGATCAATAATACTGATAACATGTTGCAGGTTTGTGTTAGACCCATAGGAAATGAGAAAAGATGAAAAGTTTATGTTAGGAGAAAATTAAATAAAAAGAGTGCCGGGCAGTTTTGTTAGTTAGGATGGATGGGTCTATTTAAAGACCAACTGGGTTAGGAAGAAGGGACTTTTTGAGGGTTGATTGTTGACAGAGTATTCCTGTGTGAAAGGAAGAGTGTTTCCTTTGTAAATTCTGTGTAAACTTCTGCTACAGAATTGTATACAAGTTTTCTTTCAGAAATTCTACTGTTTTTCTATTTTCTTTGTTATTTTCGGGGTGTGTAATTCTTTGGTTCCTAACAGTTTGTAGGCCAAACAAGCCTATTTCCCTTTATGTGTGCTATACATGGTGGAGGCCGAAACTAAGCATTGTTGTGCTGAAGTTTCTTTGTTGAATTCACTAATTTATTAGGCACTTTGGTGGCGGAAAAGAACCAAAGCCTTTGTGAGAATCTATGCTATTCAGTTGGAGCTAACTCATATATATACGTCTTAAAGGAGATTTCGTTGAATCCACAGTTGATTTGGAATAAAACTAAGGCATCTGGCACTCAAGTCACGTGGTCTTTTTAACGGGCTTGTCATCTTAGCATTGCTTCATTTTTTTACTTGTTCTTTACACTTTGTTAAAATGGAATACTTATCCTAAAAGCCCTTTGGGAACAATCTTTTCAACTTTAATAATTATTTTCTTTTGTCGAAGACGAGGATAAAGAAGGTGCTTCTTGGTTGATGTTCAAAATTACTAATAGATATCTCAACTAATAATTATAAAACTTTGAGACAGTCCTTTTATGAATACTTTATCCTTATACCATCTTTCTTGACACTATCGATCTATAGATAGTGAAAAAGAAAGAAATAAAAATATCAAATATAAGATCCTACAATTTATCACTGAATATTCAAAAGTAATGTTTTGCATCAGCGGAGAAAGGAAAGAATCAACGTACTTGTTCATGCCCTTGAATTTTCAAGGAAGTTAGTTTTAGAAGTTCCCGTTTGAAATGACAATCACCACTTAGATGACCAGCTCTTATCTGTTTCACATAATCATTGAGAAAAATTAAATAAAGGTACTCCATCAAATTCATTATATGAGTAAGGCGCACATTGTTAGATAGGAACCTCGCTACAAGCATGGTGAGCACATTTTGTCCAATCCAAGTTTGCAGCACGACAGTCATCGAATACATGAATAAGTTCATGCTTTAACACCTGGTCAACATCATCTTGAGATTCCATCTCGTTGCAGCACACAACAATCTAGACAAAGTTACACCAGTATATTGAAACATGTTATCTCATTAGTAATTGCAATACTCACAATCAAGCAAATATCATGGAACTTATGTTTATTTTACTGTCACCCAATCATGGATTCTCATATAGTTAAAAATTGCTGAGATGGATAATAATTACAGGGAAGAGCAAAGATCATAACTAGAGTTATAGGTAAGGCTGTGTGTGATGCTGGTATTTTTCATAGAATAAACACAATGTACAATCAATGTAGAAGGAAAGAGAGAAGTACCCCTTTACCCTTAGTGTAACCACCGGCTATTCCAGTCTCATTGCATTTAACAGCTTTAATGAAATTATCCCCAACCAGACACCCGGCTTTCTCCAGCTGTTCCCTCAAGAACCTCACCTGCGGAGCTGAGACATATATGGAATAATCAAATCAAACGAATCCACAAAATAATGTAACTTTAGAAGGTTTTTTTTTTTTTTCAAGTGATTCTGTGAAGAGAATGAGTAATTGGAGTTTAGAACAAGAACATTGACATGTGATGGATAACAATATTAAAAAAAAAAAAAAAAAAAAAAAAAAAAAAAAAAACATACAAAGGAGACTCTTATGAATCATGCGCTGGCACTGCTCCACAGTTGCGCCGCGTTCTCTGGGAGAATAGGAGGAAGAGAGATCGTTTTCATCCATTCCGGACTCTGCCTTTGATTTCTTTGGGATGCAGTTCCGTTGACGGCTCGGGGTGAGAATGAAAGGTCTGTACCTTCTTAAAACAAACTCACGGCAACTGGTAAGGATGAATGTCCACACCCTAGTACAATCGATCAACCCAAGATTTGAAATTTATACTTTCCTTTTCAGTTAATTTTTTGGCCATTATTTATTTTATTATATTTATTCACAGTGTTAGTTCAGTTAATCTTTTAAATTTTTAAAAACACAATGCCTATTTATCATCAAAAATTAATAAATAAATATTAGTAATTATAATTTATTTAATTTATTCTCACTCTCAGTTCAATTAAGTTTTTTAATTTTTAGAAACAGAATGTCCATATCATATATATTTATATATATAGTATATAAAAGATATATTTTTTATAACTATATTTGGTGTCATATTATATTGTAACATTTTTCATTCAAATAATTTATACTTTTATATAAAAAAATATTTTTTTAACTATTTTTGTTATAATTTTTAATGAAACAATTTTATTTTTTAATAAATAAAAATACTTTTATTTGAAAAAATACATAGCTCTTTTCAACTATAATTAGATAAATTTTTCAATTAAAATAGTTATTCTATAATTTTTTAAAATTTATCCATCAATCTTATAAAATTATTTTTTAAATTGCATGGTTTATGTTAAGAATGCAAATACGTAGTACATGTTTTCACTAATTAATATATATATATATATATATAAAATTTATAAATTATAAAAGCCACAAACTGATTCCCATAAAAAAATCATATTATTAATATTATTTTAAGTAACTTTATTCTACTATGTTTGAGTATTTTCATAGCATTCAATTAATTCACCTTTTATAACAATAAATAATTCATTAAAATTTATAAAATTGAATTACGTAACATTCCATATAATAGAAATTTTATTATATAAGAATTATATAATAAATCTAAATATAAATATTTATACATTTATCATATATTTTAAAATATATTTTTTCGCATGGAATTTATTAAAAATATCTTTATATAATTACAAAATAAAATAAAATTAAATTAAATTTATCTATTAGTTCGTTGAGGAGTTAGACCACATATCAAATCCTCTACTCATGTGTAATACAAGAAACAAACACCACACAAGAAAAGAAAGGTAAGTTAGAGAGTTTAAAAAAATTATTTTCATAAATTAAATTTCTATCTAAACTAAACAACAATAAATCAACCTAACCGGTTCTTTTTTTCACACTATAGTCGAGTCATGTTAACATTTTAAACCATATGATCTAGTCTAATCAGTTTTAATTCATAGGATATGCTCTAACCATTCTTTTTTCACACCGTAACGCAGTTATATAAACTTAATCATATGATCTGGTCTAACAGATTCTTTTTTACATTGTAGCACAGTCATATGAATCTATTAATCCAGATGATCTAGTCCAATCAGTTTTTTTACATCGTAGCACAGTCATATGAACTTTTTTAATCCATATGATCTACTCTAACCAGATCTTTTTCACACAGTAGCGTAGTCATATAAACTTAATCATATGATTTAATCTAACTGCTTCTTTTCACATGCAGCACAGTCATATGAATCTATTAATTCTCATATGATTTGGTCCAATCGATTTTTTTGACACCGTGGCGTAGTCATATGAACCTCCTTCAACTCTCACCAATTAGTCATCTTTATTTATGATTTCAATGACTAATAGAGTTAAGATACATCTTATTAAACAAATTCACAAACAATGCACATCCTAACAATCATAATACGAGTATATCCTTTCCTAAAGATAATGTCTCGATCACACACCATATCACTCACAAACATTGATATTACATCATATAATACATAAACATTCATTCTATTTAATTCAAATTCATCCCAACTCATACTTAATAAAAAGTAATTACAATATCTACTAAAAACATTCAAACTAGTTTCCCTTATCCAAATTCACTATACAAATAATTACAATATCTATGAAAACATACAATTAGTTTTTCTTATCCAAATTCACAAGACAAGTAATTACAATCTCTATAAAAAACATATAACTAGCTTCCCTTACCTCTATAAAGTAGAGATACTCAAAGGAGTTCCAAAAACCTAAAATCACAAACAACCTAACTCTATTCAAAAATTTGATCAAACACTTTTACTCTACTCAACACGAGAAATGTAAAAGTGACCATTGATTCTCACTTTTTATAAAATAGAACAGAATATCTTTGGTAGTTGTATAAAAAAAAAACTAAATAATTGATTTTCTATTTATTTAAACTTTTTTGTTAAAAAAATTACTACAATATTATTTTATTTATCTCTAAAATACATTTTAAGTTAGTTTTTATTCTTAAACTATTTTCTAGAGTATTACAAATTAGTTAATAAAATTACATTTTAATAATATATAAAATAAACAAACAATTTAATTAGCAAACAATCAATTAACTTTCTTATTTATATTATACTTTCATTTTTTTAACACAATTTTAATCATTATTTATATTAAAACTCACAAGATCATTATCTTAATTCTTTAATTTAAGCACTCCTATGTATTGCATACTTCTTTGTATGGAAATAATAATAAGCTAAATAGGATTAAATATATTTTATATCATATTATATATATATACTTTAAATTATATATATATGCTATTATATAGAAGATATATTTTTTATAATTATACTTGGTGTCATCTTTTTTCTATAACTTTTTATATTTTAATGATTTATAATTTTATATAAAAATATTTTTTGACTATTTTTGTTATAATTTTTAATAAAACAACTTTAGTTGTTAATAAATAAAACTATTTTTATTTAAGAAAATACATAGCAGTGGACTTTCTCTTTTCAACTATAATTAGATAACTTTTCCACATAATTCTTCTATATATATAATTTTTAAAATTTTAAACCAATCTTTTAAAATTACCCTTTTAAATTGCATTCTTTATATTAAAAAAGCAAATACGTAGTATATGTTTCTACAAATTAATATATATATATATATATATATATATATATATAATATATATTTATATATAAAAATATATATATATATATATATATATATATATATATATATATATATATATATATATATTGTAAATTATAAAAGCAACAAACTAATTCTCATTCATAAAAAAAATCATATTATTAATATCATTTTAAAAAACTGAAGTACTAAATTAAACTTAAATAACTTTATTATACTTAGTTGGATTAATTATTTTTTATAACAGTAAATAATTCATTAAAATTCATAAAATTGAATTATTTGATAACATTACATTCTAATAATATGTAAAATAAACAAAAAAATTAATTAGCAAGCAATCAATTACTTTTCTTAATTATATTGTGCTTTCATTCTTTTGATAACATAACTTTTATCATTATTTATATTAAAACTTGTAACATAATTAGCTTATTTCTTTATATGAAAATAATGGTAAGCTAAATAAGATTAAATATTTTTATATCATATATATATATATATATATATATATATATATATATATATATATATATATATATATACTATTATATAAAAGATATATTTTTTATAATTATATTTGGTGCATCTTTTATTATAAATTTATTATAACATTTTATATTTAATAATTTATACTTTTCTATTTCACAATGAGAGATAGGATGAAATAAAGAATATGAATGATATGTATACGGAAGAATTCTGATTAAATAAGATTTAACTAAATAGATGACAACATCAATGCAAAGATTTTGAAATTAAATTAATAGAAAATTTAAAAGTGAAATACCTTTCAGCATATTAAAAGTACTATTTGGCATATATCAATTGAAAAGAAGAATTTATTAACGTAAAACATTATGTCTTTTTGTATATTTAGAGCATATTAAGTCTAATTGTGTGTTTTTGGTCAATAATATAAGAGATCGTGGTATTAAAAGACCAATCCAAATAATGTGAATAATTATACATTTGCACAAAAAAAATTATTATTTCATAAACAATCACACTACATAGAACCGTAAAGCAAGATGCAATTCCAATGTTTCTTTCTATTTCTTACAAAACGAAAAAAAAAAAAAAAAAATTCCACCCAAACAACAAAAATCGAGAACAAAGTACAACATACATTACACCATTCATTATTTTTATTTTCACAAAATACTCTATATCTAGCGTTCCATTTCCACTAAAACATTTAATATAAGAAAAATTCTTACAATAAAATCCAACACATGTCTAACATCAATTTTTACATGAAATATTACTAATCATTAAAAACATGACTTTTAAATATACTCTAAACATGTAGAATTAAGATAAAAATTCATCTTGATATCTAGTTATGAGTCAACACCCTCATCACTTTATCAAGATTTATTTTCTTACTTCATTCATAACAATCATCTTAACTCAAATACAACCATAGTTTTAAAGATCACTTTGCCAAATATACAACTAAAAACTTTTTGCTTACTTCTCGAGACTAAATTTGAACAAAATATACACGTATAAGACACACAATAAACCAACTACCCTCATGTCATTCTAAGGACGAACTGCTCTGATACCAAATGTAATATCTCGTATTTTTCACATAATAAGAACTATGTTGCTAAAGAGTTTAAAAATATGTATATTCATAAATTAAATTCCTATCTTAACCAAACTACAAACATAAGACTTTTATGATTTATGTCATACATCACATTGTCATTATTACATCTCTACAATAACTCATATGATACATATACTGACTCACATACATAGACACTTGACTCTCTACTTTCAGAAGAGTCGTGCATTGAGTTAGACTCAAAGGCTAGCACCTGCCAGATGATCTTTCCAATTGTGAATCCACACAGTCCCAAATGAACATAACCTCATTTGATAGGGTAAATCCATATATATGTCCTGACCAACTCTCTTAAACTGTAATTTCAATTATATGAATCTCCTTCAACTCTCACCACCTAGTACTCTTACCAGTAGAGTCAGGATACCTCATTCTCGACAAGTCCTCAAACAATGCACATCCTAACAATCTCAACATGGGTATCTCCTTTCCTGAAGATACTATGTCCAGATCACCATTCCATATCATTCACAAATATTTATACTACATCATACCATACATAAACATTCATTCAATTTAATTCAAGTTCATCCAATTCTTACTCAATAAAACAAGTAATCACAATATGTATTAAAAACATTCAAACTAGCTTCCCCTACTTGTACAAAGTAGAGACCCTCAAAGGAGTTCAAAAAACCTAAAATCACAGGCAACAATCATTCTAATGTCTTAGATGACACAAGCAAAATACCCTACCAAGAACGAAATTGACCTAGAACTGACTCTAAGGGAGATGAATAGAAAATAAACTTACTTTACTCAAGAATCTGATTGGACACTCTTGTTCTACCCGACACTACAAATCTAAGGGTAATCTCCGATCGTCAGTCTGATAAGGAATGAGGTCAGAAGTTTAGAGAGAAGGTAGAGAAACTAAAGATAACTTAATTACAAAGAGATGATGGTTTTTATAAAAATGAAACCTAAATACTGATTTTCCTATTTATATAAACTTTTTTCTTTCTAAAAAAATATTTAGGTGTCATCTTATTTATATCTAAAGCTAAATTATAGCTTCTAATACATTTACATTCTAAAGTTATTTTCTAAGGTATTACATTGTTTGGTTGTTTGCTACACATGTTTATCCAATCAAGGTCCCTGTCTTTTTTAAGAGCTATCCTTATACCCAAACTAAATGACTTGAAAATTCTACTTCTAAAAATAGAAAATATTTTCTTTTATTCACAAGTTAACTACAATAAAATATTAAGAGAAATGTTGTAATTTCTTCTTCTAATTTCTTTGTAAGATTTTTCTTTTTATTCTTTCACCCTCTCTTTCATCCTTGTAGTAATTCTACCTCTTTGTGACATAAGTTCTTCTTTATTTGGGATCACATTATCCTGCCCCTCTTAAAAAAGAATTTGTCCTTGAATTTGAAGGACCTACATCATAACTAACATCGAATCTATGAATCTTATTTACCATACCTATCAAAGAAAGAATAAAAAAAATTACAAATAATATTTACATACTTGTTTAACTTTTCCGTGATCAAATATGTACAAATGTATTTTCAATGATCTTTTATAAATCTCTTATAAATTTTTGTCATTTTCACTTAAATGTTTTTCATTCTTTTAATGGGTAATATTTACACAAAATAAACTTTACAAAAGTAAAAAAGATGTAATTTGCCGATAAAGTTGAGCACACATGGTATAATGTTCATATAAATTCCTATATTCCTAGAGTCCTATACAAAAATTTAAGAGATAACACTTTTAAAGGAATCTTCATCCATATTTTTGCATTTGCTTTCTTTTGTTTCCTTTTTCCCTTCCTAATATTTTTTCGTTGTTCTTTAATATGCAAATCTCTATTAAAAAAACAATAAGAATGATATGTTTAAAAACTTCAAAAGACAAATAGATTCAAATTTTGTAGTAGAAGAAGAAATGAAAGATATAGGATCTCCCTTCAAAAAAATTTATAATTTAAGACTTAGATTGTTTCTTTTGTTTATTTCCTTATTTTCATCTACCTTCTATCCTCTTTTCTTTAGTGCTTATGTAAAGACAAATCTTCTTCTTTCTTTTTGTTAGATCAAAGTTTAATGAACCTTTGTGTGGTTTAGATTTTTTGTTTAAAGAACCAAGTGTAAAACATAATTGTATGAGCATAAGATCTATTCACATTTAGCCTAAAAGATGCAAATTGTCTAGTTTAATAAACACAATACCTATTTGTTGTATGCTTTGTCTGACAGACACAAGCACTTTGCATATGCTCATTGTCTGATAAATGTTTGCTTGTTTAACATATGTAAGCCTTAAGCATTTACTGGTACATGTCAAACTTATAAATGTTCATTTAATGTTTGCAAAGTTTTTCCATTCTTTCAAAAAGGTCAAATAATGTTATGTCAATATCAAGATCCCTTGAAGAATGCACGACTCCATGGAAAATAACCTAAAGAAACCAATAACAACTCAAACCATGAAAAGAAATTGAAACAAATTCAAGGAAACACATGGTTTGTATTTGGGAAACATTAGCTAACAAGTTCTTAGAATCTCTTAACTAAATACAATATTAATAAAATAAGTATTTAAGTGTGAATATTTGATTTTCAGAATAAACAAAGTAAATAAAATGATAAAGATGATTGAAGATGAAAAACACACCACTTTTAAGAGAGAGATAATCAAGGCTTGTATTTTTAAAAAGAACTTAAAATAAGATGAATGAAATAAGGACTAACCTCTTGATGAACTTATAATTACGAGAAAAAAAGAGGGGAAAAAACCTTAAACTATTTCATTAAAATTAGTTATGATACAAATGACTTATATAGAGTACTTTAAGAAATGGAAAGGTTAAGACTTGTTAAATTAATGCTTCTAACTTTTCAAACAATGTCCCTACATGAGATACTAAGAGACTATATTTTATTTGGTTACTACACCATTACAAAAAAAACCAGAATTACTAACGGACAAATCTGTCGATAAATTAGTGAATATTATTTTTATTATAAAAATTATTATTATTATATTATTAACATTTATACTTATTTTATTTTTATTATTTTTATTACCAACCATTTACCATTTTATTGAAGTTTTATATAAAGTGCACCAGCAAGGACTTAACCCAGGACCTTTCAGCAGCTTGCTAGAACCTACAACTGTAACATCCCAAAAATAACATGCATAAAACTAAACATTCTACTAAAACATAATTACAAAGCATTTCCAAATTATTTTTCAAATTTAGCCTATGTCTAATATCACCACTCATCCCAAGTGATCCTCCATTGATCTATCTGCAACACCATCTGCTCCCGTGTCAAAAACACGATCATTACAGACAGATATCCAAACAAAAGCACAATAAAGAAAAGGGTAAGCTAACCAATTTTAAGCAATCCTAAGTCATTCAATCAAATACAAGGTCTAACACAACACAAACACCTCGAGATCATCCATCTCAATCAATTTAATACATCATTACAATAACAAGACATTGACACACTACAAACTTGACTCTACTTCCGGAAGACTCGTGCATTGAATAGATACATCTCCAAGCTGTGAATCCACACAACTTCCACACAAATGAATCATCAATCATGTATGATAGGGTCAGTCACCCTGAGACTTTCCTAACCAGCTATGTTTCAAGCTACAATCACCCAGTTCAGACCTCCTTCGACTCTCACCACCTAGTAATGATCATCTATTTGACTCCTATTACTAGTAGAGTCAGGATATCAATCGTTAAACAGATCCTTAGACAACGCACTTTCTAACTAACCCAGACACGAGTGTTTTCTTTCTTGAAAACACTATGCCTAGGCCTTGACCAAATTCATCAATACTCTATCAATATCACATCATAACATAGATCTCTACTAATGTATTCATTCACTTTTCAATCTCAATGTCAATCTCAATCTCAAAAAAATGAAAGAAATTCTTAAATCATCAATACAATTAAATTTAAATTATCAATTAATCTATTTTATTAAATCCATGCATTGCATTACAAAAGAATCAAACAATCAAAACAAAAAGCCCTAAAAATATATTTTTTTTAGGGTTTAGCTTGGGAGAAAATCTAGCTTGAGCGAGAATCCCCCTCACTTGAGCGAAAATTCTCTCGCTTGGGCCAAAACAGTCTAGAGAGTGCACTTACTCCAAGGTCATTCTTGCTTGGGTGACTATACCCTCGCCTGGGCAAGACTACCTTCTCGCCCAGGCAAGTGACTTCGCCTGAGCAAGACTGCCTAGCCTGGGTGAGATATGCATAAAACAACAACCTATCAGGTAAATCATGTAGTTTTTACTACTTTAGAGCTACTGCACATGCCTTAGATGAACTAATTGAGAAAAAATATACTTAGATACCGTTAATTTCCACAGTACCACATCATACATGGAAGAATCAAGTTACAACTAGAATTTAAAGTAAAACTTCATGCCAACAGAGAACTATCACAATTGCATTTCACAAAGACGAACAAATTAAACCCTAACCTACACTCATGCTCAAAACGAATAACAATCAACTTCCCTTACCTGAATCGTAGTGAAAATTCTCTCTAATAGTCCCAACAACCTAAGGTAATTAGGAACTCAAATCTGCATCAAATGACCTCTGATCAACGATTAGACTAAAACACTAGGAAACTAAACTCACATAGGCACTTTCTGATAACTCAGAGGCCACATGCAAGCTTAGAAGGTAGAGGAAAATGAAAACCTAAAACTGGCTCTGAGGGAAGAGGGTAGAAAATGAACTTACTCTAACAGAGATTCTGATTGGGTAGACTTGCAAATCAACATTCCACCAGTCCCTTAGGCAAAGTTCGTGCCTGCTCTGTTCCCAAAAACTCTATAGTGTGTTTCAAGCTAGGATCTTCCAACTGTTTCTCCTTATCCTCCCAACGAAATCATTAGTTATGGTTAGCCTGCCACAAATAATAAAGTCTCGATGGAAGTTCACCTCCAAATTCAGATCTCTAAATTGTTCAATCAATCTCTGCTCCTCTATCATCAAAACTGACAACTGAACTGACTTCCTGCTCAAAGCATCTACTACTACGTTCGCCTTCTCAGGTTGGTACATCAGCTGAAAGTCACAATCCTTCAAAAATTTCATCCACCTTCTCTACCTCATGTTCAGCTCCTTTTGTTCAAATAGGTACTTCAAGCTTTTGTGATCACTGAACACTTGAAACTGAACTCCATACAAGTAGTGCCTCCAAATCTTTAATGAAAACACCACCATTGCCAACTCTAACTCATGAGTAGGGTAATTTCTCTCATGAACTTTGAGTTTCCTTAAATCATAGGCTACTACTTTTCTCTCTTGCATTAGTACACTACCAATCCTTGATGTGAAACATCACAAAAAAACTTCGAATGACTTGCTTGTATCAAGAATAACTAACACAGGATCATTGGTCAACCTCTTCTTCAACTCTACAAAACTTCGCACACTTCCATGCAAAAGATTGATCTTTGCGAGCCAGCTGTGTCAATGGTGCTACTATCCTCTAAAAATCTTCAATAAACCTTCTATAGTAGCCAGCTAAGTCTACAAAACTCCTGATCTTCGTGACAGACTTAGGGCATTCCCACTGCAACACTGCTTCCACTTTAGCAGGATCCACAAATATCCCTTGAGCAGAAATCACATGCCCTAAAAAAATTTAATTCCTTCCACCAAAAATCACACTTTGAGAGTTTGGCGTACAACTGCTTCTCCCTCAAAATCTCCAACACCAACCTTAAATGTTCACCATACTCCTCCTTAGTTCTTGAAAGATAAGGATGTCATCTATAAAGACTACAACAACTTATCTAGAAAAGAACAAAAGATTCTATTCATGTAATCCACGAACAGAGCTGGACTATTGGTAACTCCAAATGACATCACCACATACTCATAGTGCCCATAGCGAGATCTAAAAGTTGTTTTCGGTACATTGTCAGTTTTCACCAAGATTTGATGGTATCCCGATCTCAGATTTATCTTGGAAAACACCACTGCTCCACTCAGTTGATCCATCAAATCATCCATCGAGAGTAGAGGTACTTATTCTTAATTGTCAACTTGTTCAACTGCTTATAGTCCGCACACAATCTAGAACTACCATCCTTCTTCTTGACCAACAACACTGAAGCTCCCCACGGAGATACATTGGGGAAAATGAATTGTTTCTCCAACAATTATTCGAATTGCTTCTTAAGCTTCTCCAGTTCAGTAGGAGCCATCTTGTTTGGTGTCATTGAAATTAGTCTTGCTCCAAGCACCAGATCAATCGAAAACTCTACTTCCACTTAGGTGACCGTGCCTCTTGAACTCACTTACTTTCGCTTGTCCCTAAGGTTGACTAACATAAGAAATGGTTGTAGCTGCTCTAGCAGCATCCCATTGATGCATCACAACTTGATAGCTTTGAGTCATACCTATATTGTGTTGTTGTATCGCCTTAGCTTCCATCTCATTAACTATAACAACCTAGTCCATCTTTGAGGAAGGTGGAGAAGGGGAAGGAAGTCTAGAAGTCATTCTAGATGACACACAAAAAGGCCTAAGGGGAAAATCTATGGTCCAAGGTAACTATAAAATCTACAAAGATAAGACGCAAAAAAGGAAAACAAAAGTAACATAACTCCAAACCAATAAAAGGACAAGCAATAACACAAAAGTCCTATGTATGAGTTTTAAAATTCACCAATATAAACATCTCAATCTTCGAAGTTATATCTATCAAAATATTCAAAACACTTCAAGAAAAAAAATGCTTCACACACATTCTTACTTATGACTAATATTAAATTTCATACAAAATTTAATTAATCAATCAAAACATATCCTTCAAAGATTCTAAACACAAAACATTAAGATGGAAACCTCTCTTGATTAAGTCATGAGTGTGCACCCTCATCACTTCATCAAGATTTTTTTCTGTCTTAATAATTTCATTCACATTCATCACAACCAACTTAACTCAAACACACTCAAACTTCATGCAAAATAGTTACATATCCAATTAGAAATATATTACCTATTTCTCCAAACTAAAACTCAACGAAATTCACACGTAGAAGAAACACCATATGCCCACTGCCCTTAAGTCATCCTAAGGATGAACTGATCTAATACCATAAATGTAACATCCCAAAAATAACATGCATAAAATTAAGCATTCTACTAAAACATAACTACAATTTACCAACAGATTTATTAAACGGTAAATTGCTCGCCAATTTTTTGACGGATTAAGTTTGTCGGTAAATTCGCGCTTAATTAATCGACGAATAATTTGACGGTAAATTTTTTCATCGGTAATTATTGACGAATTAAATTTGCTGGTAAATTTGTCAGTAAGTTGACCAAAAAAAATTTCATCGATAATGATATTTTACTAACAGATAAAATTTTGTCACTAATTTTCTGTTAGTAATTTGAATTTTTTTTATAATACACATATTTACCCAATAAATATAAAGTGTCATGAAATTTCTATTTTTAAAATAAAAATATATATTTTATAAATTTTTATTTAGAAAAGAAATATAAGAAATTATTAAGACAAATAATATATATTTTTTTAAAGTTTATTCTCTTTATTCCTTCTATTTTATTTTATTTTTAATAACTCCACCTCTTTGTCACATAATTTCTTCTTGAATTCATATTACATCACAATACTATGTGCATTATTTTATAACGAATTTAACAAAAGTGTAAATATTATTATTTTATCACAAGTTATTTTATTAAAATAGTTATAAAACAGTCTATTTGATAAATAGATATAAAATATCATTATAGACGTCAAAAATATGAATTTGGCATGTATTCTTGATGCATGTATCATACTTAACTTGAATTCTATAACGATACGAGTGAAAAGGTCAAAAAGGTAAATTAAAATTGCTTAATTGAATTCAATTGAAATAATTGAAATTAAAATTAGTTAGTGGAGAATATACGAATAATAAATAAATGAGAGTGACAACATACCTAAGTTTAAATATCTATTAAATACACTTGAAAAATAGAAGAAATAATAACCATTCCTATATAAATAAATTATAAATTTCGTATAAGGCAGACAGTCACATCAAATTGCTGCTTTATAGTCCAAAATAACAAACATTTTTTTAATGTAAAAAATACTTCTTAATCGAAAACAATTTAAGAAAGTCATGCCCAAATATAAGTTCGACCCCATTTTAAACAAGTATGAACGAAATTAAAATTTAGCCTCTGTACGAGTAAATTGAACTTTTGTAGATAAAAAATTGTGCTATTGCATACGCGTATATCAAATTTTATTTAATTTATTTTATAACTGTAAAAATAAAATATAGGGTTGATCACCGTTTATTAAATTATTTTAAAATTTTATAAAACACAAACTTTATAATGGAAAAAAAAATCATCTGACGAATCATACTAATATTTCACATCATTTCTATTATTTGCAGATAAACTTTAATTTCATATACGATATCTTATATAATTTTTTTATATATATGAAAAATGTACTAAAATTGAATAAAAAAAAAGACTTTAGTCTCAATAAAATTTTAATGAGTTTTAATTTTATTCATTTTGCTTTTATTATAACAAGAGTGGACCTATTGTTTATGGTATCTACTGTAGTATGATATAAGAGTTAACACCCACTAGTATTTACGTTACAATGTTATGTTCCGAAAATAAATGATGTTTAAAAAGAATGTGATTTACTCATTTTAAAATAAACTTTAAGTATAAAAATAGTGATTTCATATGTTTTAGAGCAAATAAAAATTAAGAAATTAAAAATATAAAAAAACTAAAATTAACTCATTATATAGAAATTAAAAATAATAATTTGAAATCTTAGAAGGATTAAAAAACCCTATACAAACCAAAATCAAAATATGATCATATATAAAGATTATATAAAGCTCAATCAAATACTTAATTATGCTTTCAAAGCACATACGTGACTTCTAACCAACTACAAACATTTCAACACCGTTAAAATAGGTACGTCCTTAGTTGTATAATAAAATATATAGTATATGTTGCTGCTAAACACTAACACACAACAGCAGTGGCATTAGTTTGTGGTGCAAAAATGGGACTTAGACAATTTTTCATTGCTGTGATTTCATTATCACAATTTTTGAGTATAGCTGCTGAGGAAACAAAATCCTCACAAAGTTGTGATTTTCCAGCCATATTCAACTTTGGTGACTCCAACTCAGATACTGGATGCATGTCAGCAGCATTTTACCCAGCAGCTTTGCCATATGGTGAGACCTTCTTTCATGAGGCTGCAGGGAGAGCTTCTGATGGTCGCCTTATTATAGATTTCATTGGTACACATTTCTCATTCACTCTATTTTTCTTTATGAGACCTGTGGAAATTACACTGGCATTATTCATGGTTTCTTTTCACATAGCAATTTTCTTTAATTGTTGGCAATATTGTGTCAATGTTAAAAAAGAAAACATATATTACATTGTGGATCTCCAAAACAAATAAAAAAAGTCACTGTAAAGTTAACAAAAGTAATATATATGTGAATTTTAGAAGAAAAAACATGAAGTTTATCTAGTTTACTCTAGTTATTTTATTTGTGTCTCATTTGCACCAACTTCAGAAGTTTGAAAATAAACTGTTTTATAAATCCTTAAACATTATTTCGTTTTTGCATGTATATTAAATTTTATTATAGTTTCTATATTGTTTTATTTATGACTTTTTAATATTCAAACTTTCTTTTTTTTGGTTATCCTTTTATATTAAATATTAAATATTTAATTTTGAGTCTAAAAGAAATGAAATAAGTTGAATAGTATAAGAAAGAAAATTTATAAGTTTATCGTCTTAAAGTTTAAAGATGAATTTTTTTTTATATAAATCTAACTCAGTTTTCATAATTATTTAATCTTACTAATATTTCCCTTTTGATATACACAACAAATTGTAAGATGTCTCCCATATTTTATTATATAAACATTTAATAACATATATAAATTATAACAAAATATGGAGAAAAATAATGGAGTCATTTTATGACAAAAAAGGAAAAACATGTAAATTATAGGGATTATAAGAAAAAATCTTACAGAAATAACGTTAATTTGATACTTTCAGTTATTTATGAAAATAAAAAGTAAAATTTCTGAAACCAAATCGGCGGGCTCTGATACTCATAATACATTTAACAAAAATCTTGTTTACTGTGTATTGATATGAATGAATTGTGTTCTTAATAAGTTACAACTAATTATGCACAAATAAAAAAATTCAAAAATATTATATGAAAATATTTTTACAAATTAATTTACGTATAGTTAATTTTAATTTATGAAAAAAAAAAATATTTCATATTTTTTCTTCTGAAAGTCCTACCTAGAAACACAAAATACTCTATAACACTTAAAATAAATACCGGGCTTCTTAACAAGAAATTTAAGTAACTGGTTGAGTCGTTTACATATATATATGCAGCCAAGCATCTAGGTTTGCCACACTTGAGTGCGTACATGGACTCAATTGGATCAAGTTATAGCCACGGTGCAAACTTTGCCGCAGCATCATCAACCGTTAGGAGGCAAAACAGAACCTTCTTTGATGGTGGTAGTCCTTTCAGTCTCGAAATTCAGGTCGCACAGTTCATCCAATTTAAGACACGCACCGCCAACCTCTACAAGCAAGGTTGTTGTTAGCTTACTTTAATTGCATCAGAAAATGAATATCACAAATATTGACCATTACATGTTAACCAGCACGTAAATGCAAGTAATGGGGTATTATATAATATAACAAACACGTAAATGCAGTAGTACCAATTTTGGACATTGGTGAACTAGGATCCTGTTTTTTTTTACATAAATAATAATGTGCTTGTTTACTTGCAGGAGAGGGAAATTCCTTTCCAAGGCCAGAGGACTTTGCCAAGGCCATCTACACATTCGACATTGGGCAAAATGACATTGCTGCTGCTCTTCAAAGAATGGGGCAGGAAAATTCTCAGGCAGTGATCTCAGACATAGTGAACCAATTTTCAAACCAGCTTATAGTAAGTGATTCAATCCACTACAATTTTTGTCTTGTTTTCTACAAAATATCCACTGTTGCAGAGTTCTAATCAGAAACACACATGTCAGTATTTATACAGTCAAGGAGCGAGAACATTCTGGATCCATAATACAGGTCCCATTGGGTGCCTTCCAGTGGCCTTGCCTATTCACAATGCCTACAATTATACTCCGGCGGATGGATATCTTGATCAAAACGGCTGTGTCGTGTATCAAAACGACATGGCCAAAGAGTTCAACACAAAGCTCAATGATACAGTGGTCAAACTAAGGGCACTGTATCTTGATGCTTCATTTGTGTATGTGGACATTTTCTCTGCTAAGTATGAGCTAATCGGTAATGCTAAGAAAGAAGGTAAACCTTTTTGTCACACCAAATTTTATTACCAAAACTAATTAGCGTTCTGCTTAAGGATATACATTCATCCAATTAGAAAGTCTATAGTTTTAATTAGAACATCATATTTTGCAAGCAATAGAACAAATAAATTACGGTTATGTCCGTGTGTCTTTTTAACTATTACCACTGCTGGGTCTTCTGAAATAATGATCCCAAGTACGTTTTGTAACATTTAAAGAGACAATGCTCACCTCCCTTACATATTTAAGTGACGGTTAGGAAAGATGTTTCAGAAAATTATTGACAATAATAATGTGACTTAAGAATATTTTCAAAAGAAACAAGTGTAATTATTTTAATAATGATAACGAGAAATATTTTTTAAGGCTATGCAAATAAGTTCATTTTAATTTTAGTCTTCTAATTAATTTTAAAAATGATCAATATCACTATTTATTTGAAGTACATATCTAAATATATAACATCTATACTAACCAGGATAAAGATCATTTTAAAAGAAAAATTGAAGATAACTAAAACTAAAAAGAAATTTAAAGTATTAAAAAGACAGCATTTAAAAAATTAAAACTAACCTTTCTTTATACGATATGTCTTTTATGTGGGAAATATAAAAGTGGACCTAACAAATTGTTATCTTCACTGGCAGGATTCGTTGACCCATCTGAAATTTGCTGTGGGTTTCATGAGGGTGGCAATCACTTATTCTGCGGCAATTACAATGCTACCATTAATGGCAAAGAAGTTCATGTTGGTTCATGCCAAGATCCTTCTTCACACATTAGCTGGGACGGCGTGCACTACACCGACGCAGCAAATAGCTGGATCGCAAATCACATTGTCACTGGATCATTCTCAGATCCACCACTTCCTATTACACGTTCTTGCTCGTTAGCTTAACAGAGATTATGTATAGAGCCAGGGGAACTATTTACTTGATTTTTTATTTCACGACCTTGATGTTCGCACTTAAGTTCTTTTTAAATACTTTTTAAAAATAAGGTAGCGAGACTGCATTTGAACGGGTGCTTTTCTTATTTTATCATTTAAAAATTGTATAAAAATATTATTATTATTATTATTATTATTATTATTATTATTATTATTATTATTATTATTATTATTATTATTATTATGTTTTATTAAATGGTTTGGTCCGTGAAATATCTTGTTTTAATCATCAACCTTTTTTCCTTGTTAAAGAAATCATCGACTTTGGCTCGGGAACACATTAGGGAGATTCCAACGGTTCATTCACTACTTTCTCCGGTTAGTGAGTGACATGGAGATGTATGATTCGGTGACGCTAGAGTTAAGCCAACGGGTAACGGGTGTAGCTAGATAGCATGAACTCACGTGCAAGGTAGAGAAAAAAAAAATCTAAATTCTCAAATATAATCTATAATTATTTAAATTTATATTATTTTAAATATATTTGAATGAATTTATGTTAAAATTAAATTTTATAGATTTTATGTAAGGTAACTTCGGATCAAGCTTCATAATGCAAGATTGAGTCGAGTCAGTCCAAGTCATGGTCAAGCTAAATTAATTGAGTTTAAATCAAATTAAGTCGGCTTAGGTCTAAGTCCAACTGACTCGACTCAAGTCTAGGTTGAACTTAGTTGACCCGACCCAAATCAAGTCAAGTCAGGACAAGTCCATATTTAATCAAGTCGAGACAAGTTCATATTTAATCAAGTCGAGGCGGGTATGCCTTTATTCGAGTTGGGCTCGACCCATGTTCAACCGAGTTGGGCTCGACCCATGTTCAACCGAGTTGGGCTCGACCCATGATCACTCGAGATGGGTAGACCTAGGTCTGTCCTACCTCAACCAAGACCAGATCGAGCCTAACTCGATCAAGACCAGGTTGACCTAAGCCTGAGTCAAGCAGAGTTAACTTGGACCTAGGTCGAGCTGAGTTGGATCGGGCCCAGGTTGAGTCAAGTTGGCCTGCTACCAATTCGAGTTGAGTTAACCCAGGCCCTAGTCATGCCAAGTCGACTCGAGCCCAGATTGTGTTGAGCCAGCATGGGCCCAGGCTGAGCCAAATCGACTCAAACCTAAGTCGAGCTAAGTCAATCCAGGTCTAGGTTGAATCGAGTCAGCCTAAACTCAGGTTGAGCAGAGTTGACCCAAACCCAGGTCAAGCAAAATTGGTCCAGGCCCGTGTCAAGTCGAGTAGGCCTAAACCAATGTTGAGTTGGTTCAAGCCCAAGTTGAGCCAAGTCGGCCCAGGCCCTACTCATGTTAAGTAAGCTCGGGTCTATCTTAAGTCGAGTGAGCTCAAAGACAGATCGAGTCGAGTAAGCTCGAACCAAGTCTAGTTGAGTCGGCCCCAACCCATGTCGATTCGAGTAAGCCTAGGGTGGGGTCAAGATGATTAGGCTCGAGCCCAAATTGAGTCTTATAAATCAGCCTAGGCTAGAGTCGACCAGTTACCCGATCCTAGGTTAAGTCGAGTTACCCGATCCTAGGTTAAGTCGAGTCATCCTGGGCCCAAGTTGAGTCAACCCATACCAAGATCAAGCCAAGTTTGTCAGGACCCAAGTCAAGTGGTGTTGGTCCAAGTCTAAGACAAGTCGAATCTTCCTAAACCTAGGTCGGCTCGACTCAACCCAAATTGGTCAAGTCAAGTCGATGCCGAACCTAGGTTCAGCCGAGTCGACTCAAGCCTAAGTCAAGACATGTCGGCCTAGGCCCATGTCGAGTTTAGTAGGCTCAGTCCTAAGTCGAGTTGATTTAGGTCGAGCCCAATTCAAGTTGAGTCGGGGATCAAGTCAAGCTGAGTTTAGTTATCACCACGTTCAACTGAGTTGTGTTAGGCCCAAGTCAAGCCGAGTCCAATAGGGATTAGCTTAGGTCGTCCCAGATTAAGTCGAGTTTGGTCTGGTCCAGGTCGACTTAAGCTCAAGAGGGATCAAGACAGACCTAGACATATCGGGCCAAGTCAAGTTGGGGCCATGTTTGATTGATGCATCAAGCCTACATCAGTCAAGACCATGTCAAGCTGAATTGAGTTGAACCTACATCAAGTCGATTAAGTCGATCACGTGTCAGGTCGATTATGTCAATACCACATTGAATTATATCTAATTGACATAGTTGATTTAATTTAGATTTAATCCAATTTAAATTGAATTGAAAAAAAAAATCTAAATCAATTTAATCTAGTTAAAATGGATGTATATTTTAGACCCAATCAATTTCATTGGATCTGGACTACATTTTTGAAAAATTCAATCCATGATCACCCTTTGCATCATAAACTCGATCTTACTGTTATGGTGCCTTTTTATGTGTATTTTCGATCCAACTCTCAAATGTGTTATTCTTTCAAGTGTTTGCACTCCACTTTGCACTTTTCCCTTACCTCTTAAGGTCACTAAGAAGTAACTTCAACAATTATCGACCAACACCTAAAATGCTACCATAGGAAAAGGTAAGTTATTGAGAAATATACGAAAAGTCAAGCATTTCCAATGCCACTTAAAAGTAAGAAGATAAAATCAAGAAAATATCGATTAGAATCGGGAAACTTTCAAATGAAAAAAAGATGACAAAAACTCAAAGAATTCAAAAAAAATGACAAGAAAAAATTCAGGCAAATTTAGAAAAAGACATATAAAAGGAAACCTAGTTATTAGGTATAGATTATGAGTACTAAAAAGATTAAAATACAAGTTGAATCAAGAACATATAAGACACCTACAACTATAGTTTTCATTTACAATTAAAAAGAAAGTTTCACTCAAGGATGCTTCTTTATACAATTCAAGTCACACAACCAACTAGAAAAGCAAGTAAGTGTATCAAAGATTGTGGTGTATGCTGTGAGTTGTTCTAATCTTTGTTTTTCTTCTTGTATATGCCTCAATTTCTCTCATTTCTTTCCAATTCTCATTTTTGTTTCTTTTTTCCAGATTATGAGGCAATGTTCTTCTCTTTTCTCAACTCAATTTTATAAACAACTCACAAATTATGCTAAAGTTCAACTCCAAAATCAACTAACTAGTGTACAGAATGTTCAAGACAAAATGATTCAACTTAAAGCTCAATGAAAGTGGACTAAAACCTTGATGTCTAAACTATATTTATAAGGATTTGTTTTTCAGAACTTTTTATAATGAACTAATAGTAAAGGAGAATTCAAATCAAGATAGAAAGCAAAACATTCAATTCGACTATCATCTTTCTCTCTTAGAAAAATTTACAATCTTTAGGAATACTTCTAAGAGAATTCTGAACAAGTATTGGACTAAATAATACTCTAAACAACTTCAAAAGATTTAGAAAATTAAAGCTAAATAACACATGTTAAAAACATTTAAACTGTGACAAAAGAAACTAGCAAAACATGCAATGAAATTTCTTCAAACGTGTGTCGCAACCAATGTGCAACTGATTCAAGGCAATAAGAACAAGAAATTGAATCAAATAAGAACAAAACTAAACACATAACATATAAGGAAATTAAACTAGCCTAAACTTAAAGGAATTATAAACAACACTTAAAACTAATACAAGAATTGTTGTTTATCTTTAAGGTGTTGCATTGCTTTAAATTCATTAAACCTTCAATTTTTACATCTAGCAACATCTTGTTTTTTGCCTTAATCCATCACAAAAATGTTTAATTGACCCACATCTTCAAAACCATGATTAGCATAATTTGTAAGCAATAACTGAAATCTTTCTCATGCCTCACAGAATGGTTCCTCTTGTTCTTGCCTAAAGTTGAAATATCAGATCGCTACAAGAATTTTTGGATTTATCGATGGATAATTATTGAAGGATATATATTCATTGGTAACATAAGTTATTACCACCAGAAAATTATTGACGAATAACAACAGTCAACAATTTTACAATATGTGTATCTATCCGTCGGTAAAATCTATTGGTAATCGACAACAACATATTATCCATCAGTAAAAATTGTTGCTAACTGACACTATCATATAATCCGTCGGTAATTCAATCACACATTATCCATCAGTAATTGACAACATTATATTATCCATTAGTAAAATCCGTTAATAGTTGACAATATCATATATTTCGTCGATAAAATTTATTAGTAATTCACAACATCATTTATCTGTGGGTAAAATTCATCGATAATTAATAGCATCATATTATCTGGCGATAATAGACAATAAATTTAATCCATTGATAAAATCCACCGGTAATCGACAATAACATATGATAATACTAATAATAATAATAAATAATAGTAATGATTATGATAATAATAAGTAATAATAACTAAAAGGATGAATCTCCTTACTCTTTCCTTTGCCTTGCTTTTGTTTCTTTTTCCAACTTTTTCTATGTCATATTCAAACTTTAAATCTTTTGCAAAACATTTTCCTCTCAAGCATAAATGAAAATGAACTAAACCAGTATAAGTGAAGAACGTAAAAGGGATTTAAAAGGGGTTGTTGAATCCACAAGAACTAAGAAGTATAATGATAACCCTTAAGTCTTTCTTTTTGAAGAGTTGCATAGATATGAAAGAAATAAACTTGTAGAAATTTTTAAAGATGTCACAACTTTTGAGGGACTAAAACTAACATTCAATGGTTGTAGATATCAATTATGTTCAAGTGTTAGAATTGAATGATGCTTGACTAATATGCACATCTTATTCACATATAAAATCATATCACACTTTTCCTTGTTCTATGTAGCTAAACCAAGTTAATTCCTTAATCATGGTTATCTAGGAATCTAATGACAATGAATCAATCCCTCAATTAAAGTTATTTAATACTTTCATTGAGGTTTTGAACAATAACATCCAAAGACATAAATCTATTATCAACAATTGTAATATGTGGTGGATTTAGTTTGGTTCAGAAAATGAAAATATTGTCCAATAGCATTTAGTTTCTAGATTCAAGCGCAGAGATTTCTTTATTGTTTAGCATTGAGCATAAAACTAAAGTACAATGGAAAATTATACATACATGCATATATGAATTAAGAAGTATAAAGAAGTTGAAATGTCATTCAACTTTAACACAATACAATTTAGCTACTTATAATGTATGTGATATTTTACTAAGTACAATGAGATAATTCAATAGTAAAGGATATAACAATGTTTTCTATTTTTTTTTTGTTCTCCTCCCCCCTCCTTCTATCAATCAATCTTTCTTCTAATTATCAAGAAACTCTATTATCATTTGAAGCTTACTACCAACACCCAAATGCTCCATTGAGTGAATTGACTTTCTTTAATTGGAAGTTTCCTTGTTGCTTAGCTCCTCTATATTTTGCTTAGTGGATTCAATTTGGTCTCCTTGAAGGTTTCTTCATGTGTTGAACAGATTCCTAGCTTACTTAGCTTCATCAAGTATCAAATCTATCTTCCTCCATTCTCTTAGTACCATTAGTTTATGCTCTACTCTAAGAGTAAAGATCGTTTTTCAATTGCTTTTATCCTTTAATCAGCTCACCAACAAAATTCGCCAGCTCAACGGATTACGATTACTGATTCTTGGCTTTTTTGTTGCATCATGGCTTTTTTTGTTGCATCAATATATCCAAACATAAATCATAAATATGAGTAACTACTCTTAAAATAAACATTAGAAATTTCCAAGTTGATGAGAGTTCTATTTTGTTAAAAAGATTTGGAATTGTGTCAATAAAGTGCTTAAATTAGATACAATGACAAAATTTTTTGCACTTATCAACATCAAATCATGTTTCTAATCTACATGTTATACATCTATTTTGGTACGATGCTTAGATGACCGACATGCAAACTTCTATCCTTCACCTTAGAGATGTCATTTAATGTCATCCAAAATAAAGTGAACATCTCAATTGGAATTCAAGAACTGATTGATCTAAGATAAGAAATTGTCTAGGATTTTAGATCTACACATAAAAACTTCGAAGCTCGCTATCGATATTGGAATTGAACGAAATAATTTTTGAATATTTTTATGAATAAATAATTAAGAAACACATAATTTTTATATATTTTGTTTTATTTCCCTCTCATTTTTTTCCTTCTCTCTATTTTTTTCCTTTAACCCGTAAGCCCCTCTTAGTCCTATTGCATACTGGACCTCACTCCCACCGCACACCACTAGACCAAACCCCTACTGCACATTCTTTAGTCTCAAATTCACAAAGGTCTTCATTCTCCCAGCGTCTATCATCTATGTCACACAATCAAGCTTTTGGGAAAGGGTATTGTGCAACGAAACCAACATTGTCAAGGCCAAGATCGTTACGTAGAAGATCAAGGAGGTCAAAGACGTTGTTCTAGTTTGCTTTGTTTTCAAATAAATTACTTCGATTCAAGGCAAGGTGAGCGCAATTTTGGCTAGGTTTCCTCTCTATTTCCATTTTAATTTCTTCTATCACTTTCATTTGGATTGATTCTTCTATTATTTCTATCTCAGACCAACAATTTGGCAAGGGCCTTGTGTTGCAGCAAATAGGTGTCATTAATATTGCAGTCTCACCTTCTGTCTTCTCCTTCATTTATTTTAATCTATGAAGCCCGGATACGGACACAGGTACGACATGAACACGGGTACGACACGGACACGAATACGCGAATACGATTAAATTGAAAATTATAGGACACGGGAACACGATAATATATATATATATATATATATATATATATATATATATATATATATATATATATATAATTATATATAGATATATAATTATGATTTTTTTTAAATATACTAATATAGTTTATAATGTGAAAAAATAAAAAAAGAGAAACTTTTTATAAAAATAGTTTAACAAAATATACAACTTTTACATTTCATCCTCATTGAAAAATACAACTTCTAATTCTGGTTCATCAAGAGATAAGCTAGCAATTTCAAGAATTCCATTGTCATCCAATGAATGGTCATCTCCTGCAATATCCCACAATTTAGTTTCCTCTTTGTATTTTGAGGAGTTTCTTGAAAGTAGACAAAAATTACTATGGACATATACTAGATCTTCCGCCCTTTTAGGTGTCATCTTATTCCTTTTAAAGAATGTATAAAAGAATAGGTACTCCAATTCCTTTCACAACAAGAAGAAGAACATGGTTGTCCAAGTAGCTTAAGAGCTATCTTCTGAAGTATTGGTGCATGAGCTCCATGAACAATCCACCATGTTTTTGCATCCATTTTACCTCTATCTCTTAAAGAGTCAACATCGGAAAAATCTTCTCTTCCATCTGAAAAGTTTGCAAATTCTATATTTACTTGTCTCCTTACATCTGGATCATCAAAGTACCTAATAAAATATTTTTTCCTTTCATGAGTAAGTTCGACATCCTAATGTGGAGCAAGTCTTTGTGAATCTTCACTTAACCATTCATGACTATAATATCTACAACATTATAAATATATAAAAATAAATTAACATAATATTATAAACAAGATAAACCCAACAAATATAATCATAAATTAATTTAACAACACCTTGAATTTAAAGAACGAGCAAGACAATGAAGAGATGTGCTACTCTTGGTCCAACGATTAATTAATATTGAGTTTACTACCTCAAAAAATGATTAATGTTCAACTTTTTTCTTTCTTTCATTTTGGAATATGACCTTTCTGACCTTTTCAATCATTGAATCCCACATTTCATATACTAAGTGAATAATAGCCATATCCGTATCTATTTTTCTAAGAACATCATAAATAGGGGCAGTAAAAGCAAGTATGTTAACCTTCATCCATCAATTATCATTCAATAAAGTTTCTTACACAGATTGGGCTTTATCCACATCATCCTCTTTGTAAGAGGACCATTCATCACTAATAACCATCTCTTGAGTCATTTTTTCAAACTTCTAAACCTTTTTAGAATGACTATGTTGGAAGCAAATCTTGTTTGAGCAACAGAAAGCAACTTCAATGAGTTGAAACTATTTGTGAGATCCAAGAACATTGATTATAAGCATCACTATTCCTTTCCGTATTTTTTGCTGCATAAATATTTTTCAATACGAGATTCAAGGTGTGCATTACACAAGGAGTCCAATAAATTGAAGGAAATTCCAATTCAATGAGCATACATGCGACCTTACATACAGGTGCAATATCAGTTATAATTTGTGAGATCATTATTCAGTCTAACCTCCATAATTGCATCTCTCATGTGTCTAGCAATAAAATCTTTATCTTTTGTCTCACCAGATGCATCTATTGACTTTTAAAACATCAGTCCACTCTCAGTGATAGTCATAAAATTTATAAGTGGAATTTTTTGGGGATCACTCCACCCATCATTAACAATTGTCACCCCTTTATGATTCCATGAGTTTCTTATAGGTTGCAAAAGGTTTTCTACTTGACTTCTCTCTTTTGAAAGTATAGGACCTCTCAATTTATTGTAGGTTGGCAGTACATATCTACTAAGATTATAAGTGTTAGCTGCGTAAGAAAATGCACCCCTATAATAAGGAATTCTCGCTAAAACGAAATGGTAGACTTGAGGAATAAAACATCCTCGCAATTTCACAATGTAGAGTATACCTCGGTTGAATATTAGAAGAAGCTTGTAAAGGACCTTTGAGTTTGGGGTTAACTCCATTATTTGTCTGATTTCCTTCATCAGATATAGGTGGTAGAGGAACATTTTTTTTCTTTGAAATTTCTATTTTCAATGTTCTTCATTGTCTAATTTTTTAAACTCAATCAACTTTGACGCGGTCACGTTTGGACAAATTCTAACTCCTTCTACCTTAATTTTTAATAAATGAGCTCTTACTCTGGTGTAAGATCTATTGAATAAAAAATCAAATAGACTGCATTTGATCATATTATTTCCACTACCAGGAGTTTTTCTTAATTTTAAAACATATCTCCACAAGGATTTTGTTTCATCTTCTTCTCTAGCTTGATTCATCTTAATTTCCTACATAATAAATAAATTAAATATAACTTAGTTATATTATTATATAAAAAATTATATTTAAATATTAAGTTGAAAAAGTAAATTAAAAAAAATATTCAAATTTAAAACGTATATTATGTTATAATATTAAAATAATCTTATAATATAATATTATTTAATTATTAATAAATGAGTAAAAAATTAAAAAAAGTTACCTTTTATAAAAGATTAATTTCCAGATTCTTCTTTGCTGGAACAAATGCTTCTTCTTCACATAGGAGTTTCCCAGAGCAGCAAATCCTTCTTTCTGTTGCACCAAGTTTGCTCCTCTTTGGTTCTTCTTCACGCACACACCTTTCTAGTTCTTCTTCATGCACAACTCAGTTTATTCATTGCACACTGTTTGACTTCATTATTTTTGATTTTTCTTCCACAATTTGTTTTAGCTTATTTATAAGTTATAATGGTTCTGTTTTTATTTGGTATAAGACGATTCATTTTTTGAGGGTAGTTGTAGATTTGAAAATTTTTCAGTTATGGTTTTGTATTTAATTTCGTAATTAATGTTTTTTTGTTTCCAACGTCTGTTTTTTCGCTTCAGTAGTGTCTCTTTTGCTTCTCCTCCCTGGGTCATGTCCTTTTCTACGCATTCGATGACTAGGCCGCGTCCGGCCCAACACCTTGTGTCTGACGCGGTGTCTATGCCCTTCTGGCATGTGTCCGTGCCCATGACACATCAGACACGGGGAAGCGATAGTAAACTGCCGTGTTAGAGCTTAACATATTTTAATTGCACCTCTACTTTTCTGGTAATGCTTTCATTTCATTTTGTATAATAGTAATAAAAAGCGTTTATAGTTTCATACTTCTTAACCTTTTAAACCTTGTAACTGCAATCAAACATACAGTGATGAATTTCATTCTTCTAAAGTTTTGGCAGTCTCCCATTTTGTAGTTTTAGTTTACTTTGTTTGGTGGTGAGATAAAGACATTATTCTGGGAATCTAGTCGAGCTAATTAAGTTATGGCCAATGCGCAGTTAGTGTAGGGCATGATGGTTGTTGTGTACTTATTATATTGATATTCAGTGATTTTGTTAGCCGGTTAGCTAAAGTTTAACCATGTGAGACATCATTTATACTAGTGTTACGTCTACCAAAACTGAAATGTGCAAATCAGTTCTTACAAGTGTTGTAGTAAGTTGTAGTCATTATGATTGCTTGAGAAGCAAATCAGTTAGGTTTACTGTGCAAATTGGTCTAAGGATTAATTTTCTAATGTAAGAGGTGGGATGGAAATGTTTTGAAGAATATAGATATGTTTGGACAAGTTTCTTCATAAAAAATAAGAATAAAGTTGGAAGTTAGTTTATCTTTAAGTTAAAATTAGTTTATGAATAAACTAATCTGTATAAATTAGTTTGAGACAAGATGTGCTTATGGAAAATCTTGTCCAAAGACATCTTGTATCATGTTGTGGTATGAAGTTGTGATGTCTTTGTTGTGGTGACTATAGCTTTAGTGCAACAAGAATTAAACAGATTTTGTGGATAAGCATATCATAATTGCAGAAGGCATGTTTTCACTGCCAAGTCTCATCATGGAAACTAGAAAACAGAAAAATCATGCGTTGATTAATAAAAGTGTTAAAATAAATGGTTGTGTTTTATAAATTGTGAATCCAAAGATGAAATACTGGTTTAAAAATTAATTTCCTAGGATGAAATAATAAATGTAGAAATAGTTAGAGGAATGGCAGTTTTTTATGAAAAACTTCAAGAATTTTCTAGCTTGTTCCCCTGTCATTTTTATTCTGAAAAGATTCTAATGTTACCAAATAATGTCACGAGCCTTAGTTCTTCTATCCGTGTGTGTGCCTCACTTTTAATTAGGGTGCAGTTACTTTGTTGCTTCGAGATTCACAGATCTAGAAGATTGAAAAAAACTTGAAAGTTAGTGATGGGATTTGATTTAAGTTTAGTCTTGTTTTTGGGCAATTTCTGATAAAAGCATGATCATTTCCACATGCTCATATGATGGAACTACACCGTTCGCCATGCATAGTTATTCTTCTAATGTTGAATTTGCTTAAATTTTCTTTGCATGGAAGTGAAGAAGTGTTGCAGAAGCATTAACAAAGTTTAGATATGGTCATGTTTGGAGATTAAATTATATGTTTGAATCTAGGTGAGGTTAGGCCAACACACTTGGAGTCTAGAAGTAGTATAGAAAAGAGACTACTCTAGAGATAACTTTGAGACAAGTAAAAGCTTTCCAATTTAGACAACATAATAGCAGTCAATTCAAAATTGAAATTACAAGGGTTGAACTCTCTTATTTATAGGCATTTAACATGTAGGAGAAACGTTCTAAAAACCCTAGCTTGTGGTTTATCCTAACCCTAACTTGGAGCACAAAGCACAAAATCCTCTCAAATGAGAGATGGCTATGTCGCACATGTGTAATGAGTGTCCCATACCGTAGCTTAACCCTAGCTTGGCGCCCAAGTTTCTTATGTAGACTTCCTACAAACCCTGATTTAAGTATGCCCCAAATACAAGGCCTAAAATCCTATTCGACTTGGCCAAAATGCAAGGTCCAAAATAAATTTCTAAACTAGTATGTATAATTTTTATAGATAGAGGTCTTGTATTCTTGATGCTCCAAAAACTCTATAGTGATTTCTTCAAGGTTGAACTTGGGCCTAAAATATTAATTGGAGGCTCAAACAGACTCAAACAGGCCTAAACTCCTGGTAAGCTCCTGATAAAGTCTCTAGCTCTGTGACCTCTCTATTCTTGATTGCAGTCTCCTAAATCAATTTCCCTCATGTCCTCCATCTCAAGAAAGACCTATTCTTAGATCTTGCATGATGCTTAAAGACTGCAATCTTAATTTGTTCTTTCCATCTATATAAAGCAAAAAACAAAATTTGAATAAGCTTTTTTATTATGGAACAAAGAAGACTAAAGAAACAATTTCCTTTATTTTTATTTTTAAAAGATGTTTTGTGAAAACCATGGAGGGCATATTATTTTTTACTTTGCTGTTGTCACTGCATCATGCAATGCAATGACTCAACAAAGTGAAGTTTTTGAATTTCCTCAAAAGAATAATTTTTTTTTTTACCTTTTGGTGAAAAAGAGCTAAGAAGCATACATATACTCTCTTAATATTCTGTTTTATGAGAATTATCTCAATCTCTTCCTTTTTATTGTCTTTTTTTTATTCGTTCCCCTTTTAACCTTTTCTTTTTCAAATTTCTGCTCAATTTTATTTCATCATCCCTCTCTTGTTGAGGTGAAAGAGGAATTAAAGTTATTTTACTTCATTTGTGATTGAAAGTTATTTTGTTAGTGTAGCCATTATGTGAAACTTTATTATCATATTGTCATGACCTACCAAGTATAATGTGCACAGTTTCCACAAGAACAATGTCAAATAAAACATATTCAAAATATTTGCCTATAGAAATAGGTATATTTACTTATTTTTTTGACTACTATAACACCACCATCATTGATTAGCTGAAGTTTGTAAGTTTAGGATGGGGTTTAGTAGGAAAGGCTAACTTCTTTACCAACCATGCACTACAAAAATTACAACTAAAATCACTATCCATGATAACATAACAAGTATATTAAAATTTTTTACATCTTGTGTCGAAGATATTCTCGCATTGTGATTGCTCTACCTCTACCGGATGGTTTCAAATAATCCTTCACAATAATAATAACTCTCCTTCATAAGGAAGGGATTCCTCTTCAAAATCTAAAATTACTTCTTCACTAGTTAAAGAAGGAAAGTTGTATGGGCTTCTTGTGTCTTCTTTTAAAACCATGTTTCTTTTATGAGGACATTTAGAAGAGTAATGTCCTATTTCAAGATACTTAAAGCATTGAACACCTGTTGTCTTAGACACCTATTATGGCTTTTCATAATTATATTTTTGTTTTTGTCTTTCTTTTTTCTTTTTCTTTTTCTCGTGGCCTCTCATATTTGGATGTGGAGGTCTCACCTTCCCTCTTGGAGTCGTTCCTAGGATAGGGCATGTTTGAGTAGTCTTTATAAAAATGATTTTCTATTTAATGTTTGCTTTACCTTAATACACACTTTAACCAAATCATTTAAATTCAAACCTATCTCGAATCTCATATCAGAGACCACTTTAGAACCTAGTCATCGTTATTCTTGGTTTCTCCCTAATCCTCGTTCTTATTAGTAACAACTCCATTTTCTGTCTATATTCTTCTATGTTCATATTTCTTTGTTGAAGTCTTTGGAGTTTATCCACTAACTCCCTATCGTAGTAGGAGGGCATATGTCTCTTCCTTAGGACAACTCTTAATTAATTCCAATACCTAATATGAGGATTGTTGCGCATCCCAATGTATCTAACTAAAGAGGTCCACCAATACATGGCTTATCTCTGAAAGCTAAGGGTAGTGATACATGCAAGGATGAGGCATCTGTGGACCAAGAAGAGGATGAGCAACAAGGAATAAAAACAAGGAGCATGGTTAGAAGCAAAGAAGAAGAAGAATTAGAAAAGCAATTTAAAGGCATAAAAACAAAAGGGAAAATCAGAGCTTTGGAAGAAGAGATAAAAAGAATTAGACAATTAAAGCTCTTTAAAGTAGAAAGAACTTGAGGGAATGCAAGGAAAAAAGGGAAGAAACTTGAGGGAGTGCAAGAAAAGAAGGGAAGTAACTTGAGAGAAGCTCTTTGACCTGTGGAGCTCTCTAAGTGCAACACCAATCAAATTGAAGCACAAGGATTGCTATACCATCACAGAAACATCATCACATTCATGTATCTAATAATTACCAAGTGTAACTTCCATCATTAGTAAAAATTACCTATTACACCTTCATGCATCTTTAAAACCGCCACATGCACTTCTAGGAGATTAGTTGTTCTTCATAACTTTGTTAATCTTTTGTTAATTGATTGACCCTTTGGACATCCTTGAAACATTATAAATAGGAGTCTACCCTTTGTATAAATCATCAAGAGTGAAGTGAATGAAATTACCTTGAAAACTTTTCTTTGAAAATTGAGTTGTCTCTTTTCTATTTGTCTTGAGTTCTTTTCTTGATAAGCTTTCTCAAGTGGTGGCTCATCAAACACTTATTCATGGAAGTTCTTCCATAGGTGGCATGTTCTTTCTATCATCTTCTTCCTTACTCCATTTTTTGATTTTATTTTACATTGTTACTTGTTTTCTTACATTGCCCTGATCTTTCATCCATTGATACTTACATGTATTATGCTATTTCCTTCTTCTATTTTGTGGGTTGTGTTCTTTATCTCATCACAAGTTGATCTAGATCCTAAACACCCCAAAGAATCCATATCAAGTGGTATTAAAATCAAAGGATCAACCAAACCCATGGAGATGTTCCTCACCATCAACAAAGGTTTTCTTGAAAAATGGATTTGAAACCCATCCTTGGTGCGAGGTATTTCGTCATTATCTTTGAGTTTTCTTCTTGGCCGAACTGTTTTGAGTTTGTATACATCATGTTCTTGTGTTTTCTTTCAAGTTTTATCCATTAATGAAGTCATTGTATCAATCTTCTTGATTGAGTTTTGCTGAATTTTTTTCTCTCTTTAGGAAATGGGTATGATGTTGATGCTTGGTTAATTTTGTGTCTTACAACCTTGTTCTTTCTTTGAGTTATTGTTTTCTTCTTGCAATTTTCTAGAGTTTAAAAGTGTTTAGTCTTGTTTTGAGGGTTTATTTAAGAAGAAACATGTTTTAGAAAATTGAAAACCTGTAAACATTAGGATTCAAGTGTGTGATTCTATCATTTGTCGTTGTCTTGTGAAATTGATTTTTCAAAAGCTGTTTTAGATGGGGTTGCTGCTGTGAATGACTGAACCATATTAGCTTCAAAAAGAAAAAAAGTGGTGCAAAATAATTAAAAGAAATTATACAAAATTTAGCACACAAAGTGTTTGAGAAATGGTTGTTCATGTATAGTTGACCATAATTTTCTTGAGTCAATTTTTGTAAAATAAAGTTTAAACCGAGTTCAAGAGGGGGTGAATTGAACTTTCAAAATCTTTTCGCAAATCTGATTTGTTCTTGAAGTAGAGAATGAAAATTCTTAATTCAATCAATTAACTCGTGTAATTCTGGACTGTCCAGTAAACAATCAATTGTGCACAGCGGAAATTATTGAATATGAACCCAGAAAAACAATTTCAGTGTAGAAATGTTTTAACCCAGATTTAATATGATTAAACACATTCCAGTAGATTAAAAACAACCCAGAAACACGGTTGATTCAGATATATGAAAACAGATGTTCAAAATATATTCAACTATATGATCAGATTTTAATCCAGTCAATTTAAATGATGACAGCAGTTGAATAAAAGAAATCAAGAAGAGTAGGGAGAAAAGCAAGAACACAAAATTTTTATCCTGGTTCACCCTTCCACAAGGGCTATGTCTAGTCCTTTGCAAACTAGCAAAGATTTCCACTAAACAGATCACAAGAACAGTTTACAACCCTTGCTCCCAGCAAGTTACAAACTACTCCCAGCAGTAAACCCACACCTCACTGAACCCCTCAGCTTGTGTGTAACTAGTGCAGAAACCCACTGCACCACAACACTTGTAGTCCGCAAGCAACACTGCTCCCCGCAACACTCACCCTCTACTGAACCCGTCAGCAGATGTGAGACCAGTGCAGAAACCCACTGTACTAACTCAATTACAAACCCAGTAATTGAAAACAACAAACAAATTACAGATCAACAGGATCAGAAAAGATCACAGAGTACTTCTACACAAAACAGATTATAAAGAATGAAGATCAGGTGTAGAAGACTTAGCTTTGGTCCAGAACCAAAGTAGCAAGAACCTCACTTCAAGGATGCTTTAAAGATTCACGTTCTTGGAGGTTTCTTGATTTGAAAAGCTTTGCCAAAATGATGATCGCACAAAAGGGGCGCTCTATCTCACTTAGAAAATCTCAAGGAATGTTTTTTGAAAGTTTTTGATTACTGAAAATGATAGTGCGCAATCCTTTAAATATCCAAATCAGTTTTAAAAATAGCTTAATTGTCACAATTCAATTAATTGAACAAAACATTCAATCGATTGAATTTGACCGTTAGTTTGACCCAGTCAAAGGTTTCAGTTGTAACAGAAATAACTGTATTTCAGTTGTAACAGAAATAACTGTATTTCAGTTGTAACAGAAATAACTGTCACATTCAATCGATTGTTTTAGAAATTCAATTGATTGAAAAACCTTTTTCCAGTAAAAACAGTTTGGGTTATTTTTATTAAAAACAGTTTTAATAAAAATATTTGTGAATCTTTTTAGCACCTCAGAAGTGATGAACCACGCCACTAATGCTTTAGGACTAAGCCAATCACCAACACACAAATCCAACTAAGAACCAAGACCTAATCACCCAACTATCTTCATGTTGGCACAAAGTCTTCACTTGAACAATTGTGGTCAAGGTTGGTTCCAACAGATTCTTCATGAGGCAGTCTTCATCAGCTTCACATGCTAAGCCTTGGTGCTCACAATATTGACTTCATCAAATCACATGCTTAGCCTTGGTGCTAACAATTTTCGTATAGACTTCCTCAGAGATTACCAAATTGTTTCCAACATTTGTGTGAGATTTCTTTTTTATAATTTTGTTATTCTTAGTGCCTTTCATTTCAATATTTTACATGAATCCAATGGGTGAAAGAATTGCACAAAAAATCACCCTTCTTTAGGTCTTTTTCAAGCTTTTTCTTGCATTTTCTAGTCTAATTTGTCACATAAGTTATAATCTTTTGTGTTTCTTTTTTATGTAAGAATTTTCAGTTTGTCTTATTGTTTCCTACTATTTTGTCTCAAATTTAATTGAGTTTCCAAGAATTAGTGTCATTACATCATTCACTTGATAAATAATATTTCTTGATTTGAACTCGAAGCAACTTTGTGAACTTTTTAGGATTTTTCTCTTGTGAGGCCGAGAGTACCATACAGTAACTTGGTGTTTTGTGTGTGAGTGAAAAAAAAATTGAGAGTCAAAACACTTAAGGAGAATTTGCAATAAATTTTTGAAAGTAACCATTCATTTCTTGTGTAATATGTATTGTTTGTCTTTTGATTTTTTTGTAGGGTGCTCTAAAGTTTTTTCCAATAGGTCTATAAGTCCCAGGGAAGAAGAAAGTGTCAACATGGATGGTCATCAAATGACCAATGAAGAAATTAGAATAAAATTGGACAATTGGAGAAAATGAAGTAAGATAGGCATAGGAGGAGGAGATCTTCAAGTGCTTCTACAAATGTGGAGGAAAGTGATATGGAGGCTTTTTTTGCTCGAAGCCGCTAGAGAAGGGAGAGGAGATCATGTAGAGATAAACATAAAGAGAATTTCTACAAACATAATGTTGCATTCCCGAATTTTAATGGTGATTCCAATCCTAATATGCATGAAGAATGGGAAGAAACGTGAGTCAAATTGTTTTTTTCTTGTGATTTTAAAGAAAAAGAAATTGTGAAACTTGTGGTCTTAGAGTTTGAGGGTTATGCTTTGTTTTGGTGGAATATCAAAATGAAATTCTTGATGGTTAACATCCTTTGATTAATTCTTGGGATGATTTGAAAAATACTTTGAGAAAGAGAGTTATGCCTTTCACCTATATAAAAGATTTAATCCTCCAACTCCAAAAACTTAGGCAAGGTTCAAGAAGTGTTGAGGAAATGTACAAAGAAATGAAAATGCTTTCAATCAAAAGTGGTTTGAAGGAGAGTGAGGAAGCAAAGCACATTTTTTTGAACCAAGACATACAAGATGTGGTGGAACTTCAAAAGCATTAAAACTTGGAAGAAATGTTCTGTCAAGCAATGAAGGTAAAGAGACGAATGAAGAGGTGCCACATGTACCAAAAGTATGCCTCTTGGAATTCTTCAAAGGAAAGAAAGGAAGAAAACAAGTCCTACCAAGGTAAATCTTTTAAACTATCTTCCTATTCTTCAAAAGATCATAAACATTCTTCATCTCATTCTAAAGATCATAAGCATTCTTCATCCTCTAAGGATCATATCTCTTCTTTTTCTTCACCTAAACCAAAATTTAAGGAAAAATCAAGTTTCCTAAAATGTTTTAAATGTTTGGGATATGGACATAAAGCTTACAATTATCCAAACAATAGGGTTATGATGATAAAGAATAGAGAGATACAATCCGAGCATTCCTCCTCATCTCCTTCTTCCCCTTCATCTTGTTCTCTTTTTTCACTAACCAAGAGTACTTCTTCTTCTAATGGTAATTTTGAACTTCATCCTGAAAGAGGAGACTCGTTGGTTGTAAGGAAAATGCTTGGCAAAGTCCATAAATACATTGGTGGTTCTCAAAAGGAAAACATTTTTTATTCATGATGCTTTATAAACAATAAGGTTTGTGTTCTAATTATTGATGGAGAAAGTTGACAAAATGTAGCAAGTAAGAGATTGGTGTACAAACTAAATCTTCAAACCACTCCCCACCCAAGACCTTACAGGTTACGATGGTTAAGTGAAGATGAAGAAATCAAAGTCACTAACCAAGTTTTCTTGAGTTTCTCCATTGGCAAATATAAAGATGAAGTTCTATGTCATGTGGTGCCTATGGAAGCATGTCATGTGTTGTTCAGAATAACAGAGGAATATGATAGACATGTATACCATGATGGCCTTACCAACAAGTTCTCATTTGAAAGGAAGGAAATGACATATTTACATACTCCCTTAACTCCCAAAGAAGTAAGGAGAGACCAAATTGTAATGAAAGAATCAAAGGACAAACAAATGAAGCACATGAAGGCTAAAGGCATGGAAGACAAAGAGTCATTAATAGCTTCTCATAAAGAAGTTAAAAGAGGCAAAACTTAGTCACAAATCTTTGTATCTTTTAATGCCTACTGATGTGTGCACTACGTCTAATCCTCTTCCTCTTTCACTTTCTCTAGGAATTGAAAAACTCTAAAGGGAATTTGAGGGAATAATCCAACCCTTTTAATGGGCTTCCGGCCATAAGAGCCATTGAACATCAAATAGACTTCATTCTTGGATCCACTTTGCCCAATAAGCCCGCATACCGGAGCAATCTTGAATAAACCAAGGAGATCCAAAGACAAGTGGACAAACTCATGGAGAAACAATGGATAAGAGAAAGCATAAGCTCACGGGCCATGCCTGTAATATAGGTACCTAAAAAAGAAGAAACTTTTAAAATGTCTACGGACTGTAGGGCTATCAACAATAATATTATCAAGTACAAACACCCCATCCCCCAGTAGATGACTTGATAGATGAATTTTGTGGTAGTAACGTGTTTTCTAAAATAGACTTAGAAAGTGTGTATAATCATATAAGGGTAAAAGAGGAGGACAAATAGAAAACCACCTTTAAAACAAATTTTGGACTTTATGAGTGGCTTGTTATGCCTTTTGGACTAACCAACGAGCCTAGTACATTCATGAGACTCATGTATCATATGCTTGGATCTTACTTAGGCAAATTTGTTGTTATTTACTTTGATGATATTCTTGATATAGTATGACTATGCATGAAAACGAACATTATCTTAGGATCATATTTTGGACATTGAGGGATGCTACCTTACATTTGAATAGAGAAAAATGTATTTTTGCAATGAGTAGCGTTAAGGAGAAAGTTAAAGCAATAAAAGATTGGCCCACGTTTATGAACGTCAACGAGGTGAGATCTTTCCATGTTCTTGCTAGTTTTTATAGGCGTTTTGTTAAAGATTTTTCAACTATTGTTGCCTCTCTAAATGAAATTTTGAAGAAAAATGTGCCTTTTTCATGGAAGCAAGAATAAAGGGAGGCTTTTCAAAAATTAAAAAACTATTTATCCAATGCTTATCTCAGTCTTTCCAAAAATTTAAAAATCTTTTATGATAGAGTGTGATGCATCTAATGTGGGAATAAGAGCAGTGTTAATACAAGAAGGTCATCCCATAACTTATTTTAGTGAGAAGTTGAAAGGGAGTCATCTAAATTATTTCATCTAGGATAAAGAACTTTACACTAGTAGAAAAAACACATTCTAAAACAGGATATTATCGCGGTTAAAAGGGAACCACAATTAGAAACAACGCGGTGACAGTTTTGAAATTAAGTGCAACCATACCACCGCGGTTATCCACAACAACCGCAACTGCATTAATGATGCAGGAGATACCACCGTGGTTGGAGTGAGAACAACGACAGTAAGGCACACAACTATTTAAAATTGAAAAATTGTAGAGAGATACGATCGTGATTGTTTAAACAACCGTGCTGGTATCTGCAAAATAATTATTAAATTATTTTGCAGGGAGATACAAGGGCAGTTGTTTAAACAACCGCGATGGTATGTGGGATACGAGCGCGGTTCCCACTAACAACTGCGTTTGTATCCCCTGTTTTAGGGAGCCTGCTTAGTTTTGCACGTTTACGCTTTCGTTTTCCTCCCTCTCTCGTGCTATGCTTCCCTCAACCCTACCAGCACTTTGGTATCTTCTCTTTCACTTCTGCTTCCGCCGCCACCCCCACCACTACTAAGAAGGCCATTTTCTTCTGCTTCCATAACCTCAAACCACCACTTCTTCTCCCTCCTCCCAACGCCACCATCTTCACCGCTTCCTACATCCTCTTCCACCGTCGCAACTCCCACTTTCCGGACTCTTCCACTGCCATTATCGACTCAACCTTCGGCCACTGCCTCTCCTATGGCGAACTCATCCATCGCGCTGAGAACCTAGCCGCCAACATCGCTACAATTTTGAAACTATCAAAATCTCACACCGCGCTCGTTCTCTCCCCAAACATCATCCAAGTCCCGATCCTCTGCTTCGCGCTCCTCTCCCTAGTCGTGGTCGTCTCCCCGAAGAACCTTCTCTCCACACCTTTCGAGCTCAACCGCCTCTTCCACCTCAGCAAACCTGCAATCGTCTTTGCAGTTGTAGAAAATGGGTTTAGGCTGAGTTGAAGAGGGGGGGGGGGGTGAATTGAACTATTGAAAACTTTTCACAAATACTTGAAAGTATAAAAGATTCGAATGAAGGTTCTTTATCAATTCACTGATTAACGCAATTCAGAATTACACAGCAAGAATCAGTCTGTCAAGAAACAAATCCAATCAATTACACAGATTTATTATGAAATGAAACAACACAATATACTCTACTGAAGTCTCAGAATCTTGAAAAACCAGTTCAGTGAACTAAGACAAGCAGTTATTGTAGTTGATCAAGATAATATCAAAACCACAAGCGGAAGCAATTTACTTAGTTAAAATGAATAACATAATCAACTCAGAAACAATCAGATAAAGAACACTCCAAGAAATCACAACTTATCTCAAGAAGGAATGTTAGCCAAATGTTCTTTTTTTCAGCACTGTTTTTATGAACCAGTTAAAGTGTTAATTCAATTATTAATACAATCAGTCAATTAACCAGATAGAATAACAGGTTCAGACAAACAAAGATTATCAGTTGAATTAACAAACAATAGTCGCGAAGAACAACTTATTGATCGAGCGAAAACAGAAAAACAAATGCGTTCAAGAAGAGAGAAAGAAAGATCAAGAACACAAGATTTTATCCTAGTTCACCCTTCCTCAAGGGCTACGTCCAGTCCTTTGCAAACTAGAAAAGATTTCCACTAAAAGATCACCAAGATCAGTTTTACACAATACAATACTGCTCCCTCCAGTACACAATGCTTCCCACAACACACACATTACTGAACCTACAGTAGGTGTAGAACCAATGCAGAAAACCTCTGCACACAACCTGTTACAATTACAACTCTCTGTAACTTGTCCTTCAGTTGCAGTATAAAAATGTATCAAGAATACAGTCAATACATAGTAATTTCACTCAACAGATTATAGAAAGGTATTAAGAATAGAGTGGAACACTTAGCTCTGATTCAATTATCACAGTTTGCAGCAGATCAATTCACAAGTAAAGCTCCAAGAACAGTTTTCTTGTTGAAAAATAATTGCTCAGTTGATTACAAGAATTGCGCCTGTTTTTCTCTTAAGAGATTCACAAAAAATTCGCTCAATATGATTTTTGTAATTGTTGTTGTATGAAAAACACATGCATGTCCCTTTATAAAGAAAAACTGTTATTTTTTATCATTAAGGCTTCAATCGATTGAGTCACCATTCAATCAATTGACAACATCCTGTTTCTTAACAGAAAATATATCAGGTTCAGATTCTGAAAACAATTTACTGATTACTTTTTTGAAATAGATTAACAAAATCTGATTTGCTTTACTTTTAAATATTTTGAAAAAATATTATTAAGCAAATTTATTTTTGGAACTTACTTTTGAATAATCAATCATGCAATCATATGATTTTAAATCAAAAATACAACTCACAACAACACTCCCCTCTTAGTCTAGGACCAAAACTCTCTCAAGCTCTTCAAGTCCTCATGCAATTCATGTTGTAGCTAGGATCCATTGTAGGCTTCACTTTTTGTGTTGATTTCATCAAATCATATCCATCGACTACTATTGCTAACAGCATTGACTTCAATCACGGAAAAAATGCGTGAGTTTGATGTTTGTACGATCCTCCTAGACTCACCCGAGTTCAACTCCCTCACTCAGACTAAGATTCAGCCTCCAAGTCCAGCCGCCTCCCCGTCGGTGACTCAATCCGACGTGCCAGCGATTCTGTACTCTTTCGACATGACGAGGAAGGTGAAGGGAGTTATGCGGTGGTATGGACATACCACCATGGTTGTTAACAAAAAACCGTGGTGGTATGTTATACTTTCCATCGCGGTTATACAAACGCAATGGTATCTTCAGTACATTTTATCACGGTTGGATCAACCGTGGTCTTGGAACCACGCTTGTAAGCCTTGTATAACCGCGATTAAATGTGTTTGTTCTACTAATGTTATGCTTTAGTTAGAGCTTTGCAAATTGACAATATTATCTTTTACCAAAGGTATTTGTGATTCATAGTGATCATGAGTCTTTTAAACATTTGAAAAGCCAAAGTAAGCTCAACAAAAGACATGGTAAGTGGGTGTAGTATATTGAACAATTTTCATATGTGATAAAACACAAGCAAGGTCATAAAAATATTATTGCTAATGCTTTTTCTACAAGACATACCTTGCTTGTCGCTTTAAAAACAAAATTTTTGGGGTTTGATCAAATTAAGTAGTTGTATCAAAATGATGGCAACTTTTCTCTAATTTATGAAATTTGTTCCAAGGGATCTTGCAAAGGGTTTTTCAAACAAAATGGATTTCTTTATAGAGATAAAAACTTTTGCATACCTGAGAGATCTTTGTGAAAACTTCTCATTAAAAAGCTCGTGAGGGAGGCTTAATGGGGCACTTCGATGTAAACAAGACTTTTAAAATTTTGAAAGAACATTTTTATTGTCCTCGTTTGGAAAAACATGTTTTGAACTTTTGTGAAAAATTCTATATTTGCAAAACGACCAATCTACAGTGTTATCCCATGGCTTGTATATATCTCTTGAAAGAAACTGTTTTGGCTGAAATACAAGAAGGGGGGTGAATTGGATTTCAAAATCTTTTTCAAAAAATTAGTTAACCTTTTAAGAAATTCAAATTCGTTTAATAAACTGGATCTTTATTGACTTTACTGAGCAAGGCAGTAGAATGAACCAGTAAACAGAATATAATCCAGTCACAGTACAATACAGCAAGTCAAACAATTTTATCAGAATTTGAATGTAAGTGCGGAAGCGATATAGTTAACTGTACAGTAACAAAATAGAAGTTAACCACACAGAATGAATTGATCAACTCTGATTCAATCAACAGTTCGAATTATAATGAGTCAATCAAGAAATAAAATTCTTTTTATTAAAGAAACACTAATTAAAAGA